>Ga0315293_10003322_pt1 | contig 15492 bp, 14 predicted proteins | sample YL17G13_20_MG_FD_203071 | JGI IMG/M metagenome (GOLD analysis project Ga0315293, IMG submission 203071) | Sediment microbial communities from Yellowstone Lake, YNP, Wyoming, USA - YL17G13_20 | ecosystem: Environmental > Aquatic > Freshwater > Lake > Sediment | place: USA: Wyoming | collected...
CAGCAGGCCCGCGACGTAGAAAGCCCCCCATCGGCGGCGCTCCGCGCGCCCCAGCAGCGGCAGCAACGGTTCCACGAACGCCTCCAACCGACTCCGTACCTCGCGCAAAGCCTCTGTGTCCATGCCTCCATTCTGACAGGACCCGCACGCAAATGCAAGCCACCTAACGGAGTAGTGCTAGCGACTTGTCGGCGGCGCCGAGTGGTGCGCGGAACCGCGCCCATCGACGTAGCTCTCGAAGACATCAAGGAAACCGGGGGTGTAGCTCCCGTCCACGTGGTTGACGTTCCAGAGACCCGACTCCCGCACCTTGGGGGCGTCGGCCCACCAGCCCAGCCAGCTGGGCGAGGGGGGATCGACGGGGGCGCGCCCGAAGTTGCTCAGCAGCCCAATCGCGTCGGCCTCGATGGAGGCCCGGTGGCTGTCTCTTCCGGGCGCGTCGGGCACGGCCAGCCACAGGAAGGGCAGGCGGACGATGTGGTCGCTTACCGCTCGCTCGAGGTCATGCTCCGTGTCCTTGAGCCCCGGGTCGGCCTCCGGGGCATTCCAGGCCCGGCGCACCTCGGGCGGGTAGGGATCTCGGTTGAGAAGCGCCGTCCCCACGTGGAGCCGGAAGATGGAGCCGCGATGGTTCCCTCCGCCGGGGCGCGTCCCCGATAGAGTCCCGCGGTGTTGGCCAGGCGCTGCCAAAGGGACGTTCGCGAGCCCTGGGAGACAGCGTGGGTTCCTACACGGACGACGCGGGGCGGACCGCCCTCACGCAACTCACCCTCCTGGAAGAAGAAGTAGACACCGCGCTCGGGCCAGCCGTCGGCCCCGCGGCATTGCCCAAGACGACGTGGCCCGCCAAGCCTGGCCGAGAGGCGGTCCTGAAGCTTGTAGAAGCGGTCGAGGTCCCGCCGCCGGTCGGCACCGACGGGGCTGGTCATGGCGGAGACCCCTCCAGTCCGAGCCGCATGGCCCGGACGAAGCTGGCCGGTGTGTCATCTCGGAGAACATCCTCCAAGAGCGCCCCGTCTGAGCGCGCGAGGCCGAGGGCGAACAGCCTGAACATCTTGCCCTTGAGGGCGACATGCCCCGCGCCGTAGGCTGTCGCCTCCGGAGCGCCCGCCGGGACCATGGTGACACCTGGCCCCGCGAGCCGAGTCGTTTCGGCCGGTCGCGCCAGGAAGACAATCCGCTGGGCCCCGCCCGCGGCCAGGGGTGGCTCAACGGCGTCAAGGTAGCGACTCCCCAGGAGAAAGACGACCAGGGGGTAGCCGGCGCAAGCTTCTCGCACGGCGGCGGCCACGCCGAGGTGCCGGGCCCACGCCCGGGCGTCGCCGCGCGACATGGTGGCGAAAGTGATGTCGTAGGGGACGATGGGCGCGTCTTCGCGCAGCAGACCGGCCGCTGCCACGCGGCCAGGGCCGCCTCGCGCTCGCGGAGCCGGTCGGCGTCTCGGAAGTCATTAAGGGACAAGGGATGCGGACACCCGTCGTCCCGTTTTAGGCTCGTACAACTGCCTACTACTAAGAGCCTCGTGGCCAGGTGGCCAGGCTCTTGATCCTCTCGCCGCTCTTGCGGACGCATCACCAATTGTCCCGGCGGATCCTTGGGTCCATGAGTATGGCGTAGATATATGACGGACCCTGCAAGTGATGTACCACAGTCGTGTTGGGAAAGGGGACTAGGCGCAGTGCCTCTTCGAAATGAGCTTTGGATAGGCGCCGATTCGTTCTGTCTGGCCGGAGGCTGCTGCCGACCATGCTGTAGCGAAACGTTCCTCCGCGAATCTGTGTGAACTCCTCGCCAGCGTGGCTCTCAATCCGGCTCCATACCTCGGCGAAGTTCATCTGTCTCATCTCCCCACTGCCCAACGCAGCGTTGCGCTGAGCGCAGTCGGTAGTGGCCCTCTCCCAAACTAGTCCGCAAGCACCAGGGTCGCCTGATTCCTGGCAGCCGTAGCGGGCAAGTGCTCCTTTGACGAGGCCGAGCTGGCGGGAGACCTCAGCCGGGGAGGCGTCTCAGCTACCAGATTGGTGGTCCCTCAGAAGGGTATGTCCTCGTCGTCAGAGTCATCGGGGCTGTACCATTCGAGGCGGACCAGCGAATCGTTCCACTGACCGTCAAACAAGGGGTGGAGTTGGCCGTCATCAGCGAAGAGCATCTTGGACACCTTCAGAAGAGGTGAAGCCCCGGCTGCGTTCTTGAGTGACGGTTGACCCATCCATTCCACCACGTTGGGCTCGTCCCACTCTTCCTCGTCGAGTTTCTTGTAGTTCTTGACCCTAAGTAGGGCATCGAGTTCCGTGATGTCCGTGAACACGATTCGGTGTCGTATTCGCAGCAGCCCGCAGATTGCCGAGAAAGCCGGGTGGTTAAGGAGCAAGATATCACGTATGACTGAGCTTTGGTGCTCCTTGGGGCCGACTAGAGCCATGGCAACTTGCCTGAGGGTCATCGCAGTAGTCTTGAGCTCAGACAGCAGCTGTAGAGGGGGTCTCTCGGCCTCCTCCTGAAGGAGCCGCTGAAACAGACCCGCCCACTGCTCTCTCAGTATCCGAGTTATGTCCTGAGGGTAGGAGAAATCGAAGACGGGGTTGTTACATGGCAGAGCCAGGACTTCCTCCAGGAACTGATAGACCCGAACGTCATCCACATAGAAGTACTTGACGTCCCCGGCATTCCTGTTGGCCTTGTATGTTTCGTACTCACTCAGGACCCCTTTGTCTACGAAGACATAGACCTGCTTACCTGCCTCTAGAGCGTACGTTAGCTCTTTCTGTGAGATCGAGTTCCTACCGTCTGCAGATTGGCCTCCAAAGCGCCCCCCTATCAGCGACACCACAACGTCACAGAGGTCAATCTCCTTGAGACAGGAGTCCTCACGGCGTTCCTTTCTGCCATACGGGACGCCACCCCTTTCAAACAGCACGGCTTCGTAACCTTGCTCGGATATGAAACGCCCAAGGTCGTCTCTCACATGACGCAGGTCATAGAAGGTGGAACTGACGAACACCCGCGGCTTGGCCAAAGCCTCCACCCCCAAGGGACTACGGTCAGACAGGGATTGACATTCGGGGTCGAACCTGTCATCCCTTGCCTCCGAGGACTGGGGCCAAGTACCTCATGGGCAGTCCTCGATTAGCCCGTGTGAGCGGTCCATAGTTCCTCGCTCTAAGGGTTAGAGAACGTCACGGAATTCCCCCACCCCCGCGTCATTGACTATTCCCTCGAGAAGCTTCCCTCAAAGACTCCTTCCGGGTAGTATGTGATTGCATAGGGTTACATCCGAAGGGACGGTAGTGCTTCCTATTGAGGGGAAGCAAGGGAGAGGTGCCCGTGACCGAAAAGAAGGACATCGTCCAAGCGAAGAACCCAAGGACTGGGCGGTACGTGAAGATTGACCGCGATGCCGGGAGGATAGTATCCCACAAGAGCAGTCCCGGGCCCTACAAAGGCGTGCCAGTGGCCAGAAAGCGCTCCGGGGGCAAGAAGAAGTGATAGTCTACGACCCTATTAGTGGCGATCCTCTCACAACTCCGGTGGCCTGGCGCCCACGAACGTGCTTCGTGATAACCAAGCTTGGCAGGAATGTTCCCAGCATTGTGAACGAGATTAGGCAACGGTCTGCACTCGTGCTCCGCCAGCGTAAATTCGCCGTCATTGACGCCGGGGCAGCGACAACGGGTCAGGACTTCCTGCGGAAGATCTGGCAACTGATCTTGGAGGTTCCGATTGGCATAGCCATCGTCTACCAATCCATGCCGGCCAGGACAATGGGGAACGTGTTCTACGAACTCGGCCTGGCGCAGGCTCTTGGCAAGGAGACGCTCGTCATCAAGGCACCCAAGGCCACCATTCCGTCAGACTTCGTTCGCACGGAGTACATCGAGTACGACGACGGCTTCGAGCAGAAGCTCACAGACTTCACCAAGCACCTGCGAAAGCGGGCTGCCTACTACCAGACTGTGGCCCAGAACCTGGAGCAGAACAACCCCCTTGTAGCGATAGACTACTACAGACGGGCCTACCTCCTTACCGGCAAGAAGCATCCCCGACTGATGGCTCGGGCTGCACTGGAAGGGGTCCAGCTGTCCGGCTCGGTGGGGACCGGCCTGGACCTTCTGCTCGGGTTCTGCCGGGGTGGCATTGGCTAGGCAACAGGCTGCCTCTCCGCAACAGCAGTGGTACCAGCGCCACTCGCGTCTGTCCAATCTCTCTTGGCCCCTCAATCCCAAGGTCTACACGTCACTACCCCACAGCGAACCTGGCCGTGCTGCCCCGACGCCCGGAGACCACCTCCAGCCTCGCATCAATCCGTTCCTTGAGCTCCGGCACGTGGGAGATGATGCCGACTAGACGGCCGCCTTGCTGGAGGTCGATGAGGGTGCGGACGGCGAAGTCAAGCGCCTCGGGGTCGAGGCTGCCGAAGCCCTCGTCGATGAAGACAGTGTCTAGGCGCAGGCCGCCGGTGAGGCTCTGAACGGTATCGGCCAGGCCCAGGGCCAGGGACAGCGAGGCCAGGAAACTCTCGCCGCCGGAGAGGGTGGTAACCGAGCGGTTGGTGCCAGTGTAGAAGTCGGAGACTTCAAGGTCCAGCCCGCCGGCCGCCCGGCGGGCGGCGCCTTCGCGTGAGCGGAGCAAGTCATAACGCCCCTGGCTCATCGCCCGCATCCGGATGGAGGCCTTCCGGAGCACCTCGTCCAGAAGCGCTCCCAGTACGTAGCGCTCGAAGCTCACGCGCAGGGCGTTCCTGCCTGACGCCACGTCAGCGAGACGGCCCATCGTGGAGTACCGTACGTCGAGGGTCTCCACATCCCGGGCAAGAGTGTTCAGATCGGAGGCCAGGGACTCGAGTTTCCGAAGGTCGGAAACGAGCTCGCCGGAACTGAGGGTGGCACTCTCAACCTGGTCGGTCGCGTCCTTCTCCTGCGCGGCGAGAGAATCCAGGTCCGGTGCGACGATCCCCTGAGCGGCGGCTTGGGCCGTCTCGGCCCGCTTCCGGGCTGCGCCTGAGGAGGTTTCGTGGTCCCGTATCCGCTGCTCCAGCGCGTCCGTTTCCTCCGAGGTGCGGAGGGCATCGTTGAAGTCCCTGACGCTGGCGAAGCCCCGGGCCGTGATGTCCCGAGCGAACAACTGCTCCTCCCTGTCAGCCTGCTCGTGGGCCTTGAGGGCCGTGTCTCTGGCCGCCTTCAGGGTGGCTTCCGTACCGGCCACTTCGCTGTTGGCCCTTTCGGCCTCCGCCCGGGCGGTCTCGTAGGCCTCTTTCAGGCTCTCGCTCCGCTGCCTCGCGACGCGAATGGCTTCTTCAAGAGCCCCTGGGCCGCGCAGGTCCTGAGGGATACCGGCCTCGCGTTCCGTCAGGCTTGCGTGTGCGGTGTCGAGGTCGGTCTTGGCCTCGCGGAGGGCCATTTCAGCCTGCTCTCGCTGCCCTCCCGGTCCATCGATGGCGGGCAGTTCCTTGGCGAGCTTATCCTTTCGGTCCTTGAGCTCGCTCTGGCGTCCGGCCGAGGCGTCGGCCTGGTCCAAGTTGACTTCCAGTTCGGTCACCTTGGTGACCGGCAGGGTCTCTCCACCCGCAGCCACCTCGCCCAGAGACTCTAGGTGCTCTCGCCTGACCCGCAGGCTGCCCTCGAGCTGGGCCACTTTGGTGTCCTGCTCCTGGGCCCGCTGGCGGGCCTGGTCAAGATCGGCCTCCAACCGCTCCACGTCGGACCTCTTCCGCGTGACTTCGTCCTGGTCAGGGAGGTCGGCGGCTGCCCGGGCCGGGGCCGGGTGTTCGGTAGCGCCGCATACTGGGCAAGGCTCCCCGTCGGCCAGCCCTTGAGCCAGGATGGCGGCCTGACCTTCTCGGCAGGCATCCTCGAGGGCTCGTACCTCGTGGCGGGCTTCCTTGAGGGCGCTCTCCCGCTGAGCTTGTTCCGCCTTCCGGGCGGTCAGAGCCTCGGTAGCCTGGGCCAGGCTGCCTTGCAGAGCAGCAATCTCACGGTGTGCGCCGAGGGCGAGCCTAAGGGCTTCATGTTCGTGGCGAAGGACCTCGGCCTTGGTCGCGGCTGCCGCCGCCTCTAACAGGGCCCGTTCGTTCTCCTCGCACTCGGCCCTGAGGCGGGCGACCCGGTCTCGCAGATCGGCGGCCTCTGTCTCCCGAGCCACGTGGGTCGCCGTCGCCCCGCCGAGTTCCTGTCGCAGGCCATCGAGGCCCTTGACCGCGGGAGCCAGACCCTCAAGCTCCACGAGACGCCGGGACGCTTGGTCGCGCTCTGTCTGCTTGGCCACCTCCGCCTCGAGGACCCGGGCGGCACGTTCTCTCTTCTCCCAGGCCTCTTGGTGCCGCTGCTCGGCCTTGGAGGCCTCCAGTTCGGCCTGACCGGCCTCGGCCCGGCGCTTCTCCAGGTTCAGTTGGGCCGGCGCCAACGTAGCGGCGACCCTGGAACGTGCCAGGGTCCCCCGCTGGATTTGGATGCCGGCAGCCTCGGCCTCCAGTTTGGACAGGGCCATCCTGGCTTCGGCAAGCTCCTTGAGGATCTTGTCGGCTTCGCGGCCTTCCTCCAGACGGGCCTGGGCGGCCTTGGCCCCTTCTTTCAGTTCCGCTAGGCGGTTGTTGAGCTTGTCCAGGTCATCCCGGAGCGTAGCGAGCTTGGTAGCCAGCTCTTCCTCGGTCTCCACGGCGGCTTGCCCGAGGAGCAAAACGCGGTCGCCGCGCGCCCGGGCAAGGGAGTCTTGAAGGTCTTTGGCCCGGGCCTTGAGCTTGTCCTCGATCGCCTTGTAGACCTCGGTCTTGAAAAGGACCTGGAGGATCTCCTGGCGCTTGGACGAGTCGGTCATGAGGAAGTCCATGAACCGGTTCTGGGGGAGCATGATGACCTGGCGGAACTGGTCGCTGCGGAAGCCCAGGAGCCGCTCGATCTCGTTGGTGACGTCGGTGGGCTTGGTGGCCAGGACGTGGAGGCTAGCGGACGCGCCGGGTGGCGCGGGCGGGGCGGAGGCAGCTTGGGAGGGCGCGTCGGCCCGGATGGCGGCGAGGTCGGTTTCGCTGGCAATCTCCCACAGGGTGGCCCGGTGTGGTTCGGGAGTGGTGCCGGCGGCGCCGCGGCGAGTGGGCCGCTCCCACTGCGGGCTGCGGGTGACCCGGTAGCGACGGTCGCCGAGGGCGAAGTCGAAGGTCACCTCGGTGGGGTCGGACGGGCCGGCGTAGTGGCTCCGCATCTGACGGCCGTCGCGCTGGGCGCCGCTGGTGTCACCGTAGAGGGCGAAGCACATGGCGTCGAGGATTGAGGTCTTACCCGACCCGGTGGGGCCGTGGATGAGGAAGAACGAGCGGTCGCCCAGCTCCGAGAAGTCGATGACCTGCTCGCCGGCGTAGGGGCCGAAGGCCTTCATGACGAGGCACAAGGGTCTCATGGCTAGGCCTCCCTCTCCGCGCGTCTGACGTCTTGGATGACCTCGTCGAGGGCGGACTGCTCCTCGGCGGTGAGCTCGGCGTCGGTGACGTCGGTGAAGAACGTGCGGAAGAGGTCGCGCTCGCTCATGGTGCGGCGGAGGTCGCCGGCGCCGGTGGCGGCAGCTGAGCCGGCGGTGCCGGAGGGTCCCAATTCGTCCGGCCGTCCAACCCGTAGGATGTTGGGGTAGACCTCACGGAGGCGGGCCATGGCGTCAAGGACGGGGCCTTCGTCGAGCAGGGTGACGAGGAGGTAGTCGTCGGGGCTGCCGTCTGCGGCGCCGGTGACCGACGATGCCCCGGTATTGGCGGGCTCAGCCGCGGAGGCCGACGCTTCCCGGCGAGTGGCCGCCGGCCCGTGAAGAAGGTCCGCGAAGCGCCCCGATATCCGCCTGACGTCCCGGCGGGGCCGGAGGGGGACGCTTTCCCGGCTGGAGGTTCCGTCTGCCCCCAACTCGACCACGTCGACCGTCTTGGTGTGGTCGGCCTCGTCGAAGGAGTATTTTAAGAGCGACCCGGCGTAGCGGATGTTCCCGCCCCCGGACTGCTGCGGGCGGTGGAGGTGGCCGAGGGCTACGTAGGAGAAACCTTCGAAGGCAGCGGCCTCCACGGTTCCGGCCCCGCCAACTGTGAGCGGGCGCTCCGAGTCGCTCGGGGTCGCGCCGGCGATGAAGGCGTGAGTGACGAGGATGGCGCGTGTCCGGGCGCGGCCCGGACACGCGCCAGGAGTGCCCGCATCGCCTGGTCGTGGTCCCGGGGACCGTTTTCGCTGTGGCCCAGCCACTCCCGGGCCACAGCCGGGTCGGCGTAGGGGACGGGAAAGACATCCACGACTCCGTAGCGGTCCGCGAAGGTCAGGGGTGCCCCCATCCCGGTCAGGTTCCCCACCACATGGAGGTTCTGCCGGCCGAGGAGCCGCCGGGCGAAGGACAGGCGCTCAGGCCCGTCGTGGTTCCCGGCGATGAGGACCACTCGGGTTCCGACCTCGAGGACCAGACGGGAGAGCACGTCGCTAAGCAGTGTGACTGCCTTGAGCGGCGGGACGGCCCGGTCGTAGACGTCCCCGGCGATGATGACTGCGTCTGGCTTCGCGCTACGGGCCAGGTCCACGAACTGGTCCAGGAGGTGGGCCTGGTCGTCGGTGAGGTGCACCCCGAGGAAGACCCTGCCCAGATGCCAGTCCGCCGTGTGAATGAAGCGCATGGCTGCCGCCCCCAAGCCAATCCAAGGTTCAAGACTGCTCCTAGGGCATGAGTTCAAGACGGGGCAAGGCGTGCCCTGCCTGGAGGGGGGAAAGGTCCGGGTCCGCGGGAGGGAAGGGGTGGGGGCGGGAGGGGTAGCCCCTCAGGGTGCGGGGCAGCGTGCGAAAGAGTGCACGTCAGGGAGGAACTCAAGCGCACGCGGTGCGATGGAGTGCCCTGCCAGCGACACCTGCGAGCTTCCATTGGGAGGAGTTGGCGACCTAGCAGCAAATTGTTGCTTCGCTGTGACGTGACGCCTGGGGAAAGAGCTACTCAAGGTGCGGGCGGAGCGCGGTCCGTGAGGTTTCCCCCGACCGTATGTGTACCGGACACCGACCACCAAGGGCCGTAGCCGCCGCACCGGCCGTGAGTTAGCGCATCAGCCGAGGAGGAAGGGAACAGATGACTACGACTGATCTGGTCCAGTATCTGGCAAACGTCATCCATGTGGTGCGCGCGGACCGCGAACTGTCTGCAGCAGAAGTTGCCGCTCTGGGGGCCGTAGCCGCAGATGTGAGCGCGACCAAGAAGGAGTCAAAGGATGCGGAGCGCCTTGCTGGCGAACCCGAGTTCCACGTCAGGCCGACTGAGCGGTACTCGGACCAGATCAGAAATCTGGAGGATATGTACTTCGTGGCCCTTTCGGACGGAGCTTTGGGCGAAGCGGAGAAGTCGAGCATCGCCGCTTTCGCCGCGCAACTGAGCCTCGCAGAGGATCAGATAGACCGGATCGCCTCGTACGCGCAAATGCGTGCTACGCCCCAGGCGGCTACTATTGCCTGCTCCAAGTGTGGCGCGCAGTGCCCGACTTCGGCCAAGTTCTGCCCTCAATGCGCCTCTCCAGTTCAGGCGCAGACTCAGGTGCCCTCGACTAGGCTGGAGTTTGACCATCCCAAGTCGGGCGCTGCAATCGAGTTCGCCGAATCCACAGTGGCAACGTTCGACTCGGTTCTCCAGGCAGCGAAAGCGTCCCCCTCCTATCAGGAGATTGAGCGGAACAAGAAGAGATGGTTTCTTGCGGCGTGGCCATCCGGGAAGATTGCCGACACGCTCCAACTTGTGGCGAACCTAAAGGGTGTTAGGAACCGCAAGGTCTACGTCGATGGCGCCGAGCGCCCGTGGGATGAGGTCTTTGGGTTTCTCTGGTGCAGTAATCAACGCGAAGCTGCCTATAGGCCGGTGGAGTACTGTTTTGGGGCCGACGAGAAACGTCCTAACCTATGGGGATGCAAGCAGCTGGGTATGGACTGGGTCCAATGGGCTGATTGGTTCACGTACGGCAAGTGGCTCGGTCAGGACACCTTCCAGTTCGACAAGGATCGCGTAGCTCACGAAGTGGAGACCCACTTCCATAAGCTACGCTTCTGTCCTCACATTCGGCACGATCTTGTGCAGGTCGTTCTCGCCTTGCTTCCCGACCGGGTCAGAGTCTCGGAGCGCGAGGGGTGGAAGTACAGAGAGAACTACCAGCAGCCCCCAAACTCCATCAAGGTTGTTCAGAAGACGTCCGAAGGCGGGTCTACGTTCACCCACGAGTTCTTTGCCGACGGCGTCGTACCAACTGGTTTTGAGGTGGCGAAGACGATTCTCCGGCGGGCGCTTTCCCAGTGCGGCATCACAGACGTCGATGTCCGGACTATCCTCCCATGACCTTGGCAGATCGGGTCCAGGGGCAGGTAGCCGACCTCGTCCAGAATCAACAGCCTCGGCTTGAGGTAGATGGCCAGGCGTCGGTCGAACCTCCCCAGATGATGCGCCTTTCGCAGGTCGGCGACCGGCCGCCGCAGGCTGATAAGATAGGCGGCCTTTAACGGTCTCTAAGACGTGCCGCCCCGTGGATTCCCACACGCATGCATTGTAGACGCCGAGCAGGAATGGCACAGGCGCTTCGCAGGATCGACCCCGCATCATTGACTGCTCGCCCAGTGGGAGTGCCAAGCAGGGCACTGCCAAACGCCCCACGAACGTGACGCCCGGTTGCGAACAGAGAGGTGCACAATGGCTTCACACAGTGCGCCCGCAAAGAACCGGCAGGGAGTTGACAGGATGCTATAGATTTGGTAGCATTGGCGCAGTGAGGGAGGATGTGGTGGAGATGGATATGGCAGTTGAATGGTTCAATGCCAAGCTAGGGGCGCCTATGGTTTCAATTGGACCCAATGGGATGACTTTCACACCTGCGGCCAGGGCACTCATCGGCGACCCCCGTTATGTCAAGGTCGGGGTGAATGTTGCCACTCGGAAGGTTTGTGTCCAGGAGACCGACCAAGGCGACGACTGTGCAATGGAGTTTGCAGCCCGAAAGGATAAGAACGGCTATGTGCGCCTGGCCCAGCGGGACATCGCCCGCTTCATCCTCTCTAAGCTGGAGTCTCTGACTCTGGAGGGTACCCGGAAGTGCGTTGCCAGCTGGAATAGAGACATGGGCATTCTCGAGGTTTGCCTTGAGACCCCCGCGAGGCCCGCGCGTCAAGGGAGGCGGGGGAGCCAGGCCCGGGAGGCGTAGAATCCCATGGCAAGATGGCAGTGTCCTTTGAGCTGGAGGTGCCGGTCGTGGACAGCAGAGAAACTGCGGGTATCCGGGAGACGCTGATGGCTTTCGAGGCGTATCCGGCGCAGACATACTCCAGCATTGATCTGAACCGATTGACCCTCTTCACGTTGGATCTTCTCCAGCGCAAGGCCATCCCAGCCACTCTGGCCAACGTGACCGTGGCGGTCTACAGGCTCTTCCCACTGCGATTCGCACTTGAAGGCTTCGAGTACCCGGATTCCAACCGTGTGAACAGGGCGCTGAACCTCCAGCTCGGACCGAAGTACAGGAACTGGGTGGTCGGGTATAGCGGCGGGCGAGGTAGGGACCGGGGCTTCGAGTTGACCGCAACGGGCCGGGCGGTGCTTGAACAGACCAACGGGCTCTTGGAGCCTTCGACCCGTTGTACCGGGGGCGTTCCTGGAGACGACCAGCACGACGAGAATGAGTTGCTTCTGGTGCAAGACAGCGAGCTGTTCCTCCGGTACTCGAGGGGATCCAGAGAGCCGGCTGAACCTCGGCTGGTCTATGACATGCTCCAGGTGCTACCGTACACTCCCAAGGATGCGGTGCTGCGCAGGGTTCGGCTGCTCAAGGGCATTGCGGACGCCTCCCTGCGCCAAGACCTGCTGGAGTTCCTTGACTGGGTGCTGTCGAGTCACCCATCGGCCTTCACGCCAGGCAAGAACAGAGTGATCAGGCGTTGACCAGTTCCGTTCTTGAGCGCGAATTGGACATCGACGTTAGATACCTCAGGAGAGCTTTCCACAAAGCTGTCGGCAGAAGCATCTGCAAGATCTTGGCGGAGATCATTACGAACTCCGACGACAGCTACAAGAGGCTTGAGCGCGACCCGACCCGAGCCGGACATCGTGGTCACGGCCACAGGGAGATTACCGTCTACTTCGATCGCCCGAAGCGCCTCGTAAAGGTGTCGGACAGTGCCGAAGGACTGACCTTCGACGACATGGACGTGAACTTCACGAGATACGGCCGAGCTTCGGGAGACCGTGCTCATCGCTACGGTACCAGGAGTCTTTTTGGCAAGGGCCTTCGCGATGTGTTGTTCACCCAGGAAAAAGGCAACGTCCGAAGCGTCAAGGGCAAGCACGCGGCACTCTCTCAGTTCCGGTATAAGACCAACGATCACGGCGTGGAGAAGCCGAGCATTCGGATACAGCCGGTGCGCTTGACTTCTGACATTAGGAAAGGCTGGGGCGTTGCAGAAAACGGCACTGCTGTCGAGTTTAGGCTACGGAAGGATGTTTCGCTCCCCCAGCATGCAGCTCTAGCGGCCGCTCTGGGGAATTTCTACATGCTCCGCCTGATCAACAACAATCCAGAGCGTGTTGTCCGACTAGTGACACGGTACAATGAGGAGCGCACTGAGGTTGCGGAACTTTCATACCTTCCCCCGCAGGGAGCGCTCTTGTACGAAATCGCTGACCGGGTCACCTTTGAGGGAGTTGCCTATGCGCTGGACGGCAGTGTCCTCCTTGCGGACATCCCACTGAAGCAGGTTGAGGCCGGCTACGAGGATCGTGACGGAGGCCTACTTGTCACAGACGAGGATGAGAACGTGCTTGACCTGACGCTCTTCGGATACGATGGCAACCCGCACGCGGCACGTCTCTTCGGTACCCTCAAGGTTACCGGGTTGGGAGCGCTTATCGAGGACAAACTGAACGCCGAGGTACCCGAAGAACTGCTGACTGAAACCAGGGAGGGTTTCGACAGGCGATCAAGCTTCTACCGCTCTCTTCAGCAGGTCGTGGACTCCGCACTGAAACCCCTTGTCGAGAGCTTGGCGGCAGCCACGGATGCCGATCATAGCATCCCAGCCCGCCTCCGACAGCGGCATAGGAAGGCGTTTGACCAACTCAACGACCTCTACAGGAGAATAGTGGGGGGCAGGCCAATGGGCCCCGGGCCCCTTTCGGACGATCAGACGCCGCCTGTCGACGGACTGGCTTTTCAGCCTGCAGCCGCTGTGGTCACGGAGGGAACAGTCACCCCAGTCAGACTGCTTCTCAATCTAGATCTCCTGCATCCGGGTCAGGCTGTCCGACTCGCCCCCAGTCCTGGACTACAGGTGTTTCCACTGACGTTTGACGTCTCAACCGCCGGGAAGAAGGGCTCCCTGGCGTGGAAGATCATTCGAGTATTGGCCAACGATACCGGGCGCTTCTCCCTCACTGCACAAGCTGGAGATTCGGTCGCAGGTCTGGACGTGACTGCGGTGCCGAGGGATGTAGAGGTCCGTGGTCCAATGTGGTTTTCTCCTTCGCTGCTGCATGTCCGGCCTGGACAGAAGCGGAGTCTGGCTCTGTACGTCAACTTGGAGGTCATCGGCCAAGGCTCGGCGATTTCCATCGTGGCGGATGGAAGCCCGGATATAAGAGTCTCCGGTGACACAGTGCTGGTGGGTGAACCGTCCCTGGGATTCCTCTTTAGAGCTTCATTGCAGGTATCTGGCGGAAGCCTGGGAGCAAAGTCGCGTGTTGTGGCCACGTTCGGGGAGATCAGCGCTCTCGCCGACGTTGAGGTGGTGTCAAGGAACAGGGAAATCTCCGGCCAGAGCGGCTTTTTCCAGGGCTACCGCTTCAAGCACTTGAACGACAGGTGGAACCGTCCGGCCTACTTAGCTGACGATGGTTGGATAGAGATCAACCTGGACGAACCCCTCAACAAGGTGTACTTTGGGGAAACCAAGGAATCCGCTGTCTACGCCGTTATCCATCTGCCCCATTCGCAGCTGCGCCTGGCGGATCTGGTTCTTGACGAGGCTCTGTGGAAAATGGTGATGGAGGCGTACGAGAGCACCCTGACACACAGAGTCGATCCCGTGACGGACATCAGGCTGTATGTCCTGGAGCGGAAGGCAATGGTCGGTCCCGGAGTGTACGAGTGCTTTGTAGACATCCAGGGGTTGCACGCGCTAATGGCGGAAACGCGGGACTCGGCCACTGAGGCGGCTGCAGGGCAGCAGTCCTAGGCTCGCCGCAAGCTGACCTACGGGTCGCGCTGAAGTAGCTTCGAACCCGGCTCGGGTTCGTAGACAGGAGTTCCCATGGTCCGGACGCGGAGCTTCCCCTCGGCTGCCAGCCTTACTCTCCGCTCTGCTACGTCCAGGTACTCCGCGCGGATGTCGGATCCTGCGGCTCTGCGGCCATGAAGGACAGCTGCCACAGCGGTTGTCCCCACACCGATGTAGGGATCGATGACGAGTTGCCCCGGTCTTGTCAGAGATAGCACGAGCCTTTCAATAAGCTCAACTGGGTACTGGCACGGGTGCACCGTCTTCTCTACGTGGTTGAACTTCACGTTGGGCACGTCCCACACATCCCCGGGGTTTTTCCCGAGGGGATGGCCAGAGTACTCACCAGCCTTGGGACCCCGCCAATAGCGCTTGCCAGGATACTTGGCGGGGATACGCACAGGGTCGAGGTCGAATTGGTAGTCGCTTGGAGCCTTCGTGAACCATAGGATTGTCTCGTAGCGACCTGAAAAACGGCGTCGGCAGTGCAGACCGTGCCCGAAGGACCACACTACTCTGTTTCGCAGGTGGAGCCCGAGCTTCTTAAAGGCCGGGTACAGGAGAATGTCCAAAGGGTAGACCTCCCCGTTTCTTACGTAGTTTCCCGTCTGCCAGCAAATGCTCCCCCGTGGGGCCACAATGCGTGCCGCATGTGCGATTGTCTGCTCCTGCGCCCCAAGGTAGTCTTCCGGCCTCACACGGGTCTCGTAGCTCTTTCCCATATTGTATGGCGGTGAGGTGACAACCAGGTGGGCCTCATGGTCTGGAATGGAGGCCAGGAATTCCAGACAGTCTCCATGGTAGAGGGTGATCTGAGTCTCTGGTGAGTACGTCCTCCCGATCGGACCAAGGCTTTCGGTGCTCATCTACCTCTCGCCCCCACTCAGCCTCCGTGCAGGTGCTGGTCGCCACCCCATTCGAGCTCATTGGCACAAGATCCTGCGACCGCGAAGCCGCCGGCTGGTGGCCGACCTCTGGGAGTCTCTTGCCCCTGCCGGTGTCCGGGTTCCCGGCCTGCCGGAGCCGTTTTGTCCGGGTGGACAAGACGTTGCTTGTGACCTACGACCGGACCGTCTATTCCGTGCCGCCCACCTACGCTGGCAAGTCGCTACTCCTCCGCGCGTTCTGGGACTGCGTATTCCGGTCAATCCGTCCACGCGTTCCGGCTGAAATCGTCCAGCGATTCCGGTTCAAATCGTCCACCCGTTCCGGCGGAAATCGTCCAGTGCCCGCCCTTGTCCTTCCGGAGCGTAGCGAC
>Ga0315293_10003323_pt1 | contig 15490 bp, 20 predicted proteins | sample YL17G13_20_MG_FD_203071 | JGI IMG/M metagenome (GOLD analysis project Ga0315293, IMG submission 203071) | Sediment microbial communities from Yellowstone Lake, YNP, Wyoming, USA - YL17G13_20 | ecosystem: Environmental > Aquatic > Freshwater > Lake > Sediment | place: USA: Wyoming | collected...
GAAGAAGAGCAATTGAGATTTGACTTTGCGGATGGTCTTTCTCGCACAGTTTATGAGCGAATTCAGTTGGGATTTTTACCGATGAAATTACCTGTCATTGATGAGGTACCTTACCGGATATTTGGGACTACCAGGGAATACCGGAAATGGGCTAATGAAAATACGCCAACATGGTTAGGTTATCATTCTAAAGATGATCAATAAGCTTGCAAGATTAACCGAGGTTTTTGAGAAACATAAGATTAGATACCTTTTTATCGGGAAAGGCGCCGCCATACTGTATGGCTATCCAGGAACAACCCAGGATATTGATATTTTCCCAGAAAAGACCCAAGCAAATTGTAAGAACCTTTTAGACGCCTTAAAAGAACTTGGTTTTGAAATGGATAAACAGCTTGAGGAGGCAATCGCTTCAGGAAAAGATTTTGTCCAGATTAGAGGTGGGCCTATTCCTCTCGATTTGGTGTTTGCACCTGACGGAATAGAGTCTTTTGACAGAGCAGAGATGCGCAAAGCGCTTATTGATGGCAAATTTCCATGTGCATCAATCGATGACATCATTGAAAGCAAAAGAGCAGCGAAGAGGCAAAGAGACAGGGAGGAACTCCCAAGGCTGGAAGCATTCAGGGATGAATTAAAGAGGAGGAAATAATTATCCATAGCGAAACGAGTTATGTCATCCTTCACGAGTCTAATCCATGAAAGAAGAGATTATTATACCTCAAGGGGGCCATTTCAAGGAGTGAGAGAAGAAGTTGAGAAAAAGTGGCTTGTCTCCTTTACTTTTAACTGCAGACAAAACAACGCTTATAAAGCAGGTACTCTCTTTTCTAGAAGAACACAGGGAAAAGATACATAGTGTTATCCTCGTAGGCAGCACAGTATTCGGCTTTGATGAGGAGGGTTCCGATATTGATATCGTTGTGATTTGCAAGGAGGATAATTACGAGGAAGTCAGCAATATTCTGCACAAGAGGATGATGGGCGAAGAATTCAAGGTGCAATATAGCATCTATAAACCTACCCATGTTGAAAGGATTTTCACGATCGGTTCACCTTTTGCGAACAGCATTCGCAACGGAGTGGTCTTGAAAGATGACGGATACCTGAAGGGTTTGCTAACAAACAAAGAATTTCCTTTGAAGCCAACACGAGAGTATTACCTTGAAGCCCTTAAAGATATAGTAGGCCTTCGTTATTATTTCCCGATTATTGACATAGAGCGACAGATAAGAGAAGATCACGGGCCAGAGGGGATATGTACTAAAACAGGCAAATGCCAGGGACATGCTCCCGGAGACATTTTGGCAACGGGAATATTCAGGATGTTATACATAACATTGTCTCATCGAGGCTATATGCCGCTTTCAAAAACTGATGTTACAAAGTATGCCGGTGAAATATACGGTAAAAAAACATCCGATGTCCTGAACAAGTGCATAGAGCTCTTGAGGCAGGATAGGTGGGGTGTTACCGTAGAAGAATACAGGCTATTAAAACCTTTTGCTGTGAAACTATTCAGGGAGTGTTTGAGGGTTGTCGATTTAAGGAATAACCGAGATATGCTAAAGGAGCTCAGGGATTCTGCTCGGGCTGCAAGGCTTATAAAGAGAAAGCGTCTTGAAGAGAGAGTGAATGCTGAATAAAGGTCAGCCAGAAAAGGCGTGGTATTGTTTTACTAATGGACAAAGCGAAATTTGAAGTAAGTTAGACAGAGCCAAACAATGAGAAAGAACTCACCGATTGGCTCGGCAAGACTGTGAAATCGGCAAAGGTTATTCATTATGGAAGCGATGGTAGACTAACGATTGAATTTACTGATGGGACCACCAAAGTGTACTGGTTCAATGATCTTGGCTTCTGGGATGAAGAAAGATATCGCTAATTGAGTTTACCCCGTTAGAAATAATGCCCCGCTGTTCTGCAGCAGGGTTACATTCTAAATAATTCCGGGTTCCGCCCCGTAAGGGGTTCCACCCCGGAGGGCGGGGTTTATCCCGTTTAGAGATAAATCTCTAACGGGATTTAATGGCCCGTTGGAATTTCTAACGGGGTTTATGAAGACTAATGCAGCGTTGGAATTGAGTCCCGGGCAACGGGGTGATTATGGGGTATCCGAGCCGGGGAAATGGGTTCATCATTCACCTTACTCAAGAACTTTCAAAGATTGCGAAAAAAGAATTGCTCCCATGGTACTGAACTGGTCGGTTCGCGCACTTTAAAGATAGATCTTTACTCATATTGGACCAGCAAGACCGAAAAGTACTGGAGGGAGGAAAAATGAAAATAAAATATGATAATGAGGCCGATGTCCTCATCATAATTATGCGCGATGCCCCACCGGTAGATGCAATTGAAGAGCCCTGGGGTGTAATCGTGAGTTATGGAGAGGACAACCAACCGGTGAGTGTTGAATTTTTAAATGCATCGGCAAGGAAGCTTGTCCAGCCGAATGAATTCAGTGTGACCCTACAGACTAAAAATGTCGCAACGATCTAATATACCGAAGGAAATTGATTTCTCCCATAGGGCCCTTCATTAATGGGAAAAGGTTAGGGTTACGGCTACGAAGCCCGTATCGTTTAGCGTAAAAGGGTAAGGGTAAGAATTTAAGACAATACACGTAACCCCTTGACTAAACGGGCATCTTAACCTTTACCTTTTGACCCTTGACCTTTATTTTCTAACTAATATAAAAAAAGGCCTCATATGATCTTTGTCACTGTGGGCAATCATTATCAGGGGTTTGATCGACTCATCAAAAAAGCCGATGAAATTGCTTCCCATACCTCCTATGATATCCTAATCCAGAAAGGTTATTCCTCCTATTGTCCTAAAAGCGCCCGGTATTTTGATTTTGTCCCCATCCAGACCGCCATGGAATATATTCGGACATCCGAGCTGGTGATTTCCCATGCGGGGATCGGAACGATCATTCTCTGTAAGGAGTATGGAATCCCTCTTATTATTTTTCCCAGGAGGAAAAAACATGGTGAACACGGGACAGACCACCAGATGGAGATCGCCAAAGCCATAGAGGAACGGAAGGATGATCATATCTACATCGTCTACGAGGAAGACCAACTGGAGAATAAGATTGCGGAGGTCCTGACGAGAAGACAAAGGCCTGCTCCGGGAGCAAATGTGGGAAGGGTCAACCTCATCAGAACGATTCAAGCCTTCATCGAAGGGGTCAATAATAAAAGGCCTTAGACAAAAAAACGATGGAGAAGCAGAAGTTCGTGCAAAAAAAATGGTATGAACATAAACCTCCTATATCGGGAAATGAGGTAATTCGGATAAGTACCATCACTCATATTAAAAGGTTGAAAGATTTAATCCCTGTCCAAAAAGTAAGGTTGAGCCTCAATTGCGGATGTGGTGACGGGAGTCAGAAGGATCTTTTCGGTCCTTCCGTCGGAGTGGATATCTCCTTTGAAAATATTCGCTCACTTATTCAGCGGGGAGGACAAGGCATTGTTGCAGATATGGAATTCCTTCCCTTCCGAGATAATACATTTGACTTGGTATATGGATTTGGGATACTTCACCATTTAGCCGATATTCAAAAGGGCGTTTCGGAAGCTTCTCGTGTCCTTAAAAACGGGGGCTACATTGGTTTTGGGGGGGAAAATAATGGATGGTGCCCCCTTGTCTATATGATGAGTATCGTTTATCGAAACTGGAGGATAGAAAAAGGATCCTATCGAATCCGGGAGAAAAACCTGAGGAGAATCTTCAAAGAATCGGGGATTGGGGGCTTTAAGATTTCCAAACAGGGCATGACCATTTATGGCATGGGTAAAACCCTATATCAATTAACCTCCATCGGTGAGAAGGTTTTGTCCAGATTTAAGCTTATCAATGCATTTTCAGGATATTGTTACTTTGCTGGGAGAAAACTGTAATGAAAGGATGAATTCCTCATGGGACTAAAATATCTTTGAAACGATTGTAATTCTCCGTCGTTTTTTTCTTTTGGAGGAGAATTGTTTGATCAATAATTCATATTGTGTTGTTTTAGAATTTATGAAGCTATCTAAAGAAAAATCCTATAAATATTGCGACTAAAAAATGGCTATAAAACATTTGAAAATTGCATTGATTTCTTTACAACAGGATGCAGAAAAAGTCCCCCCTCTTGGGTTAGTATATCTTGCCACTTATTTAAGAGAAAAGGCCGGAATAGAACATGAAAATATAAAAATCATTGATAGGACTTTTACAAATGTAAATGAGAGTATTAAACAATTCTCTCCAGATATCATTGGCTTTACCTCCATGACGATAGACTATGGCAAAGTAATTAAGTTTGCCAAAACGTTAAAAAAGGATTACGACGTTCCTTATCTTATAGGTGGGGTTCATGTGTCCTCCTTGCCCGAATCGTTTAACCCTGTCTTTGACCTGGGGGTTATAGGGGAAGGCGAAGAGACAATAAAAGAACTTGTTTTATTATATGCTGAAAAAAGAAAGTTTTTGATGGAAGACCTAAAAACAATCAAGGGTTTAATTTTTCAGATGGATAACAATAAGCTATATGCCACACCAGCAAGAGATCTTATAGAAAACGTAGATGACATACCGATACCCGATTTCAGTTTTTTAAATAAAGAGTACTTTCATAAAATGGAAATTCTTTCGATTTCAAATGTGGGCAAAAGAGCTCACTTGATTAGTTCGAGGGGTTGCCCGTATAAATGCCTTTTTTGCTCGACTACCCACTTTTGGAAAAAAATAAGATTTCACTCTGCCGAATATACAGCGAGAATGGTAAGGGAAGTCATTGATAAATTCGGTGTAGTTTCGGTTGGATTTTTGGACGATCTGTTCCCGGTCAGCCATGAAAGATTAAATCGTATGAAAATGGTTTTCAATAAATATGGAATATTGGAAAACATTAAATCATTTGACTGCACCCAGAGAACCAATCTGATGAACGACAAAATATGTGAAGCGATGAATGAGCTTAAAATAACTGCTCTCAATTTTGGTTTCGAATCAGGCTCAGAAAAAATATTAAAAGAAATAAAATGTAATACCACCTCTGTGGAAAAGAATAAAAACGCCATCCTTTTATGCAAAAAACACGGTATTGGTGCTTATGGGAGTTTAATGTATGGAGTGCCCAATGAGACGATTGAAGATATGGAAAAAACAAATGAGTTCATAGATTTTGCAATTGAAAATGGGGCAAAGTATATTTGGAGTTTCGTTGCAACGCCCTTTCCTGCCACGCCTTTTTGGGATATAGCTTTACAAAGGGGGAAGGTAAGCAATTGCATGGATTGGGATTTATTGAGTCAACATAATATAGAAAATCCCTTGCTTCTTGATGAAGGCATAGACAAAAAAGAATTTAAGAAAGTTTATTTAGAGGGGATGAAAAAGCTTAGAAGAATAAAAATAAAGTTGATAAAGGATTTTGTTTTAAAAAATCCTATTGCCACTATGAATTTGTTGGTGAAAAGACCGGTATATTATTTTAACAGAGTGTTTAAAAAAGTTTATGAGCAATAGTTACCATTGATGCATTGAATTACCTTATCATCACCACTCATATTTTGATCCTCGCAACAAATGGGGTCACCCATTAAAAGGCATGATTTCGCATCGATGAATATCCCCAATAACAAATATTATGAAAAGCTTGATCTGATTTACAAAACCCCCTCTCATCTTATGCATAAAAAGATGAAACTTGTTTTAAACTATGTGAGGCGGGGGGGATCTTTAATCGACATTGGTTGTGGGACTGGGGAATTCATTGTTCAACTCAAGGACCGTTTCAATACACTGGTTGGGATTGACACCAGTTCGGATGCCATTGAATTTACGACGAGACGGATAGGAAAGGACCATAAGATTTTGTTAGAATGCGGAGAATTGGATTCGCTTCGTTTTCCAGCGGAACATTTTGATGTCTGTCTTTGTTTAGATGTCCTTGAACATGTCAAAGACCTTTCACCTCTTCTTAAAGAAATATATCGAATCCTCATGCCGGGGGCGGAAATGATTGTGACCGTTCCGAATTGGTACGATATGATTATATCCGGAATCTTTAAAATAGATCCTTTTCATGTCAATACGTTTACGCCTTGGGGTTGGATGAACCGTCTTAGGAAGGCCGGGTTTAAGATCAAGCATTGCAGAGCCGTGGACTTCCCTATTCTGAAATCCGATCTCTTGGCCAGAAAAATTTACTTTTTAGGCATGTGCATTTTAATCGTAGCGGTTCGCCAACCCGATCGTTACAATGCGTAACGGTGGGAATCTCTATTTGATAAAATAGAACCGATCTGATAAAAATATTTTCCATGGGAAAGCAGGAAAAAATATTAGTGATTATCCCCGCTTATAATGAAGAGGGGTCGGTGGGGAAGGTGGTGGAGGAAGTTCATACCCATCTTCCACAGGTGGGGGTGCTCGTGGTGAATGACGGTTCCTCCGATCATACCTCCGAGAAAGCAGAAGCCAGTGGTGCAATCGTTTTAAATCTCCCTTTCAATTTAGGGATTGGAGGAGCGATGCAGACGGGTTACAAATATCCATTTGAACTTTTATCTTGATTCGGATATGATGGTTACGTTTCTGGTTCTCTATGAAAAAGGAGACGATTTTAAACGAAGAAATCGTATGATTAAGAATCAGAAGTTATATGATGATGCCATCGTGGAGAGATTTTTATCTTTGATTTTACCTTTAGGGGAAAATATCAAGGAGGTTTATCTATTTGGTTCAAGATGTCGGGATAATTGGCGGCCTGATTCAGATTATGATATTTTAATTGTTGTGGATAGAAAAGACAGAGAGTTTATCAGTAAACTATATGATGCCGTCATGGATATACTTCTTGATACAGGGAGATTAATATCCCTTAAGATTTTCATAGCCACCGAGTTCAACCGCCTGAAGTCAATTCCTACACCTTTCATGCGCAGTGTCATTAAGGAGGGGATAAAACTTGGACCTCGCCACTAAAGAGCTTATAAAAGGGTATTTAGAAAAGGCTGAAAGGAAATTAAAGGTTGCTGAGAAGCTTCTTAGATCTGATGACTATGAGGATGCAGTATCAAGAGCTTATTACGCTGTTTTTCATGCGGCACAGGGCCTCCTATTAACAGAAGGCGAAAGGGCAGAAACTCATAAAGGCGTCGTTACTCTTTTCGGACTTTTATTTGTAAAAACAGGGAAATTTAAAAAGGACCTCGGGAAATATCTTGCCAATCTGAAGGATGAAAGGGAGAGCGGAGATTATGAGATATTTTCTTATATAGACCGAGAGACGGCAGAAACCGCCATAGAAGAAGCAAAAGAGTTTATTAGAGAAACTCAGGCCTACTTGAGAGGCATCGTCTTAACGGAATAATTCAGACCTCATGACGTAGAAACGATAAAACCCTTAGGTGCACCCCTTGAAGCGATAAAACTTGTCCCACTGATAATAAAATCCAAAAAAGCAAATTCTTATCCTCGATCTGTTTGAACGATTCCCTTCATTTGGATACGATGATATTGTTTCAGATATTATATGATTCTACCTCCATTAAATAGTTATACACAACGACTTAAGTCAGAGCCTCCCCATCAAGGCTAAAGCCTTGCGTTACGAAGCGATAAGGGTGCGTAACTCAGGCCTTCAGGCCTGATCCAAGGGAATGGTCAGGGATTGAAATGGGATAATACTTATGTCGTCGTGTATAATCGGAGAAAATATCGTGGCAATTGAGAAAAAGGTTTTAGTCATCATTCCCGCTTTTAATGAAGAAGGGGCAGTTGGGAAGGTGGTGGAGGAGGTTCATACCCATCTTCCAGAGGTGGAGGTGCTCGTGGTGAATGATGGGTCCACGGACCTCACTTCAGAAAAAGCCAAGGCCTGTGGAGCAATCGTTCTGAATCTTCCTTTTAATTTAGGGATTGGTGGGGCCATGCAGGCGGGTTATAAATACGCCCATGAGAAAGGCTACGATATTGCGATACAGGTTGATGGCGATGGTCAACATGACCCGAAAGAGATTGGCAAACTTCTTAAGGCTTTGGAAGAGAAGAAGATTGATATGGCCATTGGTTCACGTTTTATTGGAGCCTTAGGATATAAATCGTCGATGATGAGAAGAGTAGGAATTTCGATCTTCTCCCAGGTGATTTCAATGATCAACAGGCAGAAGATTACAGATCCCACCTCGGGGTTCAGGGTGGCCAATCGCAGAACGATTCAGTTATTTGCAGTCGATTATCCCCAGGATTATCCGGAGCCAGAGGTGTTCGTGCTCCTTCATCGATGCGGACTTAAAGTGGCTGAGGTTCCAATTGGAATGAGTAAGAGATATGCCGGGGAATCATCCATTACTAAGATTAGGTCCGTCTATTATATGATTAAGGTCCTTCTAGCCATTTTTGTAGATTGTTTTAAAAAGCCACCCCTTTTAGAACAGGAGAGATAGCCATGTTAATCAAGATTCAAATGATTGTTGGAGGGCTTAGTATCATTCTACTCTTGATCACTTTTGAATTGATCCGAAAGAAAAGGCTTCGGGAAGAATATGCCATCCTCTAGCTTTTTACTGGAGTAGCGGTTTTGGTATTCAGTCTATGGCCTGCGTTTCTCCTCTCCCAGTTTTTTGTTAGAATTACTGGTATATTCTATTTGTCCGCGGTGGTTTTAATCGCCTTTTTCTTTCTCCTCCTTATCGTCTTTCATTTCTCTGTGGTGATTTCTAAGTTAACAGGTCAAAATAAAGACCTATCCCAACGGCATGCCCTTCTCGAATTAGAGTTTAGGGAGTTCAGGAATTGCCATCCTCAATCTAAAAATCCTTCAAACCAAAATGGCTGAGATCATCTCTCACCCTGTTTAAGCTTGAAAAAGAGAGTTGGTTCTGATAAAAGAGATGTGGTTCTAAAGTTTCTGTATATTCGCCAAAAGGAAGAGAATATGTCAAACCTATTGGTCACTGGGGGTGCGGGGTTTATCGGGCCGAACCTGACGGAGGCTCTGCTCAGGATGGGCCATCGAGTTCGGGTTTTAGATAATTTTTCGGCCGGAAAGAGGGAGAATTTAATCTTTAATGAGGCTTATCCCTTGCTCGAGATCATTGAGGGGGATATGGGAACAGAGACCGAAAAATTATAGAAGTGGTGAGGAGGGAGGAGAGAAATATCATCCCTCAAAGAAGAACCGATGCATTTGAAGATGGAAAGGCAGGTGAGGAAGCCTCTCCAATTTCGTGATGACAGAATGGACTCCAGAGGGGCAGGCGGGCCAGCGGAGAAATCTTTAGGATTGCGGATCATTAGAAGCTTAAGGGAAACTTTCATAGTCAATGAAATGAGGCTTTTATTGTTCTTGGAGCGTCTGGGGTCAATTTTTAAGCGGTGCCGCCCTGCCTTCGCCGAAGCGGCTTCGCGCAGGCAGGCCTAAATCTTTCTCCGCTGGCCCGCCTGCTCCTCTGGATTTGGCATTCCCATGGATTTCTATCACGGGAAAAGAGATGCTTACGCAGGTGAGGAAATCATCGAGGGTTTGGTCGAAATAGGATAACCTAAAACATTAGGATAGTTTGGAGGATGAGGAGGGAACCATTTGATCCATGCGGTTATTTTAGCGGGCGGGAGCGGGACCCGGTTCTGGCCTTTGAGCCGGGAGACATTTCCCAAGCAGATGCTCAATATTGTAGGGGAGAATTCACTTCTCCAACAGACGGTCAAGAGATTGGATGGGTTTCTTACCCCCGATCATCTATGGATCGTGACCACGGAAGCACTGGCGCAGGTCATCCGTTTCCATTTAAAGACGTTCGAAAAGGGCGCTGAGAAAATTCAATTTATCATCGAACCCTTTGGCAGAAATACCGCTCCGGCCGTGGGTCTTGCTGCAGTAACTCTCAATAAAATCTCCCCTGATTCGATCATGATGGTGATGCCATCGGACCACGCCATCCGGGATGTAAAACCATTTCAGGAAAGGCTCCTTTGGGCCGTTGAGGCTGCAGAGCAGGGGTATTTAGTAACATTTGGAATTAAACCCACCAGGCCTGAAACTGCTTACGGATATATCAGGTCAGGTCACCCTTTTAAAAGCTCCGACCATGAGATTTTCCATGCAGAAGAATTCATTGAAAAACCTGATTTAAAAACTGCAGAGACCTTTCTCCAACAAGGGAGATATTATTGGAATAGCGGCATCTTTGTATGGAAAACCTCGAAGATTCTTAAAGAGATTGAGAGCCACCTCCCCTCGCTTTACCAAGGATTGAAGAAGATTGAGGAATTGAACGATCTGAGAAATGAAACACCGTTTAGAAAACCCAGGTCTTATCCCTCTTCAAATCATCGAAGTTCAGAACGGAGATTATGTAGAGGAGGATGATATCGATAGATTCGACGATCAATATAACAGAGAGGTAAAAGAGGAGGAAAAATGAAAAAGGCCTTGATCACCGGGATTACGGGTCAAGATGGCTCCTACTTAGCCGAATTTCTATTGAACAAGGGGTACGAAGTCTATGGAATGGTCAGGAGGTCAAGCACGATTAATTACGAACGAATCGGCCATATTCAGGAAAGGCTTAAATTGATGCAAGGAGACCTGCTTGACCAAAATTCTCTGATCGAAGCCTTGAAGATTTCGGAACCCGATGAGGCATATAATCTTGGGGCTCAATCCTTCGTCCCTACTTCATGGAATCAGCCAGTGTTAACAGGGGAATTCACAGCCCTCGGGGTCACAAAGATGCTGGAGGCGATTCGCACAGTGAATCCCAAAATCCGTTTCTATCAGGCGTCTTCGAGTGAGATGTTTGGGAAAATCAGGGAAACCCCCCAGAACGAAAGGACTCCACTTTATCCACGAAGTCCATATGGTGTGGCCAAGGTCTATGGCCACTGGATTACAGTGAATTACAGGGAAAGTTATGGAATATTCTGTTGCTCAGGAATCTTGTTTAATCATGAATCGCCTCGAAGGGGACTGGAATTTGTCAGCCGAAAAGTGACCAGCGCGGCTGCCAAAATAAAACTTGGATTACAAAAGGAATTGAGAATGGGCAGTCTGGATGCCCGCAGAGACTGGGGATTTGCAGGAGACTATGTGGAAGCCATGTGGTTGATGCTTCAACAGAAGGAGCCTGAGGATTATGTAGTTGCCACGGGTATCTCCCACTCTGTAAAGGACCTGATCAAAGTAGCATTCGATCATGTGGGGCTGGATTGGGAAGAATATGTGGTCAGCGATCCGAAGTTATTCAGGCCTGCTGAAGTCGATTGTCTATTGGGAGATCCCGGAAAGGCGAAATCCAAACTTGGATGGCGGCCCAAAATGACCTTCGAAGAGTTGATCAGGATGATGGTAGACGCTGACCTTCAAATTCATCAGAAAAATCCGCTTCAAATTAAACGGTAAATTTCGTTCTGAGAACCAATAATCATTCCCTTCTCCATTTCCCAACTCTTCACCTGCCTTGTGCAGTCAAGAGTGTTTATTAATGCTATTTCCAACATGGGCATTGAGCAATCAAAAATAGAATATTTTCCAAACAGTGCGGAGGCAATTTTCGATACTGCCGCAGAATGTTCGGGAGCGATGGGGAATGTTGGATTTCCTGAAGGTTTTCGTGTGATGTTTGCCGGGAATATTGGCGCTGCACAGGATTTTAAAACGATCCTGAGCGCGGCAGAACTTCTGAAAGAGCACAGAAACATTCACTGGATGATCGTCGGAGACGGTCGCATGTTTCCATGGGTGAGGGAGCAGGTTCAAATCAGAGAATTAGAGGAAACAGTCCATTTGTTGGGACGACACCCTCTTGCATCGATGCCTGCTTTTTATGCCAGGGCGGATGTTATGCTGGTTATTCTGAAGAAAGAACCAGTTTTTGCCAAGACCATACCCGGTAAAGTGCAGTCCTGTCTGGCATGTTCGCGACCTATCATTGCAGCCCTTGATGGCGAAGGAGCCCGTCTGGTCGAAGAAGCCGGGGCCGGGTTGACTTGCCCTGCGGAAGATCCGGAGTCTCTGGCCAAAGCCGTCTTGAAAGTATCCAGCATGACGGCTGATGATCGTAAAAAAATGGGCCTGCAGGGGAGAGTTTATTATGAAAATAATTTTGAATCGCATATGCTTCTGGATCGTCTTGATGGCTGGCTTTCAGAATTAGCAGGGAGAAAATAGTAAGTATGCGTCTCGTTATCTTGGGTGGCGCAGGTATGCTTGGTCATATATTGTGTGCGCGCCTTTCACGGCGCTTCCCCGATACCTATACAACCATTTGCAAAGGTATAGAGGATTACGAAGATGAAAGCCTGTTTGGGAGCGACCCGGCGCCATCGGTCCCCGTGTTGTCCACGCACTGCACCAAGCAGGATTTCAGATTCGCGCCTTCTCCGCTGATCCTCCTGCATCAGTTATGTTGACCGCACGTAGAGGTTGTAAACGGCGATGTCACGGACGAGGCGGCCGTCGAATCTGCAATGCAAGGCGTCGAAGCGGTCGTTCATTTAGCGGCTCTACTGCATATTGTCAATCCACCCCTTGCCCTATGCGAAAAGTACGAACGAATCAACGTGGATGGAACAACGAATGTAGTTAAGGCTGCTATCTTGTTAATGGATTTCTGGAATAATGTTTAAACAAAATGCAATTCATTATTGACAATCATTTGCTAAGATGGTATTATTCTCACCATGAGTATTACTGAACTTCAAGCATTAGATGCCTTAGCGCGCGTTGAGGCCAAACGATTTCCGATCCACAGGGAAGCGCTGGTTGCGCTTCGAAAAGAACAAGGCAGACGTTTTATCGGGATAGTGGGACCGCGCGGCGTTGGAAAAACAGTGATTCTTAAGCAATTGGCAATGGAAACAGATCGGTCGTTCTATGGCAGTATTGATACATTTAAAGACGTTACTTTATTTGAGTTTGCCAAGGTTCTCTTTGAGAAGCAAGGGATTCGAACGCTCTTGCTGGATGAAATCCATTTTCAGCCTGGTTTCGATGGCGAGCTGAAGAAAATTTTTGATTTTTTGCCCGATGTCCACGTGGTTTTCACCAGTTCGGTTGCGTTGGCGCTTCAGCAGTCCGCCTTTGACTTGTCCCGTCGTGTTCGCTTGATTTGGCTATTACCGTTTTCGTTTCGAGAGTATGTGCGCTTCAAGGAAGGCGTGACGCTTACCCGCTTGACGTTGGACGCCGTGGGGCATGGTAAGTGGACTCCAGAGCATATGCGCTACGGATATCTTTTTGATGAATATCTGAAGGGAGGATTATATCCATTTTCGTTGACGGAACCCGATCCGCTGAGCGTGTTGCGAAGCATTCTGGACACGGTTCTTCAGCGTGACATTCCCAACGTGGCGAAAGTGACCTACCAGGAAGTAGACTTGATCAGAAAAGCATTGACGTTTATTGGAAGATCCATCGTGGATGGCGTGAATCCCACAACAATAGCCAGGAATTTGGGGATTACGAGGTATAAAGCAGTTGAATACGTTGACTTGTTGAGTAAAGCGTTCATCCTTATTCAGGTTGATCCGGAGGGGACCAATGTCCTTCGGGAGCCGAAAATTCTGATGCAGATTCCCTACCGATTGCTTTACAGGTCGTGGGACGATGCCATCGGCGCCGTGCGGGAGGATTTTTTTGCCACCGCCATGAATATGGCGGACATGCCTTTTCGTTACCTGAAATCAACCACGGGGCGGAAAACGCCCGATTTCTGGTTGACAACGGAATCCGGCGACTGGGTTGTGGAAATCGGCGGGCCCGGCAAGGGGCGGACGCAGTTCAAAGGGGTTCGTGTGGAAAGGAAAATGGTGTTGGCGCACGATGCCGACTCTCGTCGCAATGCCAAGCCTCTGTTCATGGCGGGATATCTGGCATGAGAAGAATCAGAAAATAGGAAATGAATATTCTTGTCACTGGCGCCACCGGTGCCATTGGGCCGCGTGTCGTTCATGCTCTGAATCAAGCAGGGTTTCGGATCCGGGCTTTTTCGGTTGATACGCCTGCAGCATGAGAGAGTGTTTCGTGTCCACTATTGACATCAGGGGCCTTTATCCCTGTCGGAAATGGTCTCAATCGACGGACTCTGATTTATGATAAGGATGTTGGTCGTGCGGCTGCGCTGGCTGTTTCTCATCCCGCTGCGGCAGGCCGGGTATTCAACGTCACGGATGGTGAGTTTCATACCTTGAATGAAATCATTGAATCCATTTGCGCTGCCCTTGGCCGCAAACCGCCCCGGTTGTCATTGCCCGCGGGGCCAACGCGTGCATTGGTTGGTTTAATTGAAGAGGGAAGCCACGCCATGGGTTTAAAACCCCCGGTTACACGGGAGATAATTGACAAGTATACTGAAGATATTGCCGTTGACGGCAGCCTTATTCAGAAAGAACTTGGGTTTATGCCTCAATATGATCTAAAGGCCGGTTGGGAAGAGACAATCCGAGAAATGATAGCATGAAAAGGATATTTGATTTACTCCTTTCTATTTGTTTGGTTCCGGTCTTGTTGTTTCCCCTTCTGATGATCGCGGCTTTGGTCAGGCTGACTTCCAGGGGGCCTGCGTTGTACTGGTCCGATCGGGTGGGGGAGGGCAACAAGATTTTTAAGATGCCTAAATTCCGCACGATGCGCATAGACACCCCTCCTGTTGCAACCCACCTCTTAAGAAATCCTGATGCTTATCTTACATCCATTGGGTCTTTTCTACGTAAGTTCAGTTTGGACGAATTACCGCAGTTATGGAGTATTTTAAAGGGTCATATGAGTTTCATTGGCCCAAGACCAGCTTTATTCAACCAAAATGATTTAATTGAACTCAGAACAAATAAGGGGATACACAAACTCGTCCCAGGAATTACCGGTTGGGCACAGGTAAACGGCAGGGATGATATCCCGATTCCCTTGAAAGTAAAATACGATGAATATTATATGAAAAATAAATCAGTCTTTATGGATCTTAAAATATTATATATGATGGTCTCGTAAAAAGTCAGCAGCTTACATTTGTTAAAAAATAATGATACAAAGGTGCGTTTTTTTGTTGTAATTATATAGGGTTTGTGGTAAAGTGTTGTATCAAAACAACCTAATTTACGAGGAGCCCATGATCAATATCAAAGACCACAAAACCCTCAACATTTTCGATCCATTTGCCTTTCTTGGCCCCAAACGCAAGAAATTGATAGACACCTCTTGGGCCAAACTGTTTCGCGATCAAATTCTCCCTGAACTTCCTGTGGAGAAGATATTCAAAAACTACCATTGGGCGATGGGCCGCCCGACCAAAGAGCTGTATGCCATGCTGGGCGTGATGCTCCTTCAACAGATGCATGACCTCACCGATGAGGAGACGATTCACCAGTATGCCTTTAATATGGAGTGGCATTATGCCCTGGGGATCACCGATGAATCGGATCAGGAGAGTTACCTTTGTCCCAAAACTCTTTGGGCGATGCGACACCTGCTGACCGAAGAGAATCTGTACGGGGT
>Ga0315293_10003325_pt1 | contig 15482 bp, 12 predicted proteins | sample YL17G13_20_MG_FD_203071 | JGI IMG/M metagenome (GOLD analysis project Ga0315293, IMG submission 203071) | Sediment microbial communities from Yellowstone Lake, YNP, Wyoming, USA - YL17G13_20 | ecosystem: Environmental > Aquatic > Freshwater > Lake > Sediment | place: USA: Wyoming | collected...
AGGGGAAGCCGGTACGCGAGATCATGTCCGACGTGTTCGCGCAGGTGGGCGGAGAGCCTTTCTTCGACCGAAAGGACATCCGGCTTACGCCGCAACAGCGAGAGGTCGTGGCGGAGCGGCTTCCATCGCTGGAGCCGGAGTCGCTGGCGGGGAAGGCGGTGGATAGCGTGAACCGGCTTGATGGGGCGAAGTACGTTCTGGGTGATGGGAGCTGGATATTGATGCGGCTGTCGGGGACGGAGCCGTTGATAAGGGTGTATGCGGAGGCGCGCAGCAGCAAGGACGTGAGCGCGCTGCTGGAGGATGGAGAACGGCTCGTCACAGAGATGACGGAAGGGGGTTAGAGCGGTGTCGGCAACTCGCAATCTTCACGTGGTGATCATGGCGGGCGGCGTGGGCACGCGATTGTGGCCCTTCTCCAGGCGCAGCCGACCGAAGCAGTTCCAGTCCTTGCTCTCCGAGCGGACGATGCTGGAGGACACTTACGCTCGCGTGGCGCCGCTCACGAGGCCGGAGCGGGTGTGGGTGGTGACCAACGCGGAGTTCGTGTCGCTGGCGCAGAAGCAGCTCCCGGAGGTGCCACAGGAGAACATCCTGGGCGAGCCGGTGGGGCGCAGCAGCGCTCCGGCGGTGGCGTTGGCGGTGGCGCGTATCGCGCGCGACGATCCAGAGGCGATGGTGCTCGCCACTCCTGCGGACAGCTACATCGGAGATGCTTTCGCCTACCGCGATTACGTCGGCACCGCGCTGGAGGCGGCGGAGGAGGGTTTTGTAGTCACGCTGGGGGTGATGCCGTCACACCCGGATACGGGATATGGCTACATCCAGCGGGGGAAGCGTCTCCCGAGGCCGTCGAGCGGGGCCTACGAAGTTGAGCGGTTCACGGAGAAGCCCGACGAGAGCACAGCGGAACGTTACCTGGCCCATGGCGCCTACTACTGGAACATGGGGCAGTTTGTGTTCCGAGCCGATGTGTTCCGGGCTAGCTGCGAGCTGCACCTACCCGAGATCGCCGAGGGGATGCGCACGTTGGGAGAGGTCGACGACCTGACCGCCGAAGTGCTGGAAGAGGTCTATCGGAATCTGCCCGCCATCTCCATGGACTATGGTATTGCCGAGCAGGAGGAGAAGATGGCGGTGGTGCCAACGGCGCTGGAGTGGAGCGATGTCGGCACCTGGCGCTCGGTCAAGGAGATCGCCCGTCGGCACAGCTCTTTCGTCAGGGGAACGGGGAATCATGTCGCCGTCAACAGCGAGAACTGCTGCGTGATTTCCGATTCGGGCAGGCTGGTGGTTACGGTCGGGGTGGAGGGCTACGTGATTGTGGACACCGAAGACGCGCTGCTGGTGGTCAGCGAGGACAGCGCGCAAGAAGTGAGGGAGGCGCTCGAAGAGATCGAGCGAAGGGGAATGGAGAAGTATCTCTGAGGCGCGGCCGGCGCCCCGCGCGGAGGCCGCGCGAGACGCGTTGACCGGGGTCGGCCGGCCGAGGCGGCGCGCCCTGGGCGGGCGCCTGCGAAGTGGGCGGCACTCGGCTTGCGGCATCTTCCTGACAGTTGTCCCCCGCGATCACGGGTTGTGTTCGGACGCGTCGCAGGAGCCGGGGGAGGTGGGTCGAAACCTTTCAGCTACCCCATATGGTATTGATGAGGTACCGAGAATGGCCAGAACAACCAGCACGTTTGCCGCATGGGCCGTGGACTCACTGGAGAAGGTGTGGAGGGAGGCGCAGCCGCCCAGCGGCAGCGACTCGATAGTGGTGGAGGCCTGCCGCAATGAGTTCGCCTCGGCGCAGGTCGCCGTCCGCGCGACCCAGCCGCTGCGCGAGCTGCGAGTTTCAGTGTCTCCACTGAAGCACGAGGACACGGGCGCGGCGGGAGTGGAGGTCTCCGCTCGCTTTGTGGGCTACATGCCGGTCAAGGCGAACACTCCGAACACTCCCGAAGAGGAGCTGGACTGCACGGCTCCCTGCCTGGTGCCGGACCCGCTGCTGGCGGAGGAGGTCGTGAAGGTAGAGGCCGACTCGACGCAGCCGATCTGGCTCACGATCTTTGTGCCTCCCGAGACGCCGGCGGGGCGGTGGCGGGGAACGGTGGAGGTGAGCGCCGGCAGCGAGGTGGCCGAGATGCCGCTCGAAGTGACCGTGTTGCCGGTGACGTTGCCTGCGGAGCGCCACCTGTGGGTGACGAATTGGGTGAGCATGGAGAACTTCGCGAAGTTCTACGCCACGGAGATGTATGCGCCGCGCTTCTGGGAAGTCGTCGAGGCTTACGCGCGCAACATGGGTGCGCACCGCCAGAACGCGATGCTCTGCCCGAATGAGCTGATCCACATCTTCCAGGAATCGGATGGAAAGCTGAGCTTCGATTACTCTGACTTCGACCGATGGGTGGGGATCTTCTCCGCCGCCGGCTGCGCCGACTTGATTGAGGGCGGGCACCTGGGCCGACGGGGCGAGGGGAAATGGGAGACGCCCTGGTTCGAGTGGCGGAAGTTCAGGGTCAATCGACGGGATGGCGCGGAGGTGCAGCTACCTCCCGAGCAGGTGGTGGAGGCTTTGGTCAAGAACCTGGTCGGCCACGTGCGCGACCAGGGCTGGTTCGACCGGTTCCTGCTGCACGTGGTGGACGAGCCGGCCGCGCATACGGAGGAAGACTACCGGAAGAAGTCCCGGCTGGTGCACGAATGGGCGCCGGGGGTGCGGTTCCTGGAGGCGATGAGCCTGATGGACGCCCGCGGCTTGCTGGATGTCTGGGTGCCGAATCTGGACCACCTGGACGAGCACCGCGACCACTATCTCGGGCTAAAGGAGGAGGGGGACTTCGAGCTGTGGTTCTATACCTGCATGTATCCTGTTGGCCGCTACCCGAATCGCTTCCTCGACTTCAGCCTCCTGAAGACGCGCATTCTGCATTGGCTGAACTGGCGGTACCAGTTGCCCGGCTACCTGCACTGGGGCCTGAACTACTGGACCGATGACCCGTTCCATAACGACAGAATTCGCGACGACTTGCCGCCCGGTGATTGCTGGATCGTCTACCCGGGGCCCGACGGGCCGCTGGACTCGCTGCGATGGGAGCAGATGAGAGAGGGGCTGCAGGACTTCGAACTGCTCTGGCTGCTCAACCAGCGAGAGCAGGAGGCGGGCGGGTCGGCGAGCAAAGCAGATCGGATTTGCTCGGGGCTGGTGCCCGACCCTCTCAGGTACTCACGCCGATGGGCGGATCTTCGGTCGGCGCGACGAGCTGTGATCGACTCGATCATCGAGCTGAAAAGGTGAGCCGAAACCGGCACGAATTCGGCCTGTTCAGGGCTGTCCGGCCCACCCGCGATGGTTGAGTGGTAGGCGCGTGCAGATCCTGGTCAGGTTGCTGACAACGTTTCCCCAGGCCGCACGCGCGGCCGCTTTGCTGGCGGCCGCGCTGGTACTCTCGGCGGCCTGCAACGCAGTGAACCCGCTCGGGATTCCGTGGTTGCCTTCGGCCGGCGGCCACGTTGGGATACCACGCGCCTACGAGTCCCGTCTACCCGAGATCAATGCGGCCGAGGCCTTCGCGCTGTACCAGCCGGAGGAGGCCGTATTCGTGGACTCGCGCGACCGGGAGGATTACGAGCGAGATCACATACCGGGGGCGATCAACGTGCCGATGCGGGAGTGGGCCGAGGTGTGGCCGGAGAAGGAGTCGCAGCTTCCCCGGGAGGCGCTGCTGGTGCTCTACTGCTATGGCGCGCACTGCGGCCTGAGCACGCGCCAGGGGAAGTGGCTGCTGGCACTCGGTTACAGCAATCTGCGCGTGCTGGACTACGGTTGGTCGGAGTGGACGAAGGCGGGGTATCCGACGGTGCAACACCCGAGCGATGGGGGGACCTGACATGGGCTCCGCGGCAAGGTCCGTCGCTCGGCTTCTCACACACCGCGTATCCCTGCGGGTGATCGGGGTGGTGGTGGGCGCAGTCTTCGTCTATGCCAGCCTCGATAAGATCGCCTATCCCGATCGCTTCGCCGATGTGCTGAACGACTACCAGATGCTCCCTTTGCTGGCGATAAACCCAATTGCGTTGGTGATGCCCTGGGTGGAGATGGTGACGGGTTGTGCGCTGATCTTAGGGGTGTGGCGGCGGGGCGCGGGGCTGATCGCGACGGGGCTGACGGTGGTGTTCCTGGTTGGAATCGCACAGGCGGAGATCCGCGGGCTGGACATTGAATGCGGGTGCTTCGACGTGAGCGGGATGAGCTCGACGAAAGCGAGCTGGAACTTGTTCGTGCGCGATATACCGCTGCTTCTGGGGGCGATGTTGGTCTGGCGGAAGGCCTAGAGGGAAGCCCCCGCGAGGGTGACGGGGCGCCGAGGGCCGGCAGGAGATAAACAAAGGCCTTGAATGGCCCCAATTCGCACCAGCAACTGGTTGACGCCGTCCGGGGAGTCTGCTATCCTATTGTATAGTTCTCGTGGTCGACCTGCTTAGCGGCGCGTAAACCGGGCCGTCATGGGTCATGGGAGCACAGTCGAGAGCAAGTCACCTCGTGCGCTAGCAGGGCGTCCTGGCGATATGACTTCCTCTAGCAATGCGAGGCAACAACTATCTTTACTCAGTTCGGCTTATCCCCTGAGCTTCTCGGGGCCATTCGTAAAGCAGGCTTTGAGAACCCCACGCCAATCCAACACGAAGTGATTCCCATCGCACTCGAAGGCAGCGACCTAATCGCAACGGCAGAGACAGGAAGCGGCAAGACCGCAGCCTTCCTGCTGCCCCTCATTCACCGGCTGCAACGCGGCAAGAACGGGCGCACCCGGGCGTTGATCCTTTGCCCGACGCGTGAGATTGCGGCGCAGACGGCAGAGCAATCAGTGGCCTTCACGCGCGGTACCGCCCTGCAAACGGTAGCTGTGTACGGCGGTGTCGGCATGGACAGACAAAGGAAGGCACTAGCAGCCGGCTGCGACATAGTGGTGGCCACGCCAGGCCGCCTGCTGGACCACCAGCGCCGTGGCACGGCCCGGCTCGACGCGGTCGAAGTGCTGGTCGTGGATGAGGCCGACCGGATGATGGACATGGGGTTTATTCCTGACCTACGCCGTATCCTGTCCTTCTTGCCCAGAGAACGCCAGTCCATGCTGTTCTCTGCCACCATGCCGATATCACTGATGGAACTCGCTTATGAAGAGATTCTGCGCAGCCCAGAGCACGTGGAGGTGGGGTCCCCTTCCGTCCCTCCGGCCACGGTTTCTCAAGCTGCATACTTAGTCCCCTCCGCGCGGAAGACCGACTTGCTGCTTAACTTGCTGGAGCGCGAGGCGATGTCGAGCGTCATGGTGTTCGTGCGGACCCGGCGCCGGGCCGATTTCCTCGCCAGACGCCTCCAGCAAGCGAAGATGAAGACGGCCTGCATCCACGGGGATCGCAGCCAGAGCGAGCGAGAGAATGCTCTCGACAGGTTTCGGCAGCGGTCGGTGCGAGTGCTGGTGGCGACGGATGTCGCCGCGCGCGGGCTCCATGTCGACGGTGTCAGCCACGTGGTGAACTACGACATCCCGAGCCTGCCGGCCGACTATCTCAACCGAATTGGGCGCACCGCGAGAGCCGGGGCCGCCGGCGATGCCCTTGCCCTGGTGAGCCGAGAGGACGCTTCCGCGCTGGCGACCATCGAACGCACTCTGGGCAGAGCGCTTCCCCGTGTCAGCGTGGACGGGCTGACCGAGTCCGAAGGGCCTGGACCATCCGCGGCGTCTACGAGCCCGCGCTCGCGTCTTGGCGGCACGCGACGCCCGGCGCGGCGGAGCCGGCGCAGGTAGCTGTATCGTTATTGCAGTTGTCGCTTTCGATGCACCGCGCCCTGGCGCGCGGCGGAGAAGATGGCGCTTGAGCGATATGCCTCAGGCTATCGCCACGGAGCCAGGCCGTGGCACAAGGAGAGAACTAGATGGCCAGCAAGAGTTTGTACGTCGGGAACCTGAGCTACTCCGTAACAGAGAATACACTCCGCGAGCTGTTTGCGGAGTACGAGCCCACGGAGGTCAGGCTGATTGGGGACAAGGGCTTCGGCTTCGTGGACGTCCCGGATGACAAGGCGGCTGACGCCATCGCGGCCATGAACGGTCGTGAGATAGAGGGACGAGCCATCACCGTCAACGAGGCCCGTCCCAGAGGAGAGCGGCGCAGCGGTGGCGGCGATCGGGGTGGCGGCGATCGGGGTGGCGGCGATCGGGGTGGCGGCGATCGGGGTGGTGGCGGACGCCGCTGGTAGAGATGCCTGACCAAGAGATTATCTGTCAGTTCTGTGAACAGCCGTTTACCTACTCGGATGCTGAGCGGGCCAGGGACGAGGGGGCGGGTCATCCGCCTCCTCGCTCCTGTCCGCCGTGCCTTCAACGGCACCGTGCAGAGGGGGCCGCCAAACGCGCCGCGAAGCGTCCTCGCAGAAGAAACTTCCGCCGCTAGGCGGACGCCGCCGTCGGTCGTTGTCGGGCGTTCGTGAAACCGCTCTGCTGGGCTTGTGGGCTTGCGCCACTCCCCTGAGCATCCTATCATCTGGGACCTTTGGACGGCTTGTGGGTGTCACACTGGCTTGGGACACCGGTGTCCAGACGGATGTAGGCCCTCTCGACCTGAGAGACGAGAGCAGTGAAGCGACGGGGTGGCCGGGATGGGACTGCGATCCCGGGGCCGGTACCCCGCTCCCAACCTGCGACCTACCGGGGTTTCCGGGCCGGCTCTACCCGTCTCAACCGCAGTTTGGCCTCCTCCCACATTGCGTCCAGGGCTCTCCCAAGGCACTCAAATGGCAATTGCCACACCCAGCGCTTCACGCGCGTCTTCTCTAATGCTGCGCTTCCTGCCCCCGCTTCGAACCTGCGACCCAGTTCTCACGCGCAAAGGCGACGGCATCTCAGCCATCGCCTCATCTGTTCCTGGTGCCGGGACCCAGATTTGAACTGGGGACACCCGGATTTTCAGTCCGGTGCTCTACCAGCTGAGCTATCCCGGCACCCGATCGTCACCTTTGCTTAGGTATGCTAGCCTCTGCTGTAAGCTCTACCAGCTGAGCTATCCCGGCACGCACAACAGCCACTATGGCGGAGCCGACGGGACTCGAACCCGCGACCTCTGGCTTGACAGGCCAGTGTGCTAACCAGCTGCACCACGGCTCCGCACTTCATGCACGCCCATCAGTGGGCGAAACAGGGCTTGAACCTGTGACCTCCTGCTTGTAAGGCAGGCGCTCTCCCAACTGAGCTATCCGCCCGCGTACGAGGCGTGTGATCGACAGTTGTATCTCTGGTGGGCGCAGCTGGATTTGAACCAGCGACCTCCTGCGTGTGAAGCAGGCGCTCTCCCGCTGAGCTATGCGCCCGAATTGGTAGCCCCAGGGGAATTCGAATCCCCGTCTCCGGCTTGAAGGGCCGATGTCCTAGGCCTCTGGACGATGGGGCCTCTGTCAACCGGTCCATTCTCCAGGCGCCTTCTTGCGGCCATCCTGCGCGTCTGAGCCCGGTCTGTCGCGGGATTCTAACACGCCGTTCTGGGGCGTGTCAAGCCGCGCTTGATCGAGCCGAAACCGCCTGTGGGTTCATGTTGACGGGAAGAACAATGGGACCCGCCGGAGCGGGCCCCATTGTATTCAGTCCTTGTCTGAAGCGAGGCTTACGGCAGCGTGATGCTGTCGCAGGTCTCGTGGTTGCTGGCTGACTCGTACGGATACCCCGTCTTCGTCAGGTTGTCCACGCAACAGGTGAATGTGCCACCCGCCCTGTTGCGACCGGAGGTGAACGTCACTTGCCCGTTCGCGTTCGTGACGTTCGAGCCAGTGCCGGGCGCCGCACCGGTCCAGGTGATGTTTGCGGTGACGCCAGCCAGCGGCACGCAGTCTTGATCGTGCACGGTGATTGTCGCCGCCGCCTTGTAGCCTGGGGTGCCCCCGTTAGCCATGTCGATGGCGCCCACGTGGCAGCTCTGCGTTGGCTGCTGGCTCACTGTGATGTAGCCCAGCTTCGTCTCGGTATCCTGACCGTAGACGTTGGTCACCGTCAGGCTCACATCGTAGGTGTTGACCGCGGTGTACTCGTGGCTCGGATGCTGCGCCGGCGAGCTGCCGCTGTCGCCGAAGGTCCACGACCACGAAGTCGGACTGCCACTTGACTGATCCGTGAAGTAGACAGTTAACGGGACGTAGCCCTGAGTCGGGTTGCCGGAGAACTGCGCAACCGGAGGCACTGGGCCGCCAACGTACTCAAAGGCGCCAATGTCCCAGCCCGAGCCCTGCGGCCGAGAGGTGCCTTCGATGTCGTGGTGCACGGCCGGCCTCGGGTCGTTGCCGGCGTTGCTGTTGCCCTGGTCGATCAGGGAGGCGCTGGCGGACGTGATGCGGTAGCAGTCGATCCAGCCCGCGTACGTGGTAGCGGTGCCGGTCGGGTTGGACAGATTCGGGTTGCCGAAGGTCGAGTTAGCCTGCTGGTTAGGATCGAACAGGCCGCCGCTTGGGATCGGATTCCCTGCGTTGTAGAAGTTGTTGTTGTCGCTTTGCCAGTCCTCGTAGGGCTTCCCGCTCTGGTCCTTGACATAGATCGGCATGTCGCCGCCGGTATCCAGGAACACGTTGTTGAAGAAGAACAGGTGCCTGGACCCGCCGTCGCCGCTCAACTTCGGGTCGGCGTGGTGGGTGAAGATCGCCTGATCCGGTCCGCCGCAGTTGTACAGCGTGTTGTTGTAGAAATAGGCGTACCAGCACTCGTAGCTACCACCGGCTGGGGCGGTGCAGTCCCGGATGATGTTGTTGCGATAGACGGTGTACTCGGTGGCGTAGGTCGTATCGGGGTTCCGATACCTACTGTCGGTGCTCCCGCCGAAGCGAGTGGCCTTGGAGGCGGCGTCAACGGCGTGGGAGATGACGCTGTCCTCAAGGATGTTGTAGAAGGAACCGCCCTTGATGGTGAACCCGATGCCGCTGTAGTCGTGTAGGTAGCAGCGCCGGCACTCGCTGTAGTTCACCCACACCCAGTCGCAAAGCTCGTCGCCCGGCGGACCCAGAAGCTCACTATCCTCGAGGTAGACGTAGTCCGACTGGTTGGCTTTGAACACGTCGCCACCGGTGGCGTCGTGCAAGAAGCAGCGCTGGATGTGGATATACTGTGATCTGGGCACGAGAGTCCTGGCATCACCGGGGTCTACGTGAAGGACGTTGGTGCTGTTGCTGACCTCCATCCCGATGATCTTGATGTAGGCGCGTCCGTGGACGTAGATGCCGTCCGTCACGTGCGCCGCCAGGTCGCCGTCGTAGGACTGGACGGTGATGTAGGCCCCGGGAGCGCCGTCGCGGTAGAAGTCGAGTCGGCCTTCGGCGTAGCTGCCAGCGCGAACGTTGACGGTGTCGCCGGCAACGGCCACGATGGTGCCCTGAGTGATGGTGAGGAAGGGCTGACCGATGGTACCGGGCCAACTATCGTCGCCGTTGGTGGCCACGAAGTAATCGGTCGCGAAGGCGGTGCCGCAAAGACTTAAGACGGCGACCATAGTGAGTAGCAAGACGGAACTGCTCTTCATGGTTACCCCCTCGCAGGTATTGCTTGGCGCCTCCTCATGCTGGCCGTTCCGCCATCACCTCCCTTCCAGGATCCTATCCCCCCGGCCTTGCACCATCTGAGAACGCCGGCGCAGGTTATCAGAAGATGAGGACGTTGTCCACGTCTTGCTCGTGCTTTTCGGCCTGCCGGCGTACAGAGCAGGACGAGGATGATCATGAGATTGAGTTGTCCGCTAACAGACTCTCTGGGGGCGGCACGAGGCCTGCCGACTGCGGCTTGCGCGCTCTCCCAGGAAGTCGCCGCCCGGCGCAGAAGAGCGAAGGCAGAGAGGCGCAGAAGCGTGCGCGTCCGTACTGGAGGCAATGCAATGGAGATCGGCCAACTGGCTCGAATGCCCATCATCGACTGTCACACGCATTTCGGGGGAGAGGACCTGAATGCCATCGACGACATGATAGAGAGGCAGGCCGCGGGAGGCCTGGATCAGATGGCGATTCTGATCAGCAGCTTCCCGGGGCGCGTGAATGCCAACCCCGAAGGCCTGTACGCGAAGGCCCGACACCCCAAGAAGATCTATCTGTTCGCCGGGCTGGACTACTCGGCGATCGCGAAGGACGTAGATCACCGATGGACGTTCTCGCTGGCCCAGCAGGTCGACCGCCTGGCGGCCCTGGGGTGTGACGGGATAAAGATGCTGAACGGAAAGCCCAACTATCGAAAGGCCTCTGGACTGGCCTTGGATTGCGTGATCTACGATGACTACTTCGCCCGACTGGAGCAGACGCAATGCCCCGTCCTGTGGCACGTGAATGACCCCGAGGAGTTCTGGAATCCGGAAGAGGCGCCGGAATGGGCGAAGGGTCCGGGGTGGCTGTACGATGACACCGTCCCGTCGAAGGAGTCAATCTACGCGGAGTGCGGCCGGGTATTGGAGAAGCACCCGAACTTGAAGGTGATCTTCGCGCACTTCTACTTCCTATCGGACGATCTGCCGCGCGCGGCGGCACTTCTGGATCGCTATCCGAACGTCCACTTGGATCTGGCGCCGGGCATCGAGATGCTCCACAATTTCACTAAGCGGCCGGAAGAGGCGCGGAACTTCTTCGTGAAGTACCAGGACCGGATTGTGTTCGGGACGGACTTCGCCCCTGGCGGATTGGCCTCTCGCATATGGGTGGTGCGGAACTTCTTGGAGACAGATGAGGAGTTCCATGTGCCAACTGACGAACGGCTGTTCTGGCCCGACCATCGCACGATGATTCGCGGCCTGGCTCTGCCGAAGGACGTGCTGGAGAAGATCTACGCGGGGAACTTCCGCCGAATCGTTTCGCCGGAGCCGCGGGCGCTGGAGCCCGGCCTGGTGATTGAGGAGCTGGGCCGCTTGGCGGTGCTTCTGGACGCGCTCGGGAAGAAGCCTAACGCCGCCAGGCGAGTGGCGTACCACTTGCGGGATAAGGGCGTCGCCGACGGCGACTGGAGCACGCCCTACCTGGGGCGCGCTCTTTAGAGCGCATTTCATGACCCTAGATCGGCTGGCCGGCCCATATGCTGGCCTGAAATGCGCCTGCCAAAGCCTGCCACCCATGCTATGCTGTTTCACAACCTCGAGAGGAGGTTCTGAAACAGCTTCTAGGGAACAGGTAAGACGACCGGCTCGCTCGGACGCCACGCGTTCGTCGGAAACCGGTGCTTCTCGGGAGCAGATTGGGCCCGGCGAAGTGGTGCCCGACATACGGGGGTAGGTAGTCCCGTGTCTAGTTGGAGTTCCGGCCTCGGGAACCGTGCTGAGTAGGCGATTACTTTGCGCCTGAGCACCGGGGCCGGAACTCCAATGCGCCACCCACGGACCGCACTTCCGTCAAACCGGCCTAGCTCTCTTGTTCAGTCTCCCCCCCCCGGCGGCCCCGCCTCCGACTTCCGTAAGTCTGTCGGCGCCGCGAGGTGCCGGGCCAGGAAAGCCAAGCGTGTTCGATTTTTCATGAGTGCAGACGGTGTACGGCTGAGTCGTTATATCTAATACCGCTGCGCGACCGCGAAGCCGGGTCAGCCTGGCAAGGTGCTGACCTTTTCCGCGTTTAGTCTAGCAGATCTGGCTGTTCCTGGCATTGCACCTGCCACTCATCGCGGTGTATAATCCGATCATGGCTGAGAGGAACGAATCAGATCATCCTACGCCAAAATCCTCTTCGCGGATGGGCAAGCTTGGCTTCCTGCTCTCGGAAGCTCACCCGTTCAGGGTGAGCTACGGGACACACCGATACCCCACTCCTTCACAGGTAAGCATTCATGACGGCATGGAGATCGGCATAGTCCTATCCGGCGCGCACTCGGTGACTATCGACGATACAGTAATACGCGGGGGCCCCGGTGACTTCTGGCTGCTCGGGATGTGGGAGCCACACCACTGGCAGTCGCATGTGGCCGACACGCAGCTCGTCAGCGTCGTGTTCCTGCCGGAGTTCATCGGTGAAGAGGTGCTGCACAACAGCACCTGGCCGGAGATGTTTACGTGCGCGCCGGAGGAGCGACCGGTGGCTTCCAGCCCTCAGATGCAACGGATGGTGCTGGACATAGGGCTGGAGCTGCGTCGCGAGATCGCGGAGAAGAGCCGCGGCTGGGAGACGGCCATTCGCTTGTCCTTCGCTCGCCTCCTGTTCACTCTCACTCGCCAGCGGAATCTGCCTTCAGGCGGCGGGACGCGAGCAGTTCCGCGCTCGTCCACCCTGGAGCGCGTCAGACCGGCGCTGGCGTCTGTCCACGCCAGTCCCAGGGATCGAATTACGGTGGCAGATGCCGCCCGGGCCTGCGGTCTGAGTACGGCGCAGTTCAGTCGCGTGTTTCGTCAGGCGACGGGTTTGAGCTTTGCGAAGTTTCGTCTGAGAGGCCATCTGGCCTTCGCCGCGCACCTGCTGCTGACAACCGACCTTTCAACAGATGCCGTGGCCGGCCGGTCCGGGTTTGTCGACGGCAGCCATCTCCACCGTAACTTCGTCGAACGCTATGACTGTACGCCGGGGCAGTATCGCGAGTTCGGTCAGTAGGCGCGGAGGCCTGCGGCAATCCTGTCTTCCATCATTCGGTCTGAACGGCGTTTGCGCGTATTACCTGCCGGTACCATTCGCCGCTGCGCTTGATCGTGCGCGCCTGTGTTTCGTAGTTCACCCGCACGATTCCGAAACGCTTGCTGAAGCCCCAGGCCCACTCGAAGTTGTCCAGCAGCGACCAGGCAAAGTAGCCGCGGAGGGGAACCCCTGCTTCCAGCGCGCGGTGACACTCCGAGATGTAGTCGCGCAGAAAGCTTCGTCGATCTTCGTCCTCGACGCGACGCGATGCATCGGGACTGTCGTTGAAGGCGGCGCCATTCTCGGTGACGTAGATCGCTGGCGGCGAATACCGCTCGTGCACCCAACAGAGAATTTCACGCAGCCCTGGCGGGTAGATCTCCCAGCCCATCGCGGTGACGGGCCCTTGAGGGGGGACGTCCGATGCCTGCAGGGGAGGCGACCCGGCGTCGTGACGGACGAGGCCCCGCCTGTAGTTATTGACTCCCACGAAGTCGATCGGCGCTTGCACGATGCGGCGCTGCTCGTCGGTGAAGGCCGGAAGGAGGTCCGGGAATGCCTCCCGGGTGACTTCGGGGTAGTCGCCGCGATAGATCGGGTCGAGGAACCAGGCACTGCTGAAGTCGCGCACGCGCTCGGCGGCGGCGCGATCCTCAAGCGAGTCGGTTGCCGGGTGCACCGGGGAGACGTTAACGGTGATCCCTATCTTCGCATCGGGCCATAGGGAGCGCAGCCGCGGCACGGCCATTCCGTGGGCGAGCAGGAGGGTGTGCCCGGCCTGGAACGCCTCTGCTTGGCTCTTATGGCCCGGCGCATGATCGCCGGAGACGTAGCCGCAGTGGCAGATGACCTGGGGTTCGTTGAGGGTGATCCAGAACTTGACACGGTCACCCAGCTGTCGGAAGCACAGCTCGGCGTAGTCGGCAAACCAGCTCGCCGCCTCTGGGTTGGGCCAGGCCCCGCGCCGGTAGAGCGCGAGGGGGAGGTCCCAATGGTAGAGGGTGGCGACGGGCGTGATGCCGGCCGCAAGCAGTTCATCTACCAGGCGGCTGTAGAACTCTACGCCCGCCTGGTTGACTGTGCCCGTCCCCTCGGGGATAACCCTCGGCCAGGAGATGGAGAAGCGATAGGCTTTGAGGCCCAGCGACTTCATCAAGGACACGTCTTCGGAGTAGCGGTGGTAGTGGTCGCAGGCGACATCGCCGACGTCGCCGTCCCTGACTTTGCCGGGGGTGTGGCTGAAGTGGTCCCAGATGCTGGGGCCCTTGCCGTCCTCGTTCCAAGCGCCCTCAATCTGGTAGGCCGCGGTTGCTGCACCCCAGAGGAATCCCTCTGGGAACTCCAGTTTCGCCATGTCTCTGTCCTTGCTCGTCAGTTGTCGGTGGGCGCGCGCTTCGACCAGGCCCCTCTGCATCCCTACCGGGTTCGTGCGCCGAGATGGCACGTAGACTGCGACGGCGCTCGTTTCTCCGAGCGCCGTCGCTCGCAATCTTCGATTCGTCGCCTCGAAGACGTGTCTCGCGGCGCCTGTTAGTCGGCCAGGATCGCCACAAGGATCAGCAGCAGGAGCACGGTCATCGTGTCCCATTCCTGATCGCCGAGGGCCCCCGCGGTCTGCAAGGACTCGAGGTCGGCTGCGATCGCGTGCACCTCGGCGTCGGTCAGCAGCGCGACTCGGCCGGCCGCATCTTCTTCCGCGAGGCCGAAGTCCATCAGTCGAGCCTTGACGAGCTCGCGCTCAGCAGCAATCGCGACTTCGTCCGGCGCGGCCGCAGCCACAGAGGTCGTCTGCGACGGCACTGGGGCCGCAAGGGCGGCGGGTGCCATCACAGCCAACGCCAGGATTGCGACAATGGTCAAAGAGATCAGCCTTCTGCCAGTCGATGATTCCAATCCGTTCACCTCCTTTCCCTTGGTTCTCCTGTATCGTCGTCGCCAGGCCCCGTCTGGTGGAGCAAGGCTCTAATCCGAGACGCCTGGGCAGCTTGCTCGGCCGCCTCCGCCTGCCGGCCCAGGGCGCCGTAGACGCAGCCGAGATGCTCGTGAATCGCCAGGCGCAGCGCCGGAGTGTCCTCCCCTGTTTCGCTCAGCGCTGCCTCAAGTGTTTCCGCGGCTCGTGGTTCATCTCCTCGCACATGATACAACCATCCGAGAGTGTCGAGGCCGTACGCGCGGTGTGGCCCGGGGCGCTGCGTCAGTGGGATGAGCCGCGCGATGGCCTCGTCGAGATGGATTCCCTGCTCGGCGCACAGATCGGCGAAGTTGTTGACCGCCTCGAAGCTGCCGGGATCGGCCGCCATCGCCTGCCGGTAGCGCAACAGGGCCTGCTCCGTTCGGCCGCGCTTCCTCAGCACATTCGCCAGATTGACGTAGGCCGGCGCGAAGCGCGGTTCTCTCCACACTGCTCGCTGGTAAGCCCACTCAGCCTCTTCCAGCCGGCCTTCTCTCTCATAGAGAACGCCCAGGTCATTGAGCTGCTCGGGGCTCAGGTGAGCGACCATCCGCTCGACTTCGGCGCGGCCGGGCTGCCGATCGAGCTGCGCCTGGTAGGCGCGCAGGGCGGCCGTGAAGTTAACGTTCACGCCCTCCTTGTCGGTTTCGCACCCAACCGAGGTGAGAGCGAGAGCCAGCAGCAGCCATCGCAAAGAGTTAGTCCGCAGCATGCTGAGCTTCCGGTGCGGGAGGTGAGGCCGGACCCTGCACGACGAGCATCCATCGCCCGCACTCCTCCCAGCGGGGGCCGAGGTCGGCCTCTGCGACCACTTCCTCTCGGCCGTTACCCGCGTCCACGAACCAGAACCCCAGGTCTTCGTCATAGCCTCGCACGACGACGAAGTGATTGCGGTCGGCCAGCGGGCCACGGCTCCGCACCATGCATATGGCAGGTTCATCGCGCGCG
>Ga0315293_10003326_pt1 | contig 15481 bp, 12 predicted proteins | sample YL17G13_20_MG_FD_203071 | JGI IMG/M metagenome (GOLD analysis project Ga0315293, IMG submission 203071) | Sediment microbial communities from Yellowstone Lake, YNP, Wyoming, USA - YL17G13_20 | ecosystem: Environmental > Aquatic > Freshwater > Lake > Sediment | place: USA: Wyoming | collected...
TAACCCCACACTATCTGAAACCACGAACAAGGGTGAAAGACGGGATTCGAACCCGCGACCCCTGGAACCACAATCCAGTGCTCTATCCAACTGAGCTACTTTCACCACAAAACAAAAAGGTGCGCCGAACTTAACGTCAGCACACCTTATTATTCTACGCGAATCGGCGTTTATGTCAAATAGTCAATTCAGCCGTTCGTTACCGCTGCCTGCGCAGCGGCCAGCCGGGCAATAGGAACTCTGAACGGCGAGCAGGAGACGTAGTTCATCCCAACGCGATGGCAAAAATCAATACTGCTCGGGTCGCCGCCATGTTCACCGCAGATGCCGACTTCAAGGTTTTTACGCGTCTTGCGTCCCCGCTGAATACCCATCTTTATCAGCTCACCAATACCCTTCTGGTCGATGGCCTGGAACGGGTCCTGCGGAAGGATACCTTTTTCCAGATAAGCCGGCAGAAATCCGCCTATATCATCACGCGAGAATCCGAAGCCCATCTGAGTCATATCATTCGTTCCGAACGAGAAAAACTCCACGGACTCGGCTATTTCGTCCGCCACGATAGATGCACGCGGTATCTCTATCATTGTTCCAACCATATGTCTGAGCTTCTTGAGTTTATATTTTTCCAGAACCTCCTGATAGACTTCCCGGACAATAGTTCGCTGGTTCTTCACTTCCTCGGCATCACACACAACCGGCACCATAATCTCCGGATACGGCTTTTTGCCTTCTCTGACAAGCTCGGCAGCCGCCTCAAAGATTGCTCGTATCTGCATTCGGCTTACCTCAGGATAAGTAACGCCTAAACGCACGCCGCGGTGCCCCATCATCGGGTTGGATTCGTGGAGACTGTCGGCACGTCTGGACAACTCCCCAAGACTTATATTCAAATCCCCGGCCAACTGCTGCAACTTGGCGGGGTCGCGAGGCACAAATTCGTGCAGCGGCGGGTCGAGCAGCCGAATTACTACCGGCAGACCATCCATCGCCTCCAGCGTCCCTTTTATGTCCCTCTTGACGTAGGGGAACAACTCATCCAGCGCCTTGATTCTCTCCTGTTGAGTATCGGAAAGAATCATCTTGCGAAGAATAAACAACGGCTCATCCGAGCCCTTGCCATAAAACATATGCTCAGTCCTGAACAGTCCGATACCCTCGGCACCGAACCGCCTTGCCCTCTGCGCATCCTCCGGCGTATCGGCGTTGGTACGTATGCCCAGCTTCCTTACGGAATCACAAACCTTCAAGAAACTATTGAGAATTTTATTTTCTTCCGCCGCATCCTTCATCGGCAACCGCCCTTTATAGACATTGCCTTTTGTACCGTTGAGGGTAATATAGTCGCCTTCCTTTAGCACCTCACCGTCGACGCGAACCTCTTTTTTATCGTGGTCGACATGAAGAGCTCCGCAGCCGACGATGCAACATTTGCCCCATCCACGTGCAACTAGAGCAGCGTGTGATGTCATACCTCCGCGCGCCGTCAAAATAGCTTCTGCGGCGCGCATTCCTTCGACATCCTCAGGGTTGGTCTCTTCCCTGACAAGGATTACCTTTTTGCCCTGCTTTGCCCACTGCACGGCGCTCTGGGCAGTAAATACAATCTGCCCCGTTGCGCCGCCCGGACCGGCGGGCAGGCCCTTTGCCAACGGCTTATGCTTCTTTTCCACATCGGGGTCAATTATCGGGTGAAGCAGCTCATCGAACTGCGATGGTGTTACCCGCATCACCGCCTCTTCTTTCTTTATTAATTTTTCTTTGAGCATATCGACAGCCATTCGCACCGCTGCGGGGCCGTTGCGTTTGCCCACACGGCACTGAAGCATAAAGAACCGCCCGTTCTCAATCGTAAACTCGATGTCGAGCATATCGTGGTAATGCTTCTCAAGCCGTTTCTGCACAGCGAACAGCTCCTTGTAAATCTTCGGCATCGCCTTTTCCAGCGAAAGCAACTCCTTGTTGTGCTCGCTCTTTGAGTACTCGTTCACCGGCGCCGGCGTCCTAATACCCGCGACGACATCCTCGCCCTGGGCATTGATGAGATATTCACCATAGAATTTATTTTCGCCATTGCCGGGGTTACGCGTAAAGGCAACGCCCGTGGCCGAATCCGTACCCATATTGCCGAACACCATCGTCTGAACGCTAACCGCTGTTCCCCATTCATCGGGTATGTTCTCAATCCGCCGATAACTGACTGCGCGTTTGCCGTTCCACGAAGCAAACACGGCGTGGATGCCTCCCCACAATTGCTCGTTGGGGTCGTCCGGGAAATCTTTGCCCAGGACATCCTTGACTTTCTTTTTGAACTGGCCGCAGAGCTGCTGGAGGTCATCGGCCGTCAGGTCGGTATCGCTCTTACAGCCCTTCCGCTTTTTCATATCGTCCATAATCTTTTCTAACTGTTTACGGATACCTTGCTCATCCTTCGGCTCAAACCCAGCGGCCTTTTCCATCACCACATCGGAGTACATCATAATCAGCCTGCGATACGCATCATATACGAACCTCTTATCGCCGCTCTGCTCAATAAGTCCGGGTATGGTCTTTTCAGTCAATCCGATATTCAGGACCGTCTCCATCATACCTGGCATTGACCGGCGGGCACCTGAACGAACGGACAGCAGTAGCGGATTTTGAGCATCGCCGAATTTTTTGCCCATTAGCTTTTCAACTTTTTTCAGCGATTCCTCTACCTTCTCCTTAAGCCCTTTCGGATATTTCCTCTTACTCTGATAATAATACGTGCAAACTTCGGTAGTAAGCGTAAAGCCCGGCGGAACAGGAACACCTAACTTGGCCATTTCGGCAAGATTAGCGCCCTTGCCGCCCAAAAGTTCCTTCATTTTCGCATTTCCATCGGCCTTTCCGCCGCCGAAGAAATAAACCCACTTGCCTGCCATTGTCAAAAATCTCCTTTCAGCTAATTTCCAAGCCCGTAACTTTCCCAACGTATGGGAGATGCTCAACGTCTCTGGACATCAACCCCATGCAATTTTCTACAGGAAAAAGAAGGTCTAAGGATATATTACCGAATCGATGATGTCAACGATTAAAAAACAGTGAAAGAAGCCTATGCAGGAAAGATGAAGGTTTACAAAATGGGATTATTATAAGACAAGACCGTTGAAGGCTGTTATCGAGGGCCGGGCTATGTGCGGCTGTCCTACTAACCGCCCTCCTGGGTCTGACCGGCCAACTGCAGGCCGGCCAACGCAGCGAACTTGTCGTCGACAAATTCGAAGATTTCGTCAAGGCCGGTTATCGAGAAAATCTTCTTCGTCGCCGGGGCGCCGCCGCAGAATACAAGCTGATGCCCGCAATCGGTCAGCAGTTTGCGCAGCCTCAAAAGCTTCGACAGGCTCGATGAAGTTACAATGTCCACGCTGGAGAAATCCACGACCACCTCGCAGTCGGCCCTGTCGCGGACAATCGCAGTGACGGTTTCCAGCTCGTCGCCCATCTGCGGCTCCGGCGGCAAATCAACAAGAATTATATTCTCCGACCAATCCTGAATCGCCATTTCAGCTCTCCTAATTCAACCAACGCGGCTCTTACCAACTCCCGACCGTTTTATCGGCACAAGACCGGCCTGGGTTAAGTAAAAAACCACTTAAACTAAAGGTATCATTAGGTATCATTCGGCATCGACCTATAAAACGCCGCATAGCGATTCCAACACATAACCAATGCGAACAGCCGGGGAAATCTTAAAAGTACCGACACGGCTTACAGTTTCCTGTCAAGCTTTCGGTAGCTTATGGCTTCTGCGATGTGCTCTGGCGCGATACCTTCAACGCCAGCGAGATCCGCTATTGTGCGGGCGACCTTGCAGATTTTATCGTGCGCGCGGGCGGATAAGCCAAATTCGGTCATCGCTTGTTTGAGAAGCATCTCACAAGCCGAATCAAGCTCGCAGAATTTGCGAACCTGCTTGTGAGTCATTCGAGCGTTAACCAACGTCTTACCGTCACCAAAACGCTTAGCCTGAATTTCCCTCACTCTTATAATATCCGCTCTTATGGCGGCCGAGTCCAGCTGATTTGCCCTGGAGCGAAGCTTGCTGAAAGTTACCGACGGGACATCGATGTGAATATCTATCCTGTCCACCAGCGGCCCTGATATTTTCGACAGATACCGCTCTATCTGATTCGGCGTACACCTGCATCTTCTCGCATCAGTTCCATAATAGCCGCACGGACAGGGATTCATCGCCGCAACAAGCATAAACTGCGCCGGAAAACGGATAGTGCCCTTGGCCCGCGAGATTGTGACAAAACCATCCTCCAAAGGCTGACGAATCATCTCCAGAACATGCCTGGGGAACTCGGCAAACTCATCGAGAAACAATACCCCAAAATGTGCGAGGGACAATTCGCCCGGCCGAGGATTTGCGCCGCCGCCGACCAAGGCTACGCCGCTCGCGGAGTGGTGCGGCATCCGAACAGGCCGAATCGCAAGCAGGGCCTTGTCCTTACCCAAAAGCCCAACTACCGAATATATACGAGTCGTCTCAAGAGACTCCGCGAGACTCAAAGCCGGCAGAACCGTCACTAATCGCTGCGCCAGCATCGTCTTGCCCGCACCCGGCGGCCCTATCATCATAATATTGTGACCGCCGGCGGCCGTTACTGTAATCGCACGCTTGACGCTTTCCTGGCCTTTAACATCCGCAAAGTCAACCTCATAACTCGAGGCGGTCCTGAAAAGCTCATCGATATCAACCGTCGTTGTCTCCAGCGGCAGTTGTCCGGACAGGAAACCAGCCACCTGCGCCAGTGAGCCGACCCCATATACCTCCATATTGGCGACAGCAGCTGCTTCCCTGGCGTTTTCGAGAGGGACAATCATCCGGGTAAAACCATTTGCCGCAGCCGTCATCGCCATACTGAGCACACCATCGACCGGCCGAACCCTGCCATCAAGCGCCAATTCGCCGACGATAATAAAGTCCTTAAGCAGCGGACTGCTCAGGACTTTATGGCCGATGAGCATTCCCAAGGCGATAGGCAAATCGAAGGCAGGACCTACCTTTTTCACATCCGCCGGTGCCAGGTTCACAAGCGATTGCGTCCTGGGATACTTGTAGCCGGAATTGGTGATGGCACTTTTGACCCGCTCGGTGCTTTCCTTTACTGCGGCATCAGGGAGACCCACAATCAGCGATTTTTCAAAACCGCCGCGAGAAACGTCAACCTCCACCTCGCAGATAATACCCTCAATTCCCTCAAGCGTAACGCTGTGCAATCTGGCTAACATAGTTATTTACCCCCTGTTCCTGGGTTCAAAAAAGCATTTTAAGCCCATTTTGACGCTACCGCAAGGGATTTTAAGGGCTTTCTGGCACTCAAGAAGCAGAAAAAATGCAAAAAATGAAAATTTTTGAAAAAAATGCTTGCAAAATTCGCCCCAACCATTATAATAAGTAGTGAAGATAAGAGTACTTTTCTTCTTATAACACTGTTTTGGTTTCGGTGAGGCAGTTATCTTTATACTTGTGCAATATGTTTCGTAGTTGAAAAACTGTCTCACAAAAGCTGGAGGCTGGCGAAGCCTCCGGCTTTTTTTATGCGCTTTTGGGGGGCAGATTTCATGGGGGTCGAGGTGTTAAGCTGTAACGGTTAGGCAAACCAGGCAAGATAAAATTTCGCATCAAACGCGCTTGTTGACGAAAAAAAGTGAGAAAAATTTACAAAAATTTACAAAAATTTACAAAAAATGACAAAAATTAGCAAAAATTGCACGAAATTGACACGTTTTGGACCATGATTGAAGTACCCCCTCGCGCAAATGATCGCGCAGCGAGTTCGTCGTTCGGAGTTCATAGTTCATAGAGAAATTAGTCACAGATGAACACAGATTCTCACAGATTTTTTTTAGACGCTGATCGCGCTGCTTAGTTAGGTGGCTGGTGCTGCCGAGGCCGCAATGAGGAAACGCACAGGTAAAAAATAGCATCCGAACCGCAGGCAGCACATACTCGTGGCTCATCGCTGGTATCTGTTCACTGGGGTGGATTTAATATGTGGTCTGGAATTCTCCTATTGGCTATCGGCTATTTTCTTTACCTATCTTCTTTCCTTTTTACTTTTTCCCCATACGATGTTATAATTAGCCTGATTCTCTGAGGAGCAGCTAAGAGTTTATTGTAGAAGTGCAAATATTATATTTCTCAACGGTTTCAGAATGAAGAAACTACTAATTTGTATGAATATTATTATATTGGTGGTTCTAATCAGTGTTTTTTTCAGTACCGTTGTATCAACCGCGTTAAATACTGGTGTTGCTAAGTCAAGTATTCATACACCTACAGAATCAGAAAGAAAAAGATGGGAGGATATAGAAAGTATACTTCTAAAAAAAGATGCAAAGACTGTCGGTGAAATTGATGGGTTACTCTCTGAGTTAGCCAAAGAGGAGAACAACGTAACTTCTCTATTGGAACAAAAGGCATCGACTCAGATGGGGTGTATCTCTATTGTTGTTACAATTGTCTTAGCTGCTTTCAGTTTTTACACTAAAGATTTATATCTGTTGAAGAAAGGGAACATCTGTCTTTCCCTTCTTTTCGTTGTAAGTATCGCCTTTTTAATCACCGCCTTTTTCAGTTCAATATATTTCTCTTATCAAGGCTTTAAAATAAGAGAAGATTTTGCTTCATATAATATTGATGATTTATTTGACATAATGAAGGATAAAGATAGCGGCTTGGTGACCTTTCAGATTTCTAACATTTTAGAAAACTATCAGGTGTGTGCTATAAACAGTGTCGTTAATGAAGAAAAGGCGGATGCCCTAAATTGGGCAGCAAGGTTTTTTATTTTTGGTATAGCATGGTTTTTCGCAACACTGTTAATCGTGATTTGTATTATCAGTAGTCGTTCAGCGCCACAAAAGGAGGTGACTTAAAATGGCAAAGAGAAGGAGCGTATCTAAAAAGAGACCGGCTAAGACAAAAAGCGGCCCGAGAAGAAAGAAGAAATAAACCAAACTATAGTTAATATTGGTCCTGCGACTTCGCATACAGGAACTATAGGTATTAAGTTGTATCTCAAACCGAATTTCGGTAAATGTCTTGTGTAGTAGACAAGAGGTGGGAGGAATCTTTGTTGTTACAATGGATGGTGCTTAGTGCTGAGCCTGTCAAGGTAAGTTTGTCGACGGGAGCTTCCGGCTGAGGCAGGGCAAAATATTTTTGGGAGCGGAGGCCGCAATGAGGAGCACTAGTATTACGTAGCCCCTAAGGGGCGGAGTAAAATAAAAAAAATAGCGTCCGAACTGGAGGCGGCAATAGCAGTAGTGTGCGAAGAGAGTTATCTATCAGGTTAAGGAGTGAGTATTACAGCTTATACGTCTTTACTTGGCACAAATTCAACTCTTCCTGAAGTCGGCTCCACATTATGTCTTCCTCGACATCCTGATCGAGAGCAAATCTTTGTATGAATGGCCAAGTAATTGTATTGTACGCCTTAGTGTAATCGGTCTCCATGAAACTCCTCAGATCTTCCAAAGTTACAATCTGGTTATTGCTAGTCTCGAAGCTAATTCTTAGTAGCACTTGCTGTAAGGCCTCGTTGGAAACAAGCAGAATTCTTAGTGCTTTATGAATTTTCAAATTGAATTCAGATAACAAACTCTTACAATGTTCGCTACGTTCAGATAACCTATAAAGGAGGTCCTTTACCTCTCTCCTCAAAGTCCATCTGAGGTCGCCATATCCTCTTCCACAAAATGTTAACATTACATGTAACCACTCATAGGCCAAGTGCATCTTCCGCCAACTTTGTTTCAAGCCAAGCATACGGTTATCCACGCTCACCTGAGCATGTACTTGCTCGTTAATTTTCGTAACATTAGTCACGGCAAAAAACTCGGGCCTATGTCTTTGCAGCGTCACGCAAATATAATGTTCAGGAAACTCTGGGTTTCTAACGCCGAACGCTTTGACCGTTACCGACGATGATGCGTGAGGCGTCATCGCAAGAGTTCTGTGCACGCCCATGTAATTATTATCTTCATAAAGATGCCGATAATCCTTCACGATATTCTCTGGCATATTTGCAAACTCCTATGATTTCCTTATGCCGTTAATTTAGCTCGCATTCCTAAAGTGTTCTATATACTTCCATTATGCTCGCATTTCAAGTAATTTCCCAAAAAAATCAGGGGCAAGACCAGGGTTGAACCGTAGTAATGATTTCCAACTCGGGTAGAATGGACACTACTTGGATGCTAAGGTGGCTGTCCAAAATTCGTGGGACAGCGAAAGGAACTGAGCGTTAGCGTTCGGCCTGCCTTCAAAAATCGCCCTTATTAGTCCCTTAGTGGCATTTTCAGGGCTTACAGAATATCTTGAGGAAAATATCTTTGTGAAATCGTTTACCATATCGATTACTTTTGTTAGATTGGTTTTTGTATTGGAATCCTCACATAACCGATCTATGCCTGTCTGTAAATCCTCCCTTAGAACACGGGACACTAGGTCACTAGGTACGAGAAGTTGACTCAGCGCGATATTAAACTGTTGTGAAAGGGGTTCGTCATCCTGCCAAAAGGAGTTGGAGGCCAGCAAATACCCATAGAGTGCCTCTTCGGGTTGGTCAGACAACCTCTTATTTTGCGTGTTCTTTTGTGCGCTTTCCCCGCGAAATACCATCATTGCATGGATCCATTCGTGCGCTAAGCATTTTTTTTGGTCTTGTTTGGGCAATGCCACAAGGGCATTACTCACTGCAATGCACGTCTCCACTTGGTCATTATCCCCACGCATTGATAAACAGGCAGCAAGGATGTCTGGATGACGTTCGGCATTCAGATTAATAGTCAGATATCGGTCACGAAAACCGTTGCCTTGATCATCGAAAGCTTGCACAACCATGCCCTGTCTGAAATTCCGGAGAGTCGGAACCATGAAATAGTCTGTGTATATGCTTCGATAGTTTTGTACTATCTGGATTGGCATGGGATATTCCGTTAAGTTTGCACCCCGAAGGTCATTTTATTTGGGGGAACTGCGACCGTGATTGATCAGGTCCCGCCTATGTTTTATTAGCTCGGCACTCTTCTCTATTTGCTCGGCGACATAATCCATTGCTTCGTTGATTGGGACTTTCGCTCCCTCTCTGACCGCGAAGCTTATACCGATCACCTTGTGTTCCCTTTCTAGCTTCGCAATACGGGCTCGCTTTTCCCGCAACTGTGATATGTCCGACATTTCTTGCTCTCCTTTTAGACCACAATCAGAATGTAATTTGCCAACCTTCCTTTGCTAAAACCGCTTCTGATAAATACGTTAATATCATATGCTGTCCTGTAAAGCTAAAAGTTCCTAAAGCAGAATTTTAATCACAGAGTAACCTCCTGTCTACTCTAAAGTTAGGTATCGGCTAAAGAATTTTCTTACTTGAGACGATTTGAAATCTAGCAAAAATCACCCAACCTCCTACCTACTTTAACAGTTTTATTATACATTTCTTAGGCCTATTTGTAAAGCAAAAAGCCGTGCAATTTGGTGTATATTCCTCTCCGAGGCTTTTCCTTCCAGTCCTGTTTTCTTGGCGCCGTGCATAAAAAACGCGGTTTTTAACCCTTTAAGGACGACTATTTACCCTTCTTTATACAGTATTCCGAGGGTCTAATACTTAGTATTGCCACGAAATCGAGTTGCCGAGACGGGAGCAGACAGGCGCTGAGGAGGAATAGAATTGGGCTCCGCATAAGGGTGTTCTGGGGTCCACCCCATTCGATTACGCCCAAGGTTAAAGCCTCGCTACGAGGGGTAAGGTCAGGAACAAGAATCCCCGAACACGCGTTGTTTTCGCACAAAAAAGCTGCCCGGAAGCTGCGCGGTCAATCCCTTAAGGCACAGCGATACGAGGGCTGAGTGTATGCTGCCCGGCGGCAGAGCGGCGTCCTCAATTATCTGCTCTATGTGCTTAGGCTCTTTATCGAGACAATCAAAGGTTGCTTTTTCGTCGGGAGACAATTTCAGGTTATTTACGTCAAACAAAGGCCTGTCGACCATTTCCTCTGCATAGTTTGCGGCGGCGCTAACGTGGCCTTTCAGCCGCTCAACGATTTGGCCCATCGCTTCGGTTACATCATCTACCGACTCGACCAGCCTTGCACCCTGTTTCAACAACTGATGTGCGCCCCTGCTGAGCGGTGAATCGATTTTGCCGGGCACCGCCATTACCTCGCGGCCTTCATCGAGGGCCGCCTGAGCGGTAATCAGCGCACCTGAATTGAAGCCTGCCTCGACAACGATTGTCCCAAGCGCAAGGCCGGCTATGATTCTGTTGCGAGGCGGAAAGTTTTCCGCCAACGGCTCGTATTGCAGCGGCAGTTCGCTGACGCACGCACCAGAGGCGGTTACAAGCTCAAAAAGCTTTTTGTTCTCCGGCGGAAAGACGTTAGCCAGGCCGCAGCCCTGTACGGCAATCGTTCGGCCGGCTGCTGCGAGTGCGCCCTGATGCGCGGCAGAATCTATGCCGCGAGCCAGGCCTGAGACAATCGTAAAACCCGCCGAGCCGAGCAGGTAAGCAAATCGGGAGGACTGCTGCTGACCATACAGGCTGCAACGACGAGAGCCGACAATCGCAACGGCGAGATTGTCCTGCCGGGTGAGTGTTCCTTTTATATAAAGGACAGGCGGCGGGTCGTAAATCCGCCTAAGCACGGGCGGGTAACGTTCATCGTCAAGATGGATTATCCAGACGCCGAGCCTTTCGGCCAGTTCCAGTTCGGCGGCAACGTCGAATTTGTCACGTGTTGCGGCAATTAACGGAGCTGTCTTGGGGCCGATGCCTTCTATCTGAGTCAGTTCGCCAGCCGAAGCACCGAGGGCCCGGTCCACCGAACCGAAATGCTTTATGAGCTTTGCAAAAGTAATGGGGCCGACGTTGTCGGCGCCGGCCAATTTGAGCCACTTCTCAATATCAGGGGAATGTGATTGTCTATTCGCCATCCGGTAACCGAAAAAAATGTGTTCGAAGTCTAACCAAACATTACCCCGATGGTCAACAGAAAATCGGTCCGGTGTACGGCTGTCCACAGGCGCAAAAAAAGCCGACTCAAAGAGTCGGCGAAAGAAAGACAAAAACAAACTCCTAAAAATCATCACCTCGGCGAAACAGCTCGAGGACTCCTTTCCTGTTTTTATATACGTACAGAACTCCAGAAAGTTAGCGGCTTTTTCAGAAATCCTGTCAAAACGACAAAAAACAAACCAAAAATGCAACTCTTGACGATGCCGGAACAAATCGGTAATCTCTCACCATACGCCTTCGCTAAAGCTACGGCGTACAAGAAAGAAAACGCAACTTCTCATACTCTCCGCCGCAGGCGGATAAAAGTGAAAGGGAATTTACGATGTTCAGTACGATTATCGATGTAACGGCAAGGGAGATACTCGACTCACGCGGCAATCCGACTGTTGAGGTGGATGTGCTGCTTGAAGACGGCTCTTTCGGCCGGGCTGCGGTGCCTTCCGGAGCGAGTACCGGCGCCTACGAAGCGATAGAGCTGCGCGACACAAAAGCCAAACGCTACTTAGGCAAGGGTGTGGCCGGGGCCGTCAAAAACGTAAACGAAATAATCGCGCCGAAAATCCTGGGTGTGGATGCCACGGCACAGGAAAAGCTCGACCGGTTTATGATAAAATTAGACGGCACCGCCAACAAAGGCAAATTAGGTGCAAACGCGATATTAGGCGTATCATTAGCGGCGGCAAAGGCGGCGGCGGAGTCGGCTGCCCTGCCGCTGTACCGCTACTTAGGCGGATGCAACGCCAATATCCTGCCGGTGCCAATGATGAACATTCTGAACGGCGGAAAACACTCCGACAACAACGTCGACTTCCAAGAATTTATGATTATGCCCATCGGCGCCGAGGATTTCCCAAACGCGCTTCGGATGGGAGCTGAGGTCTACCACACGCTAAAGAAGGTGCTGGCCGAGAAGGGCTATGCCACATCGGTCGGCGACGAAGGTGGCTTTGCCCCTATGCTAAAGAACAACGAAGAGGCACTCGAGGTCATTATGGACGCTATAAAAAAGGCCGGCTACAAGGCCGGTAAAGATATAGCAATCGCCTTAGACCCGGCTGCAACCGAGATGTTCGACAGCAAAACGAAGTCCTACAAATTCTTCAAATCCGCCCCCAAGAACAAATTTTCCTGCGACGCTATGATTGCGCACTGGGCCAAGTGGGTGGACAAATATCCCATCATTTCGATTGAAGACGGCCTGGCTGAAGACGATTGGGCCGGCTGGACAAAACTGAACAAAAAAATCGGCGACAAAATCCAATTAGTCGGCGATGACTTGTTCGTTACCAACACCGAGCGCCTGGCCAAAGGTATCAATCTGGGCTGCGCCAATTCGATACTGATAAAACTCAATCAGATAGGGACACTGACCGAGACATTTGAGGCAATCAATATGGCCAGGCGAGCCGGCTGGACGGCAATCATCAGCCACCGAAGCGGCGAAACCGAGGACGGCACAATTGCCGATTTGGCCGTTGCCACGGGCGTCGGCCAGATAAAGACAGGCGCACCGTGCAGAACGGACAGAATCTGCAAGTACAACCAGCTGCTGAGGATTCACGAAGAATTAGGCAACGCCGCTCAATACGGCTCGTTCCTGTTTACGTAATGCCAGTTGAAAGTTGTTAGTCGCTGGTACAGGAAAGCATAAAATTGCGCTAAGAAGTTACCCTACTTCGACATGATACTTAATGTGTTTAATAGTTTGTGCAACGGCTAAGTCAAACCATATTACTTTCTTGCTTTTTGTCAGGAAGCTTTCCTTGCACAATGATTTGAAGTTTGCCAACTTTACCAGCAAGAACTCTTATCCCGTATATAATGGCACTTCCACTGCCAATCGTAATCGCTATCATGAATAAAGATACTACTCCACCAACTGGTAAATTACCTAACCCATCCGTTATTAACGCGTAGAGAAGAGCAACAAACCACAGGACACCAAAAAGAAAAGGAATCGCACCTGCAACAATCACAACAATAGCTCCCCATCTCGGACATGATGGTATCCACATTGTACCACAGACTTGACATGTGCGGTTACCATAAAACTGAAAAGACATTATTGATTTCGGTTTTGATACAGTATAAGTGGTATTTCCACATAATGGACAGACGCTTTTTGCCATATCGTGTATAACTCCTTAACATATATCAAGTGAATTATGGGCGATTGGCGAAAAGCTGTCAAGTGGGAAAAAGCACACCTTTGATGGTTTACGTAACTTTTATTTGACACAGATTCGTCCTTCGCAGTAATATGCCACGAGGAAGCAAAACCTATATGAAGGACGATAATCAGCGGAATTTTAATGTTGCAAAGGCAAAATATCCTGCGAACGCTTCTATTTGCCATCTTTCTCAGCGTCGGAGCAGCGACGCTGGGCGTGTCTATACTCGTCGATGACTTGCTCCAATACTACCACAACAGGCAGCTATTAGAGACAGCCCAAAAAAACCTTCAGCGACTGGAGTCCCTAAACATCGATTACGACGCGCTGCTGCAGCGACTCAAAACTGACACCAGCGTTGTGAAGTCTATCGCACCCGCCATCGTAGGCAGCGAGCCTCCGGACACAAACGCAATTTATCCAAAGGCAACAGTCGAGCAATTGGCGGCGGCACAGGAGGTCCTCTCGGAAGATTTGGCCCGGCAGGACACGCAGCCGACGGTTCCCAAGTGGCTCAGACGCTCCAGCCCCCCCTGGCGGCGAGCAGTTCTTTTTCTCGCCGGCGCTTCCTTAATCCTGATTTCGTTCGTATCCTTCAGCCCCGTTAAAGAAAAGGCCAACAAAGCCGGGATTTCACCCTAATCGCAGCAGGTTCAGCCCCTTTGTCTCGTCGAATTTGCGGGCAGCCTTAACGCCCTTGATTTCAATTATGGTGACTTCCATAACGAGAAATGTATCGGCCCCGCCGCGAGGACAGCCGACTATTACATGGTCGCCCCTGCCGATTGCTGTGTGAATATGCAGCTTCGGCCCTTTTTCGTCGCGGTAGATAGTTCCTACGCCCAGAACCTCACCCGGACCGACAAAATCCCTGAAGTCACCCACGATTTTAGGCTCTTCCTGCTTAGGACCGACGACCACGCTGGCCTTGCGAAGACCGCCCGTAATCAAAACCGCCGCCGAACCGATGTCCTCGGCACTGGCAATTGCCTCGAGAGATTCATAGATGTCCTCGCCTTCGAACAGACGTGCCGCGATTATCCTGCCGGTTGTACCTACTGAGTATTCCATATCAGTCCTCTAATTTTTTTTCAATTTTTTGTGAACCATAACTCGGCAGCAACGTAAATACAAATAGAAAAAATCTGCTCCTCCTAAAAAACAGAAAACGTCGCCCAATACCTCCTCCTGAAAGGAATAAGCGGCAGCAGAAAGGCGAAACCCTGCTGCCGCTTATCTTTTACCCGTTTATCTGCCTGCGGCGGATTTATCCGGAGATGCCCTCTTCAAGACGGGCAAGAACTGTCCTGGCCTTGGAAGTTTTGCTTCCTGCCGGGCCAAGCCAGTGTAAATCGGCATTTTGCTTGATTTGCTCCTCGACCTTTTTGCAGGCCAGCAGCACCGTAGCGTGATTCTTATTGCCCAAAAGTCTGCCTATCTCGGACGAGGACATCTTGGTGTGTGTCCTGACCAGATACATGCTAAAATGCCTGGCCAGCGAGATGGTCCTGTCCTTTTTGCAGGAGTGGATATCGGCTGAGGTTATCCCGAAAAACGTGGCGACCGCCGACTCAATATCGGATATGTGGACAATAGGGTCGCATCTTTCGATATGCTCAGCGAGAATCTGCTTAGCTGCGTGAATCGTAACTTTCTGATTCTGCAGCGAAGAATATGCAATCAGCTTTAGCAAGGCACCCTCAAGCTCACGAACATTCGTCCGCAGATTCTCAGCGACGTATTTTACGACACTTTCGGGTATGTGTTTTCGCATTGTCGTCGCATATTGTCTGCAGATTTGACAGCGGGTGTGGAAATCAGGAGTTTCAATCCTGACGACCATCCCCGAAACAAACCTGTTGACGAGCTTTTCGGAGAGCTGGCCTATCATCTTTGGATGGGCATCGCAGGCCAGGACAACCTGTTTGCCGGCCAGGTCAATTGTATTGAAGGTGTGAAGGAATTCCTCCTGGGTAGAAGGTTTGCTGGCCAAGAAGTGGACGTCATCGATGACCAACAAATCCGTTTGTCTCATCCGGCGTCGAAAAGCCTCCAGCTTTTTAGACTTCAAGGCCAGCACGAACTGATTGACGAAATCCTCCGCTGACAGATACAGCCAATTAGTTCCGGGTCGGTCCCTGCACACCTGATTGCATATCCCTTGCAGCAGATGTGTCTTTCCAACCCCGTACCCTCCGTGGATAAACAGCGGATTAAAAGGGCTTTTCTGCTCGCGGGCCACAGCCTTTGCGGCGCTGC
>Ga0315293_10003329_pt1 | contig 15475 bp, 11 predicted proteins | sample YL17G13_20_MG_FD_203071 | JGI IMG/M metagenome (GOLD analysis project Ga0315293, IMG submission 203071) | Sediment microbial communities from Yellowstone Lake, YNP, Wyoming, USA - YL17G13_20 | ecosystem: Environmental > Aquatic > Freshwater > Lake > Sediment | place: USA: Wyoming | collected...
ATCTTCATATTGTCATTCTCCGGCTGCAGCCAGATGGCGGTCATTAATTCCTTGAATGCCTTCCCGTACTCGTTCAGCCTTCCGTACACAATCCCAAGGTTGTTCCGAGACTGATAATCGTAAGGCAAAATCTCAACCGCTTTCTCAAGATACTTGACTGCCTCCTGATCCATCGCTATTTCCATATAAACGACACCCATCAAGGCATTCGCTGTGCTGCTTTCAGGGTGTTTTTCAACTGCGTCTGACCACAGGGTATAGCTGTTTTGCCAGACCTTATTCTGCCCAATTGTCGTAAATGAGTATCCTGCCAGGAGAAGGAGAAATATTGAGACAGAAAGTAATTTGAAAAAACCTTCTGAGAGTTTCCTTTGCCGATAGATATAGAATCGGTCAAAAAGGATGCCAAGGAGAAAAGCATAGGCGAAGGAGGCGATAAAGACATAACGATCGGCAAGGAGCGTACTGATGGGAATGATATTGAGGAAAGGAAGTAAACTGACAAGAAAGAAGAAGAAAGAAAAGAAGATCACTTTTGTCTTTTTTAAAGACCAGATACTTAAACCGGTTAGCAAAAAGGTTATGCCGACGAAAGTAAACGTTTTAAGACTGATAATGGGATTGGAAACAGGGATGGTGTAGGCAGCGGAGTAGTTTATACTGAAAATCAACAGTTTAATATTATAAAGAAAGGCGTAGAAAGAGATAAGGAAATTATTAAAAAAAGTTCCCCCCCGATATGGTTTAACCCCACCTGCATCCAGCATCACCTTGATGAGAACAAAGGTAAAAATCGCAGAGATGAATATTGATAACCCAAAAAATAACCGATGACATTTTATGAAATCCATCCATTTATTTTTTCTTTGTGCAATCTCATAAATGAGAATGATCCCTGGAAAAACAACTGCAGAGGGCTTCGATAGGGTGGCTAAAAGGATAGAAAAAAGGGTAAATCCTAAATAAATGAGTCTTCTCTTTCCCGCACCTTCCCTCCCCTTGAGATACAGATAGAAAGCAAAAAAGAAAAAGAATCCCTGAAGCACCTCCTTGCGAGCCGCAAGCCAGGTCACTGCCTCCACATGAACCGGATGCGCCGCAAAGAGTAGCGATCCAAAGAGAGCGACCCGTTTATGGGAATTAGAAGAGGCCTCCTCTCGCAAACTGGATGAAAGAGTTTGGAGGGTAAGAAAAACCATGATGCAGGTGAGGATATAAAAAAAGATATTGGTGATATGATATCCTAATGGATTGTGCCCCCAGAAGTAATAATCCACAGCATAACTCAACACTCGAACGGGCTGATATGTCGCCCCTTTGTAATAGGTAAATATTTTGCAGATATTTTCCCATCCAAGGGTTCTGATCTGCCAATTGGAATAAATCATCTGGTCATCCCAATTCGTAAAGAGGTTATCGAGAGAGTTCAGATATAATCCGGCGCTGATTAGAACCAGAAAGCAGAGCGACAGAATATAGGAACGATTTAAGAAGGAATTCCGAAGGTTCATTTCACTTTTAATTTCCACTATTTCTCCAACCTTGTGATGATGGATTTTTGTCGACAAACGTTCTCAGCCAAAGCTCCAGGTTCACACATCGCCAGATCATCGAATGGTTGTCCACTTTTTCATTGCAATGATCTTGAAATGCTTTATGGACATTGGCAATGTTAAAGATGCCTCTTTCAGAAAAACTTTTTGAGTTAAATATTTCACGGATATGGTCTCTTAATGTTGTCTTGAACCAATCAGCCTCCGGGGTAACAAAGCCGATCTTGTCCATCCGGTTTCTGATCCTTTCCGGTAAGGTTCCCTTCATCGCCTCTCTCAAAATGACCTTGGTCACTCCCCCATCCATTTTCAGATGAGCTGGAAGGCTGAAACTGAATTCCACGAGTCGGTAGTCTAGAAAGGGAAGCCTTGCCTCGAGCGAGAAGGCCATGGAATTCCTGTCTTCGTAGTGCAGGAGTCCTGGAAGGACCGTAAACCGAAAGGCATGGTAGAGGTAATTGTTCAACTCGTGTTCGAATTTCCTCGGCCAAGAAAAGCTTCGGTAATAGTTCTTCCTGAATCCCTCTTCCGCCCATCCCCCTCCATCTCGATCCAATCCCGGAAAGAATGTCCGAAGTCTTTTCGGAACAATCGCTGCTATGGTCTTATGGAAAAGGCGCCTCGTCAGATTTTTATGATGTTTGAGAAAACCCTTCCCTTCCCTCATCAGCAATCCGATGTCGAAGTCCTTTCGTGCCTGACGGAAAAGATAGTAAAAAGAAGGCAGGTATCCCGCCAGCAACTCGTCCCCTCCCTGTCCATCCAGAAGGACGGTGACCTGTCTTTCTTTTGCAAGCCTCATAACATTCCATTGAGCATAAATACTTGTCGATCCGAAAGGTTCCTCTTGCTGCCAAATCAACATCGAAAGATCTTTTAACAGATTTTCCGCCTTTGGAAACACATAATTCTTTTCAGCTCCTGTCTGGTGAGTCACCAGCTCAATGAATTTTCGTTCATCATAAGCAGGGTCGTCAAAACAGGAAGAGAATGTTTTTTGTCTCTCGCCGACTAATTTAGGATCGATGTTTTGTCCATCAAACATCAGCCTATTCGCCAAACATACGATTGAGGAAGAATCTAATCCCCCGCTTAAACAGGAACCTATCGGGACTTCCGTTCTCAATCTCAACCGGATAGAGTCCTCCAAGAGCTCATAGAATCTTTCTGTATAATCACTATCTCGTGGAAAACGAACCTCTTTGACCTCAATGTCCCAGTAGGTTTGGACGGCCAATTTATCAGCCTCAACCAAGAGATTTTCTCCTGGTCTCAATTGGTAAATGTTCTTAAAAAAAGTCTCGTGGGTATGATCGAGGAGGCCTGAAAAAAGATAATCCGCAACGATCTGTTCATTTGGCTCTACACAAAAATCATCGATTTGCAATAACGCCTTTATTTCAGAGGCGAAACAGAATCTTTTTCCGTCATATAGATAATAGAAGGGTTTTACCCCTGCCCTGTCCCTGGAGCAGAAAAACCTCTTCTTTTTGAGGTCCAAAATAGCAAATGCCCACATACCGTTAAAGTGGCTTAAGCAATCCACCCCCCACTCCTCATAAGCGTGCAGGATTACCTCGGTGTCTGTTCGAGACCTAAAATCGTGCCCTAAAGATTCTAATTCCTTTCTGATTTCTAAATAATTATAGACCTCTCCGTTATGAACGATCCATAAGGTTCCATCTTCATTTGACATTGGCTGATGACCTGAAGGAGAAAGGTCAATGATAGATAATCTCCGGTGACCAAGGAATAGGTTTGCGGATCCGTTAAAATCCTCAATCCTTTGTCCGTATGTTTTACTATCAATCCCGGTGAGGCTGACCACTTTACCTGATGTTGAATCCACTGCCAAGAATCCTTCATCATCAGGTCCCCGATGTCGAAGGGGATCCGTCATCCTTCTTATAAGATCAGGATTAATGCTTCCTTTAAAGCTGTATGCTCCGGTAATGCCGCACATAAATTTTATTTTGACTGTTTACTCCCTTACAACGTCTTTTAACTTTTCATAAATGGATTTTGTGATCCCTGCCACATAGAGTGGGTTGTGCCATCTATGAACATATTCAAGTCCTGCGTTACTTTTTTGATTAAGCAAATGTGGATTTTGCAAATACTCTTCTAATACAGTTTCAATATTAAATGGATTTATATTGATGATTGCTTCCTTCAGATCTCGCGCCATCCCTTCTGGGATAAACTTGAGGTCTTCCTCTCTTATAAAAGCACAAACAGGTTTCCCCATTTTCATTCCTTCGACGGCAAATCCTCCATACCAACCAATCAAGACCTGATCAATGACCACGTCAGCCTTTTTATAATCTTCCAGAGCTTTCTGATGAGGGACGTTTTCAATGAGAATGATTTCTATGGGATATCTTTTTTTTAGATTTACTAATGCCTGAATAATATAACTGGAACCTTTTGCAGCGCGGTTGGTTGGAGAATGGACTATTCTAATTTTCCGATCAATTTTGTATGGAAGGGTTTGAATCTCGTGCCAACTCGCAATACTGTAAGGCAAAAATGATGAGATACTTTCCGGCAAAAAATAGAGCAAATCTGGATTGACTGCAAATATATGATGAGCGTGTCTTGAAACAATGTCTATTCTCTTTTCTCGCAACCTGTCCCTTGTACCACTGTTACACATACCGCTATAGCATTCCTCTTCATAACACGATGCGAACTCAACCCTTTCCATGGTCTTAAATTTCTGTCTTGCGTCGCAGCCATTGTATGTAAAAACTATTTTTTTGTTTTTTGGATAAAATGGGAGGTCCCAAAGGTGGATTCCATATGTACGAAAGTCAATCAATGTGGAGCCAAAATTGAAATGGAAGACATCAAATCGATTTCTGTATTTTAGGAACGTTTTAATACTACTGAGAAAGACGGCAGCCGATCCTTTCTTGTCCCAGTGTAATGATATGTCAGATGGATAACCCAGCCAGGTATTTGAAGTGGTCAAAACTTTTGCATCGAGACCTATCCTTCTTTCTCCTTGGGCTAGGCCCCAAGCGTTTCCGCCGACGGATGTTGGTAAATGGAGGACTTTCATATTGGTATCAAAGGTCAGACCTTCCTGTCCTATTCCTCCGAAAAAGACCTCACTATCTCTTTCATTCCATTTTGAAGGGAAACCTTTGGAATAACTCCCAAGACTTCTTTCATATGGGCATTGGCGCCGATCAAATCTCCACCCGAAGGGACAGTGTGATACTTCACATGAGGTTGCTTTCCAGACACCTCCCCCATCAAGGTGACCAGGTCGGTAATCGTCACCACTTCGTCCCCTGCGATATTAAACAGCTCAGAAGACGTTAAATTCAATGCAGGTTCAAACACTTGGACCGCATCTTCGATATAGGTGGGGTTAATCCGAAGTCCTGGGTTACCCTCTATCGTGATCAGTTCACCCTTCATCACTTTGTTTAGTAAGCTGGGGATAAGCATCCCCTTCTGGCCCGGGCCGTAAACGAAAAAAAATCGGAAGACAACTGTATGAAAGAAGGGCTGATAGTTAGCGATTAATAGTTCAGACGTATATTTGGAGCTGAGATAAAAATTCAATGGATTGACTGGATCGGTTTCAACAAATCTTTCATACGAATAACCGTATACCCCACCGCTTGAGGCGAAAAGGAAATGCTTCACTCCAACCCGTCGGGCATACTCTAAGAGTTGGAAGGTACTCCGGATGTTCACATCAAAAATGTCTTTTACCCCTTCAGGGAATTTCCTGTATTGCCGGGATTGTGCCAGGTGGATGATGGTATCTATCCGACCTGGTAGATGTGTTTCGTCTATGCCATGAGACAAATCTTTTTCAATCCAATTCACCCCTGTGGAAACATTACCCAAAGGTTTTTTCCTGACGATAGCGAAGATTTCGTGGTGAGGAACGAAGCAAGTCACCAGATGCGTTCCTATAAAACCAGTTCCTCCTGTAATAAGAATTTTCATGGTAAGGATTTCTCCTTATCGAAACAATCTAGTTCTGTTGATCTGAAGATGGTTTTCTGCCAGGTTTGATTCCTAAGTCCCTATTAATTTCACCAAAAATTTTTCCAACCGCTTCTGTGGAATGATGCCTCATCACATACTGTCGAGAACGTTTCCCAATTTCATACAGTTTGTCACGGTTCAGGATAAGCTCTCTTATTTTTTCTTTCACGGTCAATGGCGTGCAACTGATAATGGGAATCTCGTCATGAGCTACGAGACCCGTAACGGTGTACAGCTCTTTAAGATCCTCGCGCAGGAAGCACAGCACAGGCTTCTCCATAGCCATGGCCTCTATGGCAAACATGGCATACCAGCCAACGATCAGTTGATCGGCCACCATGTCCACAGAAGCCATGACCCGTTTGATTTCATCATTCGATACTTTCTCAAGCAAGATCAGTTCAACCTCAACCCCCTCCGTAATCAGATCATTAATGGCATTCACAAAGTATTGGGTGCCTTTAATCGACCGGTGATTCGGAGCATGGAGGATCTTCACTTTTGCTTTTTCCCCAGTATGGGATGGAAGTACCTCAACAGCCTCTGCTTTCCAGGTATCGATGTCAATGGAAAAGTGGGCGATCATCAGCGTATCCCAATGATACAAATAATCAACCCAGTCGCATCCAGCAATGATGTGGTCCGCATATTTTGTCCACATATCAATTTGGGTCTCAATTCGTTTTCGCCGAAACCGATGCATTGGATAATCTCGGCTCATTGTACTTTTGAAAAGAAGATTTTTCGTTCTAGACATCTCGTCAATATCCCCTCCATAGGGCATCACTAAAATTTTTACATTAGCCAATTTGTAAAGAAACGGTTCCATCCGCCATAATAAATAAGTAGGCCCTAACGGACCTCCATTAAAGTAGATATACAGACATTTATATCTAAATATTGACAAAAAATATAAATAGTAATTCCTTAATACCCGGAATGGTCTTTTGATAAGCAGGTCTGCCCTGACTTCAAATGCATCCGTAATAAAATAAACTTGGTTCACGAAAGTCTGTGCTGAAAAACCTGCTTTCTCTAGAGCTTTTTTATGGTATACATTATTTATTAACGGCTCTGGGCCCAGGCCAATGTCAATCGGCCTATTTAAGAATCTTGACAAGAATGATATTACTATCATAGGAATAAACAATATTGCTTCAAGAAGAATAGAAATTAGTATTCTAATATTCCTCAATGGCTACGCCCTTTCCTTTGAATAATCTTCTCAAATCAGATAATTTAAATATATAAAACCCTGAACTTACCATCAGGCAACAGAAAATTATTTTTGAAATAAAAATATACATATTCCACTCTAAACTATTGACATAAAGAGAAAACAACAGGGTAACTAAAATGATGAAGGCTGATAGAGACAACTTCTTAATTTCAAGCGGAATTGGATGTAACTTTTGAGTCCAGTATAAATAACAGCTGCTAAGTACTGCAAATGAAATGAAGGTTGCCACGGACGCACCAAATGCTCCATATTCTGGAATCAAGGTGATATTTAATAAAAAATTTATGACCGCTGTTACCCAAGAACCAATAAAAAACAAATTAGTTCTTTGCTCCAAAGAAATACCAATGGCCGTTATTTGTGTAGTGCTCGCCAAGACAATACCCATTGATAGCACGCTTAAAGAATTTGCTGACTTCCAGTAACTCTCGGGTGTACTAAAATGGATTATCTCAAGGCCAAAAATACTTATTCCAACACCAACCAATGTAATGCCGAAAAACCAATAAGAAAATATACGACTATAGGTGTACCTATAATTAGGATTATCGGCATGGGCTTTGAGTGCGAAAGGGGGCCATGCCCTACCAAATACCTCTGTTAAAAAAAATATGCCCATAGCGAATTTATTAGCCACGCTATATAATCCAACCTCCGTATTATTACTTAATTCACTCAACATCCATCGGTCCATCGATCCGAAAAGCCAATATGCTAATCCAACAAATATAAATGGATATCCAAAACCAATCACTTTCTTTGCCATGTTTTTATCGTATCGGAATTTCAGATCTTTCTGTATAAACCATAAACTTAATGGAATGGAAATGACCAATGCAGAAAAAGTACCCCAGAAATACCCAACAAGACCCAAACCAAAAACAACGATAAATATTAAACTCAATGATAAGCTGACCACATTTTTAAAAAAAGATAAGAAAGTAAATTTCCAAGGAGAAAAATAAATACGAAGAAGATTTTGTGAGTAAGATAGAATCTGAAGGGGGATATTAGACAAAAGGGTGAGCACAATAAATATCCATAATACCTCATACCTTTTTTCAATTGCATGACTCAATGGATACAAAATTATAAGGGCGATACCCGTCAACATCAATGACCATACCAATAAAATGGTTAAGCTAGTACCAACTAATAAAGAGCGCTGGTTCTCAGGCATTTTGGGCTCAAAATAGAACCTCTGCGTAGCATTATTTAATCCAAGTTCTTGGAAAATCCCAATCAGCCCTCCTAAAGTTCCCACTAATGACAAAATACCAAATTCTTCAATGGTGAACATTCTGGCATAGATTAAAAAAGATGCGTATCCAATAAACTTGAATACAAAATCTCCGAATCCATAAATCATGAACTGTTTTAAAAGAGTAGGCATAATTACTTTAAATCGGTTTAGTTGTTTTTCTCAAAGCAGAGAAAAATTTCATTCTTATTATTAAATTGAATATCTACAAATTTGAATTTAGTTTTTTTAAAAAGTTTGATAATACCCTTGGGGCTTTTAAGACAATGATGGAAAGGGTCTATTGCTCCTTTAGGGACGTAGAAGACACTATATTTTGGATAGATGACGAAATCATTTACTCGAACATTACTGTTTGGGCCAGGAATAAATTTATCCATTTTAAACCCAAATCTCAATCTCAATCTATTTAACAGTAAGTCCTCCATATTTTTAAGCTTTTCATAAAAAGATGTACTTCGGTCACTCATCCATACAAAGACTTTACTTCCTTCTGATAAAACCCTATGAGTTTCATGGATGGTACGCTCTATTGAACAAATATGATCCAAGCTTGTCGCAAATATTACAGCATCGAGGGAATTATCAAAGAAGGGCATAAATTCAGCACATCCGGTGATTCGTATACCTCTGAATGACTTGTTATCAATAGGATCAATTCCATAAAATTCGAACCCTCCTTTTTCTTCAAAGTCCAAATAGCCCGGTAATTCTAATATGCCGCATCCAACATCTAAAATTTTCCCTCGAGATATATAAGAAGAAATATATGTTTTGAAGTTTAATACATCCTCCCTTCCTGATAACGATAAAGAACCTTCTTGAGTAAAATAATAACTTAATAACCCATTGTTATTTAAAACTTTGTTTAATAAGTATCTTTTTTTAAAATGTTTTAATAAAAGCCTGTCCCCATCATATTTCAAATAATTTTTTGCATATTCATATGTAAATCCACAATGTGAACATGCAATGCTCCCTTGTCCTTGATGAGGAACGATTAATGCTCTACCACACTGAACACACCTATAATCCATGATGTCTAAATCCCATTAAGTTCTTTAATAATCATTGCAAATATTTTCGGCACCAATGCTCGAAATTAAGTAAAGACCAAATGAACAATCTTCGATTATTCTTTCCGTGCATATGTTCATTCACTACCCTTTTAACTGTGGCCCGATTTAAATATTGATAAATCCGAGCGCCACTATTGAAAAGTGTTCGATGTACATAGTCAATACTCTCTCCCCTGAACCATGATTCATCTGGTGCAGAGAAACCTTGTTTAACCCCATCAGTCACCTCTGAAGGAATGTAACGCTCCATGACGCGTCGTAATAATAACTTCCCATCCTTAGTTTTTTCAAAGTAGATAGCGGCTTTAGGGCCAAGTTCATTTTCATTAAGTTGTACAACCTCAGCCAGGTTCTTTAATTTTAGCTTCACAGGGACATGCATAGCGAAGTCCACTAAATCATTGTCCAGAAAGGGAACCCTTGTTTCGAGGCTGTGCGCCATACTGAGTTTATCTTCTACTATAAGTAAGCCATGTAAAAATGTTTTTGCTTCAAAGTAAAGTGAATGGTTGATGTAATCTTCAGGTTTGGATAATTCTGAGGTGGGACCATGGAAAACATTTCTGAAGATATCCCGGGTCCAGACATGTTTAACTTCATCCCACACCGGCATAAAAATCTCACGGATGACTTTGTTGGGTATAAGGCGTTGCCAAAAAACATAATATTTATCAATGTAGTGTTCAAAATCCTCATTTACAACGGCCCTATAATAACGCCAGGGGTATCCACCAAAGAGTTCATCTCCGCCAGTGCCAGAAAGTACAACCTTAACGAATTTGGCAGCAAGTTGAGCCACGTAAAAGTTAGGATAACTCTGTCCAACCCTTGGTTCCTCTAAGTGCCAAGCCAATCTTGGAAGAATTCTCTCCATATCGCCCGCTTTTAGAACCATTTCATAATGTTCGGTTTTAAAGAGGTAGGACATGAACTCAGCTTTTTTACGTTCGTCAAAAGCTAACTCTAATCCCGAAATAGAGTGAAGGTCAAAACCGCATGTAAAGGTTTTAATATAAGGCAATTGGGTTGCCGCAATAGCTGTGATAGATCCAGAGTCCATCCCACCGCTTAAATATGACCCCACTTCAACATCACTTACCAGCTGTCGAATCACTGCCTGTCGAAATAAACGGTCCAGTTCCTCGACATACTCTTGTTCAGAAACCGGATGATTGGGTTCCTGAAAATCGAAATCCCAGAATCGAATCGGTTTAAGAGAATCGGTAGTTTTTCCAAGTGGTATCTGTGCAAAGCAACCGGCAGGAAAAATCCAAATGCCCTTTAGGAGAGTCTTTTGCGTAAAAATATTTTGGAAGGTAAAGTACTCAACCAGTGCTTCCAGGTCGATCTCCCGGCGAACAGACGGGTGTTTAATAATGGCTTTCTGCTCTGAAGCGAATATCAACGTGGGTCCAACAAGAGTATAATAAAGAGGTTTAATTCCATAACGGTCCCGGGCAAGAAAAATTTCCTGTCTCGTTTTATCCCAGATGGCCAAAGCAAACATACCGTTAAAGCGTTTTAAACATTCAGCCCCCCATTGGACATACGCATGAAGGACCACTTCTGTATCTGTTTTTGATCTAAACTTATGGCCCAGGCCTTCTAACTCTATTCTTAATGCTTGAAAATTATAAACCTCCCCATTGTAGGTAATAATGTAATTTCCATCTTCTGTGGACATAGGTTGATGACCAGCAGGCGAAAGATCAATGATGGCAAGTCGCCTATGCCCCAACCCGATAAAGCTGTCGATATAGAAACCCTCTCCATCCGGTCCCCGATGGGCTATGGCATCGGTCATCTTTCGCAGAACAACTTGGGAGACCGGTTCGCCATTCAGATTAAAAATTCCAGCTATTCCACACATAAAATATCTTTCTCACCATCAGAATTTACCCAACCCCTTGGTAATGATCTGCTGCCACCCAATTTTATTAAAAATCTATATCTAAACGCATTATTAATCATTGAAGACCCTTGCTTGAAGTCGTCGGTTCATTACTTCTTCTTTATGGTTTCTTCGCCATTCAATCAATTTCTCCAAACCATCTTTTAATCCTACTTTGGCTTTGAAGCCGATTTCGGTCTCCGCTTTCTTAGGACAGCCTACTCGGTTTTTAACAAACGTCGTGCCTTCTGGTTCGTATTGAATCTTGAGATGGGTGTGAGTAATTTCCATAATCACCTCTGTCAGTTCCTTAATGGTCGTCTGGATGCCCCGGCCAACATTATAGGATGTATCCGTGGTATCGGTTTTCATGGCACAGAGGTTAGCCTTTGCACAATCGGAAACATAGATAAAATCATAGGCCTGAGACCCATCCCCATAAACAATTGGAGGAAGTCCCTTGTCGAGTCTGTCCAGAATTTTCATGATGACAGCGATATAGGCTCCTCGATAATCCTGCCGGGGACCGTAGACGTTCATATATCTAAGACCGACGTAAGGGAGACCATAACGATGATAGAACGCCCGGCACATCTGTTCTCCAGCGATTTTGGTGGCTCCATAAAAGGTTTTATTATTATAGGGGTGTTCCTCTGTCATAGGAATTTCCACGGCATCCCCATAGACCGAGGCCGAAGAGGAGTAGATCAGTTTTTTAATCTTCTTATTCACACAGGCTTCCAATACATTGAACGTCCCTCTAATATTCACATCAAAAGCAGCGCGAGGATATTCGTAACATTGTAGCAACCATAAGGCAGCGAGGTGGATGACATAATCCACTCCTTTCATGGCGGAGTCCAGAATGTCTGTTTGACAAATATCTCCTCCGATCTCGTAGATTCTTACTCGAGGATCTTTTTTGGCTTCCTCTAAATTGTTCATCGTCCCTCGGCAGAAATTGTCATAGACGATAATTTCTTTCAGATCTTCATGGGTTAGTTCATCAACCACATGGGAACCAATAAAGCCTGCACCACCGATCACCAAAACTCGACTTCCCCTTATATCCATTTTTACCTCATCCTATTCTACCTTTAAGAGGTTGAAATATTGGCAATCTGCACTCTTTGAAGATCAAGAAACTTTCCTAATTTCTCTTTTTTTTCATCCTGGCCTGTAAGAGAAGTAATCAAGACAGCATCAGGTTTTAAGATCTCAATCTGATGGACCCCTTTTAATTCAAATCCGAACACCTCTTTTCGATTTATCTTCTCTTCATCTTCAACAATTCCGATGAGTTTAAGATTTAATCCCTGAAGGGTCACATAGGCAATTTCCATCTCATCGCTTACCCCATAGAATACGATTCGTTCAACCCCTTTATTCTGCATTTGCAACAACCTTTCCCCAATGATATCTTTCAATGTTGAATAATGTTGCACTGTCCAAGAAATGAGATGGAGGGTGAGTTTTGCTTTTCCTGCAAACCCCTTTGGAGTTAAGAAATATCCTATCTTGTGATGGTTCAAACTCGTGATTCGAATCCATCCTCTGCGACCCATTCTTTTCAAACAGGCGTTCGTGACCCCTAAGGCTATTCCGAATTTATTTGATAATGCTCGCTGAGAAATAATGGGATTTTTTTCTAACTCCTGGAGTAGACTTAATTCCCTCATTTCTTGGGGAGGTTTAAAGAGATCAAGATTTCCCATAACCGAAAAACTCCTGGATTCTTTCCAAGTGAACAAAAATTGCCCACCTCAAAGTAAAATATTGTTCATGAGATGAACATTCCATATAAAAAAATATGTGAAACTAACTTATTGATATTACAAAATTTATTATGATTCTTTGCTTCATAACATTTCTTTTTTTAACTTAATATATTATATTAATGAGCAATCTTTATGCCAACTCCTCCAATACTTTTTCAATCTCAATGACTTTCGAATCCCAGGTGAATTGCTTCAAAACGAGCTGGCGACCTCTTTCTCCCATTTCGATCCTTTCTCCAGGATGCTCAAGGAGATCCTCAAGGGCTTCTCCAAGCATGATCGGATCCTCAGGTGCGACCAGTCGCCCTACTCTCTCCGTCTCAATAAACTCCAATCCTTCCACGCGCGACGCTACGACCGGTTTCCCGCATGCCATGTACTCGTACAACTTGATCGGCGAGTACCCGGACTTCAGGGGGCGCTTCAAGACGAGGCAGACGTCCGCCATATTGATGTAATATGGAATCTCCTGATAATCGGCCATCCCGGTAAAGATGAAGTGATCCGATACCGCCTGTTTCACAGTTTCAACCTCAAGGCTCTCTTTCAAGGGGCCGCTTCCGACGACGAGGAATCGGATATGCTTGAACTGGGTAACAAGTACCGGAGCTGCTTGAACGAGGTACTCCACTCCTTGCCACGGGGCAAGATTCCCTACAAAGAGGACAACCGGGCTCTCCTTCTTGATTCCCCATCGCTCCTTGAATGGATTAAGCACTGCCGGTTCATGGATGGGACGAAAATTATCGACATTCACCCCGTTACTCACCACCGTTATCTTCCTCGAATCACATCCCATCTTCTCAACCATATAAGCGGCGAGATGGGGTGTCACGGTGACGATCCGGTCTGCACTCTTAGCTGCCCATTTTTCTGCCTTCTTGAGGATTAGTTCAAGGATCCGGCCTGACCATGGGCCGCATCGAAGCTTCTGTTCTTCGCTGGCCAGCCCATTCACTTCGAAGACCATATTCCTTCTTGCCAGAAGGCTCGGAATGAGGGCAATCATCACCGTGTGAAACTCGCGAGCGTAGATGACCTCATACCTTCGAAGAACTCTTATCAGCGACCAAAAGAGGAGAAAAGAGGAAACAAGGTAGAGAAAAACCTTCGATCGGGCTGTGCCTTTGACAAGGACCTTCCCGGGTTCGAGGTTGTAGAACGCGTCTGCCCCTACAAAGGGCTTTGAGGCCCTTCCCATCAATCCAACCTCGTGGCCTCGCTTTCTCAGCCCCGCGATCGTCTCCCTGACATGGACCACTGATCCCTTGTGAAGTGATAGATTTTCAAAAGTAATATAGAGGATTTTCATCTCTTGAATTCCCCGAATGAGCTTATGTCTGACCAGTACATCAGTCTAATGTTCACTCATTGAACATTTCATCTAAAAAAAATCAAACAGCCATAGAATAGCCTTTATAGATGTTGACCATCTTTATTATGTTCTCCTTCCAATGGGCTTTGTCTTTGATGATCATTCGGTTCTTTTCGTTGGCTTTTGTTAATAATTCTTTATTATGAATTGCCTCAACAATCCTCATCGCCAGAATATTTTCATTTTCTATAGGAATCAAAAACCCGTTTTCAGCATTTGTAATCCATTCCCGGTTAGCAGGGATATCTGTAACTACTGGAAATGCTCCTGAGGCCATTGCCTCAAGCAACGAAACCGATGTTCCATCATCTAAAGATGTTGAGACATAAATATCTGCTTGGGATAAAAGGTTTGGCATCTGCTCATGCGGGACCCGCCCTAAGAACGTTACAGATGAATTGATATTCAAGTTCTTTACTTTTCTTTCCAAAGCTTCTTTCTCAGGACCGTCTCCGGCAATCAGAAACTTTGTCTCTGGCTCTTCTTTCAGGACAATTGGAATGGCTCGGATTAATAAAGAGACGTTGTATAGCGGTAAAAGGTTCCGATTGCTAAGAACAGTATGTGATTGACCATTTAATTTTCCTCTCCGTTTTCTTCCTGCTTCCAAGAAACTTTGGTCGATCCCCATTGGAATTGTCGAGATTTTCTCACCCAAGATTCCCAGTTGTTCCATCTCTTTTTTCTGCCCATTTGAAACACAATTGAGGTGAGTGGCATGATGGCATACGAAGACAAATATTTTTCTGAGAAATCCGGGCCTTTCTAAAGCCATTCTGAGGTCGGAGCCATGGATGGTTACGATAAGAGGTTTGCTGAGAAGGGATCCAACCCAAGTCCCAATCAGGCCCGTCGGAATTGCCCAATGGGCGTGGATCAGGGAGCATTTATTTTTGAACATAGCATAAATGGTTAAGAAGAAGCCGGTGATGTAATACAGGACCATTTTCAGGTATGGGATCTTATCATATTCGATTAAAAGTTTGTTCCCGGCAAAGAAAGGAAAACGATAAACCTTAATCCCGTCCTGCTCTTCAAAATAAGGAGAGCCTCTATAAATCTTCGGAGTCACTACGGAGATCTGATACCCCTCCTCTTGTAATAATGAGGCCATTTTTTTGATAAAGATACCACGATAGGAAGAATCAAAATCCGGATAAGCATTGGTTAGGAAGAGGATTGATCTTTTTTGCATATGGTATTAGGTAAAGGTTAAGGTTAGGAGGCCGGTTTAGAAATTAGGTTATGTCGTTAGTCATTAAATCTTGACTCCTAACCCAGATACCA
>Ga0315293_10003330_pt1 | contig 15473 bp, 10 predicted proteins | sample YL17G13_20_MG_FD_203071 | JGI IMG/M metagenome (GOLD analysis project Ga0315293, IMG submission 203071) | Sediment microbial communities from Yellowstone Lake, YNP, Wyoming, USA - YL17G13_20 | ecosystem: Environmental > Aquatic > Freshwater > Lake > Sediment | place: USA: Wyoming | collected...
TCGCAATCTTGGGAAAAATGAGAAATTGGCAGTTTCAGTGGATGCGGCAGTACACGAAAGCAGGCTCCCTGGTTGGCAGGGAAATCCCCCAAGTAAAAAATTGATCAAAAAAGCTATATATGAAGTTTTGAAAGATGAAGCGGAGGTAGAGCGAATTTTTCGAATCGTTGAGGAGCAAAGTGAATACAAAACACAATTTAATTGAGTTAGGAAATATTTGCATAAATGTTATTCACAAAGATATTAAAAATGTTCACTTGAGCGTACATCCCCCTCAGGGTAGAGTGACCATTTCTGCACCACTACGAATGGATCTGGAAACTATCCGGCTTTTTTGTATTTCAAAATTGGGATGGATCAGAAAACAGCAAGTAAAACTTAAAAATCAAAAAAGAGAGACAGCGCGGGAATATATCACTCGTGAGAGTCATTACTATCTTGGACAAAGATATTTGTTGAAAGTAGTAGAACAGAATTCTGCACCGAAGGTGGTTTTGAAAAATGGCACTATTGAGCTTTATATTCGTAAAGGAACTTCTGTAACACGGAGAAAAGAAATTTTACAGAGCTGGTACAGGCAACAGCTCAGAATGTTAATACCACAATATATTGCAAAATTAGAAAAAAAGATGAATGTAAAAGTGGCCGAGATAGGTATCAGAATAATGAAAACAAAATGGGGCACCTGCAACCCTAAAGCAAAAAGAATTTGGCTTAATACTGAGTTAGCAAAGAAACCAATCGAGAGTATAGAATATATACTTATTCATGAGATGGTGCATTTGCTCGAACGAAAGCACAATGAGACATTTATTGCCTATATGGATAAATTTTCACCTAAGTGGAAGCACCTCCGGGAAGAGCTTAATCGGTCAGCGCTTGGGCATGTTGAATGGAAGTATTAGAAAAGAGAATAGGTGTTGGGTCTTGGCTGTTACTATAGATTGGCTTCCTAAAGGTAGACTTCCCAAAAAGAAAAGCTAAACCATAGAAATAATTAGGATGTGGTCTTATTGTCCAAAATCTAAACAATTTGAATTGTTTATGAAATGCGATATTAAAAAAATGGAGTCAAATTTTTATTCTTGACAGTTTATTACACTATTTGTTAAGAATAAAAATTTGACTCCAATAAAAATAACTAAAATAAAATATAATTTTCATTTTGAGGACTTATGATAAAAAATATTAGAGAATTCACACCTTCTAAATTTTATAAGATGATAAGACCTGAATACTTCTCTGACTCGGAAATAATTTATGAAGTTAAATTACCTAGAGAGCAACTTGCTTTTGAACTTAGTCAAATATCAAAAAATCAGAAACAGGATGAATTTGAAAATTTATGTAGAAAACTAGCTGAAAAATTTATAGCTCCAAATTTAATTCCTCAAGTCGGACCTACTGGTGGTGGAGATGGGAAAACAGATTTCGAAACGTATCCAGTTTCAACTGATATTTCTGATAGGTGGTTTATCCCAGAAAATGGCTGGGACAAGGATGAGAAATGGGCATTTGCAATTAGTGCCAAAGAAGACTGGAAAAGCAAGGTAAAAGGCGATGTAAAAAAAATATTGGGCACAAAACGTGAGTACACTCTTATATATTTCATGACCAACCAAACGCCATCAAGTAAAAAGAAAAAGGAAACACAAGATGAATTCAAAGAAGAATTTGGAATTGATGTAATAATTCTAGACGGAGAATGGATACTTGAAAAAATATACAACTCTGACTTACTTGATTTGGTAGTAGATTCTTTGAATCTATCGGATATATATAAAAATAAGAAAACAACTTTGGGACAAAATGATACCTCCCGTATTAAGAAACTTGCAGAAGTAGAAGAAAAAATCAATAATCCAAATAGGTATTTCGAATATGATTTTCAGCTAGTGGAAGATGCTTTAGAAGCTGCAATTCTAAGCCGAATGCTTGAAAAACCCAGAGATGAAGTTGAAGGGAAATTTGACCGAGCTTTTAGATTTTGTAAAAAAGTTAATAATCCCAAACAATGGATCAGACTACACTACCAAAGAGCATGGACTTTCTTGAACTGGTATGATGATTATTCTTCTTTTATTGACGAGTATAAAAGCTTTAAAAAATATATCTCCAAAACATCAAGTATATCTGAAATAGAATTACACGTTAACCTTTTTAATTTATTAAGGAGCTTATCTGCTTCCGGTACCTGTGATCTATCAGAATACCAGATTGACATACAAAAAGAAAAAGATCAACTTTATGAAGTTCTAAACGAACTTGAAGGAAATGAACAAAAACCATGTTCTTCACTAATTGCTAAGACACATAAGTCATTTCAAGCGTTAATGGATTCTATTAAAGATAAAAAGAATCCTGATCAGTGTTTAATAGAGTTAACGAATCATTTATCAAAAAGTAAAATCTATTTAGAATATCCTTTTGAGGACTTCAGAAAAATTATCGAAGAGATTGGTGGGTTTTTCCCTAATAATAATGAATTCGACAATTTGATAAATACTATTGCGCATATTTCAGAACAACGTGCTTCTGAGCTATCCGCTGGAGAAATATTTTTAAAACGTGGTGGGCAAAAACTATTTGCAAAGTATTACAAAGAAAGTGTTATATATTTTGGGAAAGCTGTTATGAAGCTTGCAAAAGAAGAAAGCCAAGACGGTATGTATCTTTCATTAATTGGCTTAAGTCAAGCTTATAGTTCGCTTGGGTTATATTGGGCATCAAATAATTGTTTGATTTCTGCAAGTCATATTTCGTTTAAGTCATGGTATGAGACTGGTGTTATAAATAAAAAAACTTATGATTGTGCAAAAGAATTAGCAATTAATGAGCTTTTTATTGGTAGAGTCCCATCTTTTTTAACATGGCATGAACTTTCTCAAATTATTTCTAGACAATTAAAAATAAATGATGATTCAAATGATACTCCTTCAGACGAACTAATTGATGCATGTTTTTCGGTTAGGATTCTAAATACTGACAATAAAAAAGACAGTCTACTTTCTTATCTACCTGATATCCTCAAGAATCAATTCTTGTGGCTTTCACAAGACTCTTGCCTTTATAAATTAGGGTACACGGATTTAATATTAGTCGATTATAAAGGTATTGGTATTAACGATGAGGAAGGTCTTGATTCTTACTTTGAGAAAATATCTAATCAGCCATTCAGAAATCAAATGATATACGAAACAAATTTCCTTTCGGAAAGCGAATTAAGTTTATCATCTACAATTTTGGGATGTAAGTTTAATTTTCATTTTAAAGAAGATAAAGAATTATTACTGACTGCGGAAACTTTCTTAGCATTTTTTGAATGTTTTTTTGCTACTTGTTTAACAAATGTTTTTCCAAACACTGAGTCTATTAATGTAGATATTATTAAAAACACAGAGGTAGAATGCTTTAAATTAATCGATAAAAAATTATCTTACGAATACTGTGTTGAAATAAACCAATTCAATTTTTCAAATGAAACCCGCGACGGCCTTTGGACTGCTATGATGGAGTTTATTATTCATCTTTTATCTAAAAACTTTTTTATTAAAAAACCAAAAGATTTTTTAGAAAATCTTTTCGAAAAAGAAGAATTAAATGAAAGATTATCTCTCATTTTTGAGCATAGAAAATTTGTAGTCAATGTTCTTGGAGACAAGCCCAAGTTGCTTTTTAATGATTGGATTAAAAATGGAACTCTCAAAGAGTATCCGATGAAACGTAAGACTCCTGTTTCATTCGAATTTGAGGAAAAGAAAGAAAAATTAAGTAATAACGATACCAAACTCGATCCTGATAAAGTGGGGCATGATAAAAGAAAAGTGTTTTCAATAATTGATACGAATCTTTGGGATCAAGCTAAATGGAAGGGATTTGGCTTTTTTAAGGATTCATCAAGTATGGGAATTTTTATAGTATATGAAAATGAGGAAGCTGGTAGAAAAATATTTGAAGATTGGATAAATAGGGTAGGCAAAGAAGACAAAGATGAACTAATTAAAATCACGATAGTAAAAGGGGTGGATAAAAAAAATCCATTTTGGTATAGAGTTCATATTAGTATCAATATTGATAAAAAAACATTTCAGCCAGGAAATCTATTAATTTCAGCATCAAAAATTCTTGAAGTAGGTGCTAATAGTTCTAAAAATCTAGACGACTTAATCAATTATTTTGATATTTTAAAACAGTATAGATTGTGCCCTGCCAAAATAATAGATAACGGTAAAATTGAACCTTATTCTGATAGGGAAATTTTAAAACGAACTTTGTTCGTCAAAAGTGCATGGGAAATTGGAGAACATGATTTTGATTGTGTTGTGATCAGAAAAAATGATTCGCCAATCATTCCAGATGATATTGAAGATGTACCAGTTTTAAAATTACTTAAAAAAAAGAATGAACAAGAATTATAGGAAATAAAATAGGGTACCTAATTAATTGAGATATTTTGTTAGTGTAAACTTTGAGTGGGTAGTGGGGCAGGCTTCACAAGTTCACAAAATACAAAAAATAAAATTGGGAATAGATAGGGAAGGCCTACCAAGTCAATAATTTGATATCTTTTAACGGAAAACCTATAGAATTAAAGGAATTATTTAACCAGATGATTAAGGTTTTAGGTATTATTATAGATAGACGTCCCAAAAGAAGACCTCGTAAAAGGAAAAGCTAAACCAAAGAAAAAATAGGATGTGCTTTTATTTTAAATAGTTTTATTTATAAGCAATGACATATAAGGATTTTTAAGTTGAAAATATGAATTTAATTTGGGAAGAAAGAATAGAAAAAATAAAAGAAATTTTTAGTACTTATAGTATTGAAGATAATTATACTGCTCTTTTATGTTCCGATTTGTATATTTATAATATTGCAAGCCCAGCCAAACATATATTTTTGTATAATATATTGTCATCGTTAAATTCTCACGAATTTACAAAAGAAAATAAAATTATTAATTACAATGATTTTAAAAGATATATTTCATTGATATATTCTTTTCTTCCAAAATTTCCTATGTTCGAAGATTACATTGCTGAAGCGGATTGGGGCGAGATAAGGTTTCCATATTATAATCAACAATTTAAAATATTTTATGGTAATGAACTAGAAAATGTTTATGATCGTCTAGAACAATTCAAAATAATGTTTTTACCCTGGAGCAAAAAATATTTTGATAAAACTGGAAGAGATCCATCAAGTGAGCTTTTATTTTGTTTGAAATTACAAGATTCTTTTATTTCATCCATTCAACAAAAAGTTGATGAAAAAAAAGTAAATCAGTTATCACTTGGAAATATTGAAATTCCCGAAGAATCTTTTTGGAATAATGTAAAATTTTTTATTAATGATTTTGAAATAGAAAAAATAGTAGAAGAAAATAAACTGATTAATATCTACTCGAATAAACAGGGGAAAAATATAAGTTGCGATATTGATGAACAATCTTTTAAAAATGAATTGTTTACTGGTCTTTTGCTGCCTGTTTATTTTATAAATTACTGCAATAGACATTATCCAATATTACCAAGAAGATATTCTGGAGTTCTATTATATAATTGGGGAAATTTATTAAAATCCAATAAAATAAATGAAAAAATATCTTATTCTTTACCATGTTCACTAAAATTACATAAATATATTGAAGAGAGACTAAAAGTTTCTTTAATTAATCCAATAGTAAGTGCAATATATCCAGGAGGAAAATCACATGGACTTATTTTTAGTACGTCTTTTGTAATAAAAAATACATTATTTTTAATTCATTTTTTAGAACCATTTCATGATATCGGTAAGACCTCTAAAGAAATAAAAAAATTGACTCCTAAAATAAAAGAAGCAATAAAATTACTAGAGAATGTACCTACTACCCTTGCTTTACATCAAAAAAGAAAAAGTATGCAAATTAATCCTGTTAATATAGGCGATAAATTGGATATATTTCCAATTATAATTTATCCATCGATCTTTATGAGTGTTATAGGTGTTTTGGAAAGACCGAAAGATATGCCAGGAGATTTATTTAAACTTGATGAATTTTTAGGTATTATAGATGAATTAGATAACAGTGAGCAGTTATTAGATTTTTTTGATTATTTAGATAAAGAAAAGAAAATAGTTCCTTTCTTTAGTTTACTAGATGTTTTTGCGTCTTACAAAGATAGTCATGGAGTATTGGTGGAAGGTGCTTCAGAGTATACTCAAATATCATTAGACCCTCATTGGGGATCAAGTCTCAGATACAGAAATCTTCGAGATTTTTGGACACTTTATCCATCGGTGAATCTTTTTGGTTCACCAAGGAGTTGGCAGTTATCCAAAGAAACGCCGAGTAGCATAAGATTAGTTGCAAGGAATCAATCTAATTTTGCTATATTTACAAATATTGGAGATACTAATTTGTTTTTTGTAGCACCACTTTTGATTATGAATCGTGATCAGATAGAATTATCTAATTTTTTAATGGAATGTTTGGAAGATGTTATATCTCAGGTACGGAAATTAATTTGTAATCTGTCATTTTTCAATAAATATAAAAAATGTCTAATATTTATTTTGCCAAATTCATTGGTAAAACAGGATGATAAATTTAAACATTTAAACTACTTAGTAAATAACAAAAAAATATGGTGTAGTGAAATCGCCTCACCAGAAAAAAATACTCCTGGTATAAGAATAGTTTTTAATGGTGATTTATTGCAAAAGAAATTTGAGGGCAACGATAATTCCGCAGAAATAGATTTATTGTTTGAATTTTTATCTAAAATTAATATTATTTGTCCGGATAAAAGTTACAATAGTGTGAAAGAATCTATTATTAAAAAACTTCAAAATCAAAAACCTCGTTTTAAGATGTCATTAATATTGCCTGAAGCAGATTTTCCGAAATATAGTAGTGTAGTTTATCCAGATATTAAAGAGCATAAGTTAGCTCGTAAATTAATAGCTTTTGATGCAAAGAAGTTAAATATAAGACCAGGAAAATATGAAAATGATGAGGCTAAAAGAATTATTAACGAAATAAGGAAAAAAATGGTTCAAAATATTAACTCAGAGGTAGAAAAATATGATTTTAAACCATCAATTCCTTTCTTAATAGAAAAATCAGAAAGCATAATTAATTTATATGAACAAGACAAAAGAGGAGTTAAAAAATCATCAGAGCTTAAAATTGATTATGATCCTCGTGAAAGGTATATAGAAATTCATGATAAATACATTAACTATCTTAAAAATTATAATTATTTAATTGAAAAATTTATCCAAATGAATCCTCAACAAATAGGAGAAATGATTTCTATAGAAAACCTGAAATATATGCTAGCTTTGGTAAACGAAATAACTATATTATATAACGTAAGTGATGCGTTACATTATGAAATATTTAATGTTTCCCTTAATGTTTCCCATGATTATTTATTTGAAATTGAATATGAACCAGAAATTGATAAAAAATACAAAAATTATGGTGAGAGATTTTATGAACATAAAACGAGTTTATCAGATAAAAATGCTACTACATTGCTTGATATAAAAGAAACAAATCAATTTATAGATAAACTTGATGCTGCGTTCTTAAAAGAGTTAGGATTTTCTTTAGTTAATATGTTAACTACATGTAGAATATTATCAAGATGGGCTAATTGTTCTAAAGTAGAGATAAATACTTATTATACTAGTAATTTTGATAAGTTATTTAAAGTTTGTAATAAAAATATGAGTTCTTTTGTTGAAAAAGAAGAATTAAATAGAATACTTAAATTTTTAACTCTAGAGCAGTCTAATATTTTATTGATAGAAGATGATCTGATACCTTGTGATGATTTACCAGTTTGGGAAATAAAAAAAAGACCAAATAGATATAATGTGAAACCAATAATATTTGTAGATGATCAATACTGTTGGGGTCCTTGGTCTATATACAGGGTGTTACTTATTTGGGAGGGATCAATTACAAATGGAAGATTGCCGTTTTCGATTAATAAAAAAGAAATAAAAAAAGTAATTAATTTCGGGAAAAAAATGATAGAAGATAGTTTGGTCACAAAAGCTTGTGAGATTATAAATAAATTCACTCCATTTCTTGATAAAGAAGTGGGATTGCATAAACGAGATAAAAGAGGTAATCACCCGGAAGAATTAGGTGATTACGATATATTAGCATTTTTAAAACAAAAAAACTTAATTTTGAATATTGAATGTAAACATTTAAACCAAGTTTTTTGTTTAAAAGATGCTAAGAGTTTAAAGGAAGATATATTTGGAAAGGGAGAAGACAGAGGTTATATTGAGAAAATTATAAAAAGAGAGAATTACTTAAAAAATGAATCGGAAAAAATTATGAAAATAATGAATTGGCCAATTGATAAAAATTTACCAGGAATTATTTCTCTATTTGTATCAAAAAATTTATATTGGTGGGCAATAAATCCTCCTTATACTACCAATATAAAATTTGTTACAATAGATTCTTTAGGAAAATATATTTCTAACTTAAAATAACTTTAGTATTTTGAGAACAATGAATATCTATCATATAAATAAAATAATAAATACAGACACATTCCCATTTCTTAGATAATTAATTTTTTTCTTTTAAATAAATTGGGAAGGTGTGTCAGGTCAATAATTCGTTAACTTTTAGCGGAAAATCTATAGGATCTGAGGAGTTTCTTAGCCAGATAATTGAGGCTTTAGGTATTATTATAGATAGACGTTCTAAAGGACGACCGTGTAAGGAGGAATTTACTATGCCCAAATGGTTGGTCAGACTCAAAGGTGAACGATTTGATTTAGAGGACTTTCCAAAATTACTTCGTTCACCTGAAGTCAGAGTAGTAGAGGAAAACGGCTCATTTTACTTGGAGTCAAGTGAGTTTAATTCCCTGACTTTGGCGGAGGAGGTTCGCGGACGAGGAAGAGCGCTCATCAAACTCATTAACGGAGTCGCAAAGTTCTATAGGAATAACTTTCTGGGCATTTCCGAAGACGCCATAACTCGAGTGGAAGACAACGGCAAGCGACACAATTACGTTTTTCTAGAAGGAGCGGTTACATTCCGTACAACGGTTCGTGGGCAACTTACAGGCATTACTACCGATAGGTCCGAGAAAGTCGCCACTCAGCCAAGCGCCCTTGAGTCTTTACTCGAAGTGGCCCAAAAGCACAATGTCGTTGCCGATGCACTTAGTTTCTATCGAGATGACACGTGGATCAGTTTGTACAAAGCTTATGAAATTATAAGAGGTGATGTGGGCGGCGAGCACCAGATTATCAAGAATGGCTGGACGGTTAAATCTGGCATCAAGCGATTCACACAGACAGCTCAGCCCTATCGGCACGCGAGTAAGAAATATAAGCCGCCGGCACAGCCTATGACTCTCTTAGAAGCTAGGGCACTGATCAAGACTATTCTCTCACGATGGGTATCTTCAAATTTTAATAAAGGTGGTGATACATAAATTATTAATAATAAAGAGATTACAAAAAACATCGAAAATATTAAAAGAGAGTTAGAAGAAAAAATATCTTTAGCAAATGAAGGAATGTTAACACTGGATAAAACAAAAACAATTTTTCATGAGACTAATGGGAAAATGAGAAATATATTACCAGAGAATTCTATTCCATATTTAAAATTTGATTCATTAATGAGTAAAAGGACTGCTTGGTGGACAGAAGATGAACACACAGGTAAATATATTAGTAAAGGTGGGTCAAACTATCAACATTTGATTTATTTGCAAGAAGCGATAGGAGAGGTTTTAAAAAAAATAAAAGTAGTTGATAATATCTCAAATAATAATCAAGAAAGTAATAAAATAGAAGAAAATATCAAGAGGTCAAACATATTTCTCTCTTATAGTCACAAAGATGAGGAAATTGCTGACGGAGTAGATAATTTTTTTATTTCAAAAAATATTCAATTAACTAGAGATGTAAGAGATGCCATGCCATATTCAAGCTTAAAAAAATTTATGGATACTATTCGAGACCATGATTATGTAATAATGTTAATTAGTGATGCATATTTAAAATCTACAAATTGTATGTATGAGGTAATTCAATTTATTCAAGAAAAAAAATATATTGAAAAAACTTTTCCGATAATTATCGATAATAAAGCAGATATTTTTAAAAAAGAAAAACATATTGATTATATAAAATTCTGGCAAAACAAATATAAAGGATTTAAGGATAAAATAAATAATTTAGAAAATACCGGAACAGCTCAATCGCATGTGGAATTGGATAAAATAGATAAAATTCAATCAAATATTGGTGATTTTCTAAATAAAATTGCGGATTTAAAATGTTTTTCATTAGATGAATTAGAAAATACCAATTATAAAGCTATTTTAGATAAGATTGGGAATACATTTAAGATCCCTCAAAAAGAGGAAATATAAAATAAAAAAGAAAATATGAAGCTAAAAATAATTGGTTGTCTGTATAGATGGAATTGGAGTCAGGCTTAACAAGTTCACAAAATATTGGAGCAAATCAGAAAAGATAGTAATTTTCTTATTAATGTGATAGGAAATAACCGCTGTACTAGTTTAATATTTAGATAATTTTTTCTAACTTTTCATAAAAAAACTTGAGTACGGCATTGTTAATGTAAAAGGAAAAAGGTTGAGGAAGAAGATTTTAATAATACTAATGTGAAAGATTTATTTAAAAGAATAATAATACAAGTTAACTAAAAGTATTCAGGAGGTAAAGAAAATGGCTTTATGGATGGTTAGAGCTGGGAAATATGGAGAACAGGAAAATATAATTTTTGAAAATAATGTTTTTGCAATTGAATGGAACGAATTAGGTGATCTATCTAAAATAAAAAGCAAAGATGAGTTAAAAGAAATATATCAAAAAATATATACTGATAACTCTAAGAACAGAATGGTAAGCCATATCAGTCAAATCTGGCGCTTTGTTCATGAAATCAAAATTGGTGATTTGGTGTCAATTCCTTTAAAAACAAAGAACAGCATAAGGTTCGGAACAGTTGAAGGAGAATATAAATATCAGAAGTTATCAGAAAATGTAAAACATACCAGAAAAGCGAAATGGATTAAAGAAATTCCTCGAACAGAAATTGACCAAGATTTATTATATTCTTTTGGAGCCCTTTTGACAGTCTGTCAGATAAAGAAAAATAACGCAGAAAAAAGAATTAATCAGCTTTTAAGTTTAGAAAAAGGAGTAAAACCAGAGACAATAGAAAAAGAGGAAGAAGAAATAGATATTGAAACTTATGCTCAGGATCAAATTACAAAATTTGTTAATCAAAAATTTAAAGGCCATGGTTTAGCCAGGTTAGTAGATGCAATTTTACAGGCTCAGGGATATACTACCAGGGTTTCTCCGCCGGGACCAGATGGAGGAGTAGATATTTTGGCTTCTGGAGGTCTTTTAGGTTTTGACGGACCAAGAATATGTGTCCAAGTAAAGACAACAGAAAATCCTGTTGATGTAAGAGTGCTAAGAGAATTGAGAGGGGTAATGTCTCAAGTAAAAGCTGAACAATGCTTGTTAGTTTCCTGGGCCGGTTTTAATAATAATGCACTGAAAGAAGCAAGCAATGAATTCTTTAATACCCGTCTATGGGATTCAAAAGAATTATTAAAGGCTATATTTAAATATTATGAGAAATTTGATGATGAATTAAAAGCGGAATTACCATTAAAAAGAATCTGGGCATTGGTATTAGAAGAAGAATAAATATATTTAAAAAAACAAATAAAACTGGTTATCTTATGGTACTAATGTTAAAGGAGTTAATAATGACAGAAAAAGAATGGATGGAAGAGGTAAAAGAGAGATTAGACCAAGAGGAATCATTCTTAAAAAAGAATATCTGCTTTAGCACAGGTAAGAGGGTTCCCTATTCATTTGAAGTGTTATCTTATTTAAATGATAAACCTGAAGGTAAAAACATCATAAGATATGAAACTGATCTACTGGTATTTCAGAAAATAGATAATGAAAACTGGAAACCCCGCATAATTATTGAAGGTAAAATTAATAGGGTTACTACTCATGATGCAATTACTTATAGTCAGAAAGCCTCATCTCATAAAAACGTTCATCCTTATCTTCGTTATGGTATTCTGCTTGGAAATCGAAAAAATTATCCTTTGCCTGGAAGATTGTATCGGCATGGAGCATATTTTGATTTTATGTTATCCTGGAAAGCTTTTGAATCTACAGAGGAGGAGTGGAAGGATTTTTTGAATATCATTAACAGTGAAATCGAATATTCAGAGCAATTAGAAGAAATATTATTTCACTCGCGATCAAAAAATCGGAAGCATTATACAATTTTTCAAAGACGCTTATATTTGAAGGAAAAATAAAGGTGCCTTTATTATTACAATTGATTTTTTAAAATAGGAAAAAATAAAATAACAATTATTATTTTTTAAATTAAGTATTGATCATACTCCATATTATGTGAGGTGATTATTTATATGTACTTAGCTGAATTGCATGGCAAACTTTCTTCCAGAGCAGAGAGAATGGAAGATATTCTTACTTCTAATGTTTTCTCTTTTTTCAAATATTCATCCAGAGATATTTTTCTTAAAAACTATTTGAATAAATTAGAATTTAATATTTCTGACCAAGAAGCAGAGGAAGCAGAATTTAGATTTTGGCCTGTATTTGAGGATGGCACTGAGCCAGATTTAGTAATAATAGTAGGTAAATATTATTTACTGATAGAAGCTAAGTACTTTTCGGAATTTTCAGAGGGAACTAAAAAAGATGAACATCAGCTTTTAAGAGAGTTATATATTGGAGAACTGGAAGCAAAAAATTATGATAAAGAATTTAATTTAATTGCACTTACCGCCGATTATTATTATAAAAAATATAAATTTGAAGTAATCCCCCAAAAATATCGTCCTTATTTTAAATGGACTAATTGGCAATCAGTTTCTTCATTTCTTGATAATGTGTTAAGTAGTAATCCAAATATTAAAGGGCCAGAGCGAGATTTTTCTCTGGATTTATACAATCTCCTTGATAAAAAGCATCTTAGAAGTTTTCAAAGTATTACTTATAGTGGTCCCTTACTAAAAAACTATAGTTCTATCTTTTTTAATGCCAAGACTGCTATGCTCAGGGGTGATTTCATTGGATTTATAGAAAGTCTTTCCTTGCCCAAAGGGTTGAAACCGGTTGGGAAAACTGTCTTTTTCAGTAGTACCAAAAGGATATTTAAATCTCTATCAAAATTAGAGAAGTTAAAGAAAGTTAAAAGTCCTATATTTTTTAAGGAGGGCGTAAGAAATGAATAATAAAAGTGAAATTATTGAACAAACTAATTTGGCCTTTGATTTTATAGAAAAATTATATCTTGAGTCATCATATTTGATTAAAGAAATAGAAGGCAACTTAAATGAAGAAGAAGAAAAGTTTGTAATTGGAAAACCCAGCGGGTATGGTATTAGCACTATGAGTTCGAGAGGATTAGAGATAAACAATGTTAGATCTTGGTTATTAAAGAAATTTTCGATATTCTTCGTTCCAAAGGAAAAAACAGTGTTAAAAGGTGGAGTGACTGTTACTAAAATAGATAAAAATTTAAAGGTTTTATATTTAAGAGTTGTATTTTACGATAAGACCATTAAAGAACCGACAGTTTATTCAGGGGTATTATATAATATTGAAAAGAAATCAAAAACTGAATGGTTTAGTAAATTTGAACAAGCGATGAGTAATCTTGAATATAATGATTATAAAGTTTTTAAAGATATTAAAAAAATTGATTACGAGAATATTTATATAAAAGTTCAAGGTGAATTAATGAAAAATAGTTTGTTCGGAATTTCTGATAGTGAAACAATTGTCAATAAGATAATCAAGCCTTCACTGGAGTTGTATAGGAAACATTAAGAATCAGTTGATGAGTTTTGTTAATAATAAGTATAGATAGTGGAGTTCAAAAGTTCACAAAATATAAAGGAAAATAACTTCATAAAATAAATTGAAGCACATCCTATTTTTTTATCACCGTGCTGTGTTTAATAAAGACTTGCACCATCCGTGGCGCGCGTAGAAAAAATATTATGATGCGATTTATCAGTGTACAGATCAAGCGATTGAAGTAATTAAAAAGTATAAAAAATAGAACGGAGTATGAAAATGTTTTATGTACCATTAATTAAACCCGAAGATTGGCAACAGTTTCTTGCAGACCCTGAAAAACATTGGCGAGATGAATTTTCTGCAAAATCATTAGCGTTTGCATGGCAAAACGCACAAGGTTTTCCACTAAAAGTAAAATCGGTATTCGATAAGTCAGTTATCAAGCAAGTTCACTCTATAGAATTGCTTATGGGCTTTCCAGAGTATAAAGTACCTCTGCCGGGAGGTGCTCGTGCTTCCCAGAATGATATATTCCTTCTATGTAGGAATGAAGATGGTTTGCTCTCCATCATGGTGGAAGGAAAAGTTGAAGAATCATTTGGTCCATTGGTGGAAGAGTGGCTCAATGAGCGGCATTTTTCAACACATGAACGATTTGAATATTTAACTGAGATATTAAATCTCAAAAATAAAGATGTCAATAAAATACGTTATCAGTTGCTGCATCGAACTGCATCGGCTATTATTGAAGCAAAAAGATTTTGTTCAAGACAAGCTATGGTGTTGGTGCACTCATTCAGTAAAAGTAATACTTCATTTTCCGATTATGAAAAATACCTTTCTATTTACGGAGTGAAGGGCAAAATTGACTCAGTGACAGAACCAATTAATTTTAGCGATGTTAATGTATATTTTGCTTGGGTTAATGATGATTTTCCAAAATACAGGTAAAGGAGATGAATTATGGGACATCTGTAATAGCTTAATAATTCGGTGACTTTTAGCGGAAGAGCGCCAAGAAGTTTTATATTTCTTACAGGGTGAAAGTCCTTGTTGGGCAAGGTCTAGCCAACCACCCATACCGAAACACTATGACTTTGTCAAGCACTTTTAAAATACATCGGATGTATTGATCGATAATCTTTGATATAACGGGTATTATTCTGGATCATAGCACAAGCCACCTTAAGTAGTTTATTAGCAATATTATTTAAGACTAAGGCCTTAGCTTTACCTTGGGCAAGTTTACGCAAATAATAGTGTCTAAAGGTCACATCATGGGTAGCTACCGATTGGGCGGCCAGCCGCAAGAGTTTGCGGATTGCTTCAGGTCCAAATGGTCGGATTCTCTCGTCTCCTGAATACAGAAGTTCCGCTTTGATGCTGATAGGGTACGATACCAATAAAAGCGGCTAATTGCTTAGGCTTTTGAATCTTGGTAAAATTATCGGTGATAACCAAAAGTTGGGCTGCCAAGAGCATTCCGTAACCGGGAATGCTGTCTAAGTTATTGACCTTTTGGAAGATGCCGGGATCTTGTTTGATCAACTTAGTCAGTTCTTGATCAATCCGGGCAATCTGTTTTTCTATCTGAG
>Ga0315293_10003331_pt1 | contig 15470 bp, 10 predicted proteins | sample YL17G13_20_MG_FD_203071 | JGI IMG/M metagenome (GOLD analysis project Ga0315293, IMG submission 203071) | Sediment microbial communities from Yellowstone Lake, YNP, Wyoming, USA - YL17G13_20 | ecosystem: Environmental > Aquatic > Freshwater > Lake > Sediment | place: USA: Wyoming | collected...
GTGTGTTTGTGCTTGTCAGTCAGTCTCCTTTAACCGGAATGGCTTGTCGAAACCCTAAGGGGTTCGACCTACTCGAGCCAGATGAACAACACAAAAGCCCCGATCATTTCTTGACCGGGGGGTGTCTGGAATGTTAACCATAAATATAAGTCACATCGGCGGCCGTGTCAGCAACAAACCAAACGGAGATCAGGTGAGATGTCAGTTCGTGGAAATCAAGTTGTTTACCCGCCGGTGAGGTCGATCTGGTCGCCATCCACCTGCACCTGATCGTAGGTCCTCTCTTTGGCCTCGTATAGCACAAGAATCGTGACGCGGCGGTTGCGCGGGTCTGACGGAGAGCCGGAGATCATTGGAAATTGGTCCGAATAGCCGCGAACCTCCCGCACCTGACCGCCGTGAAGGCCGGAGACCTCCATTAATTGCCGTGCGGCGTTGGCGCGGTCGGCCGACAGCTCCCAGTTGGAGTATTCGCCGGAACTAGTGTAGCTGTTGTCGGTGTGACCTTCCATCACCAGACGGTTCTTGAGATTGCCAAGCTCTTTGGCTATCACCATCAGAATCACCGCGCTCTTTTGAAGCAGCTTCGATGACCCCGGTTCGAAGAAAGCGGCGCCGTCGGCGGATTCATTCAGAATAATGCGCAGTCCCTCGGAGGTGAGCTGGATTTTGACGTTCTTCTTCAGCCGTTGAAAGACTTCCTGTTTCTCAAGTTCATTGAGGATGTTCTTGGCAGCGAAAAACAGTTCCTGTTTTTCCTTCTGGGAGGGAAGAGTTTCGTTCGAGGCCGTGGCGTCGCGAAGTCCGATGGTCGGGTCGTTGGCCGGGAGAACGCTCCGTGTCCCTTTGAGAACGCCGGAACGTCCTTCATGGTGGAATTTGCCGGGGTCGCGGAAGTAGCCGGCGACCGCTTCTTTCACTTCCTGTTTCTGCCCAACCAACCACATGACCAAGAAGAAAGCCATCAAGGAAGTCATGAAGTCGGCAAAGGCAACTTTCCAAGAGCCGCCATGATGTCCGCCATGACCGCGCTTTTTTCGCCTGATAATGATCGGTTGAACTTCGCCCTGCTCAGCCATGACGACTACCGCTTCTTCGTATCGTTGCAGGCCTTTTCCAAGTCGAGGAAGGTGGGACGGACCTCGGCGAAGAGAGTCCGACGGGCGAACTCTACCGCGATGACACCCGCTACGCCTTTATGGAATGACAGCAGGGCGTGTTTCATGCAACCGAGATACTGTTTCATGTCATGGGTTCGGTGGTTCATGTTGGCAGACAAAGGGCCGAGGAAGCCATAGCAACCGAGAATGCCCAGGAATGTTCCGACGAGAGCGGCCGCCACTTTTTCGCCGATTTCCGAAGGAGGACCATCGAGCGAAGCCATTGTAATCACGACACCCAGCACGGCGGCCACAATTCCCAAACCAGGAAGCGAGTCAGCAATGGTTGCCAGCGCTTGAGACGGCCGGAGTTCCTCTTCGTGGAGAACTTCAATGTCGGCGTCCATAAGGTCTTCGAGATCATGAGGCTGCACGGAGCCGGTTATGACGACGCGCATGGTATCGGCGAAGAAACTCACCGCCTCGTGGTTCTTGAGAAATCGCGGATATCGCTTGAATATTTCGCTTTCTTCAGGATGTTCGATATGGTTTTCAAGGCCCACCAGGCCATCACGGCGAGCAACATTGAAAATTTCGTACATCATCACGAGCAGGTCGAGATAATCTTGCTTGGTGATCCCACTGCCGAAAGCGCCGGTGACTTGATTCAGAATTTTCTTGATTACACCCAGCGGCGATGCAATCAGCAGAGATCCGATTGCGGCGCCGCCGATGATCAGGAACTCCGAAGGCTGATTGAGGGCGAGTATCTGCCCGCCATGAAGCATAAATCCGCCGAGCACGCCGCCCAACACAACAATGCAACCGATGAAGATAAACATGGCTAAGCTCTTCTACCCCAACAAACTGGTGTTTGAGTGTTCAGCGACCATTTCAAGGTAATTGTCGGCAAAAACGGCCGAAACTGCACACCGCGATTTGGGCTGGGTCCGGCGCTTTGAAGTTGCCCAACAGAATTGCAGACAATACTTTGCGCTATCATGGCGAAGGGCCGGTTTCTCACCAGCAGGCGGGCAGTTATACTGGTGGCCGCGATTCTGGCGGTCGGAGTGTACTCGGTTGTATTTGGGGCAGGCGTTCCTAACTCGGCGGCAGCCAGCGAACCAGGGATTCTGGAGATTCTTCTTGAACTCGTAGTGATTCTACTGGCCGCCAAACTCGGTGGTGATCTATTCGAGAGGGCTGGGTTGCCGCCGGTATTGGGAGAATTGGTGCTTGGCATTGTGATCGGCAATCTCAGACTGATCGGAATTCCGGTATTCGATGGTTTTGCGCGCAGCATAACGTTGGAGATTCTTGCCGAATTGGGGGTTATTATTCTGCTTTTTCAGGTGGGGCTGGAATCTTCGGTCCAGGAAATGAGAAAAGTCGGGCTCACCGCCTTTTTGGTGGCGCTTTTTGGGGTGATTGCGCCGTTCCTCCTCGGCTGGGGAGTCAGTATCTGGTTTCTGCCGCAGGAGACGGCTTACGTTCATGCGTTTATCGGCGCGACGCTTTGCGCGACCTCGGTTGGCATAACCGCGAGAGTCCTGAAAGACCTGAATAAGACATCTACTCGTGAGGCGCAGATCATTCTCGGCGCGGCCGTGATCGATGATATTATGGGGCTGATTATTCTGTCGGTGGTGACCGGCATAATCTCTGCGGCAGCGCACGTATCGGGTGTTGGGGTGTCGCTGCTGAACGTCGGATGGATCATCGGCAAGTCGGTGCTGTTTGTCGGCGCCGCGCTCGTAATCGGCTCGTTCATTCTGCCTCATTATTTCAATTTTGCCCTCAGGCTGCGCGGGACAGGGGTTTTTCTTTCGTTCTGTCTGTTGGTCTGTTTCGGACTGGCGTATATCTCCGGCAAAGCGGGATTAGCGCCGATAGTCGGGGCATTCGCGGCCGGGTTGGTTCTTGATAAAGTTCAGTATCAGGGATTCGAAGAGCGGGGCGGGCACAATATTGAGGATTTGATCTCGCCGATTGCTGTTTTTCTGGTTCCGATTTTCTTCGTGCGAATGGGGACGTTAGTTGATCTCACTACGTTCGGGAAAGTCGGGATTCTCGGTTTTGCGGGTATGCTGACATTGGCGGCAATAGTCGGCAAACAGGCCTGCTCGTTAGCGGTTTTTGATCGCGTGACAAATCGATTAGCGATTGGACTCGGCATGATTCCGCGTGGCGAAGTGGGGCTGATTTTTGCGGGAATCGGGGCGAGTCTGATGCTCGATGGCCATGCAGTCGTTTCACCGGAGACGTATTCGGCAGTGATCATCATGGTGATAGTCACCACCCTGGTCACGCCTCCTTTGCTCAAGTGGTCGCTGCAGCGGGGCGAGCGACGCGCACCGAAGTGACATTGAGAATTCCCACGCGCGCATTTGTTGAAAAAAGAACGGGCGGGGGGCTTGACAGGGTCTGGAGTGCGGCGTATATAGTAAGACTTGATCGCGGGGTGGAGCAGTCTGGTAGCTCGTCGGGCTCATAACCCGAAGGTCGCAGGTTCAAATCCTGCCCCCGCCACCAAATCTGAATTCCACAAAAGAAAAACCCACCGCCTTGCGGTGGGCCACCGGACCTGAATGTTGAAAATCAAGACAGCAAATTTGATTGGTAATCAACGGTAAGACCAATCATACTAATTGTAGCTTTCAATTTAGAATCAGTTGAATGAGATAGAAATTGAAATGTAAGGGAAGCGAATAGAATGAGTATCAGTACCGATATTCTACAGGCTATTGGAAACACCTCGTTAGTGCCGCTGCGTCATGTCGTTCCGTCCGGCAGTGCGAAAGTACTTGTGAAACTCGAATGGGAAAACCCGACCGGAAGCATGAAAGATCGAACGGCACAGGCCATGATTTCAAGGGCTGAGGCAGATGGCCGACTGAGGCCTGGGTATACCATCGTTGAGTACACTGGCGGCAGCACGGGCATATCACTCGCATTAATCTGTGCTGCGAAGGGGTACCATCTTCATATCGTTACATCCGATGCATTCAGCCAGGAAAAGCTTAAGCATATGTCTGCATTGGGTGCGGAACTAGCATTGATACCAAGCGAGGGGGGCCTGACCACCAAGAAACTGATTCTGGATATGATTGAAGCCGCCAGAGAAATCAGCAAAAGACCGCATACCTACTGGACTGACCAACTCAATAATCTCGACAGTATTGCCGGGTACTATCCATTAGGTGAGGAAATCTGGGACCAAACAAACGGAAAGCTTGATGCATTTGTTCAATGTGTCGGCACTGTGGCTTCGGCGCGAGGGGTGGCAAGTGTGCTCAAGCGGCACAATCCAAAGATCAAGATCATAATCGTAGAGCCGGCTGAATCCGCGGTTTTGTCGGGCGGCCAAGCAGGACCTCACAAAATTGAAGGAGTAGGGATTGGCTTTACTCCGCCACTCTGGGAGCCAAGTCTGGTGGATGAAATCATTGCGGTCAGTACGGATGACGCGAAAGCAATGACCAGGCGCTTAGCCCGGGAAGAAGGTCTCTTTGCAGGAACGTCCTCGGGAGCAAATGTCATCGCGGCGATTCGAGTGGCAGAGCGATTAGGACCAGATGCCAGAATAGCTACACTGATGGTAGATTCTGGTCTAAAGTACCTTAGCACGGATGTGTACAGGAAATAGAGAGTCCTCTTGATTTTCAACCGACTTCAGCTCATGAACTACTGCCGGGGTCGCAGAAACGGTCTGCCCGGCCTACTCGTGGCGGAGCGCGTCGGTAGGATTGGCCCTCGACGCCCTGATCACGTGAAACGCCGACGTAACGAGAGCTATCACGACTGTAAGAGCCCCTCCGGCGAGGTACAGCCTTAGATCAAACGCCGCCCTGAACGGATATTCTTCGAGCGAATACACGTTCATAATGTATGCCAGCGGACAGGCTACGAGATTGGCGACGGCAATTACAACGACAAACTCCCGGGTGAGAACGCGTGAGACGGCTGCCATCGATGCACCCAGGACTTTGCGTATCGCAATTTCTCTGGTCTTTTGTTCGACAGTGTATGAGACCAGTCCGAACACGCCGAGACTGGCGATAAGCAGAGACAACACTGAAAGAACACCGAAGAACTGGGCGACCGAATCGAGTTTCCAATAGGTGGCGCGGATCGAATCATCGAGAAACGAATAGTCGAATTGACGATTCGGGAACAAGCGATTCCAGGTGTTCTGAATCGAGCCGATCGAGGCGCTGACATTGTCCGGTTTCAGTTTCAGGCTGAGAACTCTACACGCATCGGGGTTGAGTAAGATTGTCGCGGTTGAACGATAGCTCCAGTCAATTGCGGTGCCCTGGAAATCTTTGACCACCCCGATGATCTCCCACGATGCCGAGTCGGTAAAAAGTGTGTAACCAACCGCGTCGCCAACATTGAGTGTCTTTTCCAGTGACTCATTGATGAGTATGGCCCGACCGACATCTTCGGGTCGGTCCGGTGAAAAGCCTCGGCCCCTGATAACCCTGATACCGTACTGAGAGAGAAAATCATAGTCTCCCACGAAATTCTTGGCCGCGACGTATTCCTCTTCCTTGCGCTCAGCGGTAGGATAGTACACTCGGGAGCCAAGCCTGGTGCCCATCACGCGATTGCTGCGCGTGGCGCCAAGAACATCATTTCGAGCAAGGACTTCGTTCTTCATCAGCGCACAATTCTGTTGGCCGTTCTCTTCGGGAAATTGAAGAATCAAAATGTTATCCCGCTCAAACCCCAAATCGTAATTAGTAATGAAACGCAGTTGGTTGTGGTGACACAGTGTAACGGTGATGAAGAATATGGCGAGAGTGAACTGAAATGCCAGCAGCGTCCTTCGCATGGTCCACCGCGAGCGCCGGGCGGCCGACTGCCCTTTCAAGGCCGCGATGGGTCGGTAACGGGAGAGGTGCAGCGCGGGGTAGTAACCGGCCAACACGCCGACAACGACGGCCAGCAGGATTATGAGAGATAAGGTCGCCGGTTCGGCATAGAGGTTGACAAGTTCATAGGGATCGGGTGTCACCTTATTGTATCCGCTCCGCAGGAATTCAAACAAAGGGAGACTCAAGAGCGTTGCGGCGGCCGTAAGCAGCATGGATTCACTCAAGAACTGCGCCATCAGGCTGGAACGGTCGGCCCCAAAGGTTTTGCGCACGCCGATCTCCCTCATGCGATCAGCCGCTCTCGCAGTGGCAAGGCTGACAAAGTTGACTATTGATTGAAGCAGAATAAAGAGGCCAACACCAATCACGATGATCAACACATCGTATTCGCCGCCGGGGCGAAGTTCGCCTCTGTTTCCGGAGAAGTATGTGCTGAAATAAATCTCCTTCAACGGCTTGAGTGAGAACGAGAATCGCGAGGCGATATCGCCGGTTAGGTGCTTTGAGAGAAGGGCAGTGATCTGAGTCGCAGTCGTCTTCGGGTCGGAAGCGTCATCAAGCAGCAAGTATGTAAAATCCTTATCTCCCTGAGTCCAGGAATCAAGCGCCATACCGGAAGCAGCCAGCGTCGAGTAGGAAGCGATGAAGTCGCAATGCAACTGCGTCAAGGCAGGTGGGTTTTCCAGAATTCCCGTGATCGTATACTCAGACTTGTCAATCAGTCCGATTGTCTTGCCAATTGGGTTCTCGTTCGGGAAATACTGCCTGGCAATTGAGTCGGTAATCAGCACTGATTTGGGATCCTTCAAGCACGTGGCCGGATCACCGGTCTTGAGAGGAAAGGTGAAAACATCGAAGAACTCCGGCCCGGCGAAGATCAGCTTACCGGCCTTATACGACTTCTGATTCAAGTAAAGAGTGACATCCTCCATGTGCCGAAAGACCGCCACCCGCCTGACCCCGGGAACCTCCGCCGCAATGGCTTCGCCCAATGGAGCCATGACGCGCGCACTGGACCAGGTGGTGTCCATATAATGGTACCGCATCTCAACACGGTAAATGCGGTCCCGCTTTTCATGGCAGTCCTCCCATTTGAGCTCGCGCACCACGTATGACGCCGAAATCATCGCCATCGCCAGACCGATCGCGAGTCCTAGAACCGAAATCAACGTGTACAGCGGCCGTCTAAGCAGTACTCGGCTCGCGAATCTGAAAAAATGGCTTACCATTATTGATGATCTCCTGTGGGTCGGGCGCCGGCCTGTTTGTCCGCGGACTCTTTCCTGTCAAATGCAATTTGCATCGGCACTGATATTGCAACAAGTATGCCGCCCCTTCAAGGCATTATATTTCATGATGTTATGTTTAGAGAGACGCGGCTTGGTGTTCGCTTTCACGACACTGACTGTCCGTTTCCGCACGGCATCCGTGGGTTATGCGATGCCCCAAGACACATCAAAATAGCAGTGTGAAGGTTGTCTCATGGTCCGGATTGGATAACACCGTGAGCTGACCATGGTGCATACGCATTATCTGGCGCGAGAGGCTCAAACCGATGCCTGAGCCACCCTTCTTAGTCGTGTAAAACGGCACGAACACCTGGTCGAGCGCTTCCGGCACGATCCCCGGGCCGTTGTCCGTCACCGATATCTTCACCCTACCGTAGCCATCCTGCACTCCACGCAGACACACCTTGCCATTGGGTCTGTCCATCAGAGCTTCAAACGCATTCAGAGACAAATTCGTAAGTACCTGGCCGATCAACTGAGCATCGGCATACAGTGTCAAGTCCGGCGGTTCAACAGAATAGGTCAGCGCTATGTTACCGGCAGTCACCTGTGGTTGAAGCAATGTGACCGTGTCACTCAGGAGCGAGTTTACTGAGATTGGCGCAAAAGAAGGCGCAGGTATTCGAGTCAGGCGGCGATAAGAGTCCACAAAGCGAAGCAGCCCCTCGCTCCGGCGCTGAATGGTAGCCAGAGCCTCGTGCATGTCCCGGCGCTCCATATCCGGTCCGGCGGCCGTCTTTTTCTCGGCCTCCAACGATTCCGCTATGGTTGACGCGAGCGAGCTGATTGGAGTCAATGAGTTGCGAATCTCGTGGGCAAGCACTCTGATCAGATTCTGCCAGGCCTCCAATTCCTTAGCCCCCAGTTCCGACGTGATATTCTGGAATGAGGCTAGAGTGATGTTTCGGTCGCTCAGACGAAGCTGAGTTGTCAGCACCGAAATCTGCTGAGGGCCGCTTCCGTTCTTAAGTGTCACCATCTGTCGTTGGCCGGGTTTGGCGTTCTGAAGGCAGGTGACAAGGTCAGCGCTGGCGGAGGCAAGATGGTCGATTCGATCCAGTCGAGTTACATGAAGTAGTCTGCGGGCGGCGGTATTGGCCAGTTCAATCGCGCCGTCCTCTCGATAGGCAATGAGTCCTGTGCCGACATGTTGAACAACCGTATCCAGATAGCGGAAATTCTCTTCTCGCTCCTGGCGAATCACGCGAAACCGGCCGAGCACGCGCGCGAATGAAGCGTTGAGCTCGTCGTAAGTACTCCCATGCAGGCCGGTGGAGATGGTGTCGGAAAGGTCGGCATGCTCAATGGCTTCAAGAAACCTGATCATGTCGCGATTGGACCGTTCGACAAAGGCGATTAGTCCGTACACCTGTGCGATGCCAATCAGTGCGACCACTACCATGCTGGCATACAAGGTAGTATACATAGCCAGATAGAACAGTAGTGCGACGGTGGCTCCGATCAGTAGAATTCGGATTAGGCAATTGATACGGAAGCGCTTAATGCCCATATTTTTGCAGCCTGCGATATAATGCTGTTCGTGTAAGACCGAGCAATTCGGCGGCTTTCGTGATGTTTCCGGCTGAACGCGTCAACGCTTGCCTAATCACTACTTTCTCCACGCCTTCAAGGTCGAGGTCGTCGACGACCACCTTGTGCCCGGATTCGGAAGCAGCCGCGAGGACAAAGTCGTGCTCGGTCAAGCAGGTACCATCGCTCAAGATTGTGGCGCGTTCCACGGCATGCTGCAGTTCACGCACGTTGCCCGGCCAATGGTGTTTGCGCAGGCGTGTCAAGGCAGCTGCCGAAAGGCGCAATTCCCCGCGATTGTATTTGCGGCTGTAGATCGACAGGAAGTGCCGCGCAAGAAGCGACACATCATCACCCCGATCACGGAGTGGCGGCAAGTGAATTTCCACGGTGTTGATACGATAGAGCAAATCCTCGCGGAATCGTGTGCGATTGAGCAATTCCTCGGGAGAGAAGTTCGAAGCACAGATAAGTCGAATGTCGACATCGATCGGCTTGCTGCTGCCGACACGCGTGATCTGGCGGCTCTGGATAGCGTTCAGCAGTTTCGGCTGAAGCGACAAAGGCAGGTTACTGATTTCATCGAAAAACAGCGTGCCGCCTGAGGCCGCTTCGAAGCGACCGGAACGACTCTCACGAGCATCGGTAAACGCGCCTTTCACATGGCCGAACAGCTCACTCTCAAACAGGGTCTCGCTGATAGCGCCGAGATCAACTGAGCAGAAAACGCTGTTGTGACGCGGGGAAAGACGGTGAATCGCGCGCGCCACCAGCTCCTTGCCGGTGCCGTTTTCACCCAGTATCAGAACGTGCGCATCAGTGGCAGCGACCTTTTCAATCAGGCGGAAGACATCGCGCATGGCAACGCTGTCGCCGACAAAGTCTTTGAACGGTTGGTCGAGGTCGGCTCGCAGGATACTCTGTTCCGATTCAAGACGGGCCACTTCTCTGCGGGAGCGGCGCAGCCGCGCTCCTGCAGTCACCGTGGCAAGGAGCTTCTCGTTCTGCCAGGGTTTGACGACGAAGTCGGTAGCGCCGGATTTGATTGCTCGGACCGCGGTCTCGGCATCGCCATACGCGGTGATCATTATGACGACCGCGTCAGGGTCGAACTGAAGAACCCTCTCCAGCCAGCAGAATCCTTCCTGACCGCTGGTCACATCTCGCGTGAAGTTCATATCGAGAAGTATGGCATCGAACGACTCAGCAGCCAGGAGAGCAGGAATGCGATTGGGGTCGGTCACGGTTTCTACGTGCGAGAAGTAGCGTTTGAGCAGGAGCCGCGCGGCATGCAGAACATCGTCGTCATCATCAACGACAAGAATTCGTGCGCGTTGTTCTTCGGTACTGTCAGCCATCTATCAGGCTCCTTGGATTTTCGGCTTGCTGCAACGCTCGGCCGTTCACCAACGGACAACCACTGTATCAAAACCGGACGGTCCTACCTGAAGTACGATGCGTAAGTGCCGATGTTGCAAGGATCTTTTCAGTGGCATGGGATTTGACTGCGGAACATAGCGAGGACAACTATGAGTGAACTATCGGGCATGGACCGCAGAATCCAGAAACGGTTCTGGACAAGAAAGAGGGTAATTTACCTCTCAATTGGGGTAGTTGGCGTTGCTGCAATCGGTTATGGTCTTGTCAGTCTTGGGGGTGGCTCAGCGCTGAGGCTTGAGACTAGCCGTCTGACTGTCTCCGTGGTCACGGAAGGTGAGTTTCAGGAGTTCATTCCCGTCAGCGGTGTAGTGACGCCGCTCAAGACCTTCTATTTGGATGCCGTTCAAGGCGGCCGGGTGGCCGAGGTTTTCGCAGAACAAGGCGCCATGCTCGAAACCGGCGACCCTATTCTCCGTCTTGAGAACATGGACCTTCGCCTTGATATAATGTATCGAGAAGCCCAGCTATACGAACAGATTAACAATCTTCGTAACACGCGGATCGCCATGGAGCAGAGAAAGCTGCAGCTACGAGCCGACCTGCTCGAAGTTGACAGAATGATCAATGAGTCGCAGCGACGGTACGATGTTGCGGTTGCCCTGCGGGACAAGGGGCTGTCCTCGTCCAATGAATTCGATCGAGCCAGAGAGGAGTTTGATTACTGGTCGAGCAAGCGGGTGCTGACGATTGAAACGCAGCGGCAGGATTCGGTGTTGCGAAGCCAGCAGGTCGAGCAACTGGAAGCCTCAGTCACCCGCATGGATGCAAACTTGGAATTCGTGCGGAAGAGGCTTGAGGATCTCGTGCTCAGAGCCCCGATCGCCGGTCAACTAACCTCCCTTAATGCAGAGGTAGGAGAATCAAAGGGATTCGGCCAACGGCTGGGGCAAATCGACGTTCTGGACGGGTTCAAACTCCAGGCAGATGTTGACGAATATTATGTCGCCCGGATTAGCGCCGGGCAATTGGCGATAGCCACTGTTGCGGGCGCGGTGTGCTCGCTGAAGGTTTCCAAAGTCTATCCGGAGATAACCGGCGGCAAGTTTCGGGTCGATCTCATATTCACGAGCCGCACTCCGACCGACCTTCGGCGCGGCCAGACACTTCAGATCAGGCTAATGCTCGGCGATTTGTCGCGCGCCATCCTGCTGCCGCGCGGCGGGTTCTACAACACTACCGGCGGCCGATGGGTCTATGTGCTCCGCGCCGGCGGTGACGAGGCATTCAAACAAGATATTGAACTGGGACGTCAGAACACCGAAGTATATGAAGTCCTGAAGGGACTCAAACCAGGAGATCGCGTCATTACATCGTCGTACGAAACATACTCACAATATGAAAAAATAATCCTCAAATAGAGAAAGGAGCGACAGAGTGATTCGCACAGTCAATCTTCGCAAAGTGTTCACGACCGAGGAAGTCGAGACCACCGCCCTGAACGACGTGAACTTCGAGATGAAGCAGGGAGAGTTCGTGTCGATCATGGGGCCATCGGGCTGCGGCAAATCAACGTTGCTGAATCTTCTTGGTCTGCTCGACAGCCCGAGCGGGGGTGAGTACAACTTCATGGAACACGAGGTCGGCAAATTGTCCGAACGGGATCGGGCGAAATTTCGCAAAGGGAATATCGGCTTCGTGTTTCAGAGTTTCAACCTCATCGACGAGTTGACGGTGGCCGAGAATATCGAGTTGCCGCTGCTCTACCTGAAAACACCGTCCGTCAAGAGAAAGCAGGCAGTACAGGAAGTAATGGAACATATGCAGTTGGTGCCGCGGAAGAATCATTTTCCGCAGCAACTTTCGGGTGGTCAGCAGCAGCGCGTAGCGGTGGCGCGGGCAATCGTCGCCAAACCCAAACTGATTTTGGCTGACGAACCGACCGGAAACTTGGATTCACGTCATGGCGACGAGGTCATGCGGCTGCTGACCGAATTGAACAACGCCGGCACGAGTATTCTCATGGTGACGCACTCGCCGACGTACGCGGAGTATGCGCATCGCACTATTCACCTGTTCGACGGCAAGATAGTGACGGAGAATATCGGGAGGGCATTCGGGGTATGAGGACGAAGTAAGTGCTGAACAGACATCGCTGATGGACACCGGCAAGGAGCCGGCAAGTCAATGGAGAGTTTGAAATACGAATAGGAACCACGTATGTTTACAAACTACCTGAAAATTGCTTTAAGGAATATCCGCCGGCACAAGGGATATGCTCTTGTCAATATAGCCGGGTTGGCGGTCGGCATGGCCTGTTGCTTGCTGTTGTCTCTGTACGTGGCTCACGAGCTCAGTTACGATCGATACCACAATGGATCTGATCGCATCTACCGTATATGCACGTCGAAACAGACACCGGTTGAGGAAATGCGGTTCTCCGGCTGTTCTCCCTTGATCGTACCTGTTCTTCGGGAAGAGTTTTCTGATGTTGAAGCGGCGTTCAACTGGATGAGGAACAGGCCCACTCTCGTCAGAAGTAATGCTGTGTCATTCATTGAGGAAGGGGTTGCGGCCACTGATGACGGGATATTCAGGGTATTGAGCACGCCTTTTGTCTGCGGCCGGCCTGGAACCTGTCTTGACCGCCCGCGAACAGCCGTGTTAACGGAACAGATTTCACGCAAGTACTTTGGCAACGAGAACCCGATCGGGAAAGCAATACAGATAGACACCATTCTGTACGAAATCACCGGCGTTATTGCAGATCAACCGACCAACACGCACCTGAAATTCTCAATCCTCTACTCATCAAGCACAAAGATATATGCTGACGATGAACTTCCGCCTACCGGTTGGACTGACCCCCAGGTCCCGACGTACGTGAAGCTCACACCCAATGCTGATCCCACAGTGTTTGAAGGAAGAATTAAGAATCTCCCCTATGTGCGAGGGAATAAAGAATACGCGCAAGGAGGAGAGAGGGTAACCCTTTTCACTCAGCCAATAACCAGCATCCACCTGTCGCCTCCCCTGAGATGGGAAGCGGAAACGCCGGGAAATCCTCTCTATGTCTATGGCATGGCCGCCACCGCACTATTAGTTCTCCTGATCGCCTGTGCCAACTTCCTAAACCTCAGCACTGCGCGAGCGGCGGATCGGGCGATGGAAGTCGGGATCCGCAAGGCGGCAGGGGCACTAAGACCGCAGTTGTTCCGGCAGTTCATTGGAGAGTCATTCCTGATAACGACAGCAGCGTTGATAATTTCAATAGCGTTGGCGGAACTGGCCATACCTGCATTAAGCGTCACCACCGGCATTTCCTTCTCTCATGAAGCCATTTTTCAACCGCAAATATTGGGCATCGCAGTCGTCGTCCTTCTTGCGGTCAGTCTTCTTGCCGGAAGTTATCCCGCGCTATTTCTCTCACGAATGCAACCAATCAGTGCATTAAAAAGCCATGCTGTCTCCCACAGCAGGGGCAGACGCTTCGATTTGAGAAAAGCTCTTGTCGTCGGTCAATTGGTTATTGTCGCGTTTCTGGTGGTCGGAGCCTTCACGGTTTACCGTCAGATGCAGTTCATGAGAAATCAGCCGCTCGGCTTCGATAAGGAGCAGAAACTAGTAATCGAGTTACCCAATAGATCTGTAGGCCCGAATAACAGTGAAACCACCAAACAGAGATTCTTGAACATTCCGGCGATATCAGGAGCAACTATTTCAACCAGCATCCCCGGCCGGTGGAATTACCAATGGCGTACGGTCGTATCCGGGAAGGAAGCGGAGGGTTACAAACGCGTCAACTACTACGGCATAGACAAAGACTTTCTTAAAGAGTACGGCATTGATGTTCTGGCCGGGGAACAGTCGGTGAAAGACCGAACCAATCTGCCTGCTGGTTGGTTGGTGAATGAGACCGCTGTCCGATCGTTCGGATGGGGATCAAACGAAGCCGCTCTTGAACAAAAACTGAATAACAGCAGAGTTATCGGCGTGATAAAGGATTTCCATTTCAAAGGGTTCCAAAGCAATGTCGAACCCCTCGTGCTCTTCAGAACCGGCGAGGATTTCCGTTATCTCAGCTTGAGAGTGAATACTGGTGATCTCCAAAATACAGTGAGTTCCATAGAAAGCACTTTCAAGTCTCTATTTCCGGAGGGTGTCTTCAACTACTTTTTCCTCGATACGGATTTTGACAATCAGTACCGCGCGGAAAAAAACCTCGCCCGGATCTGTTATGCCTTTACTATGATCGGTATCTTCGTCGCAATCCTGGGACTGCATGCCCTCGCGGCGTTTCTGGCTCAGAAACGAACAAAAGAGATCGGCGTTCGCAAGGTGTTCGGAGCGACAACGACAGTGGTGGTTCGGCTCTTACTAGCCGAGTTCGTGCCTCTTCTTGCCGTCGCCGCCGTGATTGCCATTCCTGCGTCTTACCTGGCAATGGACAAATGGCTCCAAGGATTCGCATACCGAATCGACAACAGCCTGATGCCGGCGCTCAGTATTGCGGTGGGATCGCTGCTGATTGTTTTGGCCTCGGTCAGCTATCAAGCCATCAAGGCCGCGCGCGCCAACCCGGTGGAGAGTTTGAAGTACGAATGACTTGAGTTCGGAGTCTTGATATGTGGAACAACTATTTCAAGGTCGCGCTCCGGAACCTCCGCCGGCATAAAGGATACGCGACTATCAATATCGCTGGGTTGGCGGTCGGAATTACCTGCTGTGTGATGATTCTGCTTTGGGTGACATTTGAGTTCAGTTTCGATTCGTTTCACAAGAAGGCGCAGCGGATCTACCGGATTGCCGAGCAGACGCGGCGATCCGATGGCTATTACCGTCGTCGCGCCTGCACCGGCACACCGTTGGGACCGGCGCTCATGGAGGAGTGCCCGGCAGCCGAGGTCGTGACCAGGTTGTTCCAGACCGATGCTCTGATCAGCTGCGGAGCAAAGGGATTCAGCGAAAAGGGGCTGATGTTTGCCGATTCAAGCATATTCGACATCTTCAGCTTCGCGCTTCTCAAAGGGGACCAAAGGACAGCGTTGAGTCAGCCGTTCACTGCGGTAATCACCCGGGAACTTGCTCACAAGTACTTTGGCGACTCAGATCCGATTGGCAGGACATTGACATACGAGAACCGACGGGACTATACGGTGACCGGCATTTTGGCGCCGATCCCGGCCAATTCGCACTTGCAGTTTCAGTTCCTGGCGTCGCTGTCCTCGTTGACATCGGCATCTACGGAGTTCGCCGCCCATTGGGACGCGCCGGTATACACATATGTCCTCGTT
>Ga0315293_10003333_pt1 | contig 15467 bp, 22 predicted proteins | sample YL17G13_20_MG_FD_203071 | JGI IMG/M metagenome (GOLD analysis project Ga0315293, IMG submission 203071) | Sediment microbial communities from Yellowstone Lake, YNP, Wyoming, USA - YL17G13_20 | ecosystem: Environmental > Aquatic > Freshwater > Lake > Sediment | place: USA: Wyoming | collected...
TTGCCCCAGCTTTTTGCCTCTTTTGTCTGGGCTCCTGAGAGCGAGCCGTCAAATTCCTGTGCTGTGCTGACATAAACCGCGTAATCCAGGCCGTCCCTTAAAATGTTTGCGCCGATAATGTGGTGCTTTGCAATGCCGCCTCCCAGAATTATTGCGCCTGTTTTTTCCGCTGTCAGCACTATTTGCGCTAGCTCTTTCATGTCTTTTGTGGCATCAACGCAAAAGTCAGGGCGCTTTTCCTTGAAGAAATGCATTTGCAATCCGATTGCGCCGTCTGTTATTCCAGGGCAGAACACAGGAATGCTGTTTTTGCTGCACCAGTGCAGGAAGCTTTCTTTCGGCAGCTTTTCGCCAATGAATTTTGCCAGCTGGCTTGGGCTAACGCATTTTTCTTTTTCATAAAGTTCGCCAAGCCATTGCTGCATTTTTTTTTCCAGTGCAACAAAGCCTTTTGTTTCAACAAAAATGTTTCCAATCCTGTTAATGCCTTTTTTGTGCAATTCCACATCGTCTGCGTTGAATGTTCCAAGCAGGTAAGGCATCTGGCTTTTGATTATGTCATGGTCAATGCTTCCCGCTGTTGTGGCAATTGCATCAATGAAGCGCTTTTCGCACATTTCTTTTATTATGCCCCTTAATCCCGATGCAACAAGGTTTGCCGTAAAGCCCAAAAAGAGCGTGCTTTTTTCTTTTTTCATTTGCTCAATCAGCTCAATTGCTTCTCCCAAGTGCGCTGCCTGGAAGCCGCAGCTGCGCATCTGCCCGGCAATTTTCAGTGCGGAGGATTTTTCCCCTAATTCAATGTCATTGATTTTTTCCATAAAAAGCCCTTTTATTTTTCGACCTGCATTGCGAATTTTCTTTCAATGAGTTTTTCTTCCGGCTTTTTCCTTGTTTCCGCAAAAGCAGTGTTTGTGCTTTCCTCTATTTCTTTTCTGTATTTCTGCAAAAACTTTTCATCGGAGCACGCTATCCTGAGCTTTGCCTTTTCCCCTGGCATCAGTTTTGCCTGTTTTCTCAGGTCCTGCACCCTTCTCCTGACTTCCTGCAGCTCCCAGTTTTCTTTCAATGCCTCGTCTGCCTCAATGTTCAAAAGCAGCTGCATGCCTTCGAATTCTTTTTCCGCGTATTTTCCTTTTCTCGGCTTCTTTTTTTCAAGCAGGACTTTTTGCACGTTGCAGCTGCTTGCAAGCGCTTTTTTTACTTTTGAAAGCTCTTTGCCTGTTTTTGAAACAATAATCAGCTCTTTCAATGGCCACCTTAGCCTCAGCTTTTGCTCTTCCCTGATTGAAAGCACTGTTTGGGTTACTGCCTTGCTTTTTTCAAACTGCTGCTCCAGTTTTTTGTCAATCTTTTTTTCATCTGGCAATGGCATTTCAAGCAAATGCACCGACAACGGCATTTTTTCGCTTTTGCAGTGCTGGTATAGGTATTCGGTAATGTGGGGGGCAATCGGCGCAAGCATTCCAAGCAGCCTTTTTATGACATATGACATTGTTTTGCTTACGGCCAGGCTGTCCTTGCCTGCTGCCCTTTCCCTTATGAGCTTGATGTATGTCCTGCTCAATTCTTCCACCACAAATTCCTCTATTGCGGCTGTTGCCCTGAAGAAGGAATAATTGTTGTATGAATCCAAAACTGTTTCATTCAGGCTGTTTACTTTGCTGATTATCCATTCGTCCTCTGCTGCAAGCGTTTTTGAACCGGTTTTTTCCGCTTTCTGCAAATCCAGGTCAAGGTATATTGCGGCGTAATTGTATGTGTTCCAGAGCGTGTTGAAGAACCTTTGGATGTCCTGGAAAACATCCCAGGTGAATGCAAAGTCTTCTCCCCTGCTTGTGCCTGCAAGGTAATGGCGCAAATAATCCCTGTTGTATTTTTCTATTATGTCCTTTGGCTGGACAATGTTTCCAAGGCTTTTTGACATTTTTTTCTTTTCCAAGTCAAGCACTATGCCGTGCACCAGGACATCCTTGAAGGGCGCTTTTTCAAAGCAGATTGTCGAAAGGATTAATTGCGAATTCCACCATCCCCTGAACTGGTCGCTTCCTTCAAGGTTAAAATCAGCAGGCCAGAATTGGCTGAACAGTTTTTCTTCTCCCGGATAGCCAAGCGCTGCCCAGCTGCTTACGCCTGAATCAAACCAGACATCAAGTATTTCTGGAACCCTTTTCATTTTGCCTCCGCAGCTGCATGGCAATTTAATGTTGTCAATGCCTGGCTTGTGCATGTCAAAGTTTTTTTCTTTGGAAAGCAATTGCAATTCTTTTTTGCTTCCAACAACCTTTTTGCTGCCGCAATTTTCGCAAATCCAGATTGGGAGCGGCGCTCCCCAGTACCTTGCCCTTGAAACAGGCCAGTCTGAAATGCTTTGCAGCCAGTTTTGCATCCTGTCCATCATCCACTCCGGATGCCATTTGACAGCCTTGTTCAATTCAAGCATTTTTTCCTGGATGCCCCTTATTTTCAAAAACCATTGCTCTACCGAAACCATCAGCAATGGTGTCTTGCATCTCCAGCAAATCGGATAATCATGCGTGTAACTGTGCTTGAATACAAGCACGCCGGCAAATTCCAAATCGGCAATTATTTCCTTGTCCACTTCCCTGCATTTTTTTCCCGCGTATTTTCCGGCCTCCTCTTTCAAGGTTCCATTCATTTCCACTGGTGAAATTGCCGGCAACCCTGCCTTTGTGCCTGCGTCAAAGTCTTCTTTTCCATGCCCTGGGGCGCAATGCACCAATCCTGTCCCCTCTTCAAGGTTCACATACCTTTCGCTCATTATTACCCTGTAAGCGTTCGGCATTTCAGGGAGCTTCAGGTTTTTTTGCAATGGGTTTTTGTATCCCATTCCTTCCAGTTCTTTTCCTTTCACCACTTTTTCAATCGCATAGCCTGCCTCTATTGCATCCATCAGCCCCTGCACCTTTTTTTCCGCCAGAATCCATGTTTCGCCGTTGCTTAATTTTGCAAAAGCGTAATCAAAACCAGGGTGCGCCATTATGCCTGTGTTTCCAGGCAGTGTCCATGGCGTTGTTGTCCAAATCACAAAAAAAGTGCTTTCATTTTCCAATACCGGGAATTTTACAAAAATGCTTTCATCAGCCTGCTTTGCATATTCAATTTCGTTGAATGACACAACTGTTTCGCACCTTGGGCAGACATGCACTGGATAAAGGCCTTTGTAAAGCAATCCCTGCTCATCAGCCTTTTTGAAGCTCCACCAGATTGCCTCAATGTAATCATCGGAAAGCGTGAGATAGGGGTTCTGCCAGTCCATCCATACTCCAAGATTGTCGAACTCCTGGTTCATTACTTCAATGAATTCTGTTGCAAAATGCCTGCATTGCTCAATGAACTTTCCAACGCCGTACTCCTCTATCTGCTGCTTGTTGCTGAAGCCAAGCTTTTCCTCAACCTTTTTTTCGGTTGGCAGGCCATGGCAGTCATATCCAGGCCTGTCAAAAACATTGTATCCCTGCATTCGCCTGCTTCTTATTGCGATGTCCTTGAGAATCTTATTAAGCGCGGTTCCCATGTGAATATGGCCAGTTGCATAAGGGGGCCCGTCCATGAAATAATAGGTTTTTTTCTGCTTTTGGGAAAGCAGCCTTGCCTTTTCAGGAATGCCTTCCTTTTTCCAAAACCGCCTTACGGCTTCCTCTTTTTCTAAATTAAATTCCTCTAAAAGCTTCTTTTTTGGCATTTTTTTCACTTCTTTTTGCCTGAAACAAAAAGTGCTTTTTGGGCTTTCAGCCCTTTTTTGGCATTTTTTCCTAATTTGCCTTCTGGAGTATTTTCTCCTAATTAATTCTTTTAAAGGAATTAGTTGAATCCAAAAAGGCTTTTTTTGGGTTCAGAGGCTGTTTTCTAGGTCATATATTCTTTGGTTTATTTCCGCAAGCTTGTCTTCTATTCCTTGCTTGGTTTCCGGTATTTGGTCTGCAATTGAATACTTTTCTTTGCGTTCGCCTTGCAGGACTTTTCCCAGGATGCGCCTTGTGATGCAAAGGCTCATCCATTCCTTGAAAATTTCCGGGCTTGCTGTTTTCTTTGCCCTTGTTTTAATCAGCCATTCCTTGAAAGACACAGGCATTTGGTGCGCTTTGTCAATAGTGTTCATCGCCCAAAAAAATTTGCCTTTTGGGCAGGAAAGCAGGTAACCCACTGTTTTTTTCGGTATCCCCCCGTAGATTCTTCCAGGGGGCACGTTCCGGTTTTTTTGGTTAATTTTTTTCCCGTTTTTTGGGTTTTTCATTTTTTATGCCTCTTTGCCTGCAAATTCTATTGCCTTTTTTCCAAGCGCCCTGACATTTGGCGTTATTTCGCCTGATTCAAGGTCTTTTGCAGAAAACCACCTTATTTCATTGTGCTCTTTTTCATTCAGCTTTTCTTTGCCTTGTTTTGCCCTGCAGAAAAAAATAAAGTCAACATGGTGGTGCGCTTCTTCCTTGCTGTGCTTTATCAATTCCATCTGCAAATGGTGCGGCATCAAAAGCATTGAAACATTCTCATCACTGCATTCAAAAGCAGGCTTTGACAATGCCTCAATCTCCAATCCAGCCTCTTCCATTGCCTCCCTTTTCAAAGCCTCTTCCGGAGTCTCATTGCCCTCAATATGCCCGCCGACAGGCAGCCACAATCCAAGCTTTTTGTGCTTAACCAAAAGCACTTTTCCATTGGAAACCAGAAAGCCGCTTGCAACAAAATCCTTCCTCATAAAAAAACTAGAGATTGGGCCCGGCCGGATTTGAACCGACGACCCTTGGTGCTCTTCAGCCTTCTTAATGCCCCGTTCTTCTTTTCCCAGGGCTTTTCTTTTTAAGAAAAGGCCTTATAAGACCAATGCTCTGCCAGACTAAGCTACGGGCCCTCGCCGACACGTCCGGCGGGTACGAGTGCCATCTTCGGCTCTTTTGAGCCTCGATGCCACGTGCTCGCCTTCGGCTCGCAATATGTTATTTCAAAAGCGGAATTGTTTAAGAAGCTAATCGGTTAATGGTTTTGCGTGAAAGTAAATAGAAAAAAAGAAGGAAAGGCTTTTTCCTTTCCTTTTTTTATTTAACCGCTTTCCTGAGTTCCTGCGAGATTTTCTGCAGCTCGTCTTTTGAGTTAATCAGGAGGCTAATGCCCACTACTATTGCAAGCACAACCGCGAATGACCAGATGAAGGGCGTTACAAAGATTTGCAGCAGGTCAATTATGATGCCTGTCACTTCACTGCCAAAAATCAGCGTCAAAGACATAATGCCTGCAAAAATAAGCACTATGACTTCAACTGCAAGCCCAAGCATTTTTTTCATTTTGTAGGTTGATGCCTCAATCCAGTTTCTTATGTACCGCGCAATCAGCAGGCCGACAACTATTACAATGAATGCAGCCAGGATTGCGAAGAAAACCGGCATGTTCCCGTTTTGGCCCTGGACAAACAGGGTTTCAAGGAAACTTTTGAAGGTTTCAAGGTGCAGCAATCCAACCGCCTGCGCAAGGAAAATGCCGATAATGTACCATTTTGTCAGGCTGCCTGCAAGCGCCGAAACCTCTTTGCCTCCGATTGCAGCAGTAAGGTTCTGTTCGTCAATCCAGCTGTCGACCTTTGTGCTCTTCAGCACTGCCATGACAATCCTTTTTGCGGCAATGCCAATGAGGAAACCAAGCACTATAAGCACAATTGCCCAGACAAAGTCAGGGAAAAATTCCGTGAACTGGGTTGCAAGGTTCGCCCACATTGCCTGCAGCGTGCCGACGAACGGGGAAACAATTTCTTCCGCAGCCATTTTTAAAATCACCTAAATATCGAACGCTTCCAATCTATTTAAACCTTGCGCATCAGCCCTGGTGATTAATGCAGTGCGGCAAATTTATCTGCAAGCCCGCATCAGCACGTCGATTTTTTTTTGCAGTTCTTTTACAGTGCCGTTGTTTTCAATAATGCAATCAGCCATTTCAATGACTTTGCCAAGCTCAAAGGCGGTTGAATCATGCCAATCCCTTTCAAAGAACTTTTCCCTTGTCTGCCCGTCCGCGGCGCTTTTCCTTTCAAACCTTTTCTCCGGCGATGCCTTTATTGCCACAAGCCTGAAGCCTGGAATCTTCCGCCTGAAGAAGCCAATTTCGGAAACAGAGCGCGGCCCGACAAAAACAGCCTTTTCCCGTTTGTTTTTCAGGGCCTTTTCAAGCACCCTTTGCGCCACAATATCATCGCCAAACCTTTGCCTGAGCTCCTTGCCCATGCGCGACCTGTTCATTTTCGTGTCCTTTTTCCCCTGCTTTGCAAGCTCAAGCGCAAGCTCGTCGCTCATCACAAGCTTTTCAAAACCGTATCGTTCAGCCAAATAGTCTGCAGCCGCATCTTTGCCGCTTCTTGCAAGGCCGGTAAAAGCAATCGCCTTCATGAAAAAGAAAAGAAACAGAACTTATTAATAAAACAATTTTTTTTAATAAAAAAAAAGAAAAATGGAATGGATTGCGGCAACAGCCGCACTTTTTCCCGAGGCTTTTTATGCGAAGCCAGCCTATTGCTTTAAGCAATAGGCTTCTTGCTCGCACCAGCCGGGCGTGACGGCTATTACATTTCCATTCCGCCCATGTCACCCATTCCGCCAGGCGGCATTCCGCCAGGAGGCATTCCCTTGCCTTTGCTGCTCCCTGCAATTATGTCATCAATGCGCAGAATCATTTCAGCCACTTCTGCGCCTGAAGTGATTGCCTGTGTTTTCACCGACAATGGCTCTATTACATTGAGCGCGAGCATGTCTGAAAGCTTTGATTTCAAAACATCAACGCCAATGTTTTTGCCGTTTTTGTCAGCGTGCTTGCTTCTCAAATTTACTATTGTGTCCAAGGGATTCATTCCAGCTGTTTCCGCCAGTGTCCTTGGGATTTCTTCCAGCGTGCTTGCAAACGCTTCTATTGCAAGCTGTTCTCTCCCCCCAATGCTTTTTGCGTAATCCCTCAAATGCATTGCTATTTCGACTTCAGTGCTTCCGCCGCCTGCAACTATTTTGCCGTCCTTTATTGCCGTTGCAGTTGACATCAATGCGTCGTGGATAGCCCTTTCTGCTTCATCCACCACGTGCTCTGAGCCGCCCCTTATCAAAAGCGAAACGCTTTTCGGGTTTTTGCAGCCTTCCACAAAAACCATTGCGTCCCCTGAAATCTTTTTTTCGTGGACAAGCTTTGCTTTTCCCAAATCCTTTTCCGTTAAGCCGTCTATTCTTGAAACTATTTTTCCGCCTGTTGCCCTTGCAAGCGCGTCCATGTCAGATTTTTTGACGCGCCTTACGGCCGTTATGCCTTCCTGGGCAAGGAAATGCTGTGCCAAATCGTCTATTCCTTTCTGGCATACTACAAAGTTTGCGCCTGTTCTTTTTATGCTGTCAACCATTTTCCTGAGCATTGATTCTTCTTGGTCAAGGAATGCCTGCATCTGCTCTGGGGAAGTGATTTCAATCTTTGCGTCTGTCTCAGTGCTTTTTATCTCCAAAGCAGCATCAATGAGCGCAATTTTTGCGTTGTCAATCTTTTTCGGCATGCCGCTGTGCACAATTTCCTTGTCAATCAGTATGCCTTGAATGAGCTGGCTTTCAGCCAAAGAAGCGCCCTGCTTTTTCTCCACTTTTACATTGTCTATGTCAATGCTGACTTTTCCGTTTTCTTCGTCCGCAATTTCGGTTATTGCCTCAACAACAATGTCCGCAAGCTCTTCAGTTGATTCGGCGGCCTTTCCTGTCATTGAAGTCAATGCAATGTTTTTCAAAGTTTTCTTGTCTGAAAACTTCACTTCCTCTGCCGCGTTTTGCGCTGCCTCTATTGCTTTTTTTGCAGCCATCCTGTAGCCCTTTACAATAATGCTTGGGTGTATTTCATTGTCAAGCAGGTCCTCTGCTTCCTTAAGCAGGCCGCCTGCAATAATAACAGCCGTTGTTGTCCCGTCTCCGACTTCGTCATCCTGGGTTTTGGCAACCTCTGCCATGATTTTTCCAATCGGGTGCTCAATGCTCATTTCGCCCAAAATTGTTGCGCCGTCGTTTGAGATAGTTACATCCCCAAGCTCGTCAACAATCATCTTGTCCATGCCCTTTGGGCCAAGAGTGCTTTTTACTGCATTGGCAACAGCCTTTGCAATCAAAATATTTATCCTTTGGGCATCCCTGCCCCTAGTCCTTTTTGTTCCCTCTGAAAGGAAAACAACAGATTGCTGATCTGCTCCAGCCATGTGTATACCAACCTCCAATTTTTAACACGCTTATACATCAAGAAAATAAGTAAAAAATTGATGGATATAAATGTTTAAAAACCTTTTTGCCTTCGGCAAAAAGCTTTGCCAAAAGGGCGGCTGTTGCCGCAAAGCCTTTTGCCATCATTGGCAAAAGCCTTGGGAAAACAGTGTCTGATGGCACAAAACCTATACTCGTTAATGGATATATAACCTTTTGAAAGGTGCACTAATTCTGTAGGACTTTACTAAATAATATCCTTCAATTTTCTAATCTTTATTGACTGCAATATTTATACTGCTGCCATTATAATCCATAGTGGCTATTACTTTGCCGCTATTATTGTCGACAATCTTCAAAATATTTGTTTGCAATTCTTTAATTTCGGCAAAGTTTGACTTTAAGTTATCTATATCTATCCTTATGTCTTGGGTATGTAAAAGGGCGTAAATACTAATCACAATTGCTACGATGCTGAGCAGGATCTTCACAATTTCAAATGTCTGATTCCTTGTCAGTTTCCTAGCTGCCATTATTATTCAATCCAATTTAGGTATTGCTTCTATGGTTTTTTAATGTCCTTTATTTGGGCAGTCTGCTAATTATTTCGTCAAAGGTGTCGTTCTTGTTGCCTAGTTTTGCCAAGGCTTTCTTCAGCAAATTTTGACTTTCAGCATTTGTCTGCTTTCCGGTATGAGTTGTACCTTTTCGCCTTTTTTTAGGTTGTAAAATTTTGCTAAATCTGTCGGGATTGTTATCGCAAGGCTTCTGCCGGTTGATACTATTGGCCTTGAAACATAGAAAGAATTTATCTGTTTCTCTGTTTCTTTCATTTGTTCGCTGGTGACAAACTCTTCCTTGCATTTCAGGCATTTGTAGTATGGTTGTTGTTTTAGCACGAGCCTTCCGCCTAGCAGTTCGATGTTTTCATGCTTTAGTTCTGTTTCTCCTTTGCAAAAAGCGCATTTTACATTCTCTTTCCCCATAACATCACTTCCTCTTGGTTGGCTTCCCAAATGCTTATTATGCTGATGCATTTCCTTGTTTCTTTCTTAATCACAGTGAAATAGCAATCTAAAACCTTGAAAACAGTTTTTATTGTCCCTTCTTTTTGTTTCTGTTTCACCTTTTGCTTCAAGACATTTTGTTCGATTTCCCCCAAATTTATACCATAAATAAGCAGCCTCTCAAAGAACCGTTCTCTTGAATGCCTCGTCCAGATAATTAGCATACTAAACCTGCCTATAAAAGAATATTTATTTATATGCATTACCAAAAAAGTATCTTTTCACTACCAAGTTTGATGATTTTGCTGAATAATATCATATGATTTGTCATTCAACGAATTCCGTGTTTTTCATTCCTTTGAATTCTTTGTCGCCTGTCAATACTTTTGTGTTGAATTCTTCCGCTATTACAAGGTTGAGGCAATCTGTATAGGAAAGCTTCTTTTTTTGTTTTAGCATTTGGCTTCTTTTCAGGCCGGTTTTTTTGATTCTTTCAGTGTTTAGCTTGATTGTTTCGGCTTTTGCGGTTAAGATGTTGAACAGTTGGTCTGCCTTGTCTTTCCCTTTTTCGTGCAATGTCTTGTGGTAGAATTCAAGCAGCACAAGCTCTGTGACATAGCCGCCTTCTTTGTCTACCAAAGCAAAGAATTTTTTGTACTTTTCATTGTTGCACATCAGCCATTCAATCAAGGCATAGGTGTCAATTACAAGCATTCATTCCCAGCCTTCTTTTACTTCCTTCATAATCTGTTCTATTCCTTTTTTGCCAGGCTTTCCCAGTATGCCGCCAAGCGAGGCAAGATTTGGAACCGGCTCCAAAACTACTTTGCCTTCGTGCACTCTCTCGATGAACGATTGTTCCTTGTCCAATCCAAGTTCTTCCCTTATTTCCTTAAAAATCTGGACTTGCCCCTTGCTTGTCATTTTTGCTTCAAAAACATTATCGCTCACAGTAATTCACCCAATATAATTTACCACTTACCTTGTATATAAATATTACTCTTATAAAATGTAATACAAAAACAAAAAGTAATGCGAGTATAAAACTTATAACGATTATAAGGTTTTAATGTTTAAAAACCTATACTCGTTAAAGGACATACAACCCGAATTTGGGCTGTTTTTACTGGTTTTTCTGTAGGGCTTTTAGGGATAATATCCTTCAATTTTTCAAAAAATAGGCTAGTTTCTAATAAGAACTGCCATTAACTCCACGCAGCTAAAATAGGGGCTTTCGGGCTTTCAAATTATTTTAAACTAGTTAGCGGATTTTATATATGCCAAAGCTTTTTCAAGAAACTTCTTGGCGAGTTTTATTCCTTCCTCTGTTTTGATTTTGTTCGTCATCCCTTTGACTTTTTCTAGGCTTGTTTTTCTTGCTTCTTCTAGAGGAAGCTTTTCCCTTTGTCCCTCAAAGTAGGGCTTGTAAGAGTCCTCCATAAAGATTATTCCATCGGCATCTTGCATTATCTGTTGTTCTATTGTTTCAGTCTTAGAGCCCATGGAGTGTGTTTCAATGCATTTCACTATTTCTTCCCTACTTGTTTCTTGCATTTCAAGGTTTGATAAAAATTCTCTGCTTATTTTGGCGCTTTCATGTGCATGAACTGTTTCTGCATCTGCGCCGACATCATGTAACAGTGCAGCCATCTCCAAAATAAATTTGTCGGCATTATAGATTGCCGCGAGCTTTAATGCATACTTCCTGGCACCTAGAACATGCCTAAAATAATCTTCTTTTGGCCTTGTCTTCGGAACGTTATTCAGCACGAACTCCTTTGCTTCTTTAATCAAATTTTTTTTATTCATACTTTCATTAGTGCCTAGAAATGAATAAAAAATGAAACTGCGAGCAGCTTACTTTTTCTTTCCCTCAGCAGCTTTCCAATTATTTCGTCAAACGTATCTTCTTTGCCACAAAGCTTTCCATGTGGTTTGGTGTTTGCAATTCATTTTTTTGCCAGCAACTTTTTTATTTCCGTGATTGTTTCATCGAATTTTTTTTCGTTGATTTTTGCAAACGCCCGCAGTATTAATTTTTTGTTTATTTGCATTATTTTGTCTGCCTTGATTCTGCTTTCAATCGGCAGGTTTCCAGAAACGAGGTCTTTTTGGCTTAATTGCACAGAGTATTCCGCTTTTTGAATATTGGATGTAATCGCGCAAACTACCCTGTCATCGGATTTTGAGTTGTAGTCGTTGTTTGAAACAATCAAGGCTGGCCTTAGTTTTGTTTCTGAAAAATCAGAGAACGGAATTTTTACCCACACAAGCTCTTGCTGCTTCATTGCGTTTCCTCGCGCGCAATTTTGTCCCAGACTGCATCTTCTTTGCCCCAGGCTTTTTTCAGGGATTCAAGGGACAGAATAGCCCATGCATTATCTTCTTCGAGAATCTTTTTTGCAACGTCAGACTCTTTTTTTAGGATAAGCTCATTGCCCTTTTCTATTAGGATAAGCGCTTCTTTTGGCTTCATTTTCAAATTTTCTCTCATTTCCTCTGGAATCACAATTTGCCCCCTAAGATTCATTAAAACTGTTCTAATCCGTTCATTCATACTAATCACCCTAATCATACTATTCTTACAAATGGTTTTAAACCCCTTGTTTGTTTCTTTCCCTCAGCAGCCTGCTTATTATTTCGTCGAATGTGTCGTCTTTTCCGCCAAGCTTTTGCTGTCTAAGCAATGGCCTTTGCCATTTTTGGTGTGGTTTCTTCAATCATTCTTGCTTCAAACCTGAGAATGTCTTTTACAAGCTGGTTCTGCCTGTTCAATGTAAAAAGTTTTGTGTTTCCAAATGCCTTTGTAACCCTAACAAGGCTTAACTCTTCCAGCTTTTCCCAGTGCTTGAATAATGCGCCCTTGCTTATGCCTGCTAGTTCTTGCACTTCTTTTTTGCTGTACTCTTCCAAAATGTTGTCTATAAATACGTCAAGCATTCTTACAAAGGGATTGTCTCCAAAAAATTTCACCAAATTTGTTTGTTCTTCCATTGTTTTCGCCAATTAACTTATCGGAAGGAAAGTTTATAATAATATACTCTCAAAGTCTATTCAAATGGACTCGTTTGATTTGATTAAGGCAAAGCTTCTTTTCAAGCTTGCAAGGCGAAGGAATTGGGGCAATTCTCATACAGCTTTTGATAACCTCAAAAAGGGATTCAAGCCTGCGGAGCATCATTTGGCTGATAAAGCAGCCGAAGGGCTAATCAAAGAAAATTTTTTGTTCAAAAAGCCAACCGGTTACGGCTTGCACGTTTCCCTAAACCATGAAAAGGCTGCGGAAATAAAACAAATGATTTCTGAACTGCTGGGCATTAAGGTTGATTAACTCTGTTATAACCCTTACAGCGGTCATGCGCTTTTAATGTTTAAAAAGCTACCGCGCTGTGCGTTCAGTAGAATTGCTTGTACCATTTTTGGTATTGCTTGTGGTTTCCTGCGAAGAGGATTTCCCTGGTTTTTTCTTTTTCCCTGAAGCAAATCCTGTATTGGCCTGCTTTAACGGCAAAAATTGGTGCGCCCTGCTTTAGGTGCCTTGCTTTTAAAAGTGTTTTGAGTTGCTGTATTTTTTTCCATATTCTTTGCTGTTCAGTTGAATCCATTTTGGAGTAATGGCAATCCCAGTTGTCCACAAATCCTAGTTCGAACAAGGCAGGTCACTTGAAGCCGTATTTTTTTTTGACCTGCTCTTCTGTCCAGACTTTTCGCTTGCCAGCGTCTATTTCGTCAGAAACTTGTTTGGCTTTTCTAAAAGCCAGTTCGTCTTCCAGCTGCTGGAAATTCTTGAAAACATTGAATTCCTTTCCAAGCTCCAGGATTCCCGCCCTGATTACTTCGCTTCTTGTCTTGAAAACCCCTGCTTTAGTGAGCTTTTCGACAACAAGCTCCTGTGCGGCTTCAAGCCTGACCAAGGTTTCGCCCATAAAAACACCTATCAAAATGATATGCAAAAAATAATATAAACCTATGCAAAAAGTAAAATTGCAGGGCCTAAAATTTATGGCAATAAGCGCCTTCGGCAAAAAAGCCTTTTTGGGAAAATGCCTGCGGCAAAACAATGGCTCTTACGGGTTGTTGAATCCGGAGAATGCGCTGCCACTGTTTCTTCGTGCTTGTCTCATTTTTCTCTCTGCTTCAATACTTTGTGCCTTTTGCTTTGCCAATTTTTTCCTTTCTTTTTTGCTCATTGGCGGGCGCCCTACAGGCATATTCCCAAGCCCTGCGTCTAATTTGTTCAGTTGGCTTGCTACTTTTTCAGCCTGTGAGAATGCTGCATACTTGTTTTGGTGGACATTCGGTCCTTTTACAGCCCCTTTTTTCTTCATTGTGAATTGCTGCTGCCCCATGCTCTTTCTGGCTTTAAGCGAGCCACCTATGACTGCGCCCTTTCTTCTTATTCTCGGCATTTTCTTTTTCCCCTATTAAAATATTTCTCTTTTCCCTTTAATATACCTTTCCTCCAAAACCTTGTTTTCCCTTATAGCCAGTGTTAGCGTTGAATGATTTGGTTTTGCTTTTTTTGTTGCGTGAATGTTTTTCAGATTGGTTTTTTTCACCGGTTGCCTGCCAATGCACTCTTTTTTAAGCAGTTCTGTAGGGTTATCGGTATAGTTTTTTTCTGAAGGAATCTTCGGAAAAAGGAGTGGTTTTTGATGAAGCCAATTTTACAGTTTGCCGACGATGAAGATGAAGACTGGTCTGACGATGAAGACTCTGATGAAGGCGAAGGCGAAGGTGAAGAAGAGGGCGATTATTAGTCAATTGAATAACAAAAATTGGAGGGATTTTATGGCAGCAAAGAAAAAGGTTGAAAAAGACGAAGAGGAACTGGGCGACGAAGAGGACTTGGGTGACGAAAGCGACGACTCCTTTGACGACGAAGAATGATTGCGATTTTAAAAAAAAGGGTTTGGCTTTTTTTATGAAACTTTTTTCAAAAGTTTCTTGCCAACCCCCCTTATTCTTTTGCATTTTTTAATTAACCGGCAATGCTTCTGCTTGCCCCTGAATGTTCTTTAAAACTAGGTGAATTGTGCTTCTGCTTGCCCCTAAATGTTCTTTACAACCAGGCCTGAATCGCTTATTTCCACTGGGTGCATTTCTTCGGAATGCTTTGTGCCCCTCATTTTTATTACGCTGATGACCCTTTCAAAGGAAACAGCCCTTCTCAGCCTGCCCATCAAAATCAGGCCGTCGAACAAAAAGTCTTCTGGGGAAAACTCAACGCTGTCAAAATCCGTTTTCCTTTTTTCCGCGGTAACAAGCAAAGTAATGTTGTGCGCAGTCAGGGTTTCAATGAAGGTGATGATTCTTGCCCTGAATCCCCTTATGTCTTCCGAAAGGTATTCTAAGGGTGTGATGGAATCAATCACCACCCTTTTCACTTCGATTTTTTTGACTTCCCTCATAAGCTCTTCAGGCGCCATTTCATAGCCGTGAGTTACCGGAATTCTCATTATTTTAATCAGGCCTCTTTTTTCCCATTCCTCCAAATCCATGCCAACGCTTCTTGCGTTCTCCCTTACTTTTTCGGCGCTCTGCTCGCTTGTGACATAAACCCCGCCTTCGCCGTAAAGCCTTGCGCCGTTGTAAATGAATTGCAGCGCAAGAATGCTTTTTCCAGTGCCTGGCTCGCCGCTGACCAAAATGCTGCTCTTGAACCGGAAGCCCCCGCATTGCATCAGGCTGTCAAGGCCTGGAGTGCCTGTTTTCACAACAGCCATTTCGTTTTTTGCCATAAAAAACCAGTTAATTAATGCTTTTTCTTCTATAAATTCCTTATGCTGCAAAAGCTTGCGCAATTTTTGGAGGAAAAAAAGCTGTGCCTTTTGGGTCAGCTTGGCAAAGGCCACAGCAGCCGGATTTTCCTTCTGCAGAACGCCAAAGGCAAAAAATTTGTCGCAAAAATCGAAAGGCAGGATTCAACAAGGTTCAGGATGGCTGAAAGGGAATCAGAAAACCTTTCACTCACAAACAGCATTGGAATTGGCCCAAGGCTTTTTGCGGCAGATTTGAAAAAAAGAATTGTCCTGATGGAATTCATTGAAGGAAGCACTTTTGCCGAATGGCTTTTCAGCAATCCAGGCAAAAAGGAGCTCAGGGAATTCATCAAAGGGCTGCTTGCCCAGGCAAAAGCCCTGGACAAAATCGGCTTGGACCACGGGCAGCTCGCAGGCAAAGGCAAAAACATCCTGATGAGAAGCGGCAAGCCGGTAATACTTGACTTTGAAAAAGCCTC
>Ga0315293_10003336_pt1 | contig 15465 bp, 17 predicted proteins | sample YL17G13_20_MG_FD_203071 | JGI IMG/M metagenome (GOLD analysis project Ga0315293, IMG submission 203071) | Sediment microbial communities from Yellowstone Lake, YNP, Wyoming, USA - YL17G13_20 | ecosystem: Environmental > Aquatic > Freshwater > Lake > Sediment | place: USA: Wyoming | collected...
TTCGCTGACCGCTGATAGCTGACAGCTGATGGCTACAAAGGAGATGACATGGGTATAAGAGAGGTTGCCGAGGCTATCAAAAAATACGATAATTATTTGATTACTTCCCATATCAATGTAGAAGGCGATGCGATAGGAAGCGAGATCGCCCTTTTTTACATGGCAAAACAACTCGGGAAAAACGCCATAATGGCCAACAGTGATCCCGTGCCGGACAGATACCGGTTTCTCCCCTCATGGGATAAGATAATTATCGGCAATAACATAGGCGTCAAGAAATACTCTAATGTCATAATAGCAGACTGCCCCACAATAGAAAGAAGCGGCAAGATAGCGTCCCTTTTTAAAGTGCCGAAAGTAAAAATAAATGTGATAAACATCGACCACCATGTAAGCAATGAAAATTTCGGCGATTTTAACTGGGTGGATCCGGACGCAAGTTCCGCGGGCGAAATGGTCTATAAATTATACAGAGAGATGGGGCTGAGCATCACAGACGATATTGCGACGGTGCTTTATGTTGCGATACTGACCGACACGGGATCTTTCCGGTACGACTCCACGACCAGCGAAACCCACCGTATATGCGCTGATCTCATCAAATTGGGCATAAGGCCGGCGAAGATGGCGGAAAAGATTTATGAGACTAAAGATATGGGCGATATGGAACTGCTTTCCAAATCCCTTTCCACCATTAAGGTGACAAGGAACGGCAAGATCTCTTATATGTTTGCCACAAAAAAAATGCTGGATGATACAAAGACTACGCCGGACAGGACAGACGGATTCATAAATTTCGCAAGGTCCATACAGGGGACAGAGATCTCTCTCTTTTTCAGGGAAGACATAGAAGATCCCCAAAAAATACACGTGGGCTTCCGCTCCAAAGGAAGCGCGAATGTGAATATACTCGCCACTAAATTCGGCGGCGGCGGACATCCGAAGGCTTCGGGCTGTATGCTTACAGGGCCGATGGATAAAGTTATTACGAGAGTATTGAAAACAGCAGAAGAATTTTTATTGTAGTTTCTATAGACTATCGACTGTGGACTATGGACTAATATATGAACGGAATATTAATTGTAGACAAGCCCAAAGGCATAACAAGCCACGACGCCGTCAATGTAGTAAGAAGGCTTTTTAATACAAAGCGGGTCGGGCACGCCGGAACACTCGACCCCATCGCGACCGGTGTTTTGGTTATTTTGGTAGGAGAAGCGACAAAAAGATCGGATTCCTTACTTAGCGAAGATAAAAGTTATACCGTTACACTGCGGCTGGGAACGGCGACGGATACGGCTGACGCATCCGGAAAAGTAATACGCACCGGTTCTACGGAGGGACTGCGGCCTGATGCGGTCAAAGAGGCTATTATGAGTTTTGTCGGGGAAACCGAGCAGATCCCGCCGATGTACTCGGCCGTGAAATTCAAAGGCAAGACACTATATAAATGGGCAAGGAAGGGCGTCGAGGTGCCGCGAGAACCGCGCAGGATAAACATCAAAGAGATACACATAAAGGATGTCTCGCTTCCTGACGTAGTTTTTGATATTACCTCATCCAAGGGGACTTATATGAGGCAGCTCTGCGAAGATATAGGAGAGCGATTGGGGTGCGGCGGCCACATGGCGGAACTCAGGAGAACGCGATCGGGAGCCTACGACATATCACATGCAGTGGCGTTAGATAAGCTGAAGGCGGCAGATCTAATCTGCCAAATCCCTGCCTGCCGGCAGGCAGGTAACCAGGTTTCCGCCTGAGGCGGATCCGCCTTTGGCGGAAGATTATATGGGATTAGGAGATGCGGATAATATACGGAATAAAAGATTTAGAAGTAAAGGGGCCCACAGCCGTCACAATCGGGATATTTGACGGTGTCCACAAGGGGCATCGTAAGGTCTTAAAAGAACTTAAACGACAAAGCCGTATTATAAATGGAAAGAGCTGCGTCGTAACTTTTGAACCGCATCCCATGAAAGTGTTGATGCCAAAGAAGGCACCCCCTGCGGTTATTTCGGGAGTGCACAAGATGCGGCTCTTAGAATCGGAAGGCGTAGATATAGTATTAATAATAAATTTCACAAAAGAGTTTGCGGCGATTACGCCGTTAAGGTTTGCGAAAGATGTCCTAAAAGATAGGTTGAATGCAAAGGTGTTATTGGTAGGCGAAAATTTTGTATTAGGCAAAGGGCGCGCCGGTAATGTCAGAAATCTGAAGAAAATAGGCAGGCGGCTGGGGTTTAGTGTGCAGGCAGTGAAGCCGTTGAGATCCGTCGGGCAGGTTATAAGCAGCACGCTAATACGAAAACTGATAATGTCCGGCCGTTTAGAAAAAGCGCGGCGATTGCTGGGCAGGAACGTTTCCGTATTAGGAACAGTGGTCAGAGGCTCCAGCCGCGGCAGGACCATAGGTTTCCCTACAGCGAATATAGATCCTCATCACGAGGCTATTCCGCCGAGCGGCGTATATATCGTTAAAGTGAGGCTCGCGGACAGAAAATATCGCGGTATCCTCAATATAGGTTTTCGGCCGACATTCATGGGAATGGGGTACCAAAAAGAACCAACCATTGAGGTCCATATTTTCGGTTTTAATGAATCTATTTACGGTAAGGAGATAGAAGTCATTTTCTTAAAGCGTATCAGACACGAACGAAAATTCAGCAACAAGAAACACCTCCTCTCGAGAATAATGGAAGATATAAGTGTAGCTAAAAAATATTTCCTGACAAGGCGAACATGAACAAAAAAGCGTTTACACTAATTGAACTTCTGGTTGTGATTGCTATAATCGGTATACTTATAGCGATTTTATTTCCAGTTCTTGCAAGGATGAGAGAAGCGGCGAGACGTGCGATGTGCATTAATAATCTGCGGCAACATGGCATCGCGTGGTATCTCTATTTGGATGAACACAATGAGTGTTTCCCCCAGTGGGGCCTCCCTATTGATGGAAAAGCAGATTATTTTACTTACGGTGGGGCGAGCGGCAAGTATCCAGGGGCGGCGGTGGAAAATCGAATTTTAAATCGTTATCTAGATATCTACGACGAAACAAGTTCAAATTTGACATTATTTCAGTGTCCGGATGACAAAAAGCCTAATTGGTTGACAGCGGCTCAAACGACCACGTTTAAATGCTTTGGTAATTCATATTTTGCCAATAATATCCTTTTTGGCTTATCGCTAGGTGACATACAGCGTCCTCGCGATCGACTTTGGCTGGGAAGATGCGCTGAAGTTAACGAACCGGGTCACGGGAGGACAGATCCCCTTGAAAGGGGGACTCCTATTATGGTAGTCTTTTTAGACGGACATGCAGGAGGACCTTATTTTTATCAAAATGATTTCGAAACAGGATTCCCACAACCCAATAAGAAGATATTGACATGGCCTAATAATCAATGATTTGTAAAAATAAACTCTCAGGACGGGAAGTGTATTATGAATATAGTGTTTTTCGGGACATCGGAATTTGCTGCGACTATTCTGCGGATAATCTCCAAACAATGCACGATTGTCGCGGTAGTGAGCCAGCCGGACAGGAAGAAGGGGCGCAGCTTGAAAGTCTCGGCGCCTGCCGTCAAAGTAGAGGCGGAAAGATTAGGCATAACAGTTTTTCAGCCAGCCGATATTAATGATCCGCAATTTATTGCCAAACTAAAGGCCATAGACGCAGACGTGTTCGTTGTGGTATCATTCGGCGCAATGTTAAGGACGGAACTTCTAAATCTGCCGAAATTCGGTGCGCTTAATATTCACCCCTCGCTTTTACCTAAATATAGGGGGGCTGCTCCCATACACAGGGCCATATTAGCAGGCGAAACTAAGACAGGCGTGACTATAATAAGGATGAATGAGCGGCTGGATGCCGGGGACATCATATTGCAAAAAGAATTAAAAATAGATGCAATCGACACCAGCGAGACGTTAAGCGGTAAACTGGCTGCGATGGGTGCAGAATTGTTAATGGAATCAATGCGGTTGCTCGGAGGAGGCGGAGCGAAATTTATAAAGCAGGACGAAAGTAAGGCTACGCTTGCGCCCAAACTCAAAAAAGAAGATGGCCTTATATGTTGGGATACTTCTACCGTTGATATCCTTAATAAGATACGGGCCCTTAAGCCGTGGCCCGGGACTTATTCAAGTTTAGATGGCCGCACCCTTAAAATTACAGAAGCCAAGGCAATGGAAGGCATCGATTTCGGCGGGTCTTCTCCCGGCGATGTTATCCTGGCTGATGAGAAAAAAGGCTTTATAGTGAGGACAAAAGACGGCGCGATTTCTATCGTAACAATACAAGTTGAGGGCAAGAAAGAGATGGCGGCCGAATTATTCCTGCGGGGGCATAAGATTAAGGTCGGTACGAGGCTGGGGTAAATTTTCTCTTGATTATAGCTGGTTGTGTGGTATAATTCAAAGTCTTAAACGGATAATAAGGTAGTCCCTCGCTTAAGCACTTGAAAATTTCTGCGAAATTTTCTGCGTAAGCTTCGGGATAAATTCGCCCTCAACGTGAAAAACAAGGTGACAACTTACGTCACTACGTTCCGTAAGTTGTGGGCTCATTTAGGAGATTAAAAAATGGCAACAAAAGTTGGTATAAACGGATTCGGAAGAATAGGAAGGATGGTAGCGAGGGCCATTCTGGAAAAAAATTCCAAGAACATAGAGTTGGTGGCTGTCAATGATATAACTGATACAAAGACAAACGCGCACCTTTTGAAGTATGATTCTGTGCACGGACGTTTTCCAGGTGATGTAAAGGTATACAGCGATGACGCGATCTTGGTAAACGGCAAAACTATAAAAGTCCTCGCGAAGAGAGATCCGTCAGAACTGCCGTGGAAAGACCTCGGTGTTGAGATAGTAGTTGAGTCAACAGGCCTTTTTACCATTAAGAAAGACGGCGTAAACAAAAAAGGCAAAGAAGTAAAAGGTGCGGAAAATCACATCACAAAGGGCGGCGCGAAGAAAGTAATCATATCTGCACCCGCAGAGGGAGAAGATATAACGATAGTCATGGGCGTCAATGAAGAAAAATATGACCCCAAAAACCACAATGTCATATCCAATGCTTCATGCACCACTAACTGTCTCGGCCCTGTAGCCAAGATCCTGAATGATAAATGGGGGATTGAAAAGGGCTTAATGACCACCATCCATGCTTATACAAATGACCAGAAGGTTCAGGATATGGCCCATTCAGATTTGCGCCGTGCGCGCGCAGCCGCAATTTCAATGATCCCTACATCTACAGGAGCTGCCAAGGCAATATCGTTGGTAATCCCCGAATTAAAGGGAAAGCTTGACGGATTCGCGATACGCGTTCCTGTTCCTAACGTCTCAATCGTAGATCTTACGTGCACGCTGTCAAAGAAAGCCACTGCTGAAGATATAAATGCCGCATTCAAAGAAGCTGCTGACGGAAAACTGAAAGGCATATTAGGCTTTACTCTAGATCCTGTAGTATCGGTCGATTTTAACCATTGTTCATTGAGTTCTATTATTGACGGCCTCAGCACAAAGGTCCTGCAGGATAATTTCGTAAAAGTCCTTTCGTGGTATGACAACGAATGGGGCTATAGCTGCCGAGTTGTTGATCTGATCGAGCTGATAGCTACGAAGAGATAAACATGAATAAAAAAAGCATAAAAGACATAGACATCAGGAATAAACGCGTTATCGTCAGGGTGGATTTTAATGTTCCGCTTGATAAGCAGCTCAATATAACAGATGACAGCCGTATAAAAGGCGCGTTGCCTACGATTCAGTATCTTATCGATAATAACGACAAGATAATATTGATGAGCCATCTCGGTAGGCCCGATGGAAAAGTGAAGGAAGAACTTAGGCTTACGCCTGTCGCGAAGAGGCTGGAAGAGCTTTTGGGAAGAAAAGTGACTAAGCTCAATGACTGCATAGGCCCCGAAGTTGAGAAGGCGGTTGCTGCAATGAAGACCAAAGATATTATTCTGCTTGAGAATCTTCGCTTTCATCCCGAAGAAGAGGAAAATGACTCCGCATTTGCTAAAAAACTGGCTTCATTAGCCGATATATTCGTAAATGACGCGTTTGGTACCTGTCACAGGGCGCATGCCTCTACAGAAGGTATTACAAAATATCTTCCTTCCGTGTCGGGATTTTTAGTCAACAAAGAGATAGAATATTTTGAAAAGGCTACAACGAACCCGGCGAAGCCCTATGTCGCCATTCTCGGCGGCGCAAAGGTATCGGACAAGATAGGCGTTATAAACAATCTCCTTAGTAAAGTGGACACCATACTTATAGGCGGAGCGATGGCCTATACATTTCTGAAGTCCGAAGGTATAGGTATAGGAAAGTCCAAGCTGGAAGCGGATAAGGTTGATCTGGCAAGAGACATACTTAAAAATGCAAAGGCGAAGAATGTCCGCATACTACTGCCGATTGATCATGTGGTGGCGGACAAAGTGGACGCGAGCGCCAAGACAGAAACTGTAAGCAGCGTCGCTATTCCTGATGATAAAATCGGCCTTGATATTGGGCCAAAGACAGTAGCAGAATTTGAAAAAGTGCTTAAAGATGCCAAGACAGTAGTTTGGAACGGCCCCGTGGGATTTTTTGAACTAAAGCCGTTTTCAAAAGGCACGGAGGAATTGGCAAGGTTCCTGACCCGCACAAAAGCGATCACGATAATAGGCGGCGGCGATACTGCAGCGGCTGTGTATGGACTTGGCCTGGAAAACAAAATGTCGCATATTTCCACCGGCGGCGGCGCTTCGCTTGAATATTTAGAAGGAAAGACGCTGCCCGGCATTGCGGCACTGAATGACAGGTGAAAGAAAATGAGACGCGTTATAATAGCCGGCAACTGGAAGATGTATAAGACCATACCTGAAGCGATAGAACTGGTCAATGGCCTTAAAAGGGATTTGCTGGAGATAGAAAATGTAGACATAGTAGTTGTCCCGCCGTATACGGCACTTACCGAAGTCGCAGATATGATAGTCGGCTCAAATATAGAATTAGGCGCTCAGGACGTATATTGGGAAAATGAAGGAGCGTTTACCGGAGAAGTTTCGCCGGTTATGCTTAAAGACGCAGGCGCAAAATATGTGGTCATCGGCCATTCGGAACGAAGGACATATTTTCACGAAACTAACGAAATCGTAAACAAGAAAATGAAGGCCTCCCTTAAAGCCGGCCTTATCCCGATAATGTGCGTAGGCGAAAGGCTGGAAGAAAGAGAAAAGAACCTTACTTTCAAAGTAGTAAAAGACCATGTTAAGGGCGGGCTTAAAGGCCTTATGAAAGATGAGGTACTCAATGTCGTTATAGCCTATGAACCTGTATGGGCTATAGGTACCGGTAAGACAGCTACGCCTCTCCAGGCAGAAGAGGTTCACAGTTATATTAGAAAACTTTTGTGCGATATGTATGATGAGGAATTGGCCGAAGACATAAGAATACAATACGGCGGAAGCGTAAAACCGGATAATATAAAGGACCTGATAAATCAGAAAGACATCGACGGTGCTCTCGTAGGAGGAGCAAGTCTTAAGGTGGACCAGTTTATTTACATAGTCAGAGAATCTGCTAAGAAAGGGGTTTAAAAGATGCTGTATTATTTTGTAATAGTGATACATATAATAGCCAGCTTAGTGTTGATCTTGGTTATTTTGATGCAGGCGGGGCGCGGCAGCGGCCTGAGCGAGATGTTCGGCGCGAATTCGACGCAGACGATATTCGGAACTTCCGCTTCAAATTTCCTGATGAAGGCAACGGCAGTATGTGCGGTACTTTTTATATTTACGTGCATGACGCTTGCGGTACTGTCTTCCAACCGCTCGCGGTCTTTAATGGAATCGTCTCGGGCGTTGTCTACGGAACCTGTCAATAATGAAAAAGAACCTGTTTCAGCCCAGCCTGAATAAGGCGTATAGTTTTATAAGGACATCAATTAAGCCGCTACTTATAATAGCGGCTTTTTTCTTTATTCATCCTATAGCCGTATTTTCGGCTGAAGGCCCATGCGGCGACGCCTATGTCACCGGAGAAATCGCGGATGCGAGGAACCTTATACCATTTCTTGCCACAGACACAGCCTCAAGCGGGATCACTTCTTTAGTCTTTAACGGCCTTACCAAAGTGGACAGAGACCTTAACATAATAGGCGATATCGCGGAGAAATGGGATATTTCCGAAGATGGCAAAGTAATAATATTCTTCCTTAAAAAAGGCATAAAATGGCACGACGGCGTGCTTCTTACCGCGCGCGATGTGAAGTTTACTATTGAAACCATACTTGACCCCAAGAACGCATGCCCGTATTCTTCGGAGTTTATGGATATAAAGTCTATTGAAGTTATAGATGACTATACAGTAAAATTCACGTATTCAAAACCATACGCACCGGCAATATCCAAACTCGGCATGTCCATAGTACCCGAGCATCTTCTTAAAGGAAGAGACCTCGTGAAGTCCGACTTCAAGCGAAATCCGGTCGGCTGCGGCCCTTATAGATTTACGGAATGGAAGACGGATCAATATATAATACTGGATGCGAACAAGGATTATTTTGAGCACAGGCCTTATATTAATAGATGCGTTTCGCGCGTCATACCGGACTTATCTGTGCAATATCTTGAGTTGATAACAGGCGGCATAGACAGCATGGGCCTTACGCCGCATCAATATTTTTACCGCACAGATACGAAGGCATTCAAAAGCGGGTATAACAAATATAAATACCTATCGCGAAGCTATTCTTATATCGGATACAATCTCAAGGATCCGTTATTTGAGGATAAGAGGGTGAGAAGAGCGCTGAGTTACGCGATAAACAAAGATACAATTATCACAGGCGTGTTAATGGGACTGGGCGAACAATGCACCGGGCCGTTCTTTAAAGAGACACCTTATTATAACGAGAAGGCGGAGCCCTATAATTATGATAAGCAGAAGGCGCTTGATTTGTTTCACGAAGCCGGCTGGAAAGATACGGACGGCGACGGAATTCTGGACAAGGGCGGAAAGCCCTTTAAATTTAAGCTGATGACAAATCAGGGCAATAAGGACAGGGAGGATATCGCCACTGTTGTCCAGCGGGAATGGCGTGAAATAGGAGTGGTGGTAGATGTGCAGATAATCGCGTGGGCGACGTTTCTTAACGAGTTCGTGGATAAGAAGAATTTTCAGGCAGTCATATTGGGCTGGACAGAAGCGCTTGATCCTGATTGCTACATCATATGGCATTCCGCATCTATCAAGGAAGGTGGGTTTAACTTCGTCTCTTATAAGAATGAAGAGGTCGACAGGCTGATTGAAGAGGGGCGGCAGACATTTGATATAGCAAGACGCATAGAGATCTACCGGAAGATTCATGAAATGATAGCGGACGACGCGCCGTATACGTTCTTATATTTTCCGTATGCGACGGTCGCCATCGCAAACCGTTTTAAAGGTATAGATCCGGCGCCTGCGGGCATCGGCTATAATTTTATAGATTGGTATGTTAATCCGTTTGAAGTAAAGTATAAGAATTAGCGGTTGCGGTGTACAGGAAGATTATAGATACACCACAGCCGAGAGGGGGACACCCTCCGTTGATTTAGCAAGTGTTTTTTAAGGAGAGTGTCCCCGAAGTGAGGAAATATGATTAGCTACATAATACGGCGATGTTTACTAATCATCCCCATGTTGATAGGCATATCGCTGATCACGCTTATCATGATGCATTTCAGCCCCGCGGACCCGGCGAGCATAAGATATGGCCTTAATCCGGAGATATCCGGCTCTGCCCGTGCCCAATTCAGGGAACTGTATAATCTGGATAAACCGGTTCTTATCCAGTTTGCGCTGTGGCTTAAAAGGGTAGTAAGCTTTGATTTCGGTAATTCTTTTATTGATGATGAGCCCGTTATAAAAAAGATAGGCGCGAGGCTGCCTGCGACATTACTTTTAGGTATTTTATCCATATTAGTCATCTACCTTATATCTATACCCATAGGCGTAACTTCAGCGATACACGCCAATTCGCGATACGACAAGATAACCACGGTTCTTGTCTTCATAGGTTATGCCATGCCAGGCTTTCTGTTCGCGCTCTTACTTATAAAGATATTCGCTTTTGACCTCGGGTGGTTTCCGATTTCCGGCATGCGGCCTTGGTATGTGGAATATTATTCATTTTTTGATGCGTTAAAAGACCTTGCATGGCGCCTCGTGCTTCCGGTGGCATCCACGTCACTTGTAAGCCTGGCCGGCTTATCGCGCTATATGCGCTCAAGTATGCTTGAGGTCCTCAGACAGGATTACATAAGGACAGCGCGGGCGAAAGGGCTTAAGGAATCACGCGTGGTATATAAGCATGCTTTGGGTAACGCCCTTCTTCCGATTGTCACTATCGCGAGCATGATACTTCCTTCGTTAATAGGCGGCAGTTTCATAATAGAAACGATATTTGCGTGGCCCGGCATGGGTCGGCTTGGATATGAGGCGATAATGAATTATGATTATCCCGTCGTGATGGGGGTAGGTGTTATTGCGACGTTTCTGACGTTGTTGGGGCTGGTACTCGCGGATATTATGTATGCGCTGGTCGATCCGAGGATAAAATATGAGTAAAGAAATTTTCAAAAATAAGCAGATCTTATTCGGGCTGGCGGTGATTATCCTGATGTACGCAGTGGCGATACTTGCGCCCTTTATCGCCACTCACGATCCGAATACGCTGAATCTGGATCCGAAGGAACGGCTCCTGCCGCCATCCAAGGCGCACTGGCTCGGCACCGACGACCTCGGCAGGGACCTTTACAGTAGAATGGTGTACGGCGGCCGCATATCACTCTCCGTAGGTTTTATCGCCGTGCTGATACTCTTTCTTATAGGGCTTGTTCTCGGTGTGGCAGCAGGGTATTACGGCGGGTGGGTTGACACTGTGATTATGCGCCTCATAGAAGTGATGTTATGTTTTCCGAGTTTCTATTTTATACTTATGATATTGGCATTTTTGGGGCCGTCCATATTCTATATCATGCTGGTAATAGGCGTAACCAGTTGGATGGGACTGGCACGGTTTGTGCGCGCGGAATTTTTATCGCTGCGCGAAAGGGATTTTACCACCGCGGCGAGAGCGCTTGGCGCTTCGGACGCGAGAATTGCTTTCAGGCATATATTGCCGAATGCCCTTGCGCCGGTCTTTGTAAGCGCGACGTTAGCATTGGGTGACGCGATATTGATAGAAAGCGGATTAAGCTTTCTCGGCCTAGGCGTTCAGATACCGACGCCGAGCTGGGGCAATATAATAAGCACCGGCCGTTTTTATATAGACAGCGCCTGGTGGCTTACGATATTTCCGGGATTTGCGATAGTCATTACCGTATTGAGTATTTATCTTGTAGGCGAAGGCCTGCGAACAATTCTAGACCCGCGACTGAAAAGGTTATGAAAATGGTGCTACTTGAGGTCAAAAATTTAAACACGTACTTCTTCACGCAAACGGGCATCAGAGAGGCCGTTAAGGACGTAAGCTTCAGCGTTAAAATGGGCGAAACGTTCGGACTTGTCGGCGAATCTGGTTCAGGCAAAAGCGTAACGGCGCTTTCCATTTTGCGGCTCATATATGAGCCGGGAAGAATAGTAAGCGGCAGCATACTTTTTGACGGCAGGTCCGTGCTCGCGTTATCTCGCGAAGAAATGCGCGGGGTGAGGGGCAAAGATATCGCCATGGTATTTCAGGAACCGTTAGCCGCTTTAAATCCTGTTATGACCATAGGCGAGCAGATTACGGAGCAGATACTCGCGCATAAAAAAGTTAGCAAAAAAGAGGCAAAAGCGCGGGCGATTGAATTAATGGACGAAGTTCGCCTTTCGCGGCCCGGAGATATTTTTCACGAATACCCGCACCGGCTTAGCGGCGGCATGCGCCAGCGCGCCATGATAGCGATGGCGCTTTCCTTAAGGCCGAAATTATTAATAGCAGACGAGCCCACTACAGCGCTTGACGTCACGATACAGGCGGAGATACTTGACCTTTTTCGCGAGATAAAAGAGAAGCATAACATGTCCATACTTTTTATAACGCACGATTTCGGCATAGTAGCCCAGCTGGCAGACAGGGTCGGCGTCATGAAGAAAGGTACTATAGTGGAAGAGGGCAGTGTCGATGATATTTTCTATTCGCCCAAGGACCCATATACTAAAGAACTGTTGGAAGCCGTGCCTAAAATACCAAAGGAATTGAGGGCGTAGATGATTACGGTAAAATCTTTGCGCAAATATTTTCCGATAAAACAGGGCGTTCTCCAGAAGACTGTCGGATTTGTAAAGGCGGTGGATGACGTGTCCTTCAGAATAGAAAGAGGCGAAACGCTTGCTCTCGTAGGCGAATCCGGCTCAGGCAAGACGACCACAGGGCGCCTCGTCCTCCGGCTTTTAGATGCAGATTCGGGAGAAGTATTATTTGACGGCCGCAACATATTTGACGTAGGCAAAAAAGAGATGCTAAAATTGCGCAGCAACATGCAGATAATATTTCAAGACCCGTTCAGTTCTCTCAACCCGCGCATGAACGTAAAAAGTATAGTATCGGAAGGCCTTGTTGTCCGCGGCGGGTATACCAAAGGTGAAATAGACAAATGGTGTGATTACGCCCTTGAAATGGTAGGACTCACGACAGAATGTAAACACAGGTATCCACACCAGTTTTCCGGGGGCGAGCGGCAGAGAATAGGCATTGCGCGGGCGATTATCCTGAATCCCAAGTTCATAGTATGCGATGAGCCCGTATCAAGTCTCGATGTCTCAATTCAGGCAAAGATATTACGGCTCCTTAAGGACCTGAAGGAGAACTTAAAGCTTACATACCTTTTTATCGGCCACGACCTTAGCGTCGTTGCCAATATCTGCGACAAGGTCGCGGTGATGCATAACGGCAGGATCGTAGAGATGGGTGATGTGAAGTCTGTCTATACTAACCCCCGCGACAGCTACACCAAAAAGCTCCTCGCGAGCATTCCTATTCCTGATCCGCGGGCAAGATGTAACACCCCGCGCTAATCAGGCACCCGGCGCTTATTTGAATTGCGCCGGTGTTCCCTAATGGGGAAATTACGCGGGTATTGTGTTCGTACACAAGGAGACAATGTATGACGAAAAGATTTTTAATAGTAACTGCCCTGCTGTTATTTGAAATAGCGGGCGCTGATATTCAGGGAGGAATTTTTGCTATGGATAACAAAGTTGTCGTTCTGGAAACGACCCAGGGCATGATAGAGATCGAACTTATGCCGGACGTGGCTCCGAAGACGTGTGAGAATTTCACCGGCCTTATTGAAAAGAAGTATTACGACGGCGTAACGTTCCACAGGGTTATAAAGGGCTTTATGATCCAGGGCGGTGATCCGACAGGGACCGGCAGAGGCGGAAAGTCTATCTGGGGAAAGGCGTTTCAGGATGAGTGCAATCCGGCCGCCAAGTTTGACAATTACGGCATATTGGCCATGGCAAATGCCGGCCCTAATACGAACGGCAGCCAGTTCTTTATTACCACTGCCAAAACGCCGTGGCTCAACATGCGCCACACGATATTCGGCAGGGTCGTCGCCGGTTATGACGTAGTTCAGAAAATAGAAAGCACGCCCACTAATTCCGCCGGCAGGCCTGCCTCAGAGCAGAAGATTGTCAGGGCGTATTTACAACAGTAGGCTTAATAGAATAATACATGATCGTGGAAAACCGGCAAAATCCAAAGAAGGCGTATGAGCTGCGAGGGCTGGTAACGGCTGAAAAAGCCAAATACCAAGCGGAGATATTGACGAACCGCATACGCAAACGATTTCGCCACTTATCAAAACGCTTTAAACGCCAGGGAATCGATTGCTTCCGCCTGTATGATTGGGATATCAAGGAAGTCCGCGCCGTAGTGGACTGGTATGCCGGCCACGCGGTGATTGCCGAATACGTGCGTATGCAGACCGGGCCAGAATGGCTTTCCCAAATGGCAAAGGCGGTAGCCGAAGCCCTGGACATTCCACCGGAACGCGTTCATTTCAAGCGTCGCCAGACAAAGGCAAAAGAGGGCCCGCGCTATAAAAGAATGGGATGCCGAGGCGAACGCTTCGCGGTGCACGAGCGGGATCTGCGCTTCTGGGTCAATTTGGATGATTTTCTGGACACCGGATTATACTCTGACCACCGGGACACCCGCGTCATCGTAAGAGATCAAGCAACAGGTAAAGATTTTCTGAACCTGTATGCGTATACCGGCGCCTTCACATGCGCCGCGGCAGCCGGCGGAGCTAAGACAACAACCACTGTGGACCGGTCAGCCACACACCTTGAATGGGCAAAGGATAATCTGGAGTTAAACGGACTATCGGGGCTGCAGCATTCCTTTGTGCAATCGGATGTAATGAAATTTTTAAAACAAGCCTATCGCGAACGGAAGCGATTCACGCTTGCCTTTGTAGATCCTCCGTCGTTTTTCAATGACAGAAACCGGGGAATATCTTTTGATGTTAACCGTGATCACCCGGCCCTTCTTCAGGCTGTCCTGAAGGTGATGATGCCTGGCTCTCTCATTTTCTTTTCTACTAATCACCAGCGGTTTGAACCCAGCCTGAATAACCTGCCCGTCCTTGATCTGGTCGAAATCACGTCATCAACCATTCCTGAAGACTACCGCAACCGCCAGGTTCACCGCTTGTGGCGGATGACGGTAGCGTAATTTAACTATTGCATTTTCAGGCGCTCCGGTATATAATCAGACACTTATATAGCGTTATGTATGGAGAAATATGATAAGAAAAGCGCGATTGGCGGATATAAAAAAGATACAGCAGCTGGTTAATTTCTACGCCAGGAAGAACGAGATGCTGCCGCTTTCATTGAGCGACCTCTATGACAGAATAAGGAATTTCTATGTCTACGAAAAAAATGGCAGGATACTCGGCTGCGGAGCGCTGCATATATGCTGGGATAAATTAGCTGAAATAAGGTCTCTGGCGGTTCAGAAGGGCAGACAGAAAAAAGGCATCGGCAGGCAGATTGTAAAGATATGCCTTGCCGAGGCGAGGGACCTCGGGCTTGAAAAAGTATTTGTCCTTACTTACAAGCCGGAATATTTCAGGCAGTTCGGGTTTAAAGACATAGATAAATACCAATTGCCGCATAAGATATGGACTGATTGTGTAAAGTGCGTCCATTTTCCGGATTGCACGGAAGACGCGTTGATTAAGGTACTCTAATGGGATATACAATAACAGAAAAAATAATGCTTGCGCATAGCGGCAAAAAGGCGATAGCTCCGGATGACTTTATAGACGCAAAGGTGGACTTTGCGCTTGGTAATGACATTACTGCACCGTTGGCGATAAAAGAATTTGAGCGGCTGGGCGCGAAAAAAGTATTTAATAAGGATAAGATAGCGCTTATACCTGATCATTTTACGCCGAACAAAGACTTAAAAAGCGCCAATCAATG
>Ga0315293_10003340_pt1 | contig 15458 bp, 22 predicted proteins | sample YL17G13_20_MG_FD_203071 | JGI IMG/M metagenome (GOLD analysis project Ga0315293, IMG submission 203071) | Sediment microbial communities from Yellowstone Lake, YNP, Wyoming, USA - YL17G13_20 | ecosystem: Environmental > Aquatic > Freshwater > Lake > Sediment | place: USA: Wyoming | collected...
GCATTATCACGGCCACCAACCGCGACCTGGTGCAAAGTATTGAAAAGGGAGAGTTTCGCTCCGATCTCTACTACCGCCTGAACGTCATTTCCATCAAGTTGCCGCCGCTGCGGGAAAGGAAAGAGGATATCCCGATTTTGATGCAGTATTTTTTGCTGCGCTACAACAAGAAATTCGCCAAGAACATCCTCGGTTTTGAAAAAGAAGTCCTGGAATGCTTTCAGAATTACAGCTGGCCGGGGAACGTGCGCGAATTGGAAAATTTCATCGAACGCGGCATCGCCCTGGAAAAAGGCTCCATTATCAGCGCCGGCTCTCTACCCGCGGAAGTCATCTACAACCTGGAAGCGGCGCCGGCGAAAGCGGCCGACTGGCAGGGCATGCTCGATCTCGGCCAATTCAATTTCTCCCAGTACATCGACGACATCAGCAAGAGCATCATTTCCAGGGCCTTGGCGATGAACAACGGCAATATCAAGAAGACCGCCGCCGCGCTCCAGGTCAACTACCGTTCCCTGCGCTACCTGATCGAAAAATTCAAGCTCAAGCTTCACTCCTGATCCGTCGGCGCGGTGGTTGCCCGGCTGCCGATCAGGCACGGAAAATATAATCTCCCAGCCGGCGGGCCCAGCGGCTTTCATGGGGCTTGGCCGCCCAGCGCCGCAAAACGAGGCAAGCCGCTATGCCGGCGAGAGCGCCGAGCGCATCAAAGAGCAAGTCCTTCAGCGAGCAGAAACGCCCGGGGACGAACGCCTGGTGCCATTCGTCCAGAAAAGCCAGCAGGAGCAAAACGGCGCAGCCGGCGGCCATCGCTTGCGGTTTGCCCGGATCGTTGAATAGGTGCATGCTGAAGAAGGCCAGGAGCGCGTATTCGCAAAAATGGGGGATGAAGTCGGGGACGCCGGCGGGAAGTACGCTTGCCGGCAGGGAAGAAAGGGCGAAGATACCCAGGTAGAGCAGGAACGAAATCAAGCCGGCGGCACCTTTCCTGCGCCAGGAACGCATGCGGGGGGAGGGGCTCAGAGCAGGTGCATGATCCAGCTGGAGACGATTACGCCTCCGGCCATGTACAAAAAGAGCTTCAGGGCGTAGCCGTTGATGCGGCGGAAACCGTTGTGCTTGATGGTGGCTAACATAATGGAGACGATGGCCGCGAAGATAAGCATGGAAAGGATATGGCTATGGAAGATCACTGTTTTCTCCCTTTGGCCAGGTCAAAGGCGTTCAGGGCCACGAGATAATTAAGGAGCCCGGCGCAGGCGAGATAGGCGGTCCCGTAATGGAAGGTGACCGACTTGATATCTCCGGCAGCCCAGTGATTCAGGCTGATCAGGATATAAAACAGGCCGTTGCCCAGGTCGCCGAGGAAGCCCAGCAGCAGCAGGGGATGCAGGACCGAGGTATCATAGAATTTTCCGTTCATCAGCACGCCCAGGGCCAGCAATGCCAGGATGCCGAAAAAAAAGACGATGGCCTTGGCGGTTTTCTTCTGCAACAGGTGTCCGAGCCCCGGCACCAGCCAGGACAGCAGGAAAATTAAATATGGATTCATTAAATTCAGTATAGCGCAGGTTGACGAAAAAAACAAGCAGCAGGCTCGTTATGGGTGATGCGTTATGCGTGATGCGTGATGAGTAGTTGCAACCTTACGTAATATTTATAATTTTCTTTCTCATAACGCATAACGAGTTCCGCAAGTCCATTCACGCATCACGTAGTTCATTGGGCGCCCCCTTTCTTTTCAGCTCGATTTTCGCTATAATGGGGCCGCAGATGAAAAAGATACTGATCGTCGACGATGAAAAAAACATCCAGGTGTCGCTGGCCTCGGTGCTGGAGGACGAGGGCTACCAGGTCTATTTCGCCAACGACGGCCAGGAGGGGATCGAGAAATTCGTGAACATCAAGCCGGACGCAATTTTTCTCGACATCTGGCTGCCGGGGATGGACGGTCTGGAAGTGATCAAGCATATCCTGGCGGTCGATCCCCTGCAGATCATTATCATGATCTCGGGGCACGGCTCGGTTTCGGCCGCCGTGTCGGCGCTAAAAGCCGGCGCCTACGATTTTATGGAAAAGCCGCTCAGCCTGGACAAGGTCATCTTCGTGCTGAAGCGCGGCCTGGAGTTCCGCCAAGTCCGTGATGAAAACCTGAAATTGAAGACCATTCTCGGCCATGAGGACGAATTGGCCGGCAACGATGAAAAAAAGAAGCTTCTGCGCGAAAGCACCGCGACCATCGAATTTGAAAGCGGCGATACCGAGTACCTGCACAAACAGAGATCGGTGTCCATGAGCAACATCATCTACGGCATCGGCCTCCATTCGGGGGAAAAGACCGGCATGGTCATCAAGCCGCTGCCGGCCAACAAGGGGATCCGCTTCGAGAACATTTCCAAACCCGGATATATCCCGGCCCGCATTGAGTACCTCAACAACAGCGGCTACGCCACCTCGATAAAAAAAGACGACTTGGAAGCGCGGACCATTGAGCATTTCATGGCTGTGCTCCACGCGTTTCAGATCAGCAACCTGGCCATCAAGATCAACAAGGAAGTGCCGATCGGTGACGGCTCGGCCATTAATCTGTGCGAGTTCATCAAGGAATGCGGTATCGTCGAGCAGGATGAGATCATCCCGGATATCGAGATCGGCCAAACGCTGCTCATCGGCGACGAATCGGCCGACGGCAAGTTCATCAAGATCGAACCCTGTGAGGTATTCACCGTCCGCTACACCTGCATCTACCCGGAGCCGCTCGGCCGGCAGAGCTATGAATTCGTCATGCGCTCCAGCGAGGATTTCCAGCGCGAGATCGCTCCGGCCCGGACCTACGGTTTTGTCGACGATTTCAACAAGCTCAGCGACATGGGACTGGCCGAAGGCGGCCGGATGAACAATTTCATCCTGATCGACAAGGACAAGATCATCAATACGACCTTACGTTTTCCCGAGGAGCTGGCCCGGCACAAGATCCTGGACATCATCGGCGATTTTTACCTGCTAGGACGTCCGATCCGGGGGAAAGTCACCGCCCAGAAAACCGGCCATTTCGAAAACGCCAAGATGGTGAATTTGATCAAGGAGACATTCCTGAAAAAGAGCTGATCCTTGTTTTTTCCATTTCTGCTTCCGGCTCTATTGCAAAGTATTCTTATTTTCATTAGAATACGTCTCGATAAATAATCTTCTGATTATCAAATCACACGCATGAGGAGGAGTGAATGTCTGATGCACTTGGATTGATTGAAACCAAAGGATTTGTCGCCATGGTTGAGGCGGCCGATGCCATGGTCAAGGCCGCCAAGGTGGAATTGGTGGGGTATGAGAAGATCGGCGGAGGTTATACCACCGCCATCGTGCGCGGCGACGTGGCCGCGGTCAAGGCGGCCACCGAGGCGGGCGCCCGTGCGGCCGGAAAAGTGGGTGAAGTCGTGTCCATTCACGTAATTCCCCGGCCCCATGACAATGTGGATGAGGCCTTGCCCCTGGGCCGCCAAGGAAAAGGCGGCAGAGCCAAGGCGTAATCATTTTTTTTATTCCATGCGCTCAGGCTCGATCGGGGGCCGAATGAGCGCAGCGTTAACGGGGTAAACTATGCAGCTAGGAAAAATAATCGGCACGGTGGTTGCCAGCCATAAAGAACAGAAATTGGATGGTCTCAAATTCCATCTGGTCAGGTTTTTGGACCTTGAAATGAAGCCCGCGGGCGGGTCGGTGGTCGCCGTGGATGGCGTGGGGGCGGGAGTCGGTGAAGTGGTTTTGGTGGCCTCGGGCAGTTCCGCCCGGTTGACCTCCATCACCGAAGGCAAACCTGTGGATGCGGTGATCATGGCCATCGTCGACGTGCTGGAAATCAACGGCCAAGAACGCTACCACAAAGGGAAAAGCGATTGACTAGGGGTGTGATGGCATGAATGTCAGCGACGATCAAATAAAAGCAATCGTGGACCGGGTGGTTGACAAGCTGACTTCGCTCGGGGGCACTCCGGGAGTCAAGCCCGCCGCAGCCAGCAGTCCGGTTCAAACTAAAGCCCGAGCGGATGCGGGATCCGTGTTCGCCGCCGCGACCGGAGAGCGGGGATGTTTCCCCGATATCGATTCGGCGTGTCAGGCGGCGAAAAGGGCTTTTTTGGCTTACCGGGACGTGCCGGTGAAGCAGCGGGGAAAAATAATCGCCGCCATCCGGGAAATTTGCCTGGATCATTTGCCCGAGTTGGCCCAGCGGGCCCTGGTCGAAACCGGTTTGGGGCGTTACGAAGACAAACTGAAAAAGAACCGCCTGGTGATCGAGAAGACTCCCGGTGTCGAAGATCTCGAACCGGACGCCTTCTCCGGCGACGACGGCCTGACGATCCAGGAAAGGGCGCCTTTCGGCGTGATCGGCAGCATCACCCCATGCACCAATCCCTCGGAAACCATCATCTGCAACGGCATCGGTATGATCGCCGGCGGCAACGCGGTGGTTTTCAATCCTCATCCCGCGGCCAGGGAGACCTCCGTCTATACCGTGGATCTGTTGAACCAGGCCGTGATCTCGGAGGGCGGCCCTCCCAACTTGTTCAGCACCGTCGCCCATCCGACAATCGAATCAGCCCAAAACCTGATGGAACATCCCGGAATCCAATTGCTGGTCGTGACCGGCGGGCCGGCCGTGGTGGCGGCGGCCATGAAATCGGGAAAACGGGTGATCGCCGCCGGACCCGGCAATCCTCCGGTCGTCGTGGACGAGAGCGCGGATTTGGCAAAGGCGGCCAGGGATATCGTGGTCAGCGCCAGCTGCGACAACAATATCATCTGCGTGGTCGAGAAGGAGATCATCGTCACCAGCGGAGCCGCCGCGGGCTTGAAAAAAGCGCTGCTGGAAGCGGGAGCCGTTGAATTGGGCGAACACCAGGCCCGGAGGCTTGAAAAGATCATCCTGGACGGGGACGGGCATCCCAACAAAGCCTGGGTGGGAAAGGACATTCAACTGATCCTGCAACAGATCGGCATGGATGTTCCCTCCGCTAAAAGGCTGGCCATCGTGGAAACCGGCGCCGACCATCCTTTTGCCGAGGAAGAGATGCTGATGCCGGTGCTGCCTTTCATCCAAGTTCGCGACATCGACGCGGCCATCGAACTGGCCTACCGGCTGGAGCATGGGTGCTTTCACACGGCGGTGATCCATTCGCGCAACATCGACCACATGCACCGCATGGCGAAAAAGATGAACACGACCATTTTTGTGAAAAACGGCATGGCCCTGGCCGGACTGGGCTTCGGCGGTGAAGGTTACACTTCGTTCACCATCGCTTCGCCCACCGGTGAGGGACTCACCTCGGCCCGGCACTTCACCCGCACGCGCCGCTGCACGTTAAGCGGATATTTCAGGATCGTGTAATTTGAGGTCCATGAACAAAACCGACACGAAACCTGACGCTGGGCAGGCGAGGCACAATTAAGCCATGTCCAACCGAGCCGAAAAAATCATTCAGGCCGTGCAGGAAGCCGGGGTCATCGGAGCCGGCGGCGGCGGATTTCCCACCCACGCGAAGCTGAAGGCGCAGGTGGATACCGTGATCGCCAACGGCAGCGAGTGCGAGCCGCTCCTGGCTTCTGAAAAAAACCTGCTCAACCAGCACGCGGAATCGGTGCTGGAGGGACTGGCGCTGGCCATGGAAGCGACCGGGGCCAAGCGCGGATTCGTCGCGCTCAAGGAATACAATCGCGACGCGATCCAAGCCGTTCAGAAAGCGCTCTCCAGCGGCGACGGCCGCATCCGCATTCACCGGCTGGAAAATTATTACCCGGCGGGCGACGAATTCCTGACCGTTTATGATGTCACCGGCAGGGTGGTCCCCGAGGGCGGCCTGCCGCTGGATGTCGGGGTCGTGGTCTGCAACGTGCTCACCTTGTCCCAGGTGGCCGATGCGTTCCACGGCAAGCCGGTGACCGAGCGGCCGGTGACCGTCGCCGGTTCGGTGCGCAAGCCCGCCGTGGTCGTGGCTCCCATCGGGACTCCTTATGCCGACCTGCTCGCCAAGGCCGGCGGGACCAGCCATTCCAGTGACGTCGTGATCGACGGCGGCCCCATGATGGGCACCCTGGTGGCTGATCCCCGGCTGGGGATCGCCAGGACCACCTCCGGGGTTTTGGCCTTGCCGGCCGACCATCTCATCGTGCGGCTGAAAAAAACGAGCATCGCGCAGATGGTGAAAAGGTCAAAAGCCGCATGCTGCCAGTGTTTTCGCTGCAGCGACCTGTGCCCGCGCCACCTTCTGGGACACAACCTGCATCCGCACCTGGCCATGCGTTCACTCGATTACGGCTTAGCCGAACCCAGCGGGCATGTCACCGCCGCCTTTTTATGCAGCCAGTGCGGCGTGTGCGAACTCCTGGCCTGCGACGCCATGCTCCTATCTCCGCGTCTGGTGTTGGCGGAATATAAAAAACAGCTGATCGCCCGCGGCATCAAGAACCCGCATGGGCGGACCAAACTTTCGGCGCTTGCTGAAATCTCCTACCGCAGAATTCCCGTTTCGACCGTATTGAAAAAAACGGGGATTTCCGAGTATGCCGTGGAAACGCCGTTTGCCGGCTATCTCCAAGCGGAGCAGGTGCGCGTGCCGCTTTGCCGCCACGCCGGCGCTCCCGCCGTCGCCCGGGTGAAGAAAGGTGAAAAGGTCAAAATGGGAAAGGCCATCGCTGAGACGCCAGCGGGAATGTTGGGCGCCGTCTGCCATGCATCCATTGCCGGCACAATAACCGCCGTGAACGAGGACTGGATCGAAATAAGCGCAAAATGAAGGAAAGGGACCATGAATGAACCATCTCTGGGAATGATCGAGTACAAATCGGTGGCCCGGGGCATCTTCTCGTGCGATGCCATGGTGAAAAAGGCGTCGGTGCGGATCCTCGAAACCCATCCGATCTGCCCGGGGAAATATCTCACCATCATTTGCGGCGGCGTGGCCGAGGTCGAGGAAGCGATGAAAGTGGGACTGGAAACCGGGAGCGACATGGTGGTGGCCGATCTGTTCCTCCCCTTCGTGCACCGCGACGTGATCCCGGCTCTGGCCGGGACCGCCCAGATCGAGAAGTTCGGCAGCTTGGGCATCATCGAAACACTGGCCGTGGCCACCTGCCTTCAGGCCGCCGATATCGCCGTTAAAGCCACGCCGGTCCAGCTGGTGGAGATCCGGCTGGCCAACGGACTTGGCGGCAAGGGCTATTTCGTCATGACGGGCGAATTGGCCGACGTGGAAGGGTCGTTGGCCGCGGCAAGGGAATTTGCCGCCCAGGCAGGGATGCTGGCCGCCTGTGAATTGATCCCCGCTCCGCACAAGGATCTGCTGGCCAAGGGCGTCTATTGGTGAGGGAAAGTGAGAAAGGGCAAGAGAACTTTTCCTGAAATACGGGGGGCAAGCTCTCGGCGCAGGAGTGTCCGATGAAACTGGCGAAGGTGATCGGTACCGTGGTAGCGACAAGAAAAAGCGAGCCATTGCAGGGCCTGAAGATCTTGATGATCCAGCCGTTGGATAAGTCGCTAAAGCCGGTCGGGGAGGCCATCGCCGCCGTCGATGTCGTCCAGGCCGGTCCCGGCGAGATCGTCTACTATACCCTGGCCCGGGAAGCCGCTTTCGCCTTGCCGAACCCGAATTCTCCCGTCGATGCGGCCATCACCGGCATCGTGGACCACGTGCATCTCGAAGACAAGGGGATCAGCGGTCGCAAGCGGATTTTTGGAAAGGAATGATGAGGGAGCGCTAAAATGAAGCTGGCGAGGGTGATCGGCAACGTGGTCGCTACCAGGAAACATGACTGTTTCCAGGGGCACAAAATATTGATGGTTCAGCCGGTCGACGAATACGGGGAAGACAGCGGACCGTCATTTTTATCCTGCGATACCGTGAACGCCGGTCCCGGCGACCTGGTCTTGGTGCAGCAGGAAGGCAATACGGCGCGCGAATTGCTGGGAACGCCCCAGGATCCCTTTCATTCGGTCATCGTCGGCATCGTCGACGCGGTTGCCATTGACCGGGAAGGGAAAAAGAATTAGGATTCGCACGAAGAGGAGCACATGTCTCAAGCGGAATTGGAAAATTTTGATGAGGTAGTTGACATCATCTGCCGGCGCGTGGCTGAAAAGCTCGCGCAGAAAGGGCTTTTGACCACTGCCCTTGCAGACCTGGCCGGAGGCCAAGGCTGCGCGGAGTGCAGCGGCTGCGGCCACTGCGTTTCGCTCAAGCCCGAGGCAGTGAAAAATATCGTCGCCAGCGGGGCGGAGCGCATCGGAGCCAAGACCGGCATCCGGGGCGCCGGCATTGACGCCAAGATGGCGGCCATGATCGACCACACCCTGCTGAAGCCGGATGCCACCCGCGAACAACTCATGCAGATATGCGCCGAGGCCAAGCAGTACGGCTTCGCCACGGTTTGCGTCAACTCGGCCAACATTCCCCTGGCGGCCAGGCAATTGCGGGGGAGCACGGTCAAGCCCATCGCCGTGGTGGGCTTTCCCCTGGGCGCCGCCACCAGCCAGGCCAAGGCTTTTGAAGCCAGGGAAGCCGTCCAGGCCGGGGCCGAAGAGATCGACATGGTCATCAACATCGGGGCGCTGAAATCCAAGGACTATAAAACCGTTTTTGAAGACATCAGGACCGTTGTCGAGTCCGCCAAGCCCCACAAGGTGAAAGTGATCCTCGAGACCGCGCAGTTGAACAATGAGGAAAAAGTGATCGCCTGCTCCCTGGCCAAGACCGCCGGCGCCGCCTTCGTGAAAACATCGACCGGGTTCGGCGGCGGCGGAGCCACGGTGGAGGACATCGCCTTGATGCGCCGCATCGTCGGCCGCGACATGGAAGTGAAAGCCTCGGGCGGCATCCGCACCCGCGAGGACGCGCAAAAAATGATCCAGGCCGGGGCCGACCGCATCGGCGCGTCCGCCAGCGTGGCTATCGTGACCGGTCAGGATGCAAAAAAAAGAACGTATTGAAGGAGGGATGGAATGGCAAAACCGGGCTTTGAATTGAGAACGTTGACTTTCATTGATAGTTTGCAGCCCCAATTGGCGCAATACATTGCCAAGGACAACCGGGTATATGATCCCAAGGAATATGACGCGGCCCTGATGATCGAGATCGCACCGGCCATGGAAATCCACACCATGATCGACATTGCCCTGAAGGCGACGGCCGTGCGCTTGACCTCGGTGGTCACCGAGCGCCATTTCGGGTTGATGCTGGCGCACCACAGCGATCAAGGGGAAATCAAGGAGGCCGGCCGGGCCATCCTGCGTGAAACCGGCCTGGACGAGAACGACCGGGCGGCCGTGGAAATTTTAACCAAAAAAACCATCCGCGGCGTGGAACAGGATCACGCCATCATGTTCACCGGCTTGGCCAAGGGCAACATGGTCATTGCAGGCGAATCGGTGTTCATCATGGAAGTCACTCCGGCCGCCTACCTGATGGTCGCCTGCAATGAAGCGTTGAAGGCCGCCCAGGTCAAGCTGATCGACATCAAGCCTTTCGGTGCCAGCGGGCGTTTGATCCTCAGCGGCGGCGAGTCGGAGATCGACTCGGCGGCGCAGGCGGCGTCCGCGATTCTCCAGCAGTTGAACGAGATGAAAGCTTCCAAGTCCGGGAAGCAGCTGGACTGACGATCGATCCAACCATGGACATTTGCCGTGAAGCATTGATCGGTGCCATCGTTGAAGTCTGCCATAAGGTGGCTGCCAAGGGCTGGGTGGCCAACCACGACGGCAACGTCAGCGTGCGCTTCGAAGGGACTTTGCTGGCCACGCCCACAGCGGTCAGCAAGGCCGACGTGAGCGCGGATATGATCATCGGCCTGGACATGGAAGGCAAAAAACTGCAGGGCACGGGCCAGCCGTTCTCGGAGATCAAGCTGCACCTGGCCGCTTACCGGACCCGGCCCGATATTCAGGCCGTGCTCCACGCCCATCCGCCCCTGGCCACGGCCAGAGGCCTGGCCGGAGGCGATTTCGCGGTGCAGCTTCCCGAGGCGGTGGTCTCCATCGGCGATTCCATCCCGGTCACCCCATATGCCTTCCCCGGCGCGCCTGAAAACGAGGCGCTGGTCGCCGCCGCCCTGAGCCGGAGCGATCTTTTCATGATGCCTGGCAATGGCGCCTTTGCCGCCGGCAACAACATCAAAGAGGCTTTCCTGCGCATGGAACTGCTTGAGCACCTTCTGCGCATTGATCACTACGGCAAGGGCATGAAACCCTTTCGCACCCTGCCCGCGGCAGACAAGGCCAAATTATTGGAAAAGCGCGCCTCGCTGGGACTGGGCCCGGTGAAGGACGCGGCAGCGGCTTCCCAGGTTCCCTCCCGGGCCGATGAGTGGCTGAGAGATCTGATCGTCGAAGAATTAAAAAAGATCCTGGCGGATAAGAAATAATCTTCGTCAAATACCCCAAAGAAAAAAAGAAAAATCTCAAGCACCAAATCCCAAATAAGCACCAAACTCCAAGGTCCGAATGACCCAAACGAATAATATACTGAGAACTCTGCCCGGCTAGGGAACGCAAATTTGCGTTCCCTACGAAGGAGAATCTTATGTGCCTTCGTTTAGGATATTGGAATTTGGGATTTGTTATTTGGAGTTTTAGTCTTTTCCCTGCAGGACAGACAAACTAGTTCCGCTAGGATAAGCGGAAAGTTTGTGCTGCCTTGTCACGTGTCACGCGTTACCAACACTATGTTTTTGGTGATTTCATTAAATTGTCAAAAACATTCAGTGTTGGTATAGTCACACTTGATGGTTTCAGCGACTTCCAAATTTGCTGAAACCATAGTGTGACTATACGTGTCACGCAGTTGATGATGGGCACGTCTTCTGTAGCACACATTCCGGGCATTTTGGACGGACGGGCCGGCAAATGGTCTGGCCGAATCCTACCAGCACCTGGTTGACCTGCGGCCATTGCCGGCGCGGGAATCGTTTCTGCAATTCCAGCTCGACTGCCGCCGGAGTCGGGCCGCTGGCCCAACCCAGCCGCCGTGCGATGCGAAAGACATGGGTGTCCACGGCGATGGCCGCGATGCCAAAAGCCAAGGCAAGCACCAGGTTGGCGGTCTTGCGGCCGATGCCGGGCAGTTCCATCAGCTCATCCAGGGAGGCCGGGATTTTTTTGCTCCGGCTCAAGATGGCGCTGATGGTCAGTATGTTCTTCGCCTTGGTGCGAAAAAACCCCGCCGGATAGATTAGGCGGCCAACCCGGTCCGCCGGCAGCTTCATGATCTTCTCGGGGGTATCCGCGACGGCGAACAGCCGGGCTGCCGCCTTTTCGGTCACCGCGTCCTTGGTGCGCGAGCTCAACAGAACCGAGATGAGGATCTTGAAAGGGGTCGCGCGCATGCTCCTTTCCAGGGCGAACACCGGCGGGGAAAGGGGAGTGATGAATTTTTTGATGGCCAGCAGGACTTGCGACGGCGTTGTCGGCTTGGCCATTATCCGGCGAGGCGTTCTCCATTCATAATTATCTCATGGCTGATAGTGACGGCGGGGGCCAGGGTGGCCCTGACGCCGCAGTATTTCTCTTCCGAGAGGGCGACGGCCTTGCGCAGCGGTTCAGGGGTCAGCCCGGGGCCGGTAAAAGCATAAATTACTTTGATGGCTATGAATTTTTTCGGATGTTCGTCGGCCAGCTGTGCTTCGGCCGATACTTCGAACTTTTCGACCTTGACCTTCATTTTGCCCAGGATGGATATGACGTCCATGCCGGTGCAGCCCAGCAGCGAGACCAGGGTCAACCCCTTGGGGCGTGGTCCAAGGGCCTTGGCGCCGCCGGGGGCCTGCGAACTGTCAATGACGAAGTCAAAGCCGTCCAGGTGGGCTTTAAAAGCCAGACCTTGTTCCCAGTTGATTTTGGCTTCAAGTTTCATAGTGCTTTTTCCTCCGTGAAAATGGCCTCAGCGGAATCGTGATGCGTGAACGAGATTGCAGAGCTCCGTGATGAGTAATGAGAAAGAGACGAGAGCAAAATTAGTTTTATACTATTGTTCTTTCTCATAACGCATAACGCATTACGCATCACGTATCACGCAGTGATTTTGATCGTGAATTAATCCCAGAGCTTGCCGAGCTTGTCCAGCTGTTCGCCGGTATATTTGCGGAACAGGATCTCCCAATCGCGCGAGCCCTCGGGTATATTTTTTTTCTGGGAGATGATCTTGTCCCGGGCTTGGATTTCGATGTCTTCGAACATTTTCAGTTCATCCATGATGAAATGGTAGATCTTGAAGCGAATGTTGCCGAGATCCTCGCTGTAGTCGATTTCGTCGCTTTTTTCGATGTAGTCGACGATCAGCTTGGTCAGGAAATTGACCCGGTTTTTCGACAGCTTCAGGCTCATAGGACCAGGTTCTCCTGCTCGGCCAGCTTGCTCTTGACCATGCGGAACATTTCGTAATAATCGATGTTGGAATTCCTGATCTCGTTGAGCTTTTCCTTCAGGATATCCTTGACCTTTTCGTCCAGGATGTCCTCTTTTTCCAGCTCCGTGGAAATGATGGCCTGCACGTCGGCGGCCATTTTTTCCCTGTTATCGATCATCAGCAAATTTTCCTTGAGCAGACGCTGGACGATGTAAAAGGCCAGGTGCTCGATTTGCTGTTTGTTCAATCTCATTGCCCCATAATATAACAAATTTTGTCATCTAAAGCAACTGTTTGCCGGGAAAATCGCCGGCGCCCTTGATCTTTGGCGGTGCGTATTTAGGTGGCATCGCCAGATGCCTCGTAAAAAACCTCGTCATGGCGATGCGTACCTGAGAGTGGCATCGCCACATGCCTCGTAAAAACTTCGGCATGGCGATGCGTAATTTTTTAGTAAAAACCTTGACAAAAAGGCAAAAATACTATAGATTATAACCTTTCCAACTCCAAAGAGGTTGCCAATGAAATTGAACAAAAGCAATGTGACGCATTTGCCTGAAAAAAAAGGCATTGAGCGGAAATGGTGGCTGGTCGACGCCAGCGACATGGTGCTCGGGCGCCTGGCCACGAAAATTTCCCATGTCCTGCGCGGCAAAGACCACCCTTATTATACCCCGTTTTTCGATTGCGGGGATTTCGTGATCGTCATCAACGCCAAGAAGGTGAAATTGACCGGCGGCAAGGAAGAGCAGAAGCTGTACTACCGGCATTCGGGATACCGCGGCGGGCTGAAGGAGATCACCTACCAGCGCATGCTGGCGACCCATCCCGAACGGGTGGTCTTGCACGCGGTCAAGGGCATGCTGCCCAAGAACAAGCTGAGCTACAAGCTGCTGACCAAGCTGAAGGTATATCCGGACGACAAGCACCATCATGCCGCCCAGAAACCCGAATTATTGAAAATATAGGAGGAGCCATTGAGTATCGTGCAATATTACGGAACAGGAAGAAGAAAAACCAGCATTGCCAGGGTCTATTTGCGGCCCGGCACTGGGAATTTCACTTTGACGGTCAACAAGCGCGACCGAGTGTTCAATGATTATTTCCCGCTGAAAATTCACAAGCTCACCATCTTCAAGCCATTGACCGTGACCAATACCATGAACAGCTTCGATTTTTTTATCGATATTGAAGGCGGCAGCGTCTCCGGACAAGCCGGGGCCATCCGTCTGGGCATTGCCAGGGCGTTGCTGGAATTTAATTCGGAACTCAGACCGCCATTAAAAAAATCGGGTTTATTGACCAGAGATGCTCGGGAGAAGGAGCGGCGCAAGTACGGCCTGCTCAAAGCCAGAAAGGCTACCCAGTATCACAAGCGCTAGGAGGCGGTCATGGTCCAGATCAATATGAGGGAAATGTTGGAAGCGGGCGTTCACTTCGGCCACCAGATTCGGCGCTGGAATCCCAAGATGAAGCCGTATATTTTCGGCAAGAAGAACGGAATCTACATCATCGACCTGCAGACGTCGATCGAGATGTTCAAGACCGCCCTGCAGTTCATCGCCGACACGGTCGCCTCCGGCAAGGACGTCCTGGTCGTCGGCACCAAGAAACAGGCGCAATCGATCATCGAGGAGATCGCCGAGGCGACTGGCATGCACTACGTGAACAAGCGCTGGCTGGGCGGTTTGCTGACCAATTTCGGCATGATCAAGAAGAGCATTGACCGGCTGATGGAACTCGATGAAATGAAGAAAGACGGCCGTTGGGAGGTCAAGCCTAAGAAAGAGCAGTCGCGTCTGGAAAAAGTATATAAAAAGCTGTACCGCAGCCTGTGGGGCATCCGCAAGATGACCATACTGCCGGGGGTGGTGGTGGTCATTGATTCCACCTTTGAAGATATCGCCATCAAGGAAGCCAAGCGCATGAACATCCCCATCGTGGCCGTGGTTGATACCAACGCGAATCCCGAGGATGTTCCGTACCCCGTGCCGGGGAATGACGACGCCATCCGCTCCATCCGCCTGTTCATCAGCAAGTTCGGGGAAGCGGTCAGCGAAGGCCAGAACCGTAAAATCGTCGAATCGGCCAACGCCCAGCAGCTCATCGCGGAAAAAGCGGCGCAGGAAGCCGCCGCCGCTGCCGCCGGGGCCGTGGAAAAGGAGAATTAAAATGGCGTTGGACATGGAGTCAGTCAAGAAATTAAGAGAACAAACAGGGATCAGCATACTGGAGTGCAAAAAAGCCGTCGAGGAGTCGTGCGGCGACCTGACCAAGGCCGCCGAGATCCTGCGCAAGAAAGGTTTTGAAAAAGCCAAAGCCAAATCGACGCGGGTGACCAAACAGGGCGCCGTCGGTTCCTACATCCATATGAACGGCAAGATCGGCGTCCTGCTGGAACTTGGCTGTGAGACCGATTTCGTGGCCAAGAATCAGGATTTCCTGCAGCTGCTTAAGGACGTGGCCATGCAGATCGCGGCCATGAATCCCCGCTATATCTCGGAAAAGGACATTCCGACCGCCGACCTGGAAAAGGAAAAGGAGATTTATCGCGCCCAGATGAAAAGCAGCGGCAAGCCGGCCAACATCATCGAAAAAATAGTGGAAGGCAAACTGAGCAAGTTCTACGCCGACGTTTGTCTCCTGCACCAGGCTTTTTTCAAGGATGACACTCTGACCATCGAGAAATTGATTGCCGAAAAAATCCACAAGACCGGCGAAAACATCATCGTCAAAAGGTTTGTCCGTTACCAGGCGGGCGAAGAACTGTAAAATGGCTCCCTGCCAGGCCAAGTACAAGCGGGTCCTTCTGAAGCTGAGCGGGGAAGCATTGCATGGCGAAGGCTCGTTTGCCATCAGCCCCGATGTCATCAGCGATATCGCGGCCGAGATCAAAGAAATTCACGATCTGGGGATTGAAATCGCCATCGTGACCGGCGGCGGGAATTTTTTCCGCGGCGGGCGGGCAGCCGAACTCGGCATTGACCGCGCCTCCGCCGACTACATGGGCATGCTGGCCACCATGATCAACGGCATCGCCCTGCAGAACGCGCTTGAAAAAAAGGGGCTGCA
>Ga0315293_10003343_pt1 | contig 15449 bp, 13 predicted proteins | sample YL17G13_20_MG_FD_203071 | JGI IMG/M metagenome (GOLD analysis project Ga0315293, IMG submission 203071) | Sediment microbial communities from Yellowstone Lake, YNP, Wyoming, USA - YL17G13_20 | ecosystem: Environmental > Aquatic > Freshwater > Lake > Sediment | place: USA: Wyoming | collected...
CGCGGTCCTCATCGAGATCGATTCGGACGCGGGGTGAGCGTCTCGGGATCCTAAGACGTGCTTATTCGCGCTGCCGGACGTCCCGGCCCTTTTCGCAGATTTCCAGGAGAACGCGGCCCGTGTCGTGGGGATGGAGGAAAGCCACCTTCGCCCCGCCGGCGCCCGGCCGGGGCACCGGATCGAGGGCCCGGATCCCGCTTTCCGTCAAATGGGCCAGGGTTTCCTTGGCGTCATCGACTCCGAAGGCGATATGATGCAGCCCCTCGCCCCGCCGCTCGATGAACGTCGAGATCGTCGAATCCGGCGAGATGGCCTGGATCAGCTCTAGGCGGACGCCGTCGACATCGAAAAGGGCGACCCGAAGCCCGCGGTCGGGAAGGTCCTCATAGCCTTCGAACTTGAGCCCCAGCACGTCCCGGTAAAAGGGGAGATGCTCCTCCAAGTCTTTGACGGCGATCCCGATATGGGCGATCTTCCGGATCATGGCCGCGCTCATTCCCCGATGAGCTCGCGGGCGATGACGAGGCGTTGGATCTCGCTCGTCCCCTCGCCGATGGTGCACAGTTTGGCGTCGCGCCAGTGTTTTTCCACGGGATAGTCCTTGCAGTAGCCGTAGCCGCCGTGGACCTGGACGGCGTCCTCCGCCACCCGGACCGCGACCTCGGACGCGTAGAGCTTAGCCTGGGCCGAGATCAGGGTCGTTTTCCGGCCGGCGTCCTTTTCGTCGGCGGCATGCTCGGTCAGAAGGCGGGCGGCGTTCGTCGCCGTGGACATATCGGCCAGCTTGAATCGGACCGCCTGGAAGGCGGCGATCGGCCGGTTGAACTGGCGCCGTTGCTTGGCGTAGGCGACGGCCGCGTCAAGCGCCCCCCGGGCGATCCCCACGGCGAGCGCGGCGATGGAGATGCGGCCTCCGTCGAGGATCTCCATGGCCTGGATGAAACCCTCGCCCTCGCGGCCGAGGAGGGCGTCCTCGCCGACCCGGCAGTCCTCGAGAACGAGGGAGGCCGTGTCGGAAATGCGCATGCCGACCTTATCCTCGTGCTTCCCGACGGACACGCCGGGGGCGTCGAGCGGGACGATGAAGGCGGAGATGCCGTGGTGGTCGGTGCCGGGCTTCGTTCGGGCCATCATGACTCCGACCCCGCCCACGCTGGCGTGGGTGATAAAGTTCTTGGTCCCGTTCAGCACCCAGCCCCGGCCGTCGCGGACGGCCGTCGTTTTGGTCGCGCCGGAGTCCGATCCGGCTTCTGGTTCGGTCAGGCCCCAGGCGCCGAGCGTTTCCCCGCCGGCCAGCCGGCGGACCCAAGCCCGGCGGGCGGCCTCTGTCCCGTAGGTATGGATATGGCTCGTGCACAGGGAGTTGTGGGCCGCCACCGAAAGGGCGATGCCGCCCTCGACGGCTCCCAGCTCCTCGAGAACCGCGACGTAATGCCTATAGGTCAACCCTGAACCGCCCCACTCCTCGGGGATCAGGATCCCCATCATCCCCAGCTCGCCGAGCCGGCGGAAGATGTCCTTCGGGAAGAAGGCCTTTTCGTCCCATTCCCTGGTATGAGGCGCGATCTCCGTCCGGGCGAAATCGCGGACCATCTCCCGGATCTCGTTTAGGGATTCGATATTATCGTTGCACATAATGAAGTCCTCCTTGTTTTTAAATCGATTCCATTTTGTGCGGGATAAAAAAAGAAGATCCGGGAACGGACGAAGCGACCGTGGAGGAAGGCTCGGGGAAGAGGCTCGCTCCCCGGCGGAAATCTTGACGCCTGCTTCGTTCGGTTTTTCCGGCGGCGAGTATCTCGCCCGCAAATCCCTGCCGATCAATACGGTTCGTGCTGTCATCGGGGGGATGTTCTCTCCTGAGGAATGACGCTCGGGACTTCTCGCCGGCCGCAAGATGCGGCTTCTCGAAAAAACCGAAACGCAGCGGCGAGATTTCCTTATGGTCGCTAGGCCTTCTTTTCCCTCGCCCTTGCAGCGAGCACGAAACGGCGTGAAAAACCCGAGTCGGGAGCGAGTCCGATGCCGGATCTTCTCTCTTTTTTCTTCTAGCCCACACAAAATGGAAGAGAATCATTTTTATTTCGCTTCGAGTTCGAGCAGAAGGCGTTCCGGATCGACCAGCGCGCCTTCGGCGACATGGATCTTTTTGACCGACCCGTCGAGCGACGATTTGATCTCGTTCTCCATCTTCATCGCCTCGACGATGACCAGCGTCTGGTTCTTCCTGACCGCTTCGCCTTCGGCGACGAGGACCTTGATGACCTTGCCCGGCATGGGCGCCTTGATCTTGAGCCCGCCGCCCAGGCCCTTGTGATCGTCCGTCCAGGAGCGGCCGGCTGCTTCGCCGGGCTCGCGGAGGACGTATTGCCGGCCTCCGATGCAGACGATCTCGCGGTCTTTATCCCGGGCGATCAGGACATTATGGGACCGGCCTCCGACGACGAGCGTCAACTCGTTGTCCGAGATCCGCCGGACGTCGGCTTCGAATTCAACGTCTCCCTGCTTGACCTGAAAGAGGCCCTTCTTCTCTTCGACAGCCACTTTTTTAGTAACGCCGTTCACCAGGAATTCGAACTCCATGTCAGTCCGCTCCTCCCATCCTCCACCGGCCCAGGGTCTGCCAGGGCCCGGCCGTCTCTTCCTTCGCCCGCGGGCCGCCCTTCGGCCGGGTCCGCCGGCCCATCTCATCGATGGCCGCGGCGGCCAAGGCCAGTGGGAGCTCTCCTTCTTCACCCGGCGATCTCGTCCAGCCGTCGAAATATTTCGGGATGAAGGCCGTGTTCGTCCGTCCGGCCCGGAACTCGAAGTGGCGGATGACGTCCTTGAGGAAGTCGATGGTCGTATGGATGCCGAGAACGGCAAACCCGTCGAGCGCGGCGGCCATGCGCCGGCAGGCCAGCTCCCGGTTCTCCGCCCAGACGACGAGCTTGGCCAGGATCGGATCATAGTAGATCGGGACATCCCATCCGCCGTAAATGCCGCTGTCTAAACGTATGCCGGGTCCTTTCGGTTCGCGGAGAAAAAGGATCCGGCCCGGCGAGGGGAGGAAATTGGCGGCCGGGTCCTCGGCGTAGATCCGGCATTCAATGGCGTGCCCGCGCTGACGGAGGTCGTCTTGTTCCAGGGCCAACGGTTCGCCGGCGGCGACCAGGATCTGCCGGCGGACCAGGTCCACGCCGGTCACGAGCTCGGTCACGGGGTGCTCGACCTGGAGGCGGGCGTTCACCTCGAGAAAATAAAAGTTGCGGTCCTTGTCCAGGAGGAACTCGACCGTGCCGGCGTTGTTGTAGCCCGCCGCCCGCATGGCCTTCACGGCGGTCTCGCCCATTTTCAACCTAAGCGCGTCGTCCAAGGCCGGCGAGGGCGTCTCCTCGACGATCTTTTGATGCCTCCGCTGGATCGAACATTCCCGTTCGAACAGATGGACGGTTTGGCCGAAGTTGTCGGCCAGGACCTGGAACTCGATGTGGCGGGGCTCTTCGATATATCGTTCGAGATAGACGGATTCGTCCCCAAAGGCGGACTTGGCTTCGCGCCTCCCCGCTTCAAGAGCGGGACCTAGGTCTTTTTCTTCGGTGACAACGCGCATCCCTTTGCCGCCGCCCCCGGCCGAAGCCTTGACGATGACCGGGAACCCGAGAGCCCTGGCCGCCTTTATATATTCCCCGGGGTCAGCGGGAACAGACTTCATCCCGGGGATGATCGGGATGCCGGCTTTCTCCATCGTCTGCCGGGCTCGGACTTTGTCGCCGACGAGCTCGAGGGCCTCGGACCTGGGGCCGATGAAAACGATCCCTTCCTTCTCCAGGCGCCGGGCGAAAGCGGCGTTCTCGGCCAGGAAACCGTAGCCGGGATGGACGGCCTCCGCGCCGGAGTCGCGAACGGCCCGGACGATCCGGTCCATGTCGAGATAGCTCTCGGCGGCCGGGGCCGGCCCGATTGCGACCGCTTCGTCGGCCAGGCTAACGTGGAGGCCGGCCCGGTCGGCTTCCGAATAGACGGCGACGGGGGAGATGCCCATTTCGCGGCAGGCCCGGATGATCCGGACGGCGATCTCGCCCCGGTTGGCGATCAATATTTTTTTAAACATATTTATTTCGCCCACTTGGGCTTCCGTTTTTCGAGGAAGGCGGCCATGCCCTCCTGTCCTTCCCGGCTCACCCGCAGGCCGGCGATCATTTCCGCCGTGAACCTTTTGGCCTCCTCGAAGCCCATTCCGGGGACCCGGCGGAGCAGTTCTTTGCAGCTGGACAACGCTTCGGGACCGGACGAAAGGAGCAGCCAGGCGATCTCTTCGACCTTGGCGTCCAACCGGGCCGCCTCGACGACGGCGTTGGCCAATCCGATCTCGACCGCCCGATGGGCGTCGATGCGTTCGCCCGTCAGAAAATACTGCCGGGCCAGGCTCTCCCCAGTCCGGCGAACGACATAAGGCGCGATGCAGGCCGGGACGAGGCCGATCTTGACCTCGCTCAACCCGAACTTCGCTTCGGCCGAGGCGACGACGATGTCGCAGGCGGAGAGGAAACCGGCCCCGCCGCCGATGGCCGCCCCGTTGACCCGGGCGATGGTCGGTTTGGGCAGGGCGTAGAGTTCGTAGAGGAAGTCGGCCAGCTCGAGGGATTCCTGGAGATTCTGCTCGTAGGAAAAACGGACAATCTCGCGCATCCAGTTCAGGTCCGCCCCGGCGCAGAACGACTTGCCCTTTCCCGAGAGAATGACGACCCGGACCGCCGCGTCGTCGCGGACGTCCCGGAGGGCGTCCCTCAGCTCGCGGATCATGGCCGAGTTGAAGGCGTTGTGGACCTCGGGCCGGTCGAGCCAGAGGCGGGCGAGCTGTCCCTCCCTCTCGACCGAGATCGTCTCGTAGTTCTTTTCGCTCATGGCGCCTGCCCTCACATCCTGAAGATCCCGACCTTATAGTCGGGGATGGGAGCGTTCAGGCTCATGGCGATGCCGAGGCCGAGGGCCGCGCGCGTGTCGAGCGGGGCGAGGATGCCGTCGTCCCAGAGGCGGGCCGTGCTGTAATAAGGGCTCGCCTCCTCCTCGTATCTTTCCATGATCGGCCGGATCACCTTTTCCTTTTCCTCGTCGCTCATCTTGACGCCCTGTTCCTGGAGGCGCTTGAGCTTGACGCTGACCAGGACCCCGGCCGCCTGTTCGCCGCCCATGACGCTGATCCGGGCGTTCGGCCACATCCAGAGCAGGCGGGCGTCGTAAGCCCGGCCGCACATGGCGTAGTTGCCCGCCCCGTAAGAGCCGCCGACGATCACGGTGAATTTGGGCACGTCGGCGTTGGCCACGGCGTGAACGAGCTTGGCCCCGTCCTTGGCGATGCCGCGGTGTTCGTATTGCTTGCCGACGATGAAGCCGGTGATGTTCTGGAGAAAAACGAGGGGGACCTTGCGCATGGCGCAGAGGGTTATAAAATGCGCCCCCTTCAGGGAGCTTTCGGAAAAGAGGACGCCGTTGTTGGCCAGAATGCCGACGGGGTAGCCCATGATCCGGGCGAACCCGCAGACGAGCGACTGGGCGTATAGCTCCTTGAACTCTTGAAAACGGCTCCCGTCCACGATCCGGGCGATCACTTCCTTGATGTCGAAGGGCTTGCGCAGGTCTCTGGGGATGACGCCGTAGAGTTCCCGGGGATCGTAATACGGATCTTCGGGGACGGCCGCGTCGAGGGCGAAGCGGCGCGGCGGATCGAGGGTCTCGACGATGTTCCGGGCGATCTCGAGAGCGTGCTCGTCGTTCATGGCGTAGTAATCCGACACGCCTGAGATGCGGCAGTGGACGTCCGCCCCGCCCAGGTCCTCGTCCGTAACCTCTTCGCCCGTGGCCGCCTTGACCAGGGGCGGGCCGCCGATGAAGATCGTCCCCTGGCGGCGGACGATGACCGTCTCATCGCTCATGGCCGGAACGTAGGCGCCGCCGGCCGTGCACGAGCCCATGACGATGGAGATCTGGGGGATCCCGAGGGCGGACAAGCGGGCCTGGTTGTAAAAAATCCGCCCGAAATGCTCCTTGTCGGGGAACGTTCCGGCCTGATGGGGGAGGAAGATCCCGCCACTGTCGACCAGATAAATGCAGGGGAGCCGGTTTTCGAGGGCCACTTCCTGGGCCCGGAGATGCTTCTTGATGGTCATGGGAAAGTAGGTCCCGCCCTTGACCGTGGCGTCATTGGCCACGACCAGCACTTCCCGGCCGTGGACGACGCCGATCCCCGTGACCATGCTGGCGGCCGGGGCTTCGTCGTCGTACATGCCGTTGGCGGCCAGGGGGCTGAGCTCCAAAAACGGAGTACCGCGGTCGAAAAGCTTCTCCAAGCGTTCGCGGACGAGCATTTTGCCCCGGGATTTATGGAGGTCCCGGTATTTGGGCGGACCCCCCTCGTGGACCTTGGCCAACCGCTCCCGGTACTCGGCGATGACCCGGGTCATCTGATCGAAATTCTGATGGTATTCGGGACTTTGCGTATCGATCTTGGATTCGATCCTAAACATGACGGCCCCTTTCCCGAACATGGCCCTCCGGCCGAGCCAGGAGGACGGCCCGCTTTCTGAGCGGCCTTATTCCGGAACGAACTTGTAGCCGTAATAGATGACGCCGGCCGTGCCTTCCTCATAAAGCTTGCGGAATTCGAGGCGAACCGGCATCCCGACCTTGAGGGCGGCGAAATCGCAGTCGACGACCTGGGCCGTGAGTTTGACTCCGTCCGCAAGCTCGGCGATCCCGACGGCGTAGGGAGACTGGTCTTCGAATGGTTCCGGAGGAACGCGGATGATGGTGAAGGTCAGGAGCTTGCCGGTCTCGGCCAGCTTCGTTTTGGTGAACTCGCGGTTGCCGCATTGAGGGCAGACGAGGCGCGGAGGGAAGGCGATGTAACCGCAGTTCGTGCATTTCTCGGCTTCGAACCTGTATCTTTGGGGATATTCACGCCAGGATCTAGCTGGATTCGGCATCGTCTCCTCCTTTACTCCGCCTCGAAAACGTGGACGACGGAACTGCCCCCCGTGCCTCCCATGTTCTGGGTCAGGCCGCGTTTCGCGCCCTTGATCTGCCGCTCGGCCGCTTCGCCCCGGAGCTGTTTGACGACCTCCACGGCCTGGGCGACGCCGGTCGCGCCGACGGGATGGCCTTTAGCCTTCAGACCGCCGCTCGGGTTGACGGGGAATTTTCCCTTGAGGGAGGTCAGTCCTTCCTCGACGGCCTTTCCGCCCCGGCCTTTTTCGACGATCCCGAGGGCCTCGGTGATCATGATCTCGGCGATGGTGAAGCAGTCGTGGACCTCGAACAGGTCGATGTCGCCGATCTTCCGGCCGGACATCGCCAGCGCTTTTTGGCCGGCGATGTGCGTCGATTCGATCCAGGCCAGGTCCTTTCGCGAGCTCAGGGCGATCGTGTCCGTGGCCTGTCCGCAGCCCGTGATCCGGATGACCGGCTTTTTCATTTTTTTAGCCATGTCGGCGGGGCAGAGGACCACGGCCGCCGCCCCGTCGGTGATGGGCGAGCAGTCGAGGATCCGGAGCGGATCGGCGACCAGAACGGACTGGAGGACTCCCTCGACTGTGACCTTGAACGGATATTGAGCCAGCGGGTTTTTCGACCCGTTGTCGTGATTCTTGACCGCGACCAGGGCCAGCTGTTCGCGCGTCGTGCCGTATTTGTGCATGTGGGCGACGGCCATCATCGCGTAAAGGCCTGGGAAGGTCAGGCCGTGAAAGCCCTCGTATTCCTGATCGGCGGCCGTGCCCAGGGCGAAGGTCGCCTCGCAGCCCGTCACGTCCGTCATTTTCTCCACGCCGCCGACGAGGACGACGTCGCTCATCCCCGAGGCGACCTCGATGAATCCCTGGCGGAGGGCTAGGCCGCCCGAAGAACAGGCGGACTCGACCCGCGCCGCCGGGACGGGATTCTTGCCCAGATAGTCGGAGAGGAGCGAGGCCAGGTGCTCCTGGCCGACGAAGAGACCCGACGACATGCAGCCGACGACCATGGAGTCGATCTTGTCCACGCCGGCGTCGTCCAGGGCCAGCAGGGCCGATTCGACGAATATCGTCCGGAGCGATTTCTTCCAAAGCTCGCCCCATTTGGTCATGCCGATCCCGATTACAGCTACGTCTCTCATGGGCGACTCCTATTCCGCCTTGCGGATCTTCCGGCGGTACTTGGCGTATACGCCGTAGTCGATGTAATTTTTATTTCTGTCCAGCATGTCCCGGGTCAAGGGAGCGAGGTTCCGGACCTCGTCGATCCGCTCCGTGACGCGGAAGATGAAGCCGTCGCTGCCCGCTCCCGACCCGTAGGAGACGAGAAGGATCATATCCCCCGGCTTAGCGATGTCGAGGGTCGAGGTCAGGCCCAGCGGCGAGGACCCCGAATAGGTGTTGCCCAGCTTGGGGACGAGCCAGCCCGGATCGATCTGATTGCGGGAGAATCCCAGGATCTCGCCCGCGCGCAGGGGGAACTTGCCGTTGGGCTGGTGGAAGATGACATACTGGAAGTCGGCGGGTTTCATTCCCGCCTTGGCCATGATCCCCCGGGCGGCGCCTAGGATGTGGCTGAAATAGGCGGGGTCACCGGTGAATCGGCCGCCGTGCTGGGGATAATATTGATACTCCCGGCGCCAGAAATCCGGAGTATCGGTCGTGTAGGAATACGTGTGAAGTGTCTCCGCGACGAGCTTGTCTCGGCCGAAGATGAAGGCTGCCGCGCCGGCCGCGGCGGAGTATTCGAGCGCGTCGCCGGGCGCGCCCTGCGAGGTGTCCGCGCCCACGGCCAGGCCGTATTTGACCGCGGCCGCCTGGACGAGGCTGAGGGCGATGAACATGCCTTCCGTTCCCGCCTTGCAGGCGAACTCGAGGTCGGCCGTATGGACCTCGGGGGTGGCGTTGAGCGCCTCGGCCAGGACCGTCCCGCTCGGTTTCACGGCGTAGGGATGCGATTCCGAACCGACGTAGACGGCCCCGATCTCTCTCGGGTCGATACCAGCGCGGCGCAGGGCGTTCTTCGACGCTTCGACCGACATTGTGATCGTGTCCTGGTCGGGCGAGGGAACCGACTTCTCCTCGAGCATGAGCCCTTTTTTGTAACTCGGGGCATCCGCGCCCCAGACCTTGGCGATCTCCTCGACTTTGATCCGGTTCCGCGGGATGTAGGCTCCGTAACCGACGATTCCTGCCATGGCTCCAGCCTCCTTTCGATGCCGACGAAAATGGCAGCGTCTGTTTAATGAATTAAGAACGCGAAACGCGTCATAAGATCATCGCTGCCGTCAATTCAACAGCGCAATTATCCTTCCATATTCAGCCGGTGAAGTCAACCGCGATCAGGAAAACCGTGAGGGGAGGAGATCTCCCTGGGGCTGCTCTGTCGAAGATGCAGGAAACTATTTGACAACTCCGTCGTCATTTGTCATGATATATGACGACTATGGCGACGAATGATTCAAGCTCATCAGAATGGGTTCCTCGTCTACTCGATATTCCTACGCTCCTGGCCAAGAGGTCTCATTTTCTTTTAGGGCCGAGACAGACAGGCAAGACGTCGCTTGTCCACCATTCTCTCAAAGAGGCGAAGGTCTATGATCTGCTCGATACATCAATTTTTCTTGCCCTTAGCCGGAATCCGGGCAGGCTCGCGGAGGAATTGAAACCGCGAGAATCGATCGTGGTGATTGACGAAATACAACGCCTGCCGATTCTTTTGAATGAAGTCCATCGCTTAATAGAAACTCGGGGGATCCGATTCCTGCTGACAGGATCGAGCGCCAGGAAGCTCCGGCGCGGCGGCGTCAACCTGCTAGGCGGGCGCGCCCGGACGAAGAATCTTCATCCGCTGACTTGGACAGAGCTGGGGGGGCGGTTCGACCTGGCCCGGGCCATGGATCGGGGCCTTCTTCCCTCGATCTATTTTTCGGACGACCCCCAGGCCGACCTCCAGGCCTATGCCGGCATGTATCTCCAGCAGGAGATCATCGCCGAAGGCGCGTCGCGCAACGTGCCCGCATTTAGCCGGTTCCTGAAGGTCGCGGCGCACTGCAACGCGACCATCGTAAACTTCACCAATGTGGCCAACGACGCCCAGGTGGCGCGCACAACGGTCTATGAATATTTCGATATTTTGAAGGACACGCTCGTGCTGCACGAGCTTCCCCCATGGAGAAAGACAAAGAAAAGAAAGCCTCTGGCCTCATCGAAATATTATTTCTTCGACGTGGGCGTGGCGGGGGCGCTCCAGGGGAGATCCTTCCGACCGGGGACGCCGGAATTCGGCGAAGCATTCGAGACTTATCTCATGCACGAGCTCTCGAGTTACGCGGATTACGTATCCGGAGAAGCGCTCGGTTACTGGCGCTCGACTTCCGGTTTCGAGGTGGATTTCATCCTGGGAGACCATACGGCCGTGGAAGTCAAAGCCAAAGAGAATGTGTCGCCTCAGGACTTGAGGTCTTTGAGGGCTATCGCCGAAGAGAAAATGTTGAAGCGCTATCTCTGCGTCTGCCTGGAACCCCGTCCGCGGGAGGCAGCGGGTATTGCTGTTCTTCCGTTCAAGATGTTTTTAGAAGCCTTGTGGGCTGGCGAATATCGATAGCCAACGGGCTAGAATCTCAGCGATGTCTTGAACTGGATCCAGCGCGGGATGCGGGTTATCGGGATCGCTCAGAGCTGGAAGCGGTAGGACTCCGGTAAGAGGTTTTGTCGATGAAGCCGTCGAACTACACGGAAGAGCAGATCGCCTTCGCTCTACGGCAAGCCGAAACGGGAACGTGTCGAGCATCTCGAGGAAGCCTATTGGGTTAGCGAGTGGCGGGCCTGACCTGCCCCCCTCATGGGGATCCAGCCCGTGTGATAGTATTCTGCCTATCGGCATCGACCGCATCCCCGGGACGGGGAAATCGAGCTGTCCGGACAGGCTCTCCAGGGCGTCGACCAGGGCGTTTTTCACCCGCCGAAGATAGCCTTGACCGCCGGCCCTGTTAAGCCGCGATCGGCCGATCTCGGGCCGCGGGCTCAGGAAGCGGTCTTGGCGAAGACGAACGTCGTCCGGCGGGGGCCCTCGGGCAGCTGGCCGGTCTGGACGAGGGTCAGCGCCTTCCCATCGGCCGAAAGGCTCAATTCCTCGACCGAGTCGTACTTGAAATAGTCGATCTCGGGATTGTTGCCCTGGATCATCATGGTCATCCCCTCCTGCTCGGAGCGGATTACCAGGCGGCCCTTCTCCAGGACCGCCGTGCCCTTGAGGTCCTTAAGGCTCTCGCCGGCGTTGAGGCATTCCTTCCCGTCCAGGGTGTAGCGGGCGCTCTTGACCGTCGTCGGACGGTCGGGGACGACCACGGTCCGGCGCAGCGAGACGGCCCCGGATTCCTGGCGGATCGACAGGCTGATTTCGGCATTCATCAGGACCATCCCGCCCAGGTCGCTGCGGCCCGGATCGAGCTTCCACTCGCCGGAGAAATCGGAGCTTTGGGCCCGGCCGGCGCCGGCCGCGGTCAGAACGGCTAAGAGAATCAAGACCATCCGGTGATGTTTCATGGTTGCACCTCTCCTCTTAAACGACGGGCCGCCGTGGATCGTTGCGGGGACTTCCTTCACAGGGCCGCATCCGCCGCTATTTGTAGATCCGGTAGATCTCCCGCCAGGACAGGATCTTCAGGATCGAGCCGATGGGCTGTTCCAAACGCTCCACGGTCGAGTCGTATTCCTGGATATAGACTTCGCGCTTGTACGAGCCGGGGACTTTCTGCCTTTCTCCCACGGTCACGGCCCGGCGGGCCTTGCTGGCCAGCTGATAGCTCTCGGAGGGAACGCCGCCCGTCGTCTTGAGGGCCTTAAGGATAAGAATTTACTTTTTCGCCGGAGGCTTGCGGGGCGTCCGGAATAGGCCGATAATTTCCTGCTTCCATCGTCAACGAGGATATTCAGGCCCTCGGGCGATGTAAAGGACGGCAGGGAAAGCCGGAAAACAGACCGGGATGCTCAGGGCCCATCGATACCGGCGGCCGTGAGGCCATCATCCAGCCGCACCTCGCCCCTTTGACCCGGCAACGATCACGGAAAATATTCGACCGTGGGATCGGGGAAAAAACCGGTCGGAAAGCCTCTGGCCTCATCGAAATATTATTTCTTCGACGTGGGCGTGGCGGGGGCGCTCCAGGGGAGATCCTTCCGACCGGGGACGCCGGAATTCGGCGAAGCATTCGAGACTTATCTCATGCACGAGCTCTCGAGTTACGCGGATTACGTATCCGGAGAAGCGCTCGGCTACTGGCGCTCGACTTCCGGTTTCGAGGTGGATTTCATCCTAGGGGACCATACGGCCGTGGAAGTCAAAGCCAAAGAGAACGTGTCGCCTCAGGACTTAAGATCCTTGCGGGCTATCGCCGAAGAGAAAATGTTGAAGCGCTATCTCTGCGTCTGCCTGGAGCCCCGTCCGCGGGAGACAGAGGGCGTCCTCGTTCTTCCCTTCAAGATATTCTTAGAGGCCTTGTGGGCCGGCGAATATCGATAGCCAACGCACTAGAATCTTACCGCCGCTTTGAACTGGACCCAGGGCGGGATGCGGGTTATCGAGATCGCTCAGAGCTGGAAGCGGTAGGAGAATTTCAAGAGGAAGATGTTGTCGCCGGGGGCCCGGAAGAGGTCGCCCAGATCGCGGCCGAAGACGAGATCGCCCGGATGGGAATAGTCCGCCCGGCGCTGGGTCCAGACGAAATACAACATGGATCCCGGCCGGAATTCCCAGCGCAGGACGACGGTCCCCCTCATCGACTTGAGGTTGAAATCCGGATCGCGGAAAGAGAAGGATGCGGTGGGTCCGGGACCGTCCGGGTCGACGGTATAGACGCCGCCGGCGAAATCGATCGTCGAATCGCTCGCCCGGCCGAGAACATTGAAATCGAACGTCCGCGCCGCCCGGAGCTCTTTGAACTCCCGATAATCGCCCGTCGCGATATAAGGCTGGAGATAGGCCTGAAGACTGAGGGTCGGGGTGAATGTCCAGTTGAGGCGAATCTCGATGGGCAGGGACTTCTGGATGATATCGGCCAGGATATAGCGCGTGCCCAAGGTCGCGGTCATGAGGGGATCGACGACTTTGGTTACCCATTCGCCCTGGGAATAGCGCCAGGTGTAGCTCGGACTCAGGGACAGGCTGATGTTCGGGACCGGTTTCCAGGTCAGCGTCATTCCTAAGCTCCAGTTGTAGCCGCCCGTCGGATGGTATCTGTAGTTGCCGTTGAGGTTCAAGATCCAGGGCCTGCGGTTGTCGCTCGAGGCATTGAGCCTGATTGTCTGTCCCGAGGGGTAGAAGGCCAGCGGGCCGCCGCGCGTCAGGTAATGGCTGTATTTAGGCGGTTCTTCGTCGAGATGAAGGCCGAACGTCCAGTAGTTCAGAAGCTGTCCTTCGGCGTCCAAGTAAATATATTCGCCGATACGGTTCCCGCCGAAATCATAGTTCCGGAAATAGGCCAGAGTCACGATCCAGCGCCGAAAGACCTTCCCCGGATGGAAGGTCTGATAGCCGAGCTGGACGTGGCCGTTGATGACGTCGCCGCGCGCGTGGTAGCCGAGGTCGTTAGAATCGAATCCGGGCGACATGGCCCCGAGGCCGGCATTGAAAACGATATTGCCTTTCTGTTTGTTGATATAGAAGCGCCCGGCCCAGCCCGAGAGCGAGGTGGCTTGGGTGTCGACGCGGACGTAATCCACGTCCGGCCTCTGGAAATAATGAAGGGAGGAGAGCTGGAGCCGGGTGATATCGGCCGCGGTTCCGGATACGACCGTCCCTCCAACCCAGCCGTTGACCGCCCAGGCCTTGTCCTGGTCCAAGAAGGTCCATCCGTCCATGGCCAGGCCGACGGCGCTCTTGTTCATGGCCCCGGCGAGATCTGCCGTGCGCAGGTCCTTGACGACGGTCGTGGCCAGAAAGCCCAGGCCCTGACGGCCCTCATTGAACTCTTTGAGGCCGCGCAGGATGCCGTAGTTCGTGAACGGTTCGACCTCGACCTCCGAGCGCGCGCCGTCCGTCTCGACCTCGGCGTATTCCCTCCGGGTGATGGCGTTGATGAAGCCGAGGTTGAAGTCTTTCCCGATCTTGCCGGTGAGCTTGGCCGCGGAGAGGATCGTCGTCCAGTCCGGAAAATCGACATAGCCCGGGATGCTGACAGTCCCTTTGGGCGTGCGGCCGATGCGGCGGCTGTAAAAGAAGGCCGGATTCGTCCAGCCGAAAGTCCGGTTGGCGTTCACGCCGCCCGTGCCGAAATTGAAGATGCTCGAACCCTCGATGAAGAACGGCCGCTTTTCGACGTAGTAGGTTTCCTGGTCGCTGATATTGATGACGGCTGGGTCAACCTCGACCTGCCCGAAATCGGGATTGACCGTGACGTCGAGGGTCAGGTTGCTCTTCAAGCCGGCCTTCAAATCGAAGCCCGCGTTGGCTTCGCCTTCGCGGCCCGTCTTGAACGGATTCCCGGGCTGGGCGGGGCTGAAGGCCGCCCGGCCCATGGCGTAGGGCAAGATCTCGATGCGCCGGCCAGGATCGATGTCCCGAATGCCGGTCAGATCGGCGAAGCGCGAGACAAAGCCGCTCTCCTCCTTGGGAATCCAGGTGAAATCATCCGTCTCATTCTTCCGCTTGATGTCCCGGCGGAAGCCCGCGCCCCAGACATAATCCTCTTTCTTCTTGAATCGGAGCTGGTGGAACGGAATGCGTAATTCGACCGCCCATCCGTCCCCGTCGATCCGGGCCGCGCTTTCCCAAACGCCGTCCCAGGTCCCATCCGTGCTCTCGTCGTTGAACAACGTGCCGTCCATCCGGGATCCGGCCGGATTGACGGCGAAATAATAACCGCTGCGGCGGTCGAAATAGGGATCGAGGCCGAAGTAAAACCAGTCCGAATCGACGAAATCGTCCCGGCGGCCGAGACGACCGTTGACCTTGTCCGGTTCGGTATCCCACAGGCGCGCCGCGATGTAAAGATTGTCTTTATCGTAGGCGACCCAGACCGTCGTCCTCTCTGTCGGCGGCCGGCCATCGAGAGGAGCGGCCTGAGTGAAGTCGCTTCGGCCTTCGGATCGCCAGACCGGTTCAGAGAGCGCGCCGTCGGTCTTAATCGGCCCTCCTGCGGGAACAGCAACGATCGTCTTGCGCGGAGGGGCCTGGGCGGCGAAGGCGATGGAACCGATCATCAGCGAGACTATCAAGAACGCATACCGAAGGAATTTCATCTTGTCAGGGATGCCCTCATGGTCTCGAATTTGTCCTGATAAATCAGGATTTATATCTTATCGATATTGCGAAGTCAATCCGGTCTAATGCTATAAGGTTTTCTTCTATATTGAGTGGGTTGAGAAAGAAGAAGATCCGGGAACGGCCGAAGCGACCGTGGAGGGTTCAGCCTTTCCGAGCCGTCCTTCGAGGGAAACCGGCCCGGAAGAGGCCGGTCG
>Ga0315293_10003344_pt1 | contig 15446 bp, 10 predicted proteins | sample YL17G13_20_MG_FD_203071 | JGI IMG/M metagenome (GOLD analysis project Ga0315293, IMG submission 203071) | Sediment microbial communities from Yellowstone Lake, YNP, Wyoming, USA - YL17G13_20 | ecosystem: Environmental > Aquatic > Freshwater > Lake > Sediment | place: USA: Wyoming | collected...
TGAGGACCTGCGGGAAGGGAAGCCGCTTGATGCGGCCGAGTTCGCCGTGCACCTGGATCAGGTGCGCGACGGCCGGGCGAACGCGGACTACCAGGACCCGGCGCGGTTCTTCAGTAAGACCTACCTCACGAAGAGCCTGCTGGCGATGGCGGCGGAGGCGGTCCGGCGGCTCTCGGGCATCAAGACCGAGGCGTCGGCCGTCTTTAACATGGCCACGCAGTTCGGCGGCGGTAAGACGCACGCCCTGACGCTCCTCTATCACTTGGCCATCGCCGGAGAAAAGGCAAAGGCCTGGACGGGCGTCAACGGCATCCTGGAGCGGGCCGGCGTGACCGAAGTGCCCAAGGCCAAACTGGGAGTCTTTGTGGGCACCGAATTCGACTCGATCACCGGCCGAGGTGGCAAGGACGGGACGCCGCTACGGAAAACCCCTTGGGGGGAACTTGCCTACCAGATCGGCGGCGACGAGGGGTTCAAGGTGGTCGCGGAGCACGACAAGCAGATGACCGCGCCATCGGGCGAGGTCATCCGGTCGTTCCTGCCGACCGACAAGCCCTGCCTGATCCTCATGGACGAGTTGATTAACTACGTCAGCCGCAACCGTAAGAGCGGCTTGGCGACGCAGCTCTACAACTTCCTTCACAACCTCTCGGAGGAGGCCCGCGGACAGGAACACGTCGTGCTCGTCGCATCCATCCCCGCGTCGGAACTTGAGATGAGTGCCGAGGACCAGGCCGACTACGACCGCTTCAAGAAGATGCTCGACCGGCTTGGGAAGGCCGTCATCATGGCCGCAGAAGCCGAGACATCGGAGATCATCCGCCGACGGCTATTCGAGTGGGACGGCATCACGCGGGACGGCGAAAAGACAATCACGGCCTACGCGGACTGGTGCGTTGAGCATCGGGCGCAGATTCCAGGATGGTTTCCGGTGGACAACGCTCGAGAGGCGTTTCGGGCGACGTATCCGTTCCACCCGGTGGTGCTCTCCGTGTTCGAGCGGAAATGGCAGCAGTTGCCGCGATTCCAGCAGACGCGGGGGATTCTGCGGCTACTCGCGCTTTGGGTATCCAAGGCGTACTACGAGGGCTTCAAAGGCGCTCACCGCGACCCCCTGATCGGCCTCGGCACAGCGCCCCTTGAGGACCCGTTTTTCCGCACGGCCGTGTTCGAGCAACTCGGCGAGAGCAAGTTGGAGGGAGCGGTCACCACGGACATCTGCGGCAAGAAGGGGTCGCAGGCTGAGCAACTGGACCGCGAGGCCGTGGCGGACATCAAGAAGGCCCGGTTGCACCGCAAGGTGACCACGACGATCTTCTTCGAGTCCAACGGAGGCCAGATGCGGGCCGAGGCGACTGTGCCGGAGGTTCGCTTGGCCGTGGGGGAACCGGACCTCGACATCGGACATGTGGAGACCGTCCTGGAGACGTTGGGGCAGACTTGCTACTACCTGTCCATCGAACGAAACAAGTATCGCTTCAGTACGACGGAGAACCTGATCAAGCGCTTCTCCGACCGGCGGGCGAGTGTCAGTGAGAAGGTGATAGAAGAACGCATTCGGTCAGAGATCCAGAAGGTTTTCGTCGGCGCGGACGGGGTCGAGAGGGTCTTCTTCCCCGAGAGGAGTAACTCGGTGCCGGACCGGCCGGTTCTCACGCTGGCCATCCTACCTCCCGAACACAGTATGGACGACGAGGCCGCCACGAGGGCTTTGGCGCGGGCCATGACGTGGGAGTGCGGGAAGTCCGGCAGGACCTTCAAGAGTGCGATCATCTGGTGCGTTGCGGAGTCGGCGAATCAGCTGAAGGAGGAGACCCGCAAAGCCCTGGCATGGGAGGCAATAGATGCCGAGAAGGACGACCTGCACATCGAGGAGAGCCAGAAACGCCAGCTCGATGAACACGTCCGTAAGGCAAGGCGCGACGCCAAGGAGGTCGTCTGGCGAACGTATAAGAACCTTCTGCTTCTCGGCAAGGACAACGAGCTGCGACGGGTGGACCTGGGCTTGGTGAACTCAAGTCAGGCGCCCTCTATGACGGATGTGATCCTGAAGAGGCTGCGAGAGGACGACGACGTTCAGAAGACCATTAGTCCCAATTTCCTTGTGCGAAAGTGGCCGGGCTTCACTGAATGGAGCACCAAGGCAGTGAGGGACGCCTTCTTCGCGTCTCCCGAGTTCCCGCGCCTTCTGAGTTCCGATGCCGTGAAGGAGACGATTGCCCGGGGCGTCCGGGAGAGCATTCTGGCCTATGTCGGGAAACGCCCGGATGGACACTATGAGCCGTTCAGGTTCGAGGAGGAGATGGCGGTCGATGAGGTGGAGATCGGCGACGACGTGTTCATAATCACCGCCGAGGAGGCGAAGAAGCATATCGAGCCGCCGCGGCTCACGACGCTAGCGATCACACCCGAAACTCCCAGGGTCAAGCCAGGCGGGCACATCACGTTCCAAGCCAAAGGGTTCGACCAACACGGCCGGCCGATGTCGGTCGCAGAACCGACCTGGTCCGCCAAGGGTGGCGAAATCGATCCCAAGGGCGGGTTCAAGGCCGGGCGGGAAGAAGGTGAGTACCTCGTCGAGGCAGCGGTCGGGGACATTCGGGCTCGGACGACTGTTCTGATCACGAAGGAAGAGACCCAACCCGTGCCGAAGCCGCGCCCAACAGAGGTCAAGGGCGTCCGGTGGTCTGGCGAAGTGCCGGCGCAAAAGTGGATGAACTTCTACACGAAGGTGCTGGCGAAATACGCGACGGGCAGCGGCTTGAAGCTCACGGTCACGTTCGAGGCGTCACCGGAGGGCGGCCTGTTGCCGCAACGAGTCGAGGAAACGAAGTCCGCCCTGCGAGAACTTGGCCTGGACGATGATGTCCAGAGTGCCGGCTAGAGACAGACCAGCGGGCTTGCCGGTGTTTGATCCGTAACCGGCTGGTAGTCGGGCGTGGCCAGCCCCATGCGGTCACGTCAGGCCGCTGGCATTCCACTCTCCGCCAGCCCCGACGCGACCTTTCGTCGGGATCGGAAACAGGAGCCGGAACCATGTCGAAACGCGAACCGAAGCGGAACGTCCCGCCGGGGAAGCAAGCCGAAAGGCCGCACGAGTATCGAGTGGACCCGTCCTTTGAACTTCGCGACTGGGACGACTGCATGCGCGCGCTCAGCGTTGCCGTACTCAATGGCAAAGGTGGAATGACTCCCTATGACCCGTCGAAGCACTACATCAAGGAAACTGGCGAGGCGCTCCGCGCTTGGGTCGTCCAGAACTGTTGTGAAGATGGCGGCAGGTTCAGGGCGGCAGGCGCAGGCGTTAGCCTGCGCGCGGCGCTCTGCAGAATTGACACGATGGCTACCTGGTTGCGTTTCCACGGCAAGGATGGGCTTGCTGCGGAAGTGGAGGAACGGGCCAAGGCGCTGTTGGCAAGATGCCCGTTCCATAGGTATCCCAAGGACGATTCGCGGAGGACGGCCCAGGACAACCGGACATTTGACCGAGTGAAACTTGAACTCTGGATAATGGCTAACGACTTCCAAGGGCAACTGAAACGCCTGCTCGTCTTGGGGGCCGGAAAGGGCGAGGCCAAAGGCGCGGACCCGGCTCAAGAGATCGTGAAGATTTGCGATGAGATGCTGCGCCTGGGCCGAGAGCCGGGATCGGGCGAGGGCTTCGTCGTGACCCCGCGCCATCCGTCCAAACGCCCAAAACGGAAGGGCAAAGCGCCGCCGGACGCCGAGCCTGCCCCTTCGGGGGCGGTCCCGGCGGTAGGGAGTTTCCGTCACCGGAGCGGTCCCAGTGGGCTACTCGGGCGGATGGGAATGGTGCTAGATGATATGTGGGAAGCCTTGTCCGCCGAGTTTGACAGCCGGGCGGAGCGCCTGGCCGACCTTGTGAAGGCCCTGGACCCGATCTACGACACCGCAACCTTCTACAACCCTGCCCCGGTAAGCGTGTGGACGGCGTATCCCAAGGCGAGAATGGCGCTATCTGAGGACGAGCGCCTGTGGCTGCAAGAAAAGGAACTTTCCGAGGGAAAGACGGAAGCCGATGCGGATGCCTTCCTCGTGCCGATAGACGCCTTGAATAAGGCGCGGACCAAAAACGAGTGGACCAAGATGCAGTGGCCGGGCTATGTCGTCCAGATGGATCGCCACCTCGTTTTCATCAGCCCGCCGCCGTTCGTCCATGCCTTTGACCGGCGCTTCAACGCGCTGAAGGAATGGGCGGCCGAGCGCGCGCGGCAGGCGGGGGCCAGAGAGGCCGCCGACGGCGAGCGTCTCGCCCTGGACTACACGGACGGCGGGGGGATTGTGAACATCTCTTGTCCGCCCCGCCCGCCTGCCGGCGCGCCCGAAAGCGAGCGCCTCGAGTGGCTCGTACTCCGTTGCAAGACGCTTCAACCGTGCTTTTCCGGGCCGGCAGGGCATTACCCCAACTGCAAGCGGGAGGAAGCCCGCGACTGGCTGGCGACGGCGTACTCGGCCGCCTGCGACTGGCTTCCGCCCGCCACAGTTGGCGAGTGTGAACACTTGGCGACCTTTGACGCGGCCGACCGCAACCGGTCGGCGGCACGGGAGGAACTGGCAAGGCTTGCGCGGGCGGCGACAACTCGCCTTCTTGAACTCCACCAGGAGGTTCCGACCGGGGAGCCCGACGCGACACCGGAAACCGACGCCAGCCTGATCTACCAGGCGGACGGGGCCGACTTTTACAACATCCCGAAATCGGTCCTGTGCAAGGCCGCCAAGAAGAAGCCGAGCGAGCCGGGGTATCTCTGGTCTGGGCGCGGTTACAAGGGCAAGAAGATGCGGGTGTGGCATCGCAAGAAAGACCTAGAGAAGATCGCGCGCAGCCGAAAAGCGCTCGGTCGGGCAAGTAAACGCTCGGCCACGCCAGACGAGAAACCTCCTGCCCCGGTTGCTCCCTATGTTTCCGACGGAAAAAATTATGAGGAAAACGCTAAGGCGTTCTTGGCGAAAATTGGCCAGGAGGACACGGACGTAGAGGATTAGCCTGCCAATGTAGTTTCCGATCAAGTTTCCAATTTCTCGTTCTGCTATCACAAGGGCCGGTCAGGGGTGATCCCTGGCGGCCCTTTGGCTTGTTGGGAGAAGCGGAATGAAAACTACGAAAGAGGCAGCAAAGGAGTTAGGTGTTTCAGCTGCGGCGTTGCGGGCGCATATCGCCGCTGGCAACGTCACTCCACCCAAGCGCCGCGCCGGGCTGATGTTCCTCTGGACACAGTCGGAAATCGAAGCGGCGCGGCTTGCCTTGAGCGTCCCCGGCAGGCGTCGTCCACACTACATGGCCAAGGCGCTGGACGCCGACAAGGGGGACCGGCCATGACCGCCGACCACCAGAACCCCGCCCCGCCGAAGACCGGCCGACTGTGTTTGACCGTCGCCGAGGCCGCCGCCCTCATCGGGGTCTCGCCGCGGCAGGTTTACACGCTGGTGCACAAGGCCGGGTTGCCGACCATTCGCCTCGGCGGGCGGCTGCGCCTTTTCGACGCAGACGCCGTAGCCATGCTCCGCCACGCGCTTAACGCCATAAACGCGCGGAAGGGGCCTCGCTATGGGTGAAGCCCCCGGGAGTCCCACCGCGATCCTGCCGGCACTGCTCACCTTGGCCGACGTGGCTCGGTTCCTGAGCATCTCCCGGCGTCAAGTTCACCGCCTTCTTGCCGCAGGACGGCTGCCGCCAGCGGACGTAAATCTGGGCTTCGGCACGCGTGGAAAACGCTGGAGCCGTGAGCGGCTCGCGGCCTGGGTAGCCGCGGGCTGCCCGCCTGCTGACGCTTGGGCGGCATGCAATAGCCAGCGCCTCGGCTGAAAAACAGGGCAGGTCGAGGGCATGCGGCTTGGCTTGGGAGTACAGGGAACCATGAACGCTGGCAACGGCGACATCCTCGAAGCGGCCCTGGACTACCTGCAGCGGGGTTGGAGTGTGATCCGCATTCATCCGGGCACGAAGAAGGCGGCCGGTAGGTGGGGCAAGTACCAGAAGCGCCGACCAACTCAGGCCGAGTTGGGGTCGTGGTTCGGCAATGGCAGAGGCTTCGGCTTGGCCGTGGTGTTGGGTGCGATCAGCGGTGATCTCGTGGTCCGGGACTTTGACAATGCCACAAGTTACGAAGCGTGGGCTACCGCATTCCCGGACTTGGCCAGAACGCTCCCGACTGTAGCCACGTCGCGCGGCCGCCACGTCTATTTCAGGGCTGCGGACCTCAAAAGCAGGGCGGTCGGGGACGGGGAGTATCGCGCGAACGGGAACTATGTATTGCTGCCGCCCAGTCGACATCCGAGCGGGGCGGTCTACCGTTGGCTCGTTTCACCACCCGACGGGGAACTTCCGCTCGTCGATCCGGTCGAGTTGGGCCTCCTTCCTCAGGTGCCGCGAGTGGAACCTGCGCCGCCGCAGCCGAGTGTTGCCGCGCCAGTGAAGGGCGGACTCCCACAGTTGAGCCAACGCACGCACCGGTTTCTGAAGACCGGCGCCGCTGAGGGTCATCGGAATCACGAACTCTTCTATGCCGCCTGCGATATGGCCGCCTGCGGCATTTCTCGCCCCGAGGCTGAACGGAAACTACTGGACGCCTGCGTTCGGTGCCAGCCCCCCTACCCTCCCGAGGAGGCAGTCCCGACTATCGCGAGCGCCTACAGCCGGCCCAGACAACCGGCCAAGACCACCGATGACCCATGGGGCTGCTATGTGATCCCGCGCTGCATCGCCCAGCGGACGGACATTACCGAGGCCGACAAGCTCCTCTGGAGCGACCTTGATTACCGACAACGAGACAAGATGGAGTGCTTTCCTGGCGTTGACACTCTGGCAAAAGACATCGGCATAAACCGTGATACGGTGTCCCAGGGGGTCAAGCGGCTCAAGAGGGCTCGCCTCTTGACGGTGTGGCGGATCGGCCGCTCCAACCACTACACCACACACCTGCCGGAAATTCCGTCTGTTGTCTCGGCGACAACGACCGGATCTCCACCCGCCGGGAAAACCGGCTCTAATGACCATGAGAGTAAGGGTGTGGACTGTGGGAGTGATACCAGTGAGAGCAAGTGACACAGAGTCCAAGACGCTCGCGACGAAGGGCAGGCACCCCCTTCCCTTCCCCGTCAGCAAGATTACTAGCGGTTGCGCCTTGACAAGTGTTTCTCTATCTGCTACAATTCCACCAATCATGGTACTTAGAGACGGGATTCCCGTATGGGTGGCAGGCGGGCCGACATTCAGGAACAACTGCGGCGGGCGATTGAGGAATCGCCAGTCACGCAGTACCGGTTGGCGAAGGTCTCGGGCATTGACAAAGGCATCCTCTCACGCTTCATTCGGGGGGAGCGAACCATCACGTTAGCGACGGCCGCGCGGCTGGCCGAGGCCCTGGATTTGGAACTTCGGCCGGCGAGGCAGCCAAGAAAATCGAGGTGACGCATGGCATCCGCGTACAAACCGACGTACCACCGGCCCATCCCGGAAGGCGCCGAGCGCTGCACGCTCAAGGGCAAACCGGCTGTCCGATATAAGGACAAGCACGGCCGCGTCCAAGTCCGCCCCTTGACCGATGACGGAACGCGCATGATCCGCGAGCAAAGCCGCTGGTGGATGAAATGGCAGTTGCCGGGCGGCGAGACCCGACGCGAGAAGGGTTTCCGCGACCGGACAGCCACGGAGCAGGAAGCGGCCCGGCGGGAACGCGAGGCTGCACGCATGGCCGCCGGTTTCGTCGAGGTTGAAGAGAAGCACCTGGTGGCGCCTCTCGGGGAGCACCTCGACGCCTTCCTTGCCGACCAGGAACGGGCGGGCCGCAGCGACAAGTACCGCGAGATCCTCAAGAGCCGCATCACCCGGATGAAGGACGCCTGCGGCTGGCACACCTTGCGGGCCGTCCAGCCCTCGACCGTGACGCCCTTCCTAGCCTCGCTGAAGAGTCAGGGCCTGGCATCCAAGACGGTCAACGAGTATCTGGCCGCCGCCAGCGTTTTCCTGAACTGGTGCGTCCAGCAGAGAAGGCTCCTGGCCAACCCGCTGGCGAACGTCACGCGGACAGACCAGACGGTCAAGATGCGTAAGCGCCGGGCGCTCACCGTCGAGGAGGTCCAGCGGTTGCTGTCCGTCGCCGGGCCTCGGCGTCTCCCCTACCTCGTGGCCGTGACCACCGGCATTCGGCGCGGGGAGTTGGAGGCCCTCCAATGGGATGACGTGCACCTGGACGGCATCCACCCCTACATCGCCCTGCGGGCGGAAACCACCAAGGCCCGACGGGCCGACTCGGTGCCGCTGCGGCAAGACGTGGCCGCTGAACTCCGGCGGGCGAGGCCGACGGACGTGGCACCCGAGACGAAGGTGTTCGGTCGCATCCCCAGGATGCGCGACCTCAAGCCGGACCTGGAGCGAGCGAAGATTGACTACATGGACGCAGACGGGCGGCAGGCGGACTTCCACGCACTCCGCATGACGTTCGGGACGATGCTGGCCAAGAGCGGTGTGGCTCCGCGGACAGCGATGGAACTGATGCGGCACACGGACCTGCGGTTAACGATGAACGTGTACACCGATCCCCGCCTCCTGAACACCGCGGGGGCGGTCGAAGACCTGCCCGGCCTGACCCGGCCGACCGAGTTCGAGGCGGCCCGCCTCACGGGCACGCACGGCAAGCCTGCGGACATATCGACAAGGCCGAAAGTATTGCCAAAAAGTACGACATCGCCTGGCGCACATGGGCATTCATGGGCACAGTCGGGCAGGAGAAATGGCCCTGGCGCTGGTAAAAACGCGGATAGAGATGTAGAAATGGTGGAGGCGGTGGGAATCGAACCCACGTCCGGATGCCCGTGACCTGAGGCGTCTACGCGAGTAGTCGGTCTATTGTATCTCGGTCGCCGCGGCTCCGCCCGACAGGATCCACCGCAACCCATCCGGGACTGTTTCTCGCCGACGTCGCACCCGGCGGACTAGTCGGCCAGCCCGTGTGGTGACGTCCGTTGCAGGCCCACGGACAAGCCCGCAGGGACGTGACTGCCCTATTTAGGCAGCCATTCGCATGCCAGTGTTGGCATTTTGCGTTTTGCCGGCAGTTTAAAGAGGTGGCCGACAACCTCTTCGCGCAGCCTCAGACCCTCTAAGGCCCCGTCGATACCAGTCGCCCCCACGAAGTCCTTTCCAATTTAAGTATAGCACATCCCGGCCTTCCCATCAAGCCCCGCCTGCCCTTTTATTCATCGGCCGGAAGCGGCCCACGCGCCCACATTTAGCCGCCCGCCTTGGCGGGCGTTCGCCTTTCGCCCGCCCCCCGCAAAAAATATAGCGCGGCGGGCATTCTTGCCCGCCGCGTTCCCACTCCCGCGCGCTTTGTCATCCCGAGCGCAGTCGAGGGATCTCGCCGTGGGCCGCTTGCCCCGGCATAGTCCCGCCGCGCTCGCCCCGTTGGGGCCGGGACGACGCCGGGTTGCCTTTCCGGTTTCCGGGCTCCGGGTTCCGGGTTGCCTCACCCGCCCCCTTCCCCCTTGCATTCCCTCTATCCCCATGCCAAAATCACCGCGGTTCATTATGCGGGGGACGTTCCTTGGCCTCTTGCAAAAGGTAGCCATGCCGACCGAAGCCGATGCCAGAATCGTGATTGACCAACTCCTGCGAGACGCAGGTTGGAGCATCACAGACAAGGCCCAGGTCTCCACCGAGGAGCCGTCGGCCGATGGTCGCGCCGACTACCTGCTCAAAAACACGCGGACCCAGCCCCTGGCCATCGTGGAGGCCAAGCGTTTCGCCGTCGATCCCTACAGCGCGAAGGCCCAGGCGAAAGCCTACGCCGAATCCCTCGGCGCGCCCTTCGTGATCCTCAGCAACGGCGACGAGCATTACTTCTGGGATTACGCCGAGGGTGATGCCCGCGCCATCATGGGCTTCCCGGCCAGGGCCGACTTGGAACGGCGAGCGGGCCTCAAAATACATCGGCGGGGCAGTCTGGAGCAGTCTCTCGCCGCAATCCCCCTGCCGGACCGCTTCACTTTCAAGGGTGAAGAAATCGAGGCCCGGCCGTATCAGATTGAATGCATCGAGAAAGCCGAGGCCGCGCTCGTCTCAGCGCGCCGCCGGATGCTGTTCGAGATGGCCACGGGCACCGGCAAGACTCTGACCATCGCCATGTTGATGAAGCACTGGTTCCAAGCGGCGGCCATCTCGCGCGTGCTGTTTCTGGCCGACCGTATCGAACTCGCCAAGCAGGCCAAGGAGACCTTTGACGACTACCTGCGCGAGTGGCCGTCGAAAATCCTCTACGGCGGCAAGCGAAGTCTCGAAGGCCAGATCGTCGTGGGAACGCTGGAAACCATCGCGGGCCAACTGGGACCGGGCGGGTTCGGCCACGCTTACTTCGACCTGGTGGTGACCGACGAGTGCCACCGCTCCATTTACGGCAAGCACATGGCCACGCTGGGCCACTTCGACGCCATCCACATCGGCCTGACCGCCACCCCCAACCCCGGCGAACTGCACTGGATCAGCGAATACGAGCGCCGGCTTGTCAAAAGCACGTACATGTTCTACGAATGCTGGGACTCGGCCCGACAGGAGGGCCGCCCCACATTCTGTTACCCGATCACCCACGCCATCCGCGAAGGCTACCTAGCCGACTACAAGGTGTACCTGGCCGAGAGCCGCCTCACGTTCGAGGGCGCCGTGTGGGAAGGCGACGAAATCGCGCCGGGCGAGTGGGGCCGCACGGCCGAATCCGAGGATCGGCTCAAGGTCATCATCGACGAATACTTCGCGGTCGAGGAACATCGGCCACAGCCGCACCCGCGCAAGACCATCGTCTTTGCCGTGTCCGAGAAGCAGGCTGCCGTGCTCGTACGCCTGTTCAACAAACTGCTGCCGGACGATTCCTGCCTTCGCATCGCCCAGCAAACCAACCGCTCACCGGGCCAAGTCCGCCAGGACTTCGCCAAGCAGATCACCTGCTATGCAAACAACGGCAACCCGAAACCGCTGATCGACCAGTTCAAGTTTGACCCGCTGCCTGTGGTGGCCGTCTCGGTGGACATGCTCGACACGGGCTACGACCAGAAGGACATTGAGAACCTGGTCATGCTGCGGCCAACGCAATCGGCTATCAAGTACGCCCAGATGCGAGGGCGTGGCAGCCGCCTGTGCCCGCGCATCGGCAAGACGGAGTTCCTGATCTACGATTTCGTCGGCAACAGCGAGAAGTTCAACGATCCCGGCGCGAGGTACGACCGGCCCAAGGTGGTCGGCCCGCGCCCCGGACCGCAGCCGACGCCGCCCGAACCGGAACCCGAACCAGAGCCCCTGCCACCCGGTCCCGCGCCCCCGCCCGTGCCGCCGCGAGAGTTCCAAGTCATACCGGAAGGGTCGCTTGAGGATGAAATCCGGCGACGCGAGACCATCATCGTGGGACCGGAAGGTCTGGCCATTGACCGCCGCACCTACCAGGACAGGTGGGCCGAGCGCATCCGCGAACTGCGCGAGCATGACCCCGTTGTGCAGCGCATCTTCGCCGGCGAGGACGTGAGCGAGAAGGAGTGGGAAGACATGGCCCGCAGCCTGCACTCGCCGGAGTTCTTCTTCAACGAAGCCAGCCTCCAGCGGGCCTTTGAGCAGCCCACGGGGTCGCTTTCGGACTTCATCCGAGCGGCCTTGGGCCTCTTTAAGTTCCCCACGCGCGAGGAGCGGATCGACAAGGCGTTCAACACGTGGGTTGCCGAGCACTCCAAGGATGTGACGCCGGAGAAGGCCCAGATGTTGCGCCTTCTCCAGTCTCGCGTTCTGACGGGCGAGCGGATCGAGTTGAAACTCTTCAGTCAGCCGCCGTTCTCCCTGTGGGGCGGCCGCGTGCGCATGGAGCAGTTGTTCGGCAAGGAAGGCTTGGTGCGAATCGTCGATGAACTCAACACGCTCTTGGCGGCATAGGAAGGTGTAGATGGACCGATCAGAATTACAGGCAACACTCAAGCGCCTCTGCAAGGTACTGTGGGAAGCCAACGTCACGAACCCGATCACCTACGTGACGCAGATTTCCTACCTCCTGTTCCTCAAGATGCTTGAGGAAATCGACACCGATCAGAAAGAGGCTGGCAACGGACGGCACCGCAGCCTCTTCGGCACGTTCGAGGTCGGCAAACGAAAACTCGACTTTGAGCCGCTCCGCTGGAGCGTCCTCGCGTCCGACCCCGACAACGAGCGGATGCTCCGCACCCTGCGCGACAAACTGCCCCTCATGGCCGAGCACCCGCTCCTTTCACAGGCCGCCCACGCCGTGTTCCAGAACGCCTCGGTCGTCATCCCCAACGGCGCCGCCCTGCGGCGGGCCGTGGACATCATTGCCCCCATCTCGTTTGTCGCCGTCGATGCCGATGTGAAGGGCGACCTCTTTGAGATTCTAGTCAGAGACCTCGGCAGCCAGAAACGTGCCGCCCAGTTCCGCACGCCGCGGCACCTCATCCGCGTCATCACGCAGATGGTGGACCCCGAGATCGGCGAGACCGTCTGCGACCCGGCGTGCGGGTCCGGCGGGTTCCTTATCGCCGCCTACGAACACATCATGCTCGCCAACACCAGCCCAGAGTTGGTCCGGGAGACGGTCAGTCCAGATGGCTTGACGGTACGGCGCGGCATCGGTGACAAACTCAAACGCGCCCAGTGGGAGTTCCTCCAGAAAGGAACGCTCCACGGCTTCGAGAGCGACCCCGACATTCTGCGCCTCTCGGCCATGAACGCCGTCCTCCACCAGTTCGACCAGTCGCCCCTCGTGTGCCGCGACTCGATCTGCGGCAGCGAGGACAGGTGGGACGAGGTTCAGTTCGATGTGATCCTGGAGAACCCGCCGTTCTCCGGCACGCGCGGCGACGCCAAGCGGTCGCTCCGCGTCGAGAAGGGTGACAAGTATGTCCTGTTCCTGGCCCATGCCCTGCGGTCCTTGCGCCCGGGTGGCCGCGCGGGTATCATCTTCCCCAACGGCATCCTCTTCGGGGAAACGGGAAGCCACCTCCAAGTCAAGAAACGGTTGCTGGAGGAGTTCGATTTGCAGGCCGTCGTGACGCTGCCCAAGGGTATGTTTGCGCCGTACACGCCGAACCCGACCTGCTTCATTGTGTTCCAGAACACCGGAAAGCCAACAAAGCAGACGTGGTTTTACCGTGTGGAGGGTGATGGCTCATCGCTAAGTACTGCCCGCAAGTTTAGCAACCGACATCCTAACAACCTTCCCGACCTTTTGGCCAAGTGGCCCGTGCGTGAGACCGAAGACGGCCGAGCCTGGCGCGTGCCAGCAGAGCGGATAATCCAGAACAACTACAATATGACGCTGACAGGATTGGGGTTGATCGTGCCGGAGAAGGTGGATCATCTTGACCCTAGGGAAATCCTGGAGTCGGTTGCGGCGAAAGAGCCTCAGGTCTTCGCCATTATCCGTGAGATGCGAGATCTGCTACTGAAGGGGAAGGTATTGGTAAGTGATGGACTGCCCGAGGGGTGGAAGATGGAGCACCTCGGCGAGATTTGCGACATTTCCATCGGCAAGACTCCCCGGCGCGACAACCCTGCCTACTGGGGCGGCGATAACACCTGGGCCACCATCAGCGACCTGAACGATAGCGAGTTGGTCAACACGAAAGAGTGTATTACTGATCTGGCTGTACGCGAAGTGCGACCCAAGTTGGTTAGGGATGGTACGCTACTCTTCAGTTTCAAACTGACAATTGGCAAGATGGCATTTGCTGGTAAAGATCTCTTCACCAACGAAGCAATTGCTGCTTTGCCTGTCAAAGACCATCAACACGTGGACCCCAAGTACCTTTACAATGCCCTCAAGGTGGCCTCCGTGCGTCATGGCGCTGAGGAAGCCGCGAAGGGCTGGACACTCAACAAGAAGACCCTTCCCTTGCTCCAGATTCTACTGCCTGCAACGTTAGCGCAGCAACGGCGGATCGTTTCGCGGATCGAAGAGTTGACTTCCCGTGTCGAACAGGCGCGCTTAATCCTACATGAAGCAGATGCCGAATTGTCCTCGTTTACCCCAGCACTTCTGGCGAGAGCCTTTCGCGGGGAGTTGTAAGCGTGGCGGCGATTCCAAAGATCGACGAAACGTGCCTTCAGCGGATCTGCGACGGGGATTTCCGGCGACAGGCATTTCCGGTCACCCCATCCTGCTGCCTGTCCCGACCCCTCGGGATTCCCCCCGCCAGGCGAATTCCGTTGACACGGCCCCCGGCCGCAGTAACATCAAGCCGAAGATGGAAAGATTCATTCCGACTTGACAGGCGGCCGATATGGTGTATAATAACAAAGGATTACCACCCCGTCGGCTCACTGGGCAGACGGGACTATGACCTCCCGAGGGCTGCACCGCAGCCCTCGGTTGTTTCATGGAATCAACCATGGACCGAGTAAGCATCTTCATCGACGGCAGCAACCTGTATCACGGCCTCAAGGGCGAGGCCGGGCGAGCCGACCTGGATTTCAACCGCTTCATCGAGCGGCTGGTCAATGGTCGCCGCCTAATTCGGACCTACTACTACAACGCACCTGTTCCAGCCAGCCAAAATCCTGAGCAGGCCCGCAGCCAGCAAAGGTTCTTCGATGGTCTTCGCCGGATACCCTACCTGGCCATCCGACTTGGACGCCTGGAGCCGCGCGACAAGACCTTTGTCGAGAAGGGCATTGATATTACAATCGCCGTCGATATGCTTTCGATGGCATTCCACGACGCCTATGACACAGCCGTCCTGGTGTCCAGCGACGGCGATTTCGTCAAGGTCATCGAGGCCGTCCGCGATCTCGGCAAGCATGTCGAGGTTGCCTGTTTCCGCAAGGCATACCACGTCAAACAGGCGGCCGACAAGGTCATTGAACTGAACCAGTCCTTCCTTGCCCCGCTCTGGATGAAGCGATAGCGCCGCTGCAGCCGTGCCTTGTGGATTTCGCGGGACCCATAACCGGACGGGTCAAAGGGCGACCCGCTTCGCGGCATGCGGGAATTTCCGGCGACAGGCATTCCCGGCCACCCCATCCTGCTTTCCCCCCGCCGCGGCGGGTGCCATGCTTTCGCTTGCGAAAGCATGTCTCCAAGCGCGCCGTTGCTTTCGCCGTTCAATCCGCAATCCGCAATCTCCCTGTTCCTTCATAGGAGCCCTTCGGGCCGCACTCCGCAATCGAATCGTTCCCCAATCCCCCCTCTGCGTGCTCTGCGATCTCCCTGGCAGCGGTCAAGCCCCGGCGGGCTTGCCCCGCCAGGGGGCTACGGCCCCCCTGGCCGGGGTGCGGCTCCGGCCGTGGCCCGCTGCCGTGAAGGCTGTGCAAATCCCGTGCCAAAGACGCGGGAAAAAAGTTATTAACATAAAGGTATGCACATGACATGGATGGAAAAAGTGCGAAATTGGGCACAAAAACCGGTAAAAACCGCACCAAAAACGTGAAAAAACCCCTAAAAAAG
>Ga0315293_10003345_pt1 | contig 15446 bp, 4 predicted proteins | sample YL17G13_20_MG_FD_203071 | JGI IMG/M metagenome (GOLD analysis project Ga0315293, IMG submission 203071) | Sediment microbial communities from Yellowstone Lake, YNP, Wyoming, USA - YL17G13_20 | ecosystem: Environmental > Aquatic > Freshwater > Lake > Sediment | place: USA: Wyoming | collected...
GCAGGAGATCGTCATATGAGGCGGGCAGGCTCCCGCGCCGGACGGCCATGAACAGCACCTCTTCGGGCGAGGCCGCATCGGCGACGGGACGCGGGTCATCCGGCCGGACGAGCACCGGAGGCTCGGAGAGGAGAGAGGTGGCAGCATTCCAGTAGGGAGATGGCTCCCAACGCTCCCCATCATCGGCCAGCGTCGGGCGGGTGAGCAGCAGGAATTCGTCCGCCCGGGTGACGGCCTGGTAGAACAGGCCGGCCTGCTCCCGCCCGATGCGAGGCTCAAGCGCCAGTTCGGCGCGCACCTCTTCGCCGAGGAAGGGATCCTCGCGCTCGACCTCGGGGAACAGGCCTTCGGAGAGGCCAAGCAGCGCGACGGCGCGGAAGCGCAGGCCTCGTGCCTCAAGCACCCGCAGCACCAGCACCGCCGGCTGCTTCCCCACGATGGGTTCCCTGCAGAACGTGCCTTCGAGCGTGCTGCGCAGTTGGCTGAGGAAGTCCTCGTACCCGACGGCTCGCTCGCCGGCGACGCGCTCGCTCAGGACTAGGGCGCGGAACGTCTCACGCAGACCCAGGGCTGCTGCCTGGTCACGCTCGGTCTCCTGTCGCTCGAAGAAGCTGATCTGCTCGAGCAAGTCCTCCACCCAGCGCACCCAGGCATGGGTTGGCTGAGGCCCAGGAGGCTCAAGCCGCCGGGCGAGGGCCTGCAGGCTTTGCCACAAGGACTCGGCCTCGGCCCCGACCGGCAATTGCGGCGCCTGGAGGGGCTCGCTCTCCTCAGGCGGCGGGGGTGCCGCTTGGCGCGCCAGGCGGGCAAGCGTATCCTGCCATTGGTCCAGGCCCTCGATGACAGGGCCTGTGAGACCCACCAGCTCGAGCGGCTCCGCCGCTTGCGGGGTGAACCCGAAGCGAGTCAGGTCGAAGTACGGACTGCGAATGGCCTCCAGCGCCAGCGATCGCGACCAGTTCTTGGTGTCGAGCTCAAGCAGATCGAGGAGAGCGGCGATGCCCGCGGCTGAGGACAGGGCGTCCCCGTGGGTGAAGCGCAGCGGCATTCCGAACTCGGCGCCGGCTTCCCGCAAGTAGGGGCGGTAGCGCTCAGGGTCGGGCGTGACCAGAGCGCACTCATCCGGGCGCAGCCCGTCGCGCACAATGCGGGCCTTGATCCAGCGGAGCGCCTCCCGGGCCTCATCCGCCGGCGTGCGCGCTTCGATGAAGGAGGCATGGCCATTGGCTGGTTGGGGTAGAGCGCCAGACTGGTACAGGTGCTGCTCGAGGTGCTTCAGGGGGTCGGGGGATGCGGATTCGCCGGGGAGGTCCGTCAGGCTGGCGTCGGGCATCGCCTTTCGGAACGCGGCCAGCGAGCGGGCGAACCGGCGATGCGCGGGTCGAGTCATGTCCTGGGAACCGGGAAGCGTGACCAAGACCTCTGTCGCGCCCTGCCCCAGGAGCCGGATGGCTGCCAGCTGCGCGGCGTCGAAGGAGTCAAACCCATCGACGACGACAAGCCGCATGTCGCTGATCAGGCCGGGGTTGCGTTCAAGCGCCTCGACCGCAAGCCAGTTCAACCCCTCAGGGTCCACCCAGCCTGCTGCCTGCAGCCGCTCCTGGTACTCGGCGTACACCCGTGCCAGCTCGACCAGCGCGGGGCCATGCGTTTCGGCAATCCCAAGCAGTGGACCCGGGAAGACGCGTGCCTGCTTCAGCTCGGCGATGCGGCCGATGAGGGCGTTGATGAATCCTGGCATCCGGGCGACGGCGCCGTAGTGCGCGAGTTGGCCCCTGACGGCGACCTCCTGAATGACGTCCTGAACGAGGCGGTAGACCACGGGCTCATCGGCGAGAGACGTCGGCGCGTTGGCCCGAAGCAGGACCATCTGGTACAGGTCGCCGAAGGTGCCGACGCGGACGCCGATCGCACCCCCCGCCGACGCTAGCCGGTGCCGGATGGCCGCTGTCTGAAGGCGGTCAGGGACGATGACCCAGGCAGGCTGGAGCTTGCGCTCTGCTTGCGCGTGGCGCGCCTGATCGAGGCAATGGCGTGTCTTGCCGGATGTGGAGGGGGAGACAAGAAGCGTGACGGTCATTGCGCGGTTGGGGGCCCTTCACATAGATGGGCGGATCTGTTGTTCGTTCGATGCTGAGGGAAGTCCTCGCTCAAGAACCCAGGGACGGCAACACGATGCGTGGCGAACGGCTGATGCGTTTGTGGTGCTGGGACGCCCATCCTGCGCGGTGCGATGGGAACCCCGGCATCCAGGCGGCCGTAGATGAGGTCCTTCTCAGGAACCCCGGCTTCTTGGGCGATGGGGACAAGGGTCGGCTCATGTCATGCGACCCGGACCGGTGCGCGGATGTGCGGCTTTCGGACTTGCAGGAGGTGGATCCAGGAGAGTCTGATGGGGCTCGCCGATCTCCCTTGAACGGTGGATACTCCGATGCGCCTCAAGCACTAGCTTCTTTGTGATGTACTCGCCAAAGAGCGCCATCTCCTTTTCTTTGAGGACGCGGAAGGTCTCTCCTGGGAACTCGGGACCATGCGTGTCAGAAGGATCTAGGATGTAATTCAGTTCCTCGTGCGTGAGGCCATAGAGACAGGCGATGTAGGCATCAAGCTCAGCAGCAAGCAGGCGGCGGCGCCGCTCATCCCACCGGTAAGGTGGTCCCGAGAACCCCATGTCCAATGCGAATGGTTGCATGTCGTGGGCAGTGTATATAAGTTCCACAACCCGTGGGGTAATAAACGCCAGATCCTCTGGCGTGAAAGAAGCGGGGTGCAGAATAGGGATCTGTCTGAGGATGCCGTAGCTAAGGTGAGTACCCCCGATCTTCTGGCGAACACAGTAGTCGAAAACGAGGCTGTTTAGGTTCGCCAGAAGGCAAGGGGTAAGCTTGATGTACGCGGGCGAGACGAAGAGAAGGGGCGCTGTGTGACCAACCCCTGCGATCGGTAGAACCGCAAACACCGACGTCCTCTCGACCTTGGCGTTGACCACATCACGGAAGGCGACAAGCCAACTGCACGGCCAGTTCTTGAGCCTTGCCGTGGCTTCCGCTCTCTTGACCCAGTACCTCGGCATGATGCCGTAGTTAGGGTCAGCCAGGTTCTGGTCTGGCATCTGGGCCAACCCGCGACCTCCCCTACCTGGACCCTCAACATCATAGGAGCCAAAGCGGTGATTGTAGTGCCAGAAGTACTTCGCTTCGTAGAGAGGGAGTGTCTCCTTTGTCGGATTCTCAAGGAACAATCGGCTGTCGTTGGCCATGTCGAAATGGCGCAGAAAAGAGACCCCCCATGGGTTCTCGCCCGTCGCTTCGTTACCAACGACTGGCAGCCTCATGTAGATCATCCTGGTCAACGCCATATCCGTCTTGGTACGGAACACGGGACACGTCAAGGTGTTCGGGCTGAATAGGGAAACGTCCTCATATGTGAGCTCGAAGAAGCGCTCCCGTTCATTGATCTGGCTTACTCTGCGCAGGTAGAACGCGAACTCAGGGGCTCGTGTTCGTTCGGTTTGCCTGCTCAGGCCAAGAAGACAGAACCGGACAACGTTTGCGATGCTGGGAAAGATGAAATCCTCATTCTCAAAGCCCGTCAGACCAACAATTTGGTGGTTCGCAAGAATATGTTGGAAGAACACCTTCAGTGTCTCATCCGAGGCAATGGCCGCGGGAACAATGATCCCGATGTAGCCGGCATTGCCCACGATTGACAGGGCATGTTCTGAGAACAGCGCGTAGGTGTTGACATCCCCTCGTCCGCAAAGTGGGTATCTCCCGCTTTCCCTGACAAACTGGCTTTCACCCTCGGCTTGCCGCTTCGCATTCAGGAATGAACGACGGAGGGCGGGGTCTTCCTGTTCGAGTGAGTTGATGAGTCTCGTTCGCGCCGCCTTTGTGGGTGCGTTGGCAATGTCATCATGCCTCCCTGCGAACCACTCTTTCTCCTGGAGTTTGACCCGTTCCCAGGGCGGATTCCCAAGCACCACATCAAATCCGCCACTCCACCCAGTCTGCTCACTCTCTATGGACTCGTGCCCCCCCGGCACTACGAAAACACCGGGGAAAGCCAGGTGCCAATGCAGAAACCGGTAGGATTCAGCCAAGCGCCGGATCTCGGAGATCGTCTCCTGCACAACTTCCTTCTCCTCCTTGGCAAGTCTTCGGAAGACGGAATCTGTGACAGCGGGTGCCGCATCCACGGTCTTGGTCCAGACGAAGGCCGCACACCAGGCATCTGCTACGATTTTGCTGTGCTGATATGCCTCGCGGCCTACGAGCGCGTTGAACGCCTGCTGTTTCGCGACGACGCCATCAATCGTATCCTCTTCAATTGCATCTAGGCTTGATGCATCGGACGAGATGTTCTGAAGTAGATCTCGGCCTACGGCGTGCAGCCTATCGAACATGCTGAACTGCCCACTGGCGATCCCTTGTTCCTGCAGATCGTTGTCGGGCCTCTCCCGTCGATTCTGTCGCTTGAGTGCCGAGGCAAAGGAACGGTCGTCTCCTTCGATAGGATCGAAGGCCTCGTCGGGAATGCCTCCGGCCATCAGACGTGGCGTGGCGCCAAGGAGGCTGTTGCCGCAGATGATGCGATGGTCCAGGAAGGAGAGTGGCAGCCCGGGATCGATGGTCTCAAGCCACAGGTTGACCTTGCACAGCTCGGCCGCCAGGGGGTTGATGTCGACGCCGTATATGCAGTGACGGATCACATCCCGCAGCGCATGCCGTTGAGCGTCGGGAGACGGCTCATCGTCTCCTGTGCAGAGAATAGCCAGCCTCCGCGCAATGCGGTGCGCCGCGGCGACCAGGAAGTGCCCGCTACCGCAGGCAGGGTCGCAGACCTTGAGCCCCAGGAGAGCTTCCTGAGGGTTCGGCTTCAAGAGCGCCTTGTCTATGACCGGATCCAGCGCAGTGTCAAGCAACTGCTGGATGAGACTAGATGGTGTGTAGTAGCTACCCGTCGTCTTACGCTCGCTTCCGCCGACGACCTTGAGCTCGAAAGTCTTCCCCTCGAGGCTGATCTCGGGGTTAAGCTCGAGGAGGGCCTCGTAGACGCTGCCGAGCTCCTCAGCACCGAGATTCCGGTAATCGATCGGGCACCGGACGCCGCTTTCTTCGCTAGAGGCCAGGTGCCGCACAGCGGCCAGGAGATCGTGGTTGGCGATCTGGCAGGTTTCCAGATCGGGTACAGCCTCCTCGGACCAGAGGAAGCTGCCCAGTGCGGGCAACCCTAGTTCAGGACATCCCTCCGCCTCCCCTAACTTTCGCATGATGAGCAGCAGCCCACGGTACATGTCTGTGTGGGCTGTCCCGCGGCGGTGCGCGGAAAGCGACCGCAGGCGCGATGTCGAATAGAAGCGCCGGTATCTCTCCCGTGCTTCAGTCGACGCTTCTGGAGGGAAGAGAAGACCTCGATCCTCAGCTGCGAAGAGGAAGATCAACCGGTAGACCAGCCTGAGGAGCTGACGGTAGAAGTCCTGGGATGAGAGGTCGCCCTTCCGGAGGCGCTCCCGGAGAGTCTGGTTTGCCGGGTGGGCAATGAACCCCCGGCCGAGGGCCCGGATGGCTTCTTCAACGCCGTACCGCAAGCGGTCAAGGGCTCGAGCCCCCTCGGTGCGAGCCGTCTGCGACCAGCGCTCCAGCCAGAACTCATCCGGACGGTCGCTTTCGACACGGGATTGGTGGCAGAGGAGCCACAGCAGGGCGAAATCGGCATAGGCCTCCCCGTCGAAAATGCTCTCCAGGTTGAACTCAACGAATGCCTGGCGCGTCAGACTGGCATTGTCCCGTAGGATACGCAAGATCACACCGTTGGAGACGAAGCCCCAGAGGTGATCGTCTGAGCGGTTGAGCAGTTCCTGCATCATGCCGTGTGGGCTGTAGCGAGCCGCGCCGGCGACGCCCGGCGTGCGCGTGTCGAGCTTGACGCCGTAGCCGACAAGGTGGATCGGAACGCTCCTCCAGCCGTGGCTGACGGGATAGGACTTGCCGTTGACCTCAAGCGCTTTGGTGGGGTTCAGTCGGCCGTAGTGCAGCTCGTCGAAGAGCGGTAGCAGAAGTTTCTCCCGTGTGACTCCAAACGCGGGGCCGCCGGGTGGGAGATTGGCATAGGCAGTCTGGAAGCTGGCCCAAGCGCCCAACATGCGATTCCATGAACGGCTGATGGCCTCATTCAAACGCTCACCGGCGAGCAAGTGGTAGTCCTCGGATCTGAGCCCGCCGAGACTGGCATCACCGGCCTTGATCCGCGAGAGCAGGTCAGCCGGGAGGATGGCGCCTTCAGTACGGACGAAAGAGAAGCCGCTCTGCTGGCGAAGCCTCATCGCCGCACCTCCCCACCCGGAAGCTTGGGAACGGGAAGGTAGACATACACGCCAATGATGTCCGCCGGGAGGTTGGGCTCGACCGTGGGCCGCCGACCGCCCACTTTGGCCGATTCCCGGACTCTCAGGTGCGATTCGAGCAAGCCCTCCCCCCGCCGGACGGCTTGCTTGTCGATGGCAGACTGCACCCCCGAGGCGTCTTTCAATGCCTGAGCAAGGAAGGAGAGAGCCTGCTCATGAGGGATGTTTGCGTCCGGACCAGCGAGGAGCAACCTTTCAGTTGTCTCGGCGTCCAACCACTGCGGCGCGTCGGAGGACCCAGTGAATGCCATCGGCTGCATGTCTTCCGCGAGGAGAGCGGACTCGCGGTTCGCAGCCCGGGTCACGATGTGATAACGGAAGCGGGCCAGAATCAGGACCGTGCGCTTCTCGACAAGCCGGGTGCGGGTGGCGCCGCAGCGCTTGGCCACTCCCTCCGCCAATGGGTCGAGAGCGGTGTCCAGCACATACGTGGCAGCGCCCTCAATTACAGGATGGGAGCGCGTGAGAAGCAGCTGGCGGCCGGATGCGCTTGTCTGGAAGCTGGCTTCGAACGACTCCCCCACCCCTAGGCTCTCCCGCAGGCCAGCCGCGGTCTCGTGCAAGTCGTAGCGCCATCCCTTTCCGGCAGGCGTGCGCGCAGCCCCATACATATGAAGGGCCTCGTTCAGGAACCGCTCGACGTCGACTCCCGAACCCACGGCGTCTCGAACCTGGCGCACCTCGCGGGCCACCTCATCGGGCTTGATGCTCTCCTGGGCATAGACCGTCCTTGAGCGCTTCTCTCGCTCCATTACGTCGGTCCACTCGGAGTGCAGCCTTTCCCTCTGCGGGCGCATGAACTCCTCAAAACCGGGCAGCACCATGGCATCAACGGAGGCCGACTCTCGCAGGAGCAGGCCCTCAAAGATCGCCTCGATGACCTTGTCGGCGTCTGATGGGATCGGAACGGAGATCCCCAGCGCATTTCGAATGGCCTTGTGCTTCCGAAGGAGAATGTCCAACACGATGCCGTCGATCTGGTTGTCCAGGCCGTAGTAGGTCAGAGCACGGACCAGCTTCCTCTCCTGACCGTAGCGATCGACACGACCCTCGCGCTGCTCATGACGAGTTGGATTCCAGGAAAGGTCGTAGTGCATGACGGCATCGAAGTACTGCTGCAGGTTGATGCCCTCGCTCAGACAGTCGGTGCAGACCAGGACCCGCTTGTCTGTCCCACCGAGCTGCTCGATCCGCTCCTCGCGCTCCGCAGGTGCAAGCAGGCCAGTCACAGCGGCGACATCGACGCCCCGAAGTTGAGCGCGCAGCTCTTCGGCAATGTATTCGGCGGTTGGGATGAAGCGGCAGAAGATGATCGGGGAGAAACCATCGCGGATGAAGCCTTTCGCCAGATCGATGGCTTTCTGCAGCTTCGCGTCCTTGTCGCCCTTGAGCGAGTCGGCCTCCCGGGCCATCTCAAGCAGGCGGCGCCGGTTGCTGGTTTCGTTGGCCGCCAGTTCCCCGATATCGCCGCCGGGCGCGACGTCCGTACCCTCCGTGGCTTCATCCTCAAGCAAATCGAGCACGGAACGGCGGCCGATCTCATCAACCGTTTCGGTCGAGTCGGCATCCGCGGTCGCAGCCCGGCTTCGAAGGGTCGCGGCCGCAGCTGCCGGGCTGGAGGCCATCGAGCGCAGGAGTGCCAGCGCAGACCACCAGCGAACCCGTTGGTGGACCACCCCGCCGGACTTGTCGACAACGGTCTCACGAGCGTAGCGCAGCACCCGCTCAAAGAGCTTCTTGTACGCCGGCGTGAGCTTGTAGGCCTCTTCCCGGTCTTCGCGCGCAGGGAACGGCGTGTTCTCACCCATGAAGTCCCGGATATCGGCGCGGCGTCGCTGGACCAGGTGCGCGGCCAGATGGCGGCGCTGGGCTGCGTTCTGGGGACCGGAGAGGTCATCGGGCAGGCTGTTGAAACTGGGATCTAGGAAGCCCAGCAGCGAGCGGAATGCCCCCTCATTGCCGCTGTGGGGTGTCGCCGTGACGAGGATCAGGTGGCGGGCTGGATCAGCAGCCAAATCCTTGACCAGCTCGTAGCGCTGGTGGCGGCCACCGCGTCCGGCCGAGGCGTAGGAGCAGGTGTGCGCTTCGTCGATGATCACCAACTCAGGGCAGCTGCGCAGGAATTCCTCCCGGCGCCTGTCCGACTTGATGTAGTCGGTAGAGACAACAACGAACGGGTACAGGTCGAAGAGCGATTGATCGACGGCTGCCCCTCGCTCCAGCCTCCGAGCCGTCGAGGCCAGGACAAGCTCGGCCGTTATGTGGAACTTCTGCTCGAGCTCCTTCTTCCACTGCTCGGCCAGCGCCGGCGGGCAGAGGACCGCCAGGCGCTCGACCTCGCCGCGGTCAAGCAGCTCCCGGGCGACTAGGCCCGCTTCGATCGTCTTGCCGATGCCCACGTCATCCGCGATAAGCAGCCGGACGGGGTCGAGTTTCAATCCCATGAGCAGCGGAACAAGCTGGTAGGGCCTGGGCTCGAACCCAAGGCGGCCGAAGGAGCGGAATGGGCCAGCGCTGGAACGGAAACCCAGGCGGACTGCGTCCCGCAAGAGACGTGCGGAGCGATAGTCTCCGAAGGCCATCGCATCCGGTGGGCCGTAGGTGGCCTGTTCGACTCTCTCAAGCGCCAGATGGATCCCAGCAACCTCGTCCTCGGTCCCGCCGAGGGGCCGCAGGACGAGGAACTCCTCATCCGACTCGGGAAGGACAACCCACTCCCTGCCCCGGGCCGAGACCAAGGAACCAACGGCGAAGGTCATGTTGAGCCCCCTCCGAAGATCTCTGGATGTTGATCGATGATGGACTTCCAGTCATCGCGATAGCCGAAGCGAAGGACGGTGCAGCCCAGGTCGCGGGCCAGAGTATCAGTCTGCTGGCGGTCACGTTCCTGGCGCTCAGGGTAGTCGTGGTGCGGGCCGTCAACGTAGACAAGGGCAAAGGGGTCGGCATAGTAGAAGTCCGGGCGGGTGCCATACTCGGCAAGGAGTTGCTGGGCTTCGGTTGGCAGGCGCCGGTCGCCCGACTCGAGCAGGCGCAGCCAGTCGCGTTCAAGATCCGAGCCCGCTAGGTTCATCAGGCGCTCGAGATGCGTTTCGCGGCTCACCGATGTGGGCGATGGCCGCACAACCGCCCCGGACAAGTCCCGCAGCAGGTCCAGAATGGCCTTTCGGTCCAGCAGTGCGTGGTCAAGTTGGTTTGTGTAGCTCATCAGGCAGTCGTAGCAAGCGGCTTCGCAGTCCTCACGAGCACGCGGCGCTCGGAGCTGGTCTTCACCAGTTTCGGGATTGAAGTGACAGATGGAGAGCGCCTCCCTGGCGACCAGCGCCAGGTTGACGGGGTCCTCTTGAAGCCTGTGCAATACCCCTGCCCCACCCTCAGATGCCTCGTAGAAGAGGATAATGCGACGCTCCAGCCCATTCGGTAGGGGCTCGACCACAAGCTCGCTCTCCTCCAACTGAAAGACCACCTGGATGGCGTGCTTGAGCGCCGCCTGCAGGGATGCCATTTGGGTCCGCCGGGCTGTCTCATCGGAGCCCAGGAGGGAAGGCTCAGGCTCAATGAGCAGGCAGTTCCGGTGATCCTCAACATATGGGATCACACGCTTCTTCACCGGGCCGACCTCATCATCCGCGGCAGCGGGACCCTCATCCTGCTGGCTGCGCTCCCAGGTCCCCTTCTCCATATCGAGCATGAAGCCGAGCAGATTGGGATTGACCCTGCGGCGCCATCCCATGTTGATGCGCCAGATGGTTGCGGCATTCCCATAGGTGAGCGTGGCCAGCCGTCTCCCATCCCGCTCAACCGTAGCCGTCTGGCACGCGTGTTCGCCGCCATACTCGGCGAAGCGCACACCACTACGAAGCTCATAACCCATGCGCAGCCGCTCTTCTTCGTCGCAGTTGATGCGGCCGCGCCGAATGGTCGAGACATTCTGCAGGCGAAACAGATTGCCGAGCATGTGCGGCAATTCGGCGCCACAATGCTCACACAGGTCCGGCCCTTCGCCCTCGCGAATCGGGTGCAAGTAGCCGCACACACCGCACTGCTTAGCCGCCCGCACAGGGGCCTGGTCTCCCTCGCCCTCCATCGGCATGATGACCTTGCGGATTTCGTAGCGGGCCCCTTCGTGGTAGATCACGGCCCGCGGCCCGAACTCGGAGATGGCCAGGAAGCGAGGTCGGGAGATGTATTCATCCTGAGCCGCTCGCGCTCGCCGTCCAGGGATAAACGCCGAGAGCGGCAGACGCGGGAAGTTGTACCCGGGCAGGAACCCCTCACTGGCGAAGTAGCGGTAGCTGTAGAAGTCAGACTGGGCGACGTTTCTTGCTTCCGTGAGGAGTTCGAGTTGGCTTTCTGCTTCCCGCCGGTGGGCCTTGGCGATCTTCTTCCCCTTTGGAGTGCACGTGGCATCGGCAATGATGGCTGTCTGCACCTGGAACTGGTGCATAGCCGCCCGATAGAGACCACGCCAGCGATCGCAGGTCTCGTCGAAGCGTTGCGGCGCCTGCACAAGCGTGCGATCCAGCCATCCGTTGGTGTACCAGCGCGCCCGGCCAATCTCAGCAGAGAGCCCGGACAGGACTCTCTCGGCGCGAACACGGGCTTTCTCACGCGCTGCTTCGGAGCGTATGTCATCCCGGACATGGTCCATCAGCTCCAGGGATGGCATGTCACCGGATAGGTTCAAGATGTCCTTGAGCGATGATCCGAGGTTCACGCCGGTCTCTGCCAGCCAGATGGCATGGACATGGGCCCGGATCAGGTCCTCGTTGGCCATGTCGAGGCGGGGCGGCGCCACGGCGCCCGACACCATGCGCACTGGCCGCTTGAAGAAGTACTGGTCATGCGAGCTGCCCGCGGCGCAGTATGTGAAGACAAGCGCCGGATGCCCACTGCGGCCGGCCCGGCCGCTGCGCTGGGCATAGTTAGCAGGTGTCGGCGGCGCGTTGCGCATGTTGACGGCGTTGAGGTCCTTTATATCGACGCCCAGTTCCATGGTCGGTGAGCAGTACAGGATGGGTAGGTCGCCGTCACCAAAGCGGCGTTCCCGCTCGATGCGATCCTCGTAGTCCACCTGGGCCGTGTGCTCCGCCGAGACGATATCCTGAAGCGACGCGTCGACGTTCCGATAGAACTCGACGAAGAACGGGTTGGTGCGCAGCCCACCCTCGGGCGGATTCGGGACACGAATGGGATCGTGGTAACCCGCGGTGCCGTCCCCTGCCTTCCAAAGGAGTGCAGCCGCTGGAAGCTGGTAGCCTGGATCATCGAGGGACTCGTCGACACGCTGCACGAGGCCGGCGCTATCCAGGATCTTGAGTAGGTCCTCGATGATCTTCTCGCCGTCATCCGTGGTCGGTCTGCCGGACAGGCTGGGGAACGTCGTCCGGCGACGCAGATACTGACCAAAGCCGCCGCGTGGCGAAACATACAGGTTGCGCCCGGAAACCTCCCCCGGTCGGACCGAGCGGGGGTACATCACGGCCGAGCGCGTCATGTCCTCGTTGTCTTCAAGGGCCCAGGGCGCGATCAAGCGCTGGCTGCTCCGCTGGCGAATCTGCTCCTGATAGACCGAGTCGAGATGGTCGACCTTGATGGCCAGCTCCCGGCGCATGTGGTCGAGAAGTACCGAGGCCACCCTGGAACGAGTAGAGGCATCGGCCGAGGCCAGAGCCGGATGGAGGTCAGCCCACTTGGGGTCATCCTGGCAGATCTCGTCCAGATACTTGAACGAGATGCGCAGCAGCCCGCACTGTTCGAGATTGGGCGAGGTCACACGCCAGCCTCGCTCCAGGTCGTTGTACAGGCGATAGGCCAGCACCTCACGCAGGGCGCGATCGGTCTCTTCTTTGGCCAGTCCGATGGCCTCCGGATTGACGGCATACAGCGAGCGATTCAGGTTGAGCTGGACAAACACCCGCTGGGCCAGCTCTTCGTGGCTGATCCCCTCTTCGCCGGCTTTCTTTACGGCCGCATAGAGAGCTGAACGGAGGATCGCGACCTGGATGAAATCGTTGAAGTGCCCGGCCTGCAGCGCGGCGTCTTGGCGGTTGTCCATGAAACTTAGGAGCTTGCGGGCGTACTTGGGCAGGGTTCCATCCTGGCGCAGACTGCGAATGACCGAGAGGCTGAGGATGGTGGTCGCCGTGCTGCGGCCGCCGGTTCCGAGAGTGGCCAGCTTCTGGAAATCGGAGCTCTGGCGCATGCCATACGTCACGCCACAGCGCAGGCAGAAGTGGAAGGGGGCGCGCACAAAGTGCGCCTGGCTGCCCGAGGGTGTTTCGCGGCCATCTGCGCGCAGAGAGATTGCCTTGGGGATGTCGTCACGGCGGCTGCGGGCAATGCGCGGGACTCCCTGGTGCTCCTCCAGCCAATCATCAGGGACACGTGACTGAATACCTTCCACGTCCTCAGGCCAGGGATACTCGCTACTGCTGTACAGGTACCCCGGCTGCGCGTCCTCACGCTCCTGCGTCTCAAAGAGATCCCGCGGCAGCACGCTTCGGGCGCCTGTTTCAGGTTCTTTGTGCAGGTAGATGCTGTAGTACTCCTGGCCACACTCGCGACAGAAGACAAGCGGCAGGAGGATTCGATCGCGAGAGCCCGGGACATACTGCTGCTTCTGGGCCGTGATGTGACGGATATCCTCAGGTTCAATGGAGGCGTAGATGCTCTCGCCGCGGCTGATGAACTGGTGCAGGCGGAAGGCTATCGCCGGAAAGCCGGTATTGGGGTTGGTAACCAAGTATCCCGAAAGCAGGCCTTGCTCCAGTACTTCACGGCATCGCTCGGGACTGACACCTGTCTGTATGCTCAGGAGCTGTGCCCCACCCCCCTCACCGGTAATGGCCTTTGGCTCGGCGCGAACGAGCCGGCCAGTGGATGGTTCCTGCCGGATCCCAAATGTGGTCTCAATCCAGATGGCCAGGGGATCTTCGGCGAAGGACCCGAAGTCCTTGGGGGGATGGACAGATGGATCTTCAATTCGCCTGCGAAGGGCGGCCAGGAAGGCCGGCTCCTCAATGGACCTGGGCTTGGTCGCCCGCTGGACGGTCTCTCCGATGACATGGGCGGGTTCCACCTTGGTCCCGAAGAGTTGGGACGCCACGCGGGCAACTTCAGCTTGGACCTCCTCGTAGGTCCCGCTGCCAGCCAGGGTAGCCGATGTGCCGACGCACTGTAGGGTCTTGGCTTCTGTCGCCTCGCGCACCCTGCGGACCAGCATGGCGACGTCTGCCCCCTGGCGGCCACGGTAGGTGTGGAGCTCGTCCAGGACAAGGAACTGCAGGCCTCGCGCGGCGCGGATCAACCGATCCCGCTCCTGCGGGCGGGTGAGGATAAGCTCAAGCATGACGTAGTTGGTCAGAAGAATATCGGGCGGATCGGCCATGATGCGCCGCCGCTCCTCATCATCCTCCTGGCCGGTGTAGCGGGCAAAGGTAACAGGGCCCCGGCCATCGGGAAAGCCGTGCTTCAGGAACCGGGTGAGTTCGTTGATCTGACTGTTCACCAGGGCGTTCAGGGGGTAGACGATGATGGCCTGGATCCCCTTGCCGCCCCCCCGCTGCAGCACGTGGTGGACGATGGGGATGATGTAGGCCAGGCTCTTCCCTGAGCCGGTCCCCGTAGTCAGGACATAGCTAACCTGTCCAAGTGCGACTCGAATGGCGTCTTCCTGGTGCCGATGCAGGCGTAGCGGCGCACCTTGACTGTGGGCAGTCTTCTCGCGGCGGAAGATCTCCTTGCAGCGCGCGTGGAGAACACCGGTAGCGACTAACTCATCGATCGTGCTGGCGGGCTCGAATCCCGGGTTGAGCTGGATGAGCGGGTCCGGCCATAGCAGACCCTCGGCGATTTCCTGACGAGAACGTTCGCGAATGCGGGCATCACGGATTTCGAGGAAGCTGGAGGTGAAGGAAGCATAGTCGTCGACCAGCTTGTCTCGGAGGTTGAAAACGTCCATTGATCTACCCCCTGGGGACAACCAGGACAGATGGCGAGATGAGTGCTGGGATCCGTTCGGCGGGCGCAGTGCGGGTCATTCGCCACCACCTGCGTTGGCCAGCCAGTCGTCGATGGCCTTGCGGGAGAAGCGCCACTGCCTACCCGCCTTTTGGCTGGGGATCCGACGGTGCTTGGCGAGCTTGTAGACGGAAGAACGAGGGATGCGCAGGTACGCCGCCACCTCTTCAACGTTGAGTACGTCAGGCTTCGGATTCGCCGTCTCTTGGGACGGGGAAGGCGAAGGAGGCATTGGGCACTCTCCTCTCTGCTGTTCGACGCTAACCCCCACTATTGGTTATTCTCGCGTATGTTGGACCTTACGGCTAGCTTGCGAAAGACGGCTGGAGGATGTTGCGACTTGCACTCGCGGCCATGTGTCATGGTGGTGAGTGGCGGTCACTTGCACGAACGTACCTCTGTGAAGGCGGGTGCTCTTGGGCGGGCACCCGCCTTACTTTCGCCATCAGGTTAAACAAAAAGAGAACCGGGCTTCGAGTCGGGCAGCAGGGAGCGGATGATTCCCCTACCCTGCTGCCCTTTCTCGTGGTCTCTCCAGAAGGCGGGGCTCGGTGTCTGGCCGTATTAGCCTCTGGGGATGCGATCGCCGCCGTCGGCCAGGTGGATGCTGCCGGCTGGCCCATCGATGTAGATGGCGAGATTCCTCTCACCCTGCGCCGCCGCCGAAGGGACGATGATGGCTGCTGCGCCATCTATGCGGATCTGGTCGGCGAGGGCGCGGCATTTGTCCTTATCCTTGTCAGTATCGCCGGTGAGAAAGGCTTCGTGGGGATCAACGTATCCGTTGTTGGGATCCGTGAGATCGACGACAGGCTCGAGGTCGACCTGGATGGAGACAAGATCGCGCGGCCCGATCTCTCTGGGCGTCCCGTCCTTCCGGTTCTTGACCTTGTCCAGCTCAGCGATGGCCCCTTCGAGCGTGAGCGCCGTATAGAGACAGCCGTACACATCCGGTCGGTTCCAGCGACCGCCCGATCGCAGGATAGCCTCGACATCCCGAGGATGTGCGCCGGCGGGG
>Ga0315293_10003348_pt1 | contig 15441 bp, 9 predicted proteins | sample YL17G13_20_MG_FD_203071 | JGI IMG/M metagenome (GOLD analysis project Ga0315293, IMG submission 203071) | Sediment microbial communities from Yellowstone Lake, YNP, Wyoming, USA - YL17G13_20 | ecosystem: Environmental > Aquatic > Freshwater > Lake > Sediment | place: USA: Wyoming | collected...
TGGCTGGATTCCGCCCGACTGTCGCTGGTCTCAGACAGCTCTGGCAGGATCATCTTCCCACACGCTCCCACTCCGGCGCGGCAAGGGGTGACCGTAACGCCTGATGTCACGATCGACAAAGTGCTGCTCAATCACTGTATGGTGACACTGGCGCGACCGAACGACACGCTGCGTGTATTTGACATCAATTGGGATGGCGTCCTTAAGTTTGAGGGGGGCACGCTGGCCGCCGACATTCGACAAGCAAGCTTCAATTCCAACCGATCGGCCTTCCAGATACCGTCCCTCGCGGGCAAGATCACATATGGCTCAGGCAAGATCGCGGCCCAGGATTTGACCGTCACAGAGAAAGGCGGTCGTCTGAAGGTGAGCGGCGCATTTGACGTTGAGTCGCGCTCCGGACAGATGGCGTTCAACGCCGACGATGCGGATCTGAAAGCCATTTCATCGATTCTTGGTATTGACTTGTCCGGGACGATTGACGCTTACGGCAATGTATCCGTTTCCGGAGGGGAGGTATCGGGAAAGGTGGCGCTTGGGGGAAGGTTTTTGATGGCTGACCTGGAGAATCTTGCGATCGACTTCCGCTTCTCAAATGACCGCTTGTATCTGGATACGATCTATGGCATCGCGCTGGGTTCGTGCGCTTTGCACGGACGGGCGGAATTCGATCTCGGAGTCCGACCGGAACGATATTCAGCCTCGCTCGAACTGGCGAATTTCAACCTCGCCAACCTGGTGCCAAATGCGTTTCAGTCCGACCTGTCGGGTATGATCGAGTTAAGAGGGAGTTCATTTAAGAATGACCTGCTGAAACTGCGAATCGAAGCGGAATTGACGGAATCCACTTTTGACGATTACCCGATCCAGAGCGGCTCCGGCGCGATGATCATTACTACTCGTTCGATCAGCTTTCCGGACACCTTTTTCGTTTCGTATTTCGAAAACGATTTCTTCGTGAGCGGAACCGTTGAATATTCCGGAGAAATGAGTCTGGCGGTACAGGCGCAATTGGCGAATCTCGACCGGTATCGCGGCAAACTGTTTCTTGATCAACCGGGCGGGCGCGGCTATAGCGAGGCGGTGATCAGCGGCCCCACGCGCGATCCGCATCTCGACGGCTTTTTTGCCTCTGATTCCATTTGGCTGTATGGTTTGTATGGCGATAGCTGCGAAGTGAGTTTCCATGTTCAACGATTCCTGTCGGCGCAGCGTGGGGCGGTGGAAGCAAGGTTCTTTGACGGTACGCTGTGGAAAGTGCCGTACGACACGGCCTACACGGTCCTGGGACTCGATTCCGACGTTGTTCACCTTGACACGGTCTATGCAGTCGGCCCGGATGCGCGGGCGGCCGCCTCAGGGGAGCTTCGACATCTGGTCTATCCGCAGCAATTGATCATTGATACCCTGACTTTGTCGGTGCTCAAGCAGACGCTGTACAATCGAGGGAAGATCGAGATCGCCGTCGACTCGACCGGTTTTGACTTTCAGAAAGCGGCCATTGTCTCGGGGCCGACAATGCTCATGGCACTGGGGCGAGTTAATTACGATGAATCAATGTGGCTGGCGCTATCGGCCGATGACATCCCGGTGAATAACTGGCTGCGGCTGTTCCGGCAGGATTTGCCCGCCGACGGCCGAGCATCATTCAGGTCCGATTTGAGCGGCACCTTTCGTAACCCGGTATTCACGCTTCAGGCGCAATTTGACTCCCTTAGCTACGACAGTCTCGTGCTCGGCGACTTGAATCTTGCCGGCGGGTACCAACAGCAGGTGTTTAGACTGGACAGCCTGCTCCTGGAGTCGCACCCGGGACATTATGCAGCGCATGGTATGTTGAATGTCGATATCGATTTCACATCCGATTCCCTGATCGTGCCGCTGGACCAGCCGTTCGATATCTCGATTTCAGCCGTCGATAATCGGTTCGATCTGGTTACACTTCTGCTGCCGAACGTGGAGGACCTACAGGGTAAATTCCGCGCCGATTTCCGACTGTTCGGTACGCCGAATAACCCGCACCTAGAGGGAACGGCGTTTCTCGACAGCGCCCGGCTGAAGTACTTCGACCTGGCGGCGATCATCTATGCTGATTCGGCCAGTGTCAGGATGAATGACAATCAGATTGTAATCGATCGGATCGACACCTATGTCAAGAACCCTCGTGCAGCTACGGGTAAGAGTTATGCGTACATCGATGGTGTCATTACCGTCAAATCGTTGAGGATGATGAACTACGATCTCGGCATAGATATTCCAAAGGGTTTTCCGGTCAAGTACGATTTGGACGATATCGAGGGTATCGTTGAGGGACAACTGCGTGTCGAAGGAGACACTCCGCCGACGGTGACCGGGGATTTGACCGTAACATCGGCGCGATATCTGGTGAACTTTGCTTCCGCCGAGGAAGGGTCGCCGATCATGATGCTCTTGTCGGGAGACAAGACATGGAACCTGAACATTAACGTTGATGTGCTTTCCAATTATTGGATAAAGAACGACGATATCGATGCCGAGTTCGCGGGTTACCTCAATGTCATTCGCGATAGCGGCAATTACCGATTCATCGGCGAAATGGAGATTCTGCGCGGTCGTGGCTTCTTGTTCGACAAGACCTTTCAAATAGACCCGGGGAGCAAAGTGATCTATAACAACATCGATACGCTAAATCCTACTCTTGATATTACGGCATATACCAAGATCGTCGGGCTAAGCCAATATCCGGACAGCACTAAAGAGAATATCGAGCTTGGCCTGCACATCACAGGCACATTGGAAAACCCGGAGTTCAATACCGTAGGGGGTGAGTTTGGCCGGTCAGATATTTTGCCACTGTTGGTGGCCAATTATGCGGCCAACGATACCAGCCAGGCGACAGCCATGACCAAGATCGAGCAGCGGGTAACCGGTTTGGTATCATCACAGGTGTCCCAAATCGGTACCCGGCAGCTTGGCCGACTGGGCGTGGAGACATTTGAGATCGATCCGTCCTATGGCGGCAAGCTCGATCCGCTCAGATCGAAGGTCACACTCGGCTTCTATACGAGCCCGAATCTCTATGTCTATGGCCGATCGCAATTGTCAGGCGAGCTTGGTCAGGAAGTTGGATTTGAATATCGCTTCAACAAGTCGTTTATGCTTGAGGGGCTGAAGGATGATCAAGACTTGTACCATCTCAACCTCAAACTCAAGTGGGAGTTTTGATGAGGCGGCGTCTTAGTGTGATTTCTCTGTTCATAATGTTCGCACTTAGCAGTGCGCATGCCGCAGACCGGGATGTGATTAAGTGGGTGAGGAAGCGTCCTCTTATCAAGTCAATCGTTATTGAGGGGAACCGGTCCTTTTCCACTGGTGATATCAGGGGGCGGCTCTATTCGCGTGAGGATAGTTTCTGGCGCCGGTTCAAAGGGGACCGCCGAGTACGAATCCAGCGAGAGAACGCTATGCGTGACAGCCTGGAAGTCATGTACCTGTATCTGACAAGCGGTTTCGTGGCAGCAAGGGTTCGCTCTGAATATGAGCCAATCGGCGCCGATTCAGCAGCGCGCGTGCGGATCATTATAGATGAGGGACGTCAGTTTCGGTACGGGGCGGTCTCGGTCACCGAGTCCTATGATCAACGCTATGCTCAGCCGCTGTACAAAATTGCGGGACGCCTGAAGGAAGGACGGCTGGTCGACCCGTTTCAGCTTCGGCAGGCGCAGTTTGACATGAAGACCGTTCTGGCCAACAACGGGTACCCGTATGCCGAGATCAGTTACGCGCTTGACACCAGCGCCGTATCGGGCAATACGCCGATAGAGTTTGCGGTTGAAGGCGATTCGGTAGTGCAGTTCGGGATGGTGCAAATCGAGGGCCTGTCAAACTTCCCGGAGTACGTCGCACGTCGCGAACTGAAGATCAAGACGGGAGCAGTTTACCGCCGTGACGACATTCTAAACTCGCAGCGGCGACTGTATGAATCAGGTTATTTCAGTACGTTATCACTTAATCGAGATGAATCGTCCCCCAATCGTCTGCGACCGGATTTTGTTCTGCGGATTCGAGAGCGTAAGGCTCGGTATGCATCGGTGCAGGCCGGCGCCGCACAATCGCTCTACAAAGACCTGCTGTGGGATTTCTCGGCGTCCTTTGGCCAACGGAACCTTTTCAGGTCACGCCAGTTTGAGTTGAGTAGTTCGTACTCATTCAGTGTGGGAAAGCAGGGCCGGTTGATAGAGCACCGATATCGTTCAAAGTTCACGGAGCCGTGGCTGCTTGGACTTCGAATGCCGCTGACGTTATCCGGTGAATGGCGCCCCCGGATTCGTTCCAAGACACAACCGTACGATATCAGTTCCTGGTCAGTTGGAACCTACACGGTCAAGAAGTTTGGTCAGGAGATTACCGCCGATCTCGGCTTCGAGTATCAGTCCGTGTCGCTTTATGGATTAGCCGCCGACCAGCCGGTGATTGAGATTCAGGAGAAAGACTATTCCAATCGTCGTAAGCTCTATTTCGATTACCGGCGTGACAGCCGACCCAACCCGTTCATACCGGATAGGGGGTCATTGACGTCGGTGTCGATTCAATATGTTGGCGGATTTTTAGGCGGCGGGGATAGTTTCAAGAAGATCGAAGTGTCGTTCGCATCGTATCAAATCGTGTGGCCAGGCTGGATATCCGCCACGCGGTTAATGGGAGGATGGGTGCGTGAGTTCGGCAGTTCGGCGACGGTGCCGCGCGAGGATCGCCTTTTCCTTGGCGGCGCGGGCAGCGTACGCGGATTTGCGGAGAACACGCTTGGCCCGCTCCGGAGCGACGGCAGTGCCGATGGGGCCAATGTGACGACTGTGTTCAACCAGGAATTTCGATGGAAAACCATCCAAGTTCTCCAGAACATCCCAATCTTGAAGGGGCTATTCAAGCCGTTTCCACTGTGGCAATCGGTGTTCTTTGATATGGGGAACGGGTTTCGGGCCGTATCCGAATTCCGGTTTGACGCACTGGCCTATGCGTATGGAACCGGCTTTCAATTGGTCACGCCGGCGGGGCCTATTCGAGTCGACTATGCCCGAGTGATCCCCACTGACCGGATGGGCGTTGCCTCCCGCTGGCACTTTACTATATTGTACGCGTTCTAGTATCTGTAAGTACTAGCCGGTCTAGATTTGAACCGGGCAGGACGACAAATTCTCCGGTAAAGGAATGAGAATGGTACCAATTTATCTTGACCATAATGCTACTACGCCGGTTGACCCGGCGGTTGTTGATGTCATGCTGCCATACATGGGAAGCACATTCGGCAATGCCAGTTCGGTCCACCAGTTCGGTCGGACGGCCAAAGTGGCGCTGGAGCGATCCCGCGAGCAGATTGCCGCGTTCATTAACTGCGAGCCATCCGAAATCATGTTCACTTCGGGAGGCACCGAATCGGACAACCTTGCGGTGATGGGTATAGCGTATGCCAATAGGGAGCGGAGGAATCACTTGATTGTCGGCGCTGCAGAGCACCACGCCGTGTTCGAGTCGGCTGAATTCCTTCATCAAAAAGAGCGGTTTGATCTTGATCTGCTGCCGGTGGATAGGGAAGGATTCTCATCCCCAAAGGGACTGGCGGAGCTGGTTACAGATCGCACGGCTCTTGTATCGGTTATGCAAGCCAATAATGAAACCGGAGCCATTCAGGATATTCAAGCTCTTGCCCAAGTCGCCCACGAACGGGGGGCGCTGATGCACAGCGATGCCGTGCAGGCGGTTGGTAAGATCAATGTTGACGTAAAGGACCTCGGCGTTGATCTCTTGTCTCTCACGGGTCACAAAATCTATGGTCCGAAGGGAATCGGTGCGCTTTTCGTGAAGCAGGGAGTCAGAATCAGACCGCTGTTCTACGGCGGTTCGCATGAAAAGAAGCGTCGGCCGGGGACTGAAAACGTAGCCGGTGCGGTTGGACTTGCGAAAGCGCTCGAGATCGCCAGCCAGCGAATGAAGCAGGATGAGGGCTCGCTTCGGAAACTGACAAACTACTTCATCGACGCGGTCCTTGGCCGCATACCGGACACTGTTCTAAACAGTCCGCGCGCAAATCGCCTTCCCCAAACGGCCAATATCTCCTTCAAAGGAGTTCAGGGAGAGCCGATCATCCTTTCGCTTGATATGGAGAATATAGCGGTAGCCTCCGGGTCGGCCTGTACGTCGGGAGCGACGGAACCGTCACATGTGCTGACAGCGATGGGGATTCCACCTGAGATAGCTTTGGGCGCGATCCGATTTTCACTCGGCCGCACTACAACTAAAGAACAGCTTGATCACGTGCTGGCGGTTCTCGGCCCGATAATCGAGCGGCTTCGGGCGATGTCACCGTCTCGACCCGGCCATGCCTAATTCCCCTTTGCTCACACCGGTCGCAAATCTATGAGCGCGCGAGTTCTTGTTGCCATGTCGGGAGGAGTTGATTCCTCGGTGGCTGCCTTTCTTCTGAAAGAGCAGGGATACGCGGTAATCGGCGCCCATATGAAGCTGTGGGATTATGTTGAAGTCGGCGGTGACATCTATAAAGACGGCCGTTGCTGTACGATCGATTCAATCACCGACTGTCGCTTAGTGTGTGACTCGATTGGCGCGCCGTTCTACGTGCTGAATCTATCGGCCGAATTCCGTGAAACCGTAATCGAGAATTTCGTCTCCGAATATCGGGCCGGTCGTACACCTAACCCGTGCGTCCGGTGTAACTCGGAGGTCAAATGGGATGCCTTTCTGAGGAAAGCGGATGAGCTTGGCTGCGAGTATATCGCTACCGGGCATTATGCGTTTGTCGAAGAAGGGGATGGGGATATTTACCGAATCCGGAAGGGGGTGGATCAGACCCGGGATCAATCGTATGTACTGTGGGGGGTGTCGCAGGAAGCTCTTAAGCGCACCCTGATGCCGCTCGGCGGGCTGCTCAAGTCACAGGTGCGGGAGATTGCCGCCCGACATGGCCTCCGTACCGCCAGCAAACCGGAGTCGAGAGAGATTTGTTTCGTAACCGACAACGATTATCGCCGCTTCCTATCTGAATACGAAGCGAATCGCGGTCGGAGCTTTGAGCCGGGGGAGATTGTTCATGAAAACGGCAGTCTGGTTGGTCGTCACAATGGCACGGCCTTCTATACGATTGGACAACGAAAGGGGCTGGGTGTGACCAGCTCGCGGCCGTTGTATGTCCAGCGTATTGACACTCAGGCAAATCGCATTATTGTCGGTGAGGAGGATACTTTGTATCGGAGCGAGTTGTTGGCCGAGCAAATCAACTGGTCGGGGCGAACGCTTTCTATGGACTCCTTTGACGCCGACGTGAAGATCCGTTATCTCCACCAGCCGGCGCGCGCACGCTTGATCCCCTTGACCGAGCGGTCAGCGCGGATTATATTCATAGAAAAGCAGAGAGCTGTCACGCCCGGCCAGTCGGTCGTCTTTTATGATAACGATATTGTGCTCGGTGGCGGGCTGATCGCAAACGCGCTATAGCAGGTATTCTTGCAGCCAAAGTATGACCAGGGAGGTTATATGGTTCAGGTTCGTTTTCTTGGCCACTCCTGTGTGGCGCTCACCGATGGTTACCATAGGCTGATAATCGACCCTTTCCTTCAGGGGAATCCGACGGCCGCTATTCAGCCTGAGGAAGTTGAAGTCAACTATGTACTTGTGACACACGGGCACGGCGATCATCTGGGGGACGCTATTTCAATCGCCAATCGAAATGGCGCAACTATAATAGCGAACTACGAATTAGCCAATCTGTGTGCCAAGCATGGCGCTAAGATTCACCCCATGCATATTGGCGGATCGTTCAAGTTCGATTTTGGTCGTGTCAAGCTGACTATCGCTCATCATGGCGGCGGATACGGTTCAGATGCTTCCGTTTACACCGGTCCTGCGGTCGGGTTTCTGGTCACGCTTGGAGAACGGACGATTTATCATCCGGGAGACACCGGGCTGTTTTATGATATGAAGCTGATTGGTGACACGAACGCTATTGATCTGGCATTTCTGCCTATTGGCGACAACTTCACAATGGGGATCGATGATGCCGTCATGGCTGTTGGGTTCCTTCGCCCGAAAATCGTCGTTCCGTTTCACTATGACACTTTCCCGATCATCACCGCCGCAGCCGAGGAGTTTGCTCAAAAAGTGCAGGGTTCTCGCGTCGTGATTCTCAAGCCGGGCGAGACACTGGAGATTTAGCGGCCGGCTATTCGCTTACGCAGGGGGCTGTGGCTACGACGCCGGCCGCGCCCGCAGTACTTTCACGCGGACTACTCCCCACACACCGCGACTTTTTTGCTTGAAATCAATCGTCGTTGACTCTACACTACCGTCGGGGCTAAATGGAAAGGTGTACAAAGAGCGATGAACAAGTTTCTTAAGATAGCGTTGTGGGTAGTCGGAGTTGTAGCCGGCCTGCTGGCGCTGTTGGCAATTGCCCTTCAGTTGTTTTTCCCGGTGGAAAAGGCCAAGTCCCTGGCAATTGAAAAGGGAAGCGCCGCCCTTGGTCGTCCTATCACGATTCAAGACGTTAGCGTCTCATTCTGGGGTGGTCTGGGTGTCAAGCTGGACAGCGTTGTCGTCGGAAACCCACCCGGATTTGTCGGCGAACGATTTCTGACGGCTGAGAATGTCGATGTCAAACTGCGGCTCCTGCCGCTGCTTATGAAGGAGGTCAAGGTTGACCGCTTCATTGTAAATCGCCCCACAGTGACTATGCTCAAACTGGCCGATGGCTCCAACAACTTCAGTTTTGGAGCGGTCGATTCTTCGTTGCCGGTTGCTGAGGCAAAGGATCTGCCCGCCGAGACCAAAGCTGCCGCTGCGGCGGTAAGCCTGGAACGAATGGAGATACACGGTGGACACATTCAGTACCGTAATGACAGCAGCAATATCGTCCTCGTGATGGAGAACGTGGAGTTGACATCGGCGCTTCAGAATCCCCGTGAAGGAGTGTATGTATCATCGGGTAAACTTGGCATAGACAGTCTGCGCATCACCGCCGGGCAGCCGGTGCCGGTGGTGCGCGCGGAACTCGCTTATGACGCCACCTACGATCTCACTGAAAAGCATATCAGGATTGACCGCGCCGCTTTCAATATCAACGGCATCGAGTGTGACCTCACGGGCGACTTCTATCACGAGACCGGTCGCCAGCGAGGTAAAGCGTCGCTCAAGGCGGAACGGATTCTGGCGGAAAACCTCCTTAGTTTCGTGCCGCGGCAGCGCGTCGAGTTAGTGAATCAGTTCCGCGTTTCCGGCGAGTTTGCGGTCGATCTCGACGTCGATTTCGACTCGGGGCGTCAACCCAATCCGCTTATATACAGCGGTAGCGCCGTGATTACGAATGTGCTCATGGCTCGACGGGACGCCATAGGGGAATTGAAGCTCAGACGAGTGGTGATCGATGTTAAGCCGGACAACCTCCGGGCAAACATCCAGGAGGGATCGTTTGACGGCAAACCGATGCGAGCGACCGTCGCCGTTACCGACTTTCGCAACCCACAGGTCAACGGCGAACTGTCGGGGTATCTGAACTTTATCTTTCTCCGCCCGTTCATGCCTGCGAGCGGGCAGCAGGAACTTGATGGTGAAGCGCGATTCGACGTCAAGTTCTTCGGCAAGATCAAGGAACCGCGCCATCTCGATGTATCCGGAGACATCGATGTGGAAAGAGGGCGGTATAGTGCGGCGTTTCTGCCGGAGCCGGTTGACGCTTTTTCGTTCAGTGCGTCATTTGACAAGAACGTAGTCAATGTGCGCAGTCTGACGGCCCGGTCGAAATCGGCCGATATCGCGTTCAAGGGACGATTGGACAATCTCATCCCGTTTGTCCTGGCGGACTCTGCGGAAGCGGACACGATCCATCCGGGGATTGACGGGACCGTATCCGGAAAGATCGATCTGGCATTGGCGCGGAGATTCTTGCCGGCTAAACGAAGTCCGGAGTTGAGCGGGTTTGTGAGTCTCAATTTGGCGGTTTCAGGGTCAACGGGCGACCTGGTCAATATTCGCCCGAGGGGTACAGTTACTTTTGACAGCGTCACGTATTCTGATTCACTTCTGCCGGAGCCAGTCAAACGGTTCGACGCAGAGCTGCGCCTGTCGCCCGATACGATTGCGGTCACTCGAATGAATGTGAAATTCACATCCAGCGACGCTTCTTTCTTCGGCACGCTATCCAAGCCGTTCCCATATCTGTTACCGTTGCGCTCCATTGACCGGGCCAAAGTACCCAGGCCATTTTTCCAGTTCAAGCTGGCCTCGAGGCGCTTTGACTGCGACAAGCTGTTTCCTGAGGCCGCGCCCGGTTCCGGCGCGGCAATTGCCAGGAAACCGCTGGACTCACTTCCATCGATTATTGTGCCGGATATCGATGGTCAAGGGACGTTTGATTTTGACACGCTGATATATGACAAGATCGAATTCATGCAGATCAAAGGGAAAGCGAAGATATATAACCGAAAGATCGATGCGTACGAGGTCACGGGCAAGGCATATACCGGTTCGGTCAGCGGCAAGACGACAGTGGATCTGTCAGATTTCAGTAACCCGAAATATGTCGGCGCCTTCCAAGCCACTCAGATTGAGGCTGACGATTTTATCACTCGCTTCACGCCGTTTGGCGGTCACTTGTTCGGCAAAATGAATTTCTCCGGTCAGTATAACGCGACCGGTTGGGAGCCGGACCAGTTCCTGAATTCACTCACATTGGACGGCGATGGGGCCGTGCAGGAAGGCAAACTGGTCACCTCCGGCGCGCTCTATACGTCTATCAGCGAACTAGCACAGAAAGTCGGTCAGTCGTTTGATAAAGAGCAGGCGCTGAAGACGCTGAAGAGCAAGGTGAGCATCCGGGATGGTAAGATATTCCTACAGGGTCTGCAGACGACTCTCGGTAATGTCGGCGATGTCGATTTGCAGGGTTTCTATGGATTCGACGGAACAATCGGCTATTCCGGGACGCTTCTCTTGTCTAAAGAAATGACGCAGGGGCTGCTTGCCAAGGGCGGTCTGCTTGCCGGCCTGGCAGGCGCACTTTCGGACAAGACGACCCAGCGAATCAAAGTGCCGATCACCGTGTCCGGGACTTCGGCCGAGCCCAGAGTCGAGATCGATTTTTCCGGTGCCGGGAAAAACCTCCAGCAGAATCTCAATCAGAAGGCGGATGACTTGTTGAAGGGGATACTGAAGAAGAAGTAAGTCCTCCGGGCTCTCGTTCTTGACTTGTACTATGGCAATTGCGACATCCGAACGCAGGTGACGCCGCAGGGCGGGTATGACCATGACCTGGCTGGTTGATCAAATATCGATTCTTTCCAAAGTCTTCTACTATCTAATTCAAACGGTCCATTGGACGATCCTGATCAGCGTGCTTGCGTACGCCATCGCCCTGCTGTTTGGACTGGTATTTGGCATCCTGCGCCTCTCGCCGAATCGTCCGGTCCGATGGCTGGCCGGGGCATACGTGAACGTCATACGCGGGGTACCGCTGCTGGTACTGATTTTCTTCATTTACTTTGGGCTGGGCAAGATCGTCAATCTGGACAGATTCGTGGCCGGCGTGCTGGCGGTCGGTATCTGTTACGGCGCCTATCTGGCTGAGATATTCCGGTCCGGCATTCAGGCGATTGACTATGGCCAGCATGAAGCGGCCATGTCACTCGGCATGACCCGTTGGCAGACACTGCGGCACATCATTCTCCCACAGTCAGTGCGGATCGTCGTCCCGCCAGCCGCCAACGAGTTCATCGCCTGCCTTAAAGACTCATCGCTGGTTTCGATCATCGGGCTGCGGGAGCTGACGCGAGCCGGCAGAGAGTACTCGTCCCAGTATTTTCTCGATTTTCATACCTGGCTGACGGTTGGAATCATCTACCTGATTCTCACGCTCAGCATGACCCGTCTGGTCCGGGTGATTGAAAGACGTTTTGCCGTTCACGGCTACGGAGTGGAGAAAAAGTGATTCTCGAGATGAAGGAGGTCGTGTGCCGGTTCGGATCATTGACGGCTCTCGATCATGTGTCATTGACTGTTGAAAAAGGAGAGGTGGTCTGCATTATCGGTCCATCCGGCTCAGGCAAATCGACCCTGCTCCGCTGTCTTAATGCGTTGGAGGATATTCAAGAAGGGTCGATCGAAATCGAGGGATTGAAAATCGACCGGCAGCGCAAAGATATTCATCAGATTCGCCTTGAAGTCGGTATGGTTTTTCAGCAGTTCAATCTGTTTCCGCACCTCAGTGTTCTGGCCAACGTGAATCTGGCGCAAATGGTGGTGCGCGGGCGATCCAAAGAGGAAGCAACCGGCATATCGACGGACCTTCTTGGAAAAGTCGGGCTGGTCGATAAGGTCGAGTCGTTTCCCAGCCAGCTTTCCGGGGGCCAGAAGCAGCGGGTGGCCATCGCCCGTGCTCTGGCGATGAATCCCAAAGTGATGCTTTTCGACGAGGCAACTTCGGCTCTCGACCCGGAGATGATCGGCGAAGTACTGGAAGTGATGAAGCAATTGGCCGGTGACGGGATGACCATGTTGGTTGTGACGCACGAGATTGGGTTTGCCCGGGAGGCAGCAAATCGCATCCTGTTCCTCGAGAGCGGCAGGATAGTCGAGTCCGGGTCGCCGCAGGAATTGTTGAACTCTCCCAAAAATCAACGGACCAGAGAATTTCTGGCGAAGGTGCTGTAGGGTCGCGATATGCTCAAATATCTGGTGCCGATAGCGTTGCTGCTAATCTTGTGCTGTTGTGGTCCGACGAGAATATCGAAGCCTTCAGTATCCGACCGGCTGAATGACGCACCGCGACCCGTCTCATCAGTCTATCATGTTACAGCGGATGTCAAGCCGGAGTCACTGTTAGTGCACGCGGAAGTGGATATTGACTTCCAGAATCTCTCCTCTGACACATTGCGTACCCTGGCACTCGTTCAACCGCTGAATATAGGGACTAAGCGCCCTGCGAAAGAGCAATACAGTCGTATAGACAGTCTGCTTCTTGATGGCGCCCCGGTCTCCGTTGCCGCCACATTTTCGGACAGTCCGATGATTCGACTCGTGTTGCCATCGACGCTGAAGCGGGGAGAGCGAGCGGCGCTAAGCTTCTCTCTTGCCGCAAAGGTGACAACTGCCGGCAGATCGATATACGGAGCATCCGAATGTACGCGCTTCACCGACTGGCTACCGCGAGTTACAGGTTGGGGCACTCCTCCGACCGACCTGCTCAGTATGCAGGCCGAGCTAGCTGATTTCGATGTTTCGTTGACGGTGGATAGCGGGTTGTTTGTCGTAGCTCCAGGGGAACTTCTCAATGACAAAGAACTGCTTGGCATGATTCCGAATGTTGACACCATTATGGCCGATGTGATTAACAAACCGTATGCCGCCGATGGTTATGTTTTCTCGCGTCTGCCGTCAAAGAACGGTAGGGATACGTATGTGTGGCGCAAGCGGTTCAGTCGCTCTTTCAACTTTCTCGCCTTGAAAGGCTACCTGCTTGACCGCGGGCGAGGCGGCAATCTCGCGGTTGAATCATACTATCCTGAGGAGCTTGCGGCGGTCTGGCAATATAAACTCGTCGCCAAGGGCTCGGACTATCTGAAGTCAGCCCCTTTGCCGACGGGCGATTTCTCGGCAGGCCCACTCAGACTAGTGGTTGCAGGGAAGCGCTCGCAGTGGTTTTCATCGAATGTCCAGCTCCTGTCGTCGAAGATGAAGAAACCAAAGCTTGTTCCGGCGAAGTGAACGCCGTAACCCCGACGGTGTTCTGAGACCACTACGACCATTGCTTCAGACAAAGTGCATAAGCGATTAACCCATATACCGTTACAAGTTCCAGCCACTCCGTCCTGTGGTGCAGTAATCGCCATTGAGGCCGTTAAGCGCAAGAGCTAATGGTCGGTCCGATTTGTCGATACGGCTGCCCGGAGCCCGCGATTCGAAGCCAGTGCTGTCCTGGTGCTTCAGCCGCCAGTACCAATGTCCGATATCAATATAAAGGCAGGGTTGTCCAGTCGCTTCGCCGGGCATCGTTGCGACTCGACAGCAGCGAAATGATCCGCCTCATGAGCGAGGCGGAAAGGACCTTGTTACTCAGGATTGGCTGCGATGACCGGATCAAACGTTGCATGTGAGAGGCAGGCAAAACGCTGTGCGGTCTGCAAAATCGACCTTAAAGGCCGATTCGTCTATGTCGATGACGCCACGGAAGGATTGACCGGCTACACCAAAGAGGAACTGTTCGGCAAGTCATTTCTGAACCTTGTCACCGAGGCGGGTCACCCGCTCGTCACCCATGTACTGTATCATCGCAATCACTACGAAACATTTTTTGACAGCGTTCGCCTGGACATAATAGACCGAAATAAGAATCCCCGGTCGGCGACGGTGATCTTCTCGCTCAACTTCATTGCCGGGAACCCGGTCAATTTTCAGGTGATAATTGACGTCGACACAAGCGAAGAAGTTGACGCGGCCAATTCCGGCGTCGACTCCTCGCTGCGCGATTTCATTCATGAATTGCTGGTGCTTCCACGGGAGCGTTTCAACTCCGAGGCTCCCACAATTCTCTCCGAGTATTTTTGCGGCAGCCGCCCCATGATTTACACTTACCGGCGGAGCCGGGGAGAACTTGAATTACTTTCCGCAGCGACATCCAGCAGGGTGGCCGGCCAGCCGGCGGCAGACAGCGCTGAACCGAAGGCACTGCTCGCGCATATTGCCGAATCGGGAGAGGAGTATTGTTGCGACGATAGTGGTTGCATTCAGCGCGCTATTGAACGCATCGGCTTCGCTCCGCACGAGTTCATAGCCCGGGTGCAACTGGATTCGATACACACGCATGTGGTGAGGCTGCTCTTCGACGAAAAAGCCGACGCGGGTGAACTCCAACGCCGAATCAGCGAGGCTCGCCAAGCTATACAGTTGATAGAGCGATTGAGTTCGACGGCGCATGGAGGCCACGGCAATGAAACCGAACCACGGTCAAACCGTGATTCCGACCGAAAGGCGCAGGGGAGAGGAACGCTGCAGGAGGCGCAACTCGCGCTGACAAGCGCCATGCAGCTTCTCAACCGTCTGGACAAGTATCTGCGCGAGTAAGCTCGCGCCATATTTGATTGGCAGAATTCTCGTTATGATCACAGGACCACGCATAGTGCTGGTTGAGCCTGACCAGGCTTGTTCAGCGCAGATGACCCGCTCGATTGAGGACCGCCTGACAGGGGCCCGCGTCGAAGTACTGCCTGATCCACAAGAGGCACTGGAAGCCTTGCGCGAGCGGCGATTTGATTGCGTGGTGGTTGCTCAACAGCCCGCCGGCTTGGACGGTCTCAAGTTTCTGGAACTGCTACGCCAGCACGACGTCAACATGCCCGTGATCATGGTGGCGAATCAGATGTCAGAGCAAGCGGCGTCGGAAGCGATAAATTTCGGGGCCTC
>Ga0315293_10003349_pt1 | contig 15434 bp, 28 predicted proteins | sample YL17G13_20_MG_FD_203071 | JGI IMG/M metagenome (GOLD analysis project Ga0315293, IMG submission 203071) | Sediment microbial communities from Yellowstone Lake, YNP, Wyoming, USA - YL17G13_20 | ecosystem: Environmental > Aquatic > Freshwater > Lake > Sediment | place: USA: Wyoming | collected...
TTAGCAGGAACAGTAACTTCAGTCGCAGCATCTGTTCCCTCGTTCCTCACAATATCCGGCTCTCCAATTACCACGACTGGTACTCTTGCAATCACCTATAATGCTGCCGTACCTCTTCCAATCGCAAACGGGGGTACAGGTCTCTTGACAATCGGGGCTGCAAACACAGTTCTTTCATCAAATGGGACAGTAGCTTCATGGCAGGCCTCTACAGGGTACTACGTATAGATTTCTTACCATAGGTAAGAAACGCCCGCGCGCAGCGTCTAACAAGTTAGAACAGGAAACGTTGTCAGGACACTCACGCCAACTATAACTTCGGCTACAGCTGCTACAGCAGCACTCACAGTCACAAACACGGCAACAGGATCCCCCGCTCTTAATACGTTCTTTTCTTCAGCAACAACATTAACTAGTTTTACATTCAACCAATTTGGAGTCAATGCAACTCTTGGAAACTACACTGAAGAACGGTTCAACTATACTGCTTCAGCCTCGACATCCAACAATTACGAAATGAGAGTTACTGCAAACAGCAGATTCCAAATAACAAACGATGATACTGCTCCATTCACAGTCACCAACCCTTCTGGGCCATTTGCAGTCACAGGAATAATTACTTCGGGAAGCCGTATTGAAATAACAAAGACAGCCAATGCAAACCGCAAACTTGTCTTGTTTGATACACTAAACAACGACCATCAATTTTATGGATTAGGCATTCAAACAGACATTCAACGATACCAAGTTTTCGCTACTACTGCAAACCATGTTTTCTATGCAGGGACATCCACTACAACTAGTACAGAACTATTCCGTATTGCTGGAACGGGAGTTGTCACAGTCCCTGGCTCACTCTCTCTTACAACTCCTTTAGCAACAACATCAGGAGGTACAGGTCTCGCAACAGTCGGTACAGCAGGACAAGTTCTATCCTCAAACGGAACCTCTCTTGTATGGGCACTTCCTTCGCAAACAACCACTGGAACATTCTCTGCAGTAGCAGTAGCTGTAATTCCTCTCCCCACTACCCCATCAGCAAAAATCACAATCGTGCTTCTCGCGACAGCTGTAAATACTGATATAACATTGGGGGGAAATACACTCGCCAATGGAGCAGGGGTAAACCTTGCAGCTCAAGAACCATACGAGCAGTTCCAACGTGCTAATGGAGTTGTTGTCTTTACAAGTGTAGGAACGTTAAGTCAATTTACAGACAATACTATTCAGAGCATGTTTGAAATCACAATAATGTCTGGAGCAACAACTAGAAAACAATACTTTACAAACGGAGTATTTACTACGGCATCAGTAGGAGTAACAAGACTGAACGGGGCAGGCCACCTCGCCTCTACTGCTTTATCTCTAAGAATTGTGCCAACAACAGGAACAATCACAGGGTCATGGACTATAACATAATGTGTGCGATAATATACTAAATGAGTAAATACGAAATCAATATCGGGACATCTATCCTATCAATCCCAAATATCAGAACATCTCAAACAACACTAAACTCTTTATTTGCAATCAACCCTTCTACTGCAGGCACATCGTACCCGCTCCAAGTTATAAACCAAGACGTAACATCTGGAAATATAGCTATTATCGGGGTAGGCCACGCGCCTCTCAATAATGGAAATGCAAACTCAACTCTTATTGCCCATACCTATATAGGAAGTAATAATGCTGCAAACTCTTGTTATTTTGGATTGTCGGGAACAGGAAAACCAGCACTAGTTTTTACAAACAGCTCATTAGCGTCGATAAACAATTGCACATTGGACATTACTCTAACAACCTTGGATCGAAGAATATCTTTATATGGAAGTCCTGCCGCAGGAACATTCCAGTACGAAGGATTCGGGATAGGAAGCAACACTATCGAATACAGTACAGGTGCAACAACAAACGCGCATGTCTTTTATGCAGCAACATCAGCAGTTGCACGAACCGAACTGTTCCGTGTTGCCGGAAATGGTGTAGTCTCAATCCCGGCAGCAGGCTCGCTCTCTCTTGGAACACCGCTAGCTAGTAAGCCGTAGACGCACTAACCCCGCGGTAGCGACTTCAGGTGGTACAGGTCTCGCAGTCGTAGGAGCAGCTGGTTTCTACCTCTCTTCAAACGGCACCACGCTCAACTGGGTTGCACCTACAGCCGGTACGGTCACCAGTGTTTCTCTTGCTGTAGATTCTACCTTGAATACTCTATTCACAAACACTGGCGCTGGAACAATCACCACAACAGGGGCATTCACACTTTCTCTGTCATCAACTCCAACAATTGTTAGTTCGACTGCAACTGTACCTACACTGGCTCTTAATAACACCGCATCTCCAACAGGCACTATACGTCTTTTGGACTGTTTTGCTCCAAACATGTCTGCAGTAACAGGGCAAGGTCATATCCGCTTTGGTGTATCCACTGCTCGTAACGGCAATCTAAAGTTTATTAACAAATCTACTTCAACAACGGCACATGTACTATTAGGGGCTACCCATGAAGGAGCTGCCATAGGAGGCCAAATTAAAATTTATGCAGACGATATAACTCCTACCGAGCTACCTAACTCTGGTGGTTTAACCGTGCAAGGACCAGTGATCGCGAACGCTGGCTTCTCCACAACCACAGTGACAGCTTCAGGACTCGTCTCTGCAAACGCCGGTCTCTCCACAACCACCATCACAGCTTCAGGACTCGTCTCTGCAAACGCCGGTCTCTCCGCAACCACTGTCACAGCTTCAGGACTCGTCTCTGCAAACGCCGGTCTCTCCGCAACCACTGTCACAGCTTCAGGCCTGGTTTCTGCGAACGCAGGTCTCTCCGCAACCACAGTGACAGCTTCAGGACTTGTCTCTGCAAATGCCGGCTTCTCTGCCACCTCGACAACATTAAACGGGATAAATCTCTCGTCAAATATTACAGAAGGGATCCGTATAATCACAACGTCAGCAGCGTTAGGAGCAGTCACCCTCAACGTCATATCTGCTGCCATAAACTCTATCCCAATCAGGTTCGGGAGAGATAGTTTAAGTGGAAACTCTGGCAACATGGGTTTTACATACAATGGATCAGGACTAACCACAAACTCCATGTCTCTCGGGTTCACAGGCGGGTCAAACAGTTTCGTGATGTTCAACAGTGCCGCGACTGCATCAACACTTTCCTCGCCGCTCACAGTCACTGGGCTCGTCACAGGCACAAACTTGTCAGCAACATCATTCACTGCTCTTCGAGTCGCAAGTATCGATGCCTCAAAAAACCTAATCAGCACTGACCAAGCTCTTCTAAAAATTGCTGCATCAAACGCAGACTTCTCTCTCCTTGGATCATCAATCCCAGACGGATCATCAAACACTCGTATCGTCATTTCAGGAAATTCTCGATCAGGCGTTCCTGGAGAAATCACATACATTGCTACAGGTGCTAATGGGGCACATGTTTGGTGGACTGGCGGAACAACAGAAAAAATGAGACTCTCTAATGCTGGTAATTTGACTGTTACCGGGACTGTTGCAGCAAATCCAAGACGCGGGTTTAAATTTCAAAACATAAACCAAACAGTATCTGCCTCAACCGAAGTTATTCTTAACCAGTTGAACACAGACAATAACAGTGGACCATTGACTCCGAGTGGTAGTGGGTATTTTAACAATACTGGGGGCTTTTTAGTCATTCTATTTACGTATTCTGTATTCTGGGATCCTGCTTTTGGCGGTGGAGCTGTGCAAGCTTCGCTTATAAAAAATCAAGTTTTTGGGGTGCCTATAACTGGAGAAAAATATGGAGGATCAAGCGCAACTGTTTTTGGCGCTACGTATAATTGTTCATGCACAGGGTCCGCGATCATAGCGCTGAATAATGGAGAAGATGTCTCATTATGGGTTAGAAACAATCTTGGAGGTAATCTGGACGTGAAGGGAGGAGCGGCTTTTGGCACAAACATCACACAGTTATATTATTATATTCTAAACTAAATCTCTTTGAATTTATTCAATCTAATAAAAAGCGTAGTAATCATTTCCATTAGTTCTTGCTGACTCTCCATGTACCTCTTGATAATATCTTCGACTTTTTTTGGTTCTTGTTCTACTACTTCTTCAATCTCGCCCATTATTATTTTTTAAGGTTAAATACAGTTCGTCCATTCCTTTCAGCTTTCTTTTCGTTTTAAGCAAAGGCACGTGATACTAACCAAAGGTTAGTCAAGTGCAAACTTCGAACATCGCTCCATGATCCACTAGTAGGCGCAAAGCCACGTATCGCAGGTTAGGAAAATACTTTCTACTAGAATGTTCAAATTTCATTAATCTAAACTCTTCCACAATATTCTCTAGCACCCGATCAGTCTTTTCAAAGTAAATCCTAACTTGTTAGGATTTACCCATACGGAGTACTTCAAACGAACTATTCGCCAAATAATCTGACCAATCCGATTATAATAACGTCTTAACCCGTTCCTTTTCAAAATAGCCTGTATACTTGCCCAAATATGTGTACTTCTTAAATCGCACCCAGTACAAAGCTCCACAACTTCATCAGGCAGTTCACCCCGATAACCCAATATTTGGTAAAGCACCCATTCAAACCGTTTAACCCGATCGTACCGGTGAACAGCCCGACCCCGTTCTCTATCCTGTTCAAAAGCTAACGCATGTTGGTAAGACGTTCTTACCTGCAAGGTAAGAACTCCACCCGAAGGGACTTACCGTAATCGGTCCGTAAAGGCCGTTCATAGTCCAACGAGCTCAAAACAATATAATCCACAAACCCGTAATAACAGGGCTCACCGTATAGCATTACGTCCTCCTACCGGGGGGTTAGTATGCACCGCATACTATGGAGAAAACAGAGGTCGCTCCGTCTATACGCTAACGCGGGTTTAGTAAGCGAAGCTTACTATAGGTTGCATTTTTTGTTCGGCAAAGACAAACAAAAACCTTGGACGAACATTTTGTTTTGCTCGTTTAGCAAGTTTTTTGAGTTTAAATCATATATTATTGCAATAAAAGAATATCTTTTTCCAACTGTTCCAAACTCCCAGATTTCATGTAGAATTCGATGATCAAGTGTCTTGCAAACGCTAACGCGGGTTGGTAAGACGTTCTTACCTTGTTGACGTTGTGGAGATGCGTTCATGTACATCTTTTTGACAAATGAGTCTATTAGTGGGAGGTAAGATTCTAGAAACATTGGAAAAACAGGGTTTTCTAGACGTAAGTATTCACGCATTTTGTTGGGCGAAGCCTAACAAAACCCCCACGGAGTGCAATATTGTGTGTGAAAGAAGGTAAATGTCTTCTCACTTCCGCTGGTATCCAAGTTCCGATGAAATGGTTGTGCCATTTTTTGCACAATATGCATTTCCCTGTAAGTCAAAGACTTCTTAACCTGCGTAGCCCAAGCTAATAAGTCTGTTAAAATGACTCCAAGAATCCCTCCAAGTAAAAGCGAATTTTCTAACTATAGAAAATGGATTCGTATTTACTCCTGGTAATGTTATCCGAATGGAGTTTCCTGCTCAAGGATATGTTAATCCTCTTACTACTACCATGTCTTTTGACGTCTCCATGGTTGTTCCTAATCCTGGGTCCATCGCTTTCCCAATTACTGCCCCATTACAAGGAGCGACTGTTCGGTTCCAAAATAATATCCAATCTATCTTTTCAAGAGTCAGATTGCTTTATGGAGCTAATCCTCTTGAGGATATTATTAATTATAATGTCATTGTCAGAAACTTGACTGAATGGACAGCAGGAAATCCTAGTTTTACTATTGATCAGGGAACAATTACTGACGGCATTGGTAACAATACTCTTGGGTTTGTTGCTAATGGAGGTGTCGGGTTATTGAATACTCGCGCAAACATTATTCAAGGTTGCGCGTTTAACGTGGATCCTTCCACTAGTCTCGAAACCGCTTCTTCAGGAAGAGGTCTCGCTGGGGTTAGTGACGCTCCACCTGCTGGAGTTTTGTCTACTCCTAGTATCGCTTGGTATGATACTGCCTCAGCCACCTTAGTCAACGTTCCGACTATTATCGTTACTCGTAGATACCAAGTTCAACTCGCTCTTGGTCTATTGACTCAAGAGTACTATTTTATTTTCTTACCTTTAGGTAAGAAATCCCCCTGAAAGGATCTAACAAGTTAGAAAATTGATTCCTACAAAGTATATGGCTTCTCAATTGGCCATTGAACTTACTTTGGAAACTGTAGCTGAGAGTATGATTGCTACTTTTTCTGCAGCAGTACCTCAAACTCCATCACCAACTACAGGGGGGTATATCAACTTGCCTGCGGCTCTTAATTATGCTGTTCACAATGTTAATTTGATTCCTGAAATTTTGGAGTTTGATGCATGTAAGTCACGGAGTGTAACCTGTAGCATACGATACTGCTTTTATTCAAGGATTGCAGAGTGGAGGAGTTCCACTTAGATTCGCTTCATGGCATACATTTTTGTTTTCTTCTGCTTCTTCCCAAAATGTCAACTTGTTGATCCAGGAACGTAGCAGATCGGTAAAGAGTATTTTTACTGTGCAACGAATTTCACAGCCTGATGTGACTATTGATAATGGAGCTAGTAAGTCGTCTGGTGTTAACATTAGCTTTGTTTGATAGTTCAACTTCTCCTTTGGGAGGAACCGTGCAAAACTACCAGTACCGTGTTGGTGGACGTTATTTCCCTGCAGCCCCAGTCCAATGTTCAACTACCACCGGGTCATTTGTTTCAAACGGTGGTGCTGAAGCATACACCGAGCTTGCAAAGGCTTTGAATATTTTGGGTGATTATAGATTATCTACCGCTTGTAATTCCACCCGATGGGCATACTCTCCACTCAATTTAGCAGGAGCAAGAATTTTACAAAATAGGGATTACTCTGTGTCTTTAACTACTATCGCGAGCGGAACTGGAATCCCAACTGTTGTCCCATCCTCGACTGGAGGTGATTTAGGATCTCAGTGTTTTGCTGCCGCAATTAGTCTTGAGACAAGTAATGGAATTGAAATTTCAGGTTTGAATGCAGAGGAACAGTCTGATATTTCTTTTCTTTGCAACTGGGCTGATACTCAAAAATCTGGCGTGTCTGCTGTACCTTCTTCTTTGGAATGTTATGTATACTATGACGCGATGATTATATTGGAAGAGAACAATGTTGTAAAGTTGATTCAATAATGTATGCTTCGCAGATAATAAAAAACCGTAGATGAACAACTGGGGTTTAAATAATACATACGACTACTTTGAGTTTGCAATCGTACTCCGTATGGGTTTCTTACCGTAGGTAAGAAACGCCCGCGCGCAGCGCCTAACATGTTAGGATTCATTGGATAATTCAGGGAGTGGTAGCGGTGGAGTTTCCGGTAAGTCGTACCTGCTTACCTTTAGGTAATCCCCCCACGGAATAACATTGCGCTAGCACTTAATTGGCCGAGTTTTTTCGTAGGTGGAAAGAATCCTTTGTCTAGAGTCAAGGGTATGAAAATCCTTTCTGCTGAAATCCCGTTTTCGTACTATGTGTTTACTCTCAACAACAATCCATTTGAAGTTTCAACTACAGCCAGTGGCCCCTGGATTAGCGCGGCTATTCCTGTTGGCAACTATACAAAGGATACAATTCTACCAGTTTTGAAATCTGTAATTGAAGCTGCTATTCCTGGAACAATTACAGTGACTTATAATACCACAACTCTGAAACTTGTGTTTTCAAGTACTGCATGTAAGTTTTTAACTTTTTACTTACCGCAGGTAATCACGGAGTTTAACCCTCGTTAGCGTTGTATTTCAGGTTTGTGGCTGATGAACTCGCAAGTCCACGATTATGGCTTGGGTTTAATGCTGGGGTTCTCGGGTTTACTGGGGCTGGGAGTATTAGTGCTCCCAACGTAGCTTTGCTGTCTGGTCCAAATTACCTGTACATTAATTCAGTAATGTTTGGTCAACTGACTAATAATTACTTGCCTACCGGGTTTAGTAAAATTAATGGTAACACTGGCCCTCAAATCGCAAAAGTTCCTGTAAACTGCGATAGTGGAGAGATCATTTATTACACTGACCCTGATCCGCAAAAGTACTTTGATATTGGGGATTCAAACTCGATTCAGAAAATCGATTTTTATTTGAGTGTGGGTACAAGCGAAGTTGTCTTGGATTTGAACGGGTTGTCGTTCTCTTTGAAACTGGCTTTACTGTTGGAGAAGATGAATACGGATGAGAATCAAAGCGGGTTGGTGGGGCAAGATAGGGTTGTCAAGAGAATGAGACCTTATTAGGCAAAGCCTAATAAAACAAGCGTTAGCTAGGCAAAGCCTAATAAAACAAGCGTTAGCTATAATGTGTGGGGGTTATTATTAAATGAATGGGATTTGGACAGATAATAAACCTGTTAATCAATGGGGCGACTATCGGCCAGGTGTTGTCGGAAGTGTGGGCGATGTTTTGCCGGGTGTACGGTTGAAACAGTCTGCTCCAGATATGAATCAACGTTGGGAGAGATGGAATACACTTAATCCTAAGCTTGGGTCTAATGTCCAGGACGGATACAAAAAGAGTTTTGATTCTCGGGGTAGAAATGCTAGTGAGTGTAACTTTTACTTACCGTAGGTAAGTAATCCCGCGGAGCGTAACCCTCGGTAGAGCTGGAGGATTCTCGATGGGGGTACAGCGATGGGTTCAAGATTTTGAATGGATGGAAGTTTCAGGATTTGAGAGAGCCCGATAAAGCTAGTGAGCCAATTATGGCAGAAACTGCCCAGTATTCTTGGGTTAATAAGCTTGTAAGTAATTACAATGCTCAACGAACTGGTAATATGTTCCCTGCGCCTGGTCCATATGTTTTGCAAAAAGGTATACACACAAAGTGACAAAAAGGTGATGTGCCTCGTGGTGCTGGGTTGAGTGTGCAGGTTATGGATCACGTGGAACTGGAACAGAAAGTTCCTCAAGGATATGAGCCTAACGATAAAGGAATGATGACCCATAATGTTGTAGGGCGTCTTGCTCCTGCTCCTGTTGCAAAGGATAAAACGGGGTATAGGCTATAATGTGTGTGAAATATATTAAATGTCTGTATTGCAACCGATTAGTTTTGGATTGGTCCATCAAGTTGGTCCAGGTACTGGGGCAAGAGGTATAAGGGATTTCTTACCGTAGGTTTTGGAAGTTACAAGGCTGATAATACGGAATTGATTCGGCCTTATCAGCAGGAATCAAGTTCTCCGATTGGAAGAGGGTACCCGATGGGGATTGTTTCTGGAGCTCCTACTGTTTATGATCCAAGAGCTGGGATTCAAGAAGACCCTGTGTTAGTGTTGTTGAAGAAATTATTGGGGAAGCAGCCTCCTGTTGTAACGAAAGCACCAGATGCTGGGTTTAGAAATAATGAGCAAGTCTATCCTACAAGTGGTCAGGCTTTGGAACTTCCTGGAAGAACATTGGGTGCTGCTCCTGCAGATCGTGGGTTGGGTGGTGGTGGTGGAGGTGATGTGGTTGTCGGGACACCTGCAGATCGTGGGTTGGGTGGTGGTGGTATGTACCCTGTCGTGGATGTGCAGCAAGAGTTTAATAGACTGTATGAAGCAATGGGGCGTACTAGTCCTCATGAACGTTCTATGCTCAGGGATCTATTATCAGGGCTTGGTTCAGCCTTTGTGTCTGGAACTGCGTCTGGAGTTCTGACTGCAGGTAGTGAAATGATCGCTAGGACTACTGGTGGTTTTAGGGCCGCAAATATTCCAATGACCCCTAACCTTGCTTTTGATATTATGGCCCGCCAGATTTTGCCCGAAGTATATGCTGAAACTGCCATTGGAATATCAAGAGATATTATAGATATGATTACATCTAGTGAAAGAGCTTTGTCTGATTACTTGTACAAACCTGTTCAGTTTCATGTAAATGAGGGGGCCAAGATTCTTTATCAAGGCACCCCTGCTACTACAATTCCTGATCTACCTACTGCCACTATAGATGGTGTACCTGTAGAGCTAATATTATCAGCTAATCACCAATGGAATAATTATGGAGAAGTTGCTACTAATATCGTTGCAACAATAGTCGATAACATTCTGGCAAACGCACCTCAATTGGCTGCATTTACTCTTAACACTTTGGTCGCGATGTACCTTGTTACTTTGAATCCACATGGGTATGTAAGGACTCCTGGTGGGCGGCTGCGTCCTCAGGAAATAGTGAATTACAGAGGAATGGCCTGATAGAGTGAATTACATAGGAATGTAGTTGACCGAAAATAAATAAAATGGCTTTGTACGCAGCTGATATTGAATCCCTTGCTAAACCTGTAAAGAAGACTCAAGGAAAGAAACGTAAAGCCGAAGAAGTTGATGAGACTCCTGAAGTAACTCCAGAAGTCAAGGCAAAGAAACCTCCTACCGAGAAACAATTGGCTGCCCGTGCAAAGTTTGCAGAGAATCGAAAAAGAAAGTTGGAAGAGACTGCTGCGGAGAAATTGAGATTGGTACTCCGTATGCCTAATAAATTAGGAAACTGAAGTTGCGGAGAAACAAAAAGAGATTGAGGCCAAGGAAGCATCTATTGCCGAAAAAAAGAAGGCTAGGGCTGAGAAGAGAAAAGCTGGTAAGGCTATTGATACTGCTGTTGAAGAAGCTGTTGAGGCTGTGACTGAAGAGCCAAAGCCTAAAAAGGTTAAAAGGGCTTTGAAGCGGGATGAGTCTGTTCCGCCTGTTTGGTTTGAAAAGTTTGTAGAGTCTGCAAAGATGGAGGAAAGCAAGATTGCTGCTGACAAGAAACCTGCAAAGGTTATAAAGGAGGAAGCAAAGGTTGCTGCTCAAGCTCAATGGAGCGATGGGTATACTAAGGATAGGGTCAATCAGCAAGTTGACAATCATATGACAAAATTGTACGGAATGATCTTTGCTCGTAAATAAAACTAATGTTTGCTGAAGAAGTTGGGAACTATCTGCCTTTGCCTATTGAATTGATTAGACCGATCAGATTTCTAGTTGCTTATAATCTGATAAAAGATAAATTGAAATTTCCTGTGAATCAAGTATTACGTATAAGTAATTATGCTTATGCGACATGGAATTTTTATCGTGATGGTCGTTATGAAATTAAATGGTCTTTTAATCGTTCCGGCGATCACCGTGCATATTCTGTCGTTGTGTCAGACGATAGTATAACTCCTAAAATCTATACTTTTGCCTGTCAAGAATTTTATGATAGACAGTATAAGTATAAATAATATATGTGCCTGTTACCTAATGAAAACTAAAGTTCCTGTTGTTAAAGCGATCAAGACTCCTTCATGTAAGCGAAGCGAACATAACCCGCGTTAGCGTATGTTCATCCTGATGCTCCTTATGAAATGTTGCCTAGGCATGAGTTTTCTATGGCTTTAATTGCCCCAAAGGGGAGTGGGAAAACGACTACTATTGTGAATTTATTGGATTTTTATAAGGGGTACTTCCATACGATTCTTGTGTTTAGCCCGACTGTTGAATCAGGTATGTACGGATAACAAATGGGGCATATACGATACCACTCTTCATATTCATCTTTACACTTTTCGCAATATTTCATTTTTTAGACGAAAAGTGGGATTATGCCAAACAGCAAGTTTATTTGACAGAGAATAAGCCGTTGAAGAAATGGATCAAGGAATTGGAGGAGAAGAAAAAGAAACAGGATGGGTTAGTCAAGCGGGGTATCAATACTATGGAGTTGGAGAATATGGCTGGGTTGAATAAACCGTTTGATGGGAAGATTGGGGCTGAATGTTTCTTTGATATGTACACTGATGACGGGTTCGAGGAATTGTTGATTGAACAAAAGAATCTGATTAATTTACTGAAAGCTCATAATCAGCCAAAGTATATGGCAAATAGGATTCTTATAATCCTGGACGATCTCGTTGGCAGTTCTTTGTTTTCTGGGACAAAGGGAAGTTTCTTTAAAGGGTTCTCGACCAGGCATAGGCATTATTCAACTAGCTTCCTTTGTGTTTCTCAGGGGTACAAGGAAATCCCGAAAACGATTAGAACGAATTTTACGTGTTTAATCCTTTTTGAAATTGGGTCAAACAAGGAATTGGAAGTTATTTATGAAGAGTGGCAAATGGGGTTGAAGCAGGACCAGTGGTTGGAAGCATATGAGCACGCGATTGCTGAAGATTATGGGTTTCTGTTTATTAATTATCAACGTGAAAAAAGGTTGAGGATGATGAAGAATTTCAGCCAGTACTTGTTTATTTCGCCCGAATAAAAATGTATTTACTGTTTTGCGTGAAATGCAATGATAAGACGATCATGGAGTGCCACCATACTCTCAGTCTCCCGGAGGGGAAGTGTTATGAGTGCAGGGATAGGAAGTATTGTTGTCTGCGGTGCCTTTATCCTAAAATAAAATAAAAAATGTCATTGCAAATTAGAATGTTTGGCCCCTTGACCGATAAGAAAAAAGAGTTGCATAATCTACTTACTGGGCTCGGCTACCCTATTTTCATGGATTTCATTAATCGGGAGAACAGGCAGTGGAGGGAGGAAAATAAGGTTGGGAGTTTCTTTTATTACATTGATGGGAACGGCATTGACGATTGGCTGTGGGTCTGTGGTGAAGAAGATCCTGATTTACAAATAACTCCGTCTGCTGATTTACTTGGGGATGGCGCCGATGGGTTGTTGGAGTGGTTGGAACGATTGCTTGATGGGCATGTAAAGATTTATGACCAGGCTCCCCCACCGCTTACTCAGATTTTGGAACTGCCTGTTTTTGATATTGATCAAGGAAGCAAAGAGTATGCTTTGGAGAATATCTTGGTTAATGACTGCATGTTTTATCAGGTTACTAAACCGTTTGTTGATCGCCCTTATACGACAGTTGTAAGGGGGTTTGGAAGAAATGGGCATAGACGGTTCTTTACTAATTTGTTTGTTTGTGCTTCTTGGGGTGTGTCTAGCAAAGATATTCAGTTCTTACACAAAGCTTGGGAGTATTTTGAAATGGAAGGAGTGTTGGATTTGGATGTGTTGATGAAAGAGGCTACTGAAGCTTGCCGGTACCCTGGCTTGGAATCTGAACCTGAAGTATGGAGGACTGATTTAAATAGTGTTTTAGATATTTTTAATAAACGGGCTGGATTTTAATTTCCATTAAGCAAGAATTTTATTTCAAACAAGTCCCGCACCCAGAAGCATCAATTTGCGATTTATAGCATAATGGGCATAAGTAAACGATTCCGTATTTGTAAAAGCCGTCTGATTTTGTAAGACACAAGTCGCATAAAGTTGGGTCTTTTTGTGGTTCAATCAACATTTTTATTAGGTCAATCTTTCTTCTTCTTCTTGGCTGGCTCATCCTGCTCAAATTCAACTTTGGTGACTTTGAGGAGAATTCCTGCCTTGCCGTCAGTCTTGTTGTACCATGCCCCAATTTCAGCAAATACTTCAACGTTTTGACCTCGGTACAAGTCAAGATCATCAAGTTTCTTGATATCCAACTTGATGTTGGATTTCGCTGCGAATTTCTTCTTGGTCTTATCCAACTGGAGCTTTACAAACATACGGTCATCGTCTTGGACAAGAGGAGTGGTTTCAAATCCGGTTTTTGCGATTAAATCAGAAACGATTGAGTTGATGGCTTCAGTATCGTCATTGTCAGTAAGTTTGAGGCCAAAAGTATATGAAGTGCCGTTTGAAAAGACTTTACTGTTGATTCCATCAGTTGCCAATTCTCCTTTAAGAACGACTCTGAGTGGTTTCTTGCCGTCCTTGATGTTTGAGTATACGGTTTTGGTTGAGGATTCGAGAGAAGCAGTGTCGATATCGTTGACGAGGGAAGAGATTTGGAATTCAGAAGGTGCAGACATTTTTTGTTTTTGGGTGAAACCAAGTTTGCCCAAATGGAAATTAAAATCGGGGATGTCAAACGGGCTTATGTAAACAAGGACGGGGATATTAGTATTAGAAACTTGGTGTTTAGGATCAAACTTGTTGACCCTACGTCCATGCCCCCTGATCTGTACTGTGGTCGTTGGAGGGTATATACCCCTTATGATATTAAAGTTTGGATGGAGCCGGGGATGATGTGCAAGTTTTATTTAGGGATGGGTTTCTATGTCCCCGAGGGTTTTGTGTTGTATATGTTTGCAAATGAACGTCATGCCGGGAATTTAGAAATTGAAGAAATGTTTATTACCCCTGGGTATACTGATGATGTGGTTATTACTGTACGGGCTTTGAAGAGCTTTTACTTGAGAAAGTACATGCATATTGCCAGCTTTAATATTTTACCGGTTTTGAATACCCAGGATACTAGAGGTTTAATGTGTGTTCCCCAGACAAATGAACATCGGTAATAATAAAAATACCCATCGAAAAGGGTTTATGTCTACTATTGCCCCGTATGCTACTGCTGCTAGCGGTGCTGCATTAGGTTTTATCGTTGGAGGCCCTGCAGGGGGTATTGCTGGCGGAAAACTTGGGTATGAGTTGGGTCAAGGGAATGTTTATGGGTTTTTTCAAGATGCTGCTAATGTTGCTACTGGTGGAATGATGCCTGATTTGCCTATTTCAAATAAACGTAAGCGAGAATGATGGATTTTTTAAATATTTTTGTGATTTGTTTACTTGGGTTTTTTGTGCTGATTATACTTGGTGCTTGGTTGTTGTTAGTTTCCGAATAAAAATGAATTACGAGTTTGTAGAAAAGGATTTGGAAGTTAAAGGGAAATGTGAAAGTTGTGAGAGAGAAGCCGATCATGTATTGGTTCTTATTGATAAGAAGATGGTGGGGTTTTTCAGATCTGTTATGACTGTTCGGTCATGGTTGATTTCGGGAGTAAGGATTACAGGTTCATCCCAAAGAAACATGCAGTCTTTAGAAACGACAAATGTACCCCGATGTGTAACCCCAGAAAATAAGGTGGAGGTGGTTTTGGAGAGTATCAAGGAAATTAGAAAGAAAATGGGGAAATAAATGATTATTCAAAGTTCATTATTTTTTAGGTTTAAGGCGTGAAATTATTTTTGCGTGTGATTTCTCATCCTTTGAAATGGCTTTGAATGGTGGACTGCCGTACTTCTTGTAGACTTTGGATGCTTTCTTCTCTTCCCTGATGAACTGCTTCTTTTTGCTAGCGGTAAGTTTCTTTGCCATTTAGGATATGGGCTCATACATTGTTTCCTCATAAAAATGATTTTCGCTACTTTGATCGCTGATGGGATGGTTGTCCGGACCTATGGGAGCGATGATTTGAATTATTTGGCTGATCTGGTTGTTCAGGAAATGCCTGTTGGGTGCAGTTATCGATTTATCTCAAAAGGCAATATTATGCGATTAGAGGTATTGAGCCCCGATGTCTATGTGGCCATTTTAACGAATTTGGAGAAAAATAGGCATTCTTGGGTTATTAGAAAAGTGCTGGATCAGATTGATCAGGATAATGCGGATTT
>Ga0315293_10003350_pt1 | contig 15433 bp, 18 predicted proteins | sample YL17G13_20_MG_FD_203071 | JGI IMG/M metagenome (GOLD analysis project Ga0315293, IMG submission 203071) | Sediment microbial communities from Yellowstone Lake, YNP, Wyoming, USA - YL17G13_20 | ecosystem: Environmental > Aquatic > Freshwater > Lake > Sediment | place: USA: Wyoming | collected...
GATTCGTAATCACTAGGTCCGCGGTTCGATTCCGCGCGTTGGCTCCAGAACCCGCCTCCCGCAAAGGTGAACCCAAGACGCCCTGCTTCTGCTCGCGGTCAGGCTCCCTCCACTCACGACGACCAGGCAAAGCAAGATCCCTGATGGAGTCGCACCCAACACCAGGGATTGGGAATACGGTCGCCGGCGTCGGGGGTTCACTGAGACGTAAACACAGTCGCGTATTTCGAAAAAGTCACGCAACCGGAAGTGGACAGGGTCTGCAAACCCAACAATCAAGGAGGAGTTCATGAGAAAGCAGTTCGTAGGCGTGGTGGTGGGTGCGGTCGTACTCGGGTTGGCCGCGAGTCTGGCCTGGGCAGCCGCCTCGGCGACGGTGCAAATCGGGTTCAGTTTCACCGTGAAGGGCAAGGAGTTTCCCGCGGGGCGCTATGAGTTCAGGCCGGAGGGACCGAACCAGAACCACCTGACGATCCGGAACCTCGACACCGGCGAGACTCAGGTGTTGCCGGTCCTGACGCGCCTCGCCGACACCGGCAGCGCGAAGGCGCAAATTGCCTTCGACATCACCGACGGAAAGCACTACCTCTCAGAGGTCCACATTCCCGGCACGGACGGCTACGCGTTCCAGGGCGCGTCGGGGCAACACTCGCACGCCATCGTGACCGAAAAGGAGTAGCTGCGGCTCGCCGCTTTTGGCAGGAAAAGGGCCGCCCGCGAGGGCGGCCCTTTTCTTCAGCTTCGAGCGCGACGCAAGGCCGCGGCGCCAAGGGAGCGCAGGGCTCAAATCAGCCAGCTACTTGTTGTACCTGTCGCAATCTCAAACACAGCTGGAGAAACCGGCGGCGCCCCCTCTTGACATCCAGTCCCCGCCGTCTCATATTGTGCGGCGCGCGGGACGAGTGCTGAGAACTGGAACGGCACGAGCGCCATACACGGTAGGGAGCGTGACGGTCAAAGCCCACCCCCGCCGGTGCTCAAGCCGGAGGCCGAAACTGGAAGGCGAAACAGCAGGGAGCATGGTGAAGAAACAAGACGGCAACGAGCTGATCGCAGGGTGTGGGCGGCCTCTACAGGCACGACCTCAACCTTTCTCAGCAAGACATCCGCTCGACGCCCTTTGGAGGAACTCTCTTATGCGCAAAGTCGCTGTGACGCCAATCCTGCTGACGATGGCTGCAGCGGTACTCCTGAGCGCCTGTAACAAGCTGCAGGCCCGCGTAGAGCTCACCAAGGGGAACAGCTATTACAAGAACGAGAAGTACAAGGATGCCCTGCTCCAGTTCCAGAAGGGGGTGGCGCTGGACCCGAGCCTCAAGTTCGCCTGGCGCTCGGTGGCTCTGACCGCGATGGTCCTCTACCGCCCCGGCGTCGATAGCCCCGAGAACAACGGGTACTTCTCCACCGCGGTGGACGGCTTCAAGAAGTACCTCGATGCCTTCCCCCAGAACCAAAAAGCCCAGGACTACCTCATCGCGTGCTATGTCAACGCCGCCAAGTACGACGAGGTGCTCAGGTACCTCCAGGATGACCTGAAGAAGCACCCCGGCGCCCTCAAGGACCACAAGGCCATCGTCTCCATCTACCTCCGCACCCAGAGGATCAAGGAGGCGTACGATTGGATCATCTCGCACATCCCCAAAGCAGAGGCGGAGCCTTACTACCTGGTTTCCGTGTACTGCTGGGACAAGGCCTACCGTGACCCTTCGATCACGCCGCAGGTGCGCTCCGAGTTCGTCGAGCTTGGCCTGACCTCGGTTGAAAAGGCCTTGCAGATGCAGCCGGAGTACTTCGACGCGATGATTTACAACAACCTGCTGTTCCGCGAGAAGGCGAAGCTCCAGACCGATGAGAAGCTCAAGCAGGAGTACTTCGACAAGGCCGACGAGTGGCGCACCAAGGCCTTGGCTCTGCGCGAGAAGCTCAAGACGCAAACCTCGTTGGTGAGATCGTAACCGGGGGAGCCATGTTCGAGAACAGCCTTATCGCATCGAAGCCGCAGCAGCAGAACAAGCTGATGCTGCTCGCCTTTCCGCTCGCGCTCGGCCTCCACGTGGTGGCGCTCGGAGGGTACGTGGTCGCGCAGATGTGGTCGGTGGAAGAGGTTGCCGAGCCGCCGATCCAGGTGAGCTTCTACCAGGCTCCACCCCCACCCCCACCCCCACCGCCACCCCCGAAAGCCGCGCCCGTGCCCAAGGCCATCGTTCAGCCGGTGGCACCCACGCAGGTCGTTCAGCCCCTGATCATCCCCGAGAAGTCAGCAACGGGCGGGGTCGAGGGTGTTGACGGTGGAGTCGAGGGCGGCGTCGAAGGTGGTGTGGCCGGCGGGGTCCCGGGCGGCGTACCCGGCGGCGTGGTGGGTGGCGTGGAGGGCATGGTGGACGAGCCCCCGATCCGCATCGGCGGCGAGGTGGTGCCGCCCGAGCTGATCACCAAGGTGCAGCCCGTGTACCCCGAGATCGCCCGCAAGGCGCGCGTGCAGGGCGTTGTGATCGTCGAGGCGATCATCGACAAACAGGGCAACGTGATCGAGGGTCGGATTCTCCGCGGGCTACCGATGGGCGTCTCCGAGGCAGCGGTGACCGCGATCCAAAAGTGGAAGTACAGGCCCGCAATGCTCAACGGCAGACCTGTGAGCGTGTACTTGACCGTGACCGTAACGTTTACCTTGCAATAGGCCATCAGGCCTAGAGATAGGAGGAAACTGTAATGGAATTTGGACCCTTAGCACTGTGGCAGTCGATGGGGTACATCGCCAAGGCCGACGTCATCATCCTGATTATCCTGTCGATCTACTCGTTGACGCTATCCGGGGAGCGCTGGTGGCGCTATCGCGCGGCGAAGAAGCAGTCGCTCCAGTACGCCCTGCTTACCACCCAGTACCTCAAGCAGGACCGCCCGCAGGACGCCATTGCGGCGTCCAAGAAGTTCAAGAGCAGCCACCTGGCAAAGGTCGTGTCGGCGGGCCTGCTCGAGTTCATGATCGAGGAGCAAAACAGCCCCTTGACCGGCTATGACGTGATCGAGGCCGCTCGCCGCGCCATCGAGCGCGCCACGCTCATGACCACGGCCGACTTCAAGCGCGGCCTCGGCGGCCTCGCCACGATCGGTGCCACCTCGCCGTTCATCGGCCTGTTCGGGACGGTCGTCGGCATCATCAACGCGTTCCGCGGCATGGCCATCACCGGTTCCGGTGGTCTGGGCGCGGTGTCTGCCGGTATCGCAGAAGCGTTGGTCACCACCGCCATGGGCCTGTTCGTCGCGATTCCCGCGGTGTGGCTCTACAACTACTTCTTGAACCAGGTCGAGCGCTTCCAGGTCGAGATGGCGAACTCCTCGTCGGAGTTGATCGACTTCTTCATCAAGAAGCACGGAGGAAGCGATGCGATTGGCTCGGCGGCACGGTAGGGAACACAGCGCACCGAAGATCGAGAGCGCCGGCTCGGTCCAGTCGGATATCAACGTCACTCCGCTGGTGGACGTCTGCCTGGTGCTTCTGATCATCTTCATGGTGGTCATGCCCCTGTTGCAGTCCGGCATCCCGGTGCTGCTGCCGGAGACCGGCAACCCCGAGAAGTACCCCGAGGGCCAGAAGCAGGTCAAGGTGGCGATCATGGAGGACGGCAAGATCTTCCTGGGCCAGGACTGGGTTCCCACCAAGGCCGAGCTCGTCAAACGCATGGCAGACATGCTGCAGGCGGACCCACAGAAAGAGGTCGTCATCAAGGCAGACCGGCGCCTCAGGTACAGGGACGTACGCGAGGTGATGAAGGCCCTCAACGATGCCGGATTCACCAGGGTCGGCCTGATCACTACGAAGAAGGGGGCGAGCTAGTAGTCTGGCAAGCCCGACTTCTGCTGAAGGAGAAACGCCATGTCAATGACCGGCGGCAAGATGGGGGACATGAAGAGTGACATCAACATCACTCCTCTCGTGGATGTGGTGCTGGTGCTCCTCATCATCTTCATGGTCGTCACGCCGTTGCTGCAGCGGGGGTACGAGACCAAGGTCCCGCCCAAGATACAGACCACGGCGCTACCCCCGATGACCGACCAGACCATCGTCCGTCTCACCGAGGACGGCAACATGTTCATCAACAAGGACCAGTTCACGGAGAAGGAGTTCCTCGCCAAGCTTGCCGAGGTCACCAAGGGCCGCGAGGGCAAGATCGTCTTCCTCGCTGCCGACGGGAACCTCCGCTACGACAAGGTGGCGTGGTTCCTCGACCTCTGTGACAAAGGCGGCGCCAAGAACCTCGGTATCGTGCTCGAGGACCTGAACCCGACCGCCACCGCGGGCGAGGCGCCCAAGTAACCGGTTGGATTGACGCTCGAGCCCGCGTCCAAGAGGAGGCGACGACCTCCTTCCGGTCGCGGGCTCGCGTTGTGTGCGAGCGCCCCAGTTGCCCCCGGGGCCGTCAGCCCATAAGCTCGTAGTCAATGGGCTCCCGGGCCGCCGCCCTGGCCTTCCTGCTGGGCATCCTGCTCGCTGAATTGGCGCTGCTCTACCCCGGCGTCTTCCTGCGCGGGGAGGTGCTCTCCTCCTCGGCGCTCGCCTACGGCATGGCCCCGTGGAAGGGGCACCGGCCCCCCACGGCCCGCCCCTTGCGGGGCAACCCCGAGCTCTCCGACGACATGGTGTTGTTCGCACCGTGGGATGCTGTCACCCGTGCTGCGCTCGCGGCCAGGGAGGCGCCGCTCTGGAACCCGGGCACCGGGTGCGGCATGCCGCTGTTGGCCAACAACCAGTCGGCGGTCCTCGCCCCGACCCAGGCGTTGCGTCTCCTCTGGGACTCGCCGCGCGCACGCACGCTCGGCCTCCTCCTCAAGGTCGTCCTCGCCGGGGTAGGGATGTTCCTGCTGCTGTGCCGGTGGCAGCTCCCGGCCCAGGCCGCCCTTCTCGGGGCCGTCGCGTGGGCCAACTCGTCGGTCATCACGCTCTGGCTCCTCTACCCCCTCGCGGAGGCCGCGGCATGGTTCCCCTGGCTCCTGCTGGGTCTTTCTCGGCTCCTCGGAGTCGGCGGCCCGCCCGACGCCCTGGGCTCCTGCGAGGTGGCCCTCGCAGGAGCGGCGCTGCTTCTTGCGGGCCACCTCCCGACGGCCCTGCAGCTCCTCGTCGCCGCCGCGGCCGGAACGGCAGTGCTCGCGCTCGTCCGGCCCCACACCCAGCGCCGTCTTCCTGCCGCTGCGGCCGCCGGCGTCGCAGCCCTGCTGCTGGCCGCGCCCCAGGTGCTCCCGACGGTCGGGTACGCCCTGCACTCCCACGCGCTGCACGCACGCGGCCAAGCAACGCCCTCGGCCGCCCAGCACCTCCCTGCGGAGGCCGCGTGGAGCTGGCTGGTGCCGCGGGGGTTCGGCTCCCCCGAGCGGGACGGCTACCGCGGCCCGGTCAGCTTCAATGAGGCGACGGCTTCGGTGGGCGTTACCCCGCTGTTCATCGCCCTGCTCGGCCTGACCCTCGCGCCCGGACGACGTGAGAGAGCGCTCCTGGGGGCGGCCGCGGTGGCGGCGGCTGCCGCCTACGGGCTGCCGCCCCTCCTGTGGCTGCTCGCACATGTCCCGCTGGTCAAGCTGGCGGCCGGCCAGCGCTGGCTGGTCCTCGCCCAGTGGGGTGTCGCGGCCCTGGCTGCCGCAGGTGTGGCCAGGCTTTCCCAGGTTCCGCCTCGGCGCCTGTTGCTGACGAGCGGGGGCGTCGGCGCGGTGCTCCTGCTGCTGGTCAGCCTGCACCCCGCGCTTCGCGCCGCCGGCGAGGGGGCACGCTCCGTGCTGGCGATCAGGATGGTGCTGGTAAGCGCCGGAGAGATCCTCGCGGCGGCGTCTGCGGTTGCGCTTGCCGCCTTCGGGCTGCGACGCCTCGCCGCCGCGATCCTTCTCGTGCTCACCGTGGGTAGCGGCCTTGCGCTTGCGTGGGGCTTCAATCCCGCCATTCCCCCGTCCGCGATTCCGGGCCCGACGGAGCAAACGCGTCTCGTTGAGCGGCTCCGCAAGGGGGGCAGGGTTCTTCCCATCGGTTGGGTGCTGCGGCCCAACACCGGGATCCTCGCCGGGCTGCCCACCGTCACCGGTGTGGACGACCTCGTCCCCGAGCGCTACTCGCGGTTCGCACAGTTTGCCGAGCTTGACGCCCTCGATGCGGCGCGCCCCCTCGAAGTGCGGTCGACGGCGCTGATCCGCCGCGCTGCCGCGACCGTCGTCCTCGCCGACCGCCCGATCGCGGGCGCCGGCCTCGAGCCTGTCCCTGAGCTCCAGGGACCATCCCTGTGGGCCGCAAGGGTCACCGGGGCCCACCCCCTCGCCGCCTGGTACCCGGCCGCCCTCCCCGTGGGAAGCGCGGAACAGGCGTTCGCCGCGCTCTCGCTGGGACGCACCGTGGACGAGAACACCGTGCTGGTCGAGGGGTCGGTCGATCCCCTGCCGGCGGCCCCGGGCCTCGCTCAACCCTTGGCGGCCGTGAGGCTCGGTCTGAACCGGGTCACCGTCGAGGTCAGCCAGTCCCGCGCCGGTGTCCTTGTCCTGCGGGAGTTGGCGGATCCGGGGTGGCGGGCGCGCGTGGACGGTCTCCCGACCCGCGTCGTGACGGCGGACGGGATGTTCCTGGGGGTACCGCTGAAACCCGGGGCGCACCGCGTTGAGTTCGACTACCGGCCCCTGGGCTGGCGCCTGGGCCTCGCCCTGTGCGCCCTGGGGGCGGCATCCCTGCTCGCTTTCACCCTCTTGGTGGCACGGCGGTGGCAGGCGGCAGGCGGCAAGGCTGTTGTATCATCCCCGCATGGGGTCACCCTTGAAAATCGCTCTGGGTGCTGACCATGGCGGATTCGAACTGAAGCAACAGCTCCTGGAGCACGTGCGGTCCCTCGGGCACGAGGTGAAGGACTGCGGCACCCACGGCAAGGAGCCCGTGGACTACCCGCGTTTCGCCCACGCCGTCGCGAGCCTCGTTGCCTCAGGCGCGTGCGACTTCGGCATCATGGTGGACGGTGCAGGTATCGGCTCGGCGATGGCGGCCAACAAGGTGCCCGGCGTGCTGGCCGCCGCCTGCTACAACGAGGACCTTGCGCGCAACAGCCGCGAGCACAACGACGCCAACGTCCTAACCCTGGGTGCCGGTCACGTGGACCCGGAGACCGCGAAGAGGATCGTCAGCACCTTCCTCTCGACCGCATGCACCGTGGAGCGCCACAAGGCGCGCGTCCGGATGATCCGCGAGCTCGAGAAGGAAGCTCTCGGCGCGCGCCGCCCCGAGGCCGACCAGCTCGCTCCGGCGGACATCGAGAGGATCACCGACCGCGTCAAGCAGTTGCTCACGGGGCCCTCCGGCAGCGCTCCGCTGCCCCCCGTGATCCCGCCCGAGCAGCTCGCAAAGCTCATCGACCACACGATGCTGAGGCCTGACGCGACGAGCGCGGACATTCAAAAGCTGTGCGACGAGGCGCGGCAGTACGGCCTCTTCTCGGTGTGCGTGAACCCTTCCTACGTCGCGGAGGCCAAGGCCCTGCTGCGCAGCACGCGGGTCAAGGTGTGCGCTGTCGTGGGTTTCCCCCTCGGCGCTCAGCCGCCCGAGACCAAAGCGCTCGAGACCCGGCGCGCGATCCGCGAGGGCGCGCAGGAGATCGACATGGTGATCAACATCGGCGCGCTCAAGGGCGGGGATGAGGCGCTGGTCCGCAAGGACATCCGCGGCGTGGTCGAGATCTGCATGGACAGCCGTGCGGTGTGCAAGGTGATCCTGGAGACCGCTCTGCTCACCGACGAGGAGAAGGTGCGCGGCTGCGAGCTCGCGATGAAGGCGGGTGCGGACTTCGTCAAGACGTCGACGGGTTTCTCCAAGGCCGGCGCAACCGTCGAGGACGTGACCCTCATGAGCCGCACGGTGGCGCCCAGGAAGCTGGGCGTGAAGGCTGCGGGAGGAATCCGTACCTACGGAGATGTGGTCCGGATGATCCAGGCGGGAGCGACCCGCGTCGGGTCCAGCAGCAGCGTGAAGATCATGGAAGAGGCCCTCGCGCTGCGTGCGCGAAAGGAGTAGCCAGATGGCGGAGCTGCGATGCTACGTCTTCCTGGACAGCCTGCAGCCCAGTTTCGCCTCGTTCCTGGGCACGGTTGCGCAGGGCTTCCTGCCCACGCCGGGGCAGGCCTCGCTGTTCGTGGAGATTGCACCGGGAATGGACATCATGCGGGTCACCGACGTGGCGCTAAAAGCCACCGACGTGCGGCCCGGGATGCTCATTATTGAGCGCCTGTACGGGATGCTCGAGATCCATGCCGACTCCCAGGCCGACGTGCGGCAAGCGGGACGGGCGATCCTGGCGTCCCTCGACCTCAAGGAGGAGGACCGCATCAAGCCGCAGCTCGTGGCGAGTCAGGTTGTCCGCAACATCTCGCCGTACCACACGCAGCTCATCAACCGTAGCCGGCACGGCGACATGATCCTCCCCGGGCAGTCGCTGTACGTTCTCGAGGTGGTACCGGCCGGGTACGCGGCCATTGCCGCCAACGAAGCGGAGAAGGCCGCGGACATCAACATCCTCGAGGTGCGCGCGTTCGGCAGCTTCGGGCGCGTGTACCTCGGTGGCGAGGAGAGAGACATCGACGTCGGCTACCGCGCCGCCGAGCAGGCGATTGCCGACATTTCGGGACGTCCAGCGAAGATCAGCGGAGCGTGATCGCGTGCGCATCCCGGGTCAGGCCCGGGACAGCCGCAGAGGGAGGAGTGACATGACAGAGGCACTGGGCATGATCGAGACGAGGTCCTTTCCGGCCGCGGTGGAGGCCGCAGACGCCGCCGTCAAGGCGGCCAAGGTCGAGCTGGTTTCCTACGAGAAGACCGGCGGCGGGTACCTGTCGATCATCGTCAGGGGCGACGTGGCGGCGGTGAAGGCGGCCTGCGACGCGGGCCAGGTGGCCGCGGGCCGGGTCGGTGAGGTCGTGGCGGTCCACGTGATCGCGCGCCCGCACGTGAACGTCGACGCCGTGATGCCTCTGGGGCGCACGGCCGCGGCCAAGGCGGCGAAGAAGTAGCGGCGCGCCCCCGGGTGACCCGACCGGACGCCCGGAGGCGCAGCGCGGAGAGGCTCGCCCATGCAGCTCGCCAAGGTGGTTGGGACCGTCGTCGCAACCCAGAAGGAGACCAGTCTCGAGGGCATCAAGCTCCTGCTGGTGCGCCCCGTGGACGAGGAGGGCCGCGAGACCGGAGGGCACCTGGTCGCGGCCGACGCCGTCGGCGCGGGCCCCGAGGAGATCGTGCTCATCGCGGCCGGAAGCTCGGCGCGGCAGACGCGCCTCACCGACAAGCGGCCGGTGGACGCCGTGGTCATGGCGATCGTGGACAGCTGGAGCATCGGCGGCGTGACGAAGTACCAGAAATGACGAGGCGCTAGCGCATGTCCCGCCTGACCGACCAGGACGTCGAGGCCATCGCCCGCAGGCTCGCGGCCGAGCTGCAGCGCGGCGCCACCGACGCCGGCCCGCAACGGGCCCCCACGCCGGCGGCCCGGGACCTCGGCATCTTCGCCACCGTGGACGAGGCGGTCCAGGCGGCGCGCGAGGCGCAGCCCATATTCGTTGCCCTGCCTCTCAAGGTTCGCGCGAAGATCATCGAGGGCATCCGGCAAACGATGCTGGAGAGCAACGAGGCTCTCGCGCGGGCCGCGCGCGAGGAAACCGGTCTCGGGCGGGTCGAGGACAAGGTCGTCAAGAACCGCCTCGTCACCGAGAAGACACCGGGCCTCGAGGAGCTGTACCCCCAGTCGGTCACCGGGGATCACGGGCTGACGCTCGTCGAGCCGGCGCCGTTCGGGGTGATCGGCGCCATTACCCCCTGCACCAACCCGACCTCCACGATCATCTGCAACGCCATCGGAATGCTCGCCGCCGGCAACGCGGTCGTGTTCAACGCTCACCCGCTGGCGAAGGGTTGCTCGATGCAGACGGTGGCGTTGCTCAACAGGGCGATCGTGGCGGCGGGCGGGCCCCGCAACGTCGTGACGTGTCTCGCCGAGCCCACCATCGAGACCGCCCAGCAGATCATGGCGCACCCCGCCGTGCGGCTGCTTGTGGTCACCGGCGGCGGCGCGGTGGTCAAGGCCGCGATGGCCTCAGGCAAGCGCGCCATCTGCGCCGGACCGGGAAACCCGCCAGTGGTGGTGGACGAAACCGCCAACATCGACAAGGCGGGGCGCGACATCGTGCTGGGCGCCTCCACCGACAACAACATCATCTGCACCGACGAGAAGGAGGTCATCTGCGTCGCCATGGTCGCCGATGGGCTCCTCAAGGCCATGACGCGCAGCGGTGCGGTGCTGATCGACCGCTCACGCGTCGCACAGCTCGAAAACGTGATCTTCGCCAAGGTGCACGGCCCCCGCCAGCACGCCGAGATCAACAAGGACCTGATCGGCAGGAATGCCGACGTCATCCTCGGCAAAATCGGCATGAGCGTCCCGGCCTCCGCGCGACTCGGCATCGTCGAGGTAGACGAGGACCACCCGCTGCTGTGGACGGAGCAGATGTTGCCCATCTTGCCGGTCTGCCGCGTGCCCAACGCGGATGCCGCCATCGACCTCGCGGTCAAGGTGGAGGGCGGGAACCGGCACACCGCGATCATGCACTCCAAGAACCTCGACAACCTCTCACGGATGGCCAAGGAGTGCGACTGCAGCATTTTCGTCAAGAACGGCCGCTCTCAGGCCGGCCTCGGCCTCGACGGTGAAGGGTACTGCTCGTTCACCATCGCGAGCTCCACCGGCGAGGGCATGACCGGTCCGAGGTCGTTCTCCCGTTTCCGACGCTGTGTGCTCGTGGACCACTTCAGGATCACGTGATGAAAAAACACCCTGCCATCGCCGTAGTCGAGTTCAAGGACATCGCGGTCGGGATCGTCGCCACCGACGCGATGCTCAAAAAGTCGCCGATCGCCTTCCTGAAGTGCGGGACGATCAGCCGCGGCCGCTACCTGACGCTGATCGGGGGCACCACGGCGTCCGTGGAGGAGGCGGTCAACGAGGGACTGTTCTGGGGGGGAGCGAACGTGCTCGACCACGTTCTCCTGGCCGACGTCCACCCCCAGGTCTACGACGCGATCCTCGGCCAGCGCAGGGCCATCGGCTCAGGCTCCCTCGCCATAATCGAGACCGCCACGGTCTCCTCCAACGTGCGGGCGGCGGAGCTCGCCCTCAAGGGCACGCCGGTTGACCTGATCGAGATCCGCCTCGCCGACACCGGGCTCTCGGGCAAGGGTGTCTCGATCTACCACGGTGAGCTGCACGACATCGAGGCGGCCGTGGACATCGCGGTGGGCTTCCTCGAGCGCGCCGGCGTCGAGGTCGGCTTCAAGATAATCTCGGCACCCCACGAGGCACTCAGCAAACAGGTCGACGCCTCGACGTACTTCGAGTCTTCGCCGCTGCTCGAGCTCGATGGGGAGACGGAGGAGGAAGGCTGATGCTCCTCGGCAGGGTCATCGGCGTGGTGGTCCCCTGCGTGGTCGTCGAGGGGCTCAAGGGGACACCGATGCTCTGCCTGCAGCCGCTCGACAAGACCGGTAAGCCCAGGGGGCGCACCATCGTCGCGGCGGATGCCACGAGAATGGCCGGACCCGGCGAGCTCGTTTACTACGAGGGCGGACGCGAGGCAGCGCTCGCCCTCGATCCCTGGTTCGTGCCGGTGGACCACGCAATCGTCGGCATCGTGGACGACCTGCACCTGCCGGGGCGCGGGGCCGAGGCATGATCATCGGGCGCGTGACCGGCCAGATCCACTCGACGATCAACCACCCCTTCTACGACTCCAAGAAGCTCCTGGTGGTGGAGAAGACCGACCCGGCCGGGAATCCGACCGGCGATTACGTGATCGCGGTGGACGTCGTGGGCGCCGGCGTCGGCGAGCAGGTCCTGGTGCTGGACGAGGGCAACGGGGCGCGCCAGGTGTTCGACTCCACCGATGCTCCGGTGCGTTCCGTGGTGGTCGGGATCATCGACGAGATCCAACTCGAGGCCCGATAACCCCCGCGCTCACACATTGGCCAGCAGCGCTCGCAGGAGCGCCGCAGCCTGGTCGTGGATCCCCGGGGCCTCGCTCTCCCGGGGCCCGGCCACGTTGAGAACGTGGATCGCGTGCTCAGCGAGAAACGCCCTTATGTCGGAGACGCTCGCACCGCCCTCCAGGTCTACCACCAGCACCGGCTTGAGGGCGCGACGCGCAAGCGACACGGTGAGGGCCGTGCCCCCCCGCGGCCGGCCGCGGGTCACGACCAGCGTGCCGTCGGAGTCGCGGACGTTCCAGGCGGTGCGCTCGGGGTACGACGCGGACGGGGTTTCTCGCAGGGGGTAGCTCTCGGGGATGGGGCCGTCCTCGGCGCGGCGCCCGCGCGGGCACCACCCCCCGCAGGGGACCCCCAGCTCCCGGGCGACGTCCAGCGCCGCCCGGTCCACCCCGGTCTGCCCGCCCGAGATCACCCGCACCGCGGCCCCCTGCGAACCCCCGGCCCTCACAGCGGGAGCAGCGCCTCACCCGCGGGCAGTAGGGCCAGGCAGGCCGCGAGGATGGCGTAGAGGGCCAGGAGCTGTACGCCCTCGAGCCAGTTGGTCTCGCCGTTCAAGGTCACGAGGCCCGCGAGGCCCACCGCGGCCGCCACCGAGACCACCTCCACGAGCGAGAACACCAGGGTCATGGGGTGGCCCAGCGGCAGCGAGAGCAGCACCAGCACCGGGGTCACGAAGAGGGCGACCTGGAGCGACGAGGCCAGGCACACCGAGATAGCCGCGTCCATGCGGTTCCTCCAGGCCAGCACCACCGCGGCTGCGTGCTCGGCAGCGTTTCCGAGCACCGCCACGACGACCACACCCATGAACACCGGCCCGAGGCCCAGGGCACCGCCCGCCTCCTCCACGCTCCCGACCAGTACCTCCGAGAGCAGCGCGGTCACAGCGCCCCCGCCCGCAAGGCTCCAGAGGGCCCGCCGCGTGGTCCAGTTCGGCGCCTCGTCCTCGTGGCCGCCGCCGAGGAGGTGACGATGTGTCTTGAGCGAGAACACAAGCGCCGCCGCATAGACCACCAGAAGCACGACCGCGACCGCCAGGGAGAGCGGCCACGCCAGCGCTTCCCGGTGCGAGAGCCTGGCCAGGTGGAAGAACACCGCGGGGAAGAGGAGGGCGAACACCGCCAGCGCGAGCGACCCCACTTGGCTCTCCGCGGCCAGCGATGAGAACTTCTGCACCTTGAAACGCAGCCCACCCGCGAAGGCGGCGGCCCCCAGCACGAGCAGCAGGTTGCCGATGATCGAGCCGGAGATCGAGGCCTGGACCACCTCGACGAGCCCCCGGCGCAGCGCCAGGACCGCGATGATCAGCTCGGCCGCGTTTCCGCAAGTTGCGTTCACGAGCCCGGCGGCAACCGGCCCCAACCTGGCCGACAGCTGCCCGGTGGCCTCCCCGAGCAAAGCGGCCGCCGGGAGCAGCGCGAGACCCGCCAACGCGAACCTCACGAGCGCCGGGGCGTGGAAGAGGCCGGCCGCGACCGCTGCCGGCACGGCGAGCCACGGGAGGAGCTTGAGCACTCGGCGGGCCATCGGTTCTCCTCCGCAGCGGCGCCCCTCCCGGGGGTCGCTGCACCACCGGACCTCTCAAGGCCCGCATGCTAGCAGGAAACCTCGGCCGCGCCGCTGCGTACCCTTACCTGTGAGCGAGCTCGGCGCGAGCTTCTCGTTCCCCTTCCGCCACCCCACATGGCTCGGGCGGGTGCTGATGGGGGCTGCCCTCGAGGTGATCCCCGTGCTGCTGGCGCTCCCGATCATCCTCGGCGCGATGAAACTGCGCGATCACTTCCCCTGGCGGACATTCGCTCTGCTTCCCCTCGTGGTGCTGGTCGGGCTCGCCTGCCGCTTCCTCGTGCTCGGCTATCTCCGCCGCACCGCCAAGGGGGTGCTGGACGGCACCGCAGACGGCCTGCCCGCATGGGACCGGCCGGCCGAGGACCTCGTCGAGGGGCTCAAGCTCTGGCTGGTATCCGTGGCCCTGTTTCTGCCCGCCCTCGGCGTCACTGCCGGGCTCACGCTGCTGATCATGGCCGTCACCTCTCCGAGCATGGCCTGGCTTCCGCTCGTGGTGCTGGGCCCGCCCGCGGTCCTGATCACCCTTTTCTACCTGCCCGCAGGCCTTCTCGCCACGGTGGCGGAGGAGGACACCCTCGCCGCCTTCAACTTCGACCGCGTTGGAGGGATCATCGGGCGCGCGTTCGGTCCTTACGCGCTTGCGTTCCTGGTTGCGCTCGGAGCCGAGATCCTGGCCCAATTCGGCCTGTTAATCTGCTGTGTCGGGATCTTCGCCGCGCGCTTTGCGGCACACTGCGTCGGCGTGCACGTCTTCGCCACTGCCTACCGTCACGGGGTGCCCGCGGCCCCAACGCCTGCCCTTGAACCGGGCCCCGTGGCCCCTGTGTGAGGCTCAGGCGGTCTGTGCACCCTGGGTACGGGGTGGCGCAACGAACAGCGCGTAGAGCACGAGACCCACGGCGGACGCCACGCCCAGCACCATCACGCCGCCGAAGAACGGCATGAACTGGGGCGCCAAGCCTGCTGCGACCCGGTCGGTGATGTGGCGCTGGTAGAGGAACCCCGCCCACGGCCCCGAGTAGAGGTTCCCGAGGAAGATCGAGAAGAACGAGTAACCCAGGTAGACGGCAACCTTGTCGCGCGGCGCGATCGTCCCGCAGTACTCGAAGAACCGAGCCGAGCAGACCATCTCGCCGAACGACCAGACGAAGATACCGAAGGCCACCATGCCAGCGGCAGACGAGAGGGCCGGCATGATCCACGCGATCGTGCAGACGATGGTGCCGACCAGCATCGCGATGAGCGTGCGCCAGCTCCGCGTGAAGTAGCTCACCACCGCCTGCAGCAGCACGATGAGCAGTGCGTCGAGCGAGATGAACACCTCCGGGTTGAGCCAGTGGCCGACCCAGCGCGTGAGCGGCACCAGCCGGTCGATCGCCGCCTCCACCGCGGGCAGGTTTGAAAAGCTGTCCACGAACAGGGGCATGAAACCGAAGAGCACATTCATCATGCCCCAGAAGCCGGAAAAGATGACCAGCAGCAGAACAAAGCGCCAGTTCCCGAGCACCAGCACCATGTCCGCCAGCACGCGGCCGGCGCTCTTTCCGCTACGCCGCTCCTCCTGCGCGACCGGCTCGCGGTAGGCGAGCAGCGCCTGCAGGAACATCAGGGCGCAGGCGCCCGCCGAGACCCAGAACACGTAGCGGAACTCGGTCCGGTTGCGCACCTGGGCGGCGAGCACCGGGCCGATCAGCCCGCCAGCGTTGACGACCATGTAGTACAGGCCGAAGCCCACGGGGCGCGTCGTGCCCTCCTCCGTCGTGCGCGTGACGGTGCCCGAGATCGTCGGTTTGATGATCGAGCCACCCACCGCGATCAGGCCGAGCG
>Ga0315293_10003351_pt1 | contig 15433 bp, 17 predicted proteins | sample YL17G13_20_MG_FD_203071 | JGI IMG/M metagenome (GOLD analysis project Ga0315293, IMG submission 203071) | Sediment microbial communities from Yellowstone Lake, YNP, Wyoming, USA - YL17G13_20 | ecosystem: Environmental > Aquatic > Freshwater > Lake > Sediment | place: USA: Wyoming | collected...
CATTGTCGACGAGTATATTAATAGCAGCTTAAGAATCATGAGGGCGGTTTTTCACTATAAATCACTTATTGCAGATCATGCTATTAGAGAGGCCTTACAAAATATTAAAACAATAACAGTTTACATGGATACGGCAATTGAGTCCGGCATTCTTAGCGGGGAATTTGCGAACAGCATGATCCTGAGCAAGCCATATGACGAATTAATACTGACAATAGGTATAATTATAAATGGGTTTTTCAGCCTTAGCGATGGAGAAGAGAAAACTCGTTACAAAACGGACTTCATTTCGTTCCTTAAGGAGGTTTATGATAGTCTGCGGCGTCTTTCGGAAGAGATTCATGATTGCGCTAGCCTGCTTATTGATAGCATAGGACGTCTTATATTTAATATTAACTCTTTGATAATCGAGCTTCTGGACAAGAATGAGTTTAAAGAAGAAGGCATAGAGGAAGAACTGAAAAGAAACTTAAGCTGGAATATCTATCTTCCTTCTTGGTTCTCGTATCATGCGAGAAAGTTTCGCGCGTCAAGTGCATTTGATACTCTCACTGATTCGATCGCCAAAACAGGGATAATACTTTTTCAGAAGGAAAAAAGCGAAAGTTTAATTATGGATTGTATTAAAAGCCTGTATTCAATGGTGAAGCATTGTTTAGAGAAGGTTGACGAGGGATACGGTTACGACGAACCACGCCAAATGGTGAAAGTTGTCTATTTAGGTGTTCTTGCACTCAAACATAATAAAAGATCAGTTCTTGATAAAATTAAGGAGCAAATACGAGAGTTTGAGGGGCTGCATAAAAAGAAGTATCTCTCAGATCTAAAATTGCCTCCTGGTGTAAGTACAGAGGCGGTGATCGGTCTTCCTAGAGAAGACCAGCTTTTTCACGAAGTCTTTGATTGGCGCGATGAATTTATCCATCAAAAACATGATCGGCACAGGATAATGGATATAGCGCAAGAAAGAATGTTCGATGTGATTGATGAGCTTGATATTGATCGGTTTATGTTTGATGTCTGGCAGGAGATTCCTTCTGACAGTCCTCTTGTGGGAGAAATTGAAACAGAAGTCAAGAAATCAACTCCGGAGAAGGATGGAACTGAACCGAAGAAATGACGTTCTAAATTCCCTTAGTTCGGATTTGCACATTATTTGATGCGGGCTATGGATATATCCATTCTTGAAACTTTACGAATGAATTTTTGTTTGATAGCCTAAGAATAGGCCTGCGATTTATTTCATAATTAAATAACCACTTGTATTATCTTCGTATTTTTATGAACTGTCTTCTCTATGCCCGTGCCTCCACGGACAAACAGGCTCAAAAAGATTTATCGATTCCGGCCCAGATCGCGGCTACAAGTCTGCAAAATGTATTGGTTTTATCATCTCTTTATCTTTGGAATATTGGCCTCTCTATTAATCTCATAAAAAGTTCTAATGTCCTCTATCGTGGCGCCTACCGGATCTTCCTTCATTCCCGGGCCTAAGTGCTTCTGTACGCCTTGAGGCGACGTCATCTTCAAGGGACGACGTGGTCGCGGGCCTAGTTTGACACGATCCGTTTGCAGGTTCTGAAGATCGGAGCCCGGGTCCGGCAATTGCGGACGCGGATCAAGGTACATATGCCGACCTCCTACCCTTAACAAGCGTAATGGGCAAAGGTCTGGGCGTCTTGCCGCGGCTCTCCATGATGATTCTCTTGAGCAGTGGATGATCCCGATGGGGAAGTCTATCTCACGGCAGCCAGAATGAATATCCGAGCGTGATCTTTAGCATAGACGCCCGGAAAGTCAACCGGCCGAAATCGGAATCCGTGACTACTCATAATCGTTGCCCCTTTCATGAGCCCGATCTTGTATTTTTTTGAAATCTATGAATTAATTAGGTTAGTTAGTGCTGTAAAATGACAGCCCCGTGAATGGTTGCGATGGACGGACCGGATAAGAAGAATTTGTTATTAGTTATTAAGAGAAAATTCTTTCACTGGGCGGTTCTCACTGCTGACCCTTTGTTATTCATTTTGCATCTTACCATTATCTACGTTGCTGCAGTTAAAGCAGATATCTATGTTCTTAAAACTGTGAGGGTTTCTTTTACGGATTTTGTAAGTCAATCACGATTTGCAGCTAATCTACTATATGGGATGAAATTGTTTTCCGTTATTGCTTTTGCCTTTGCTTACGTCATTCATCTAGGCTCTCATATTGTCCATCATGCCAGACATGTCATCAAAGTTTCTAAGAATAATGCATATACTTTGCAAGGGGAAGACCATGAGTCGCTGGAACCTTAGAATGGTCCTAAGTGACACGATTGTCGCATGGCTAGCGATTCCCATAGGTATCATTATTAGTAGTGTTATCTTCGCAGTTCTTGCTGCGTTCAATCTGCCAAAAGCAATTCTTTACGTTTTACCCACCGCCTTCTTAATTCTGTATTGTCTTGTAGTTATCTTCATGCGTTTTGTGTCTGGCGAAGAAGTACTAGCTGATGCGGAAGAAAAATTAATCAGGGAGTTAATCAAAAGTGAACGTTTTCGAAAACCTATGATAGGAATAGAGCTAAAAGTTAATGTCCAAATACAGTATTTGCGTTACTGGATCAAGTATATGTTCGCTACACGAACTGAACGCGTTGAGCTTCGCGACAAAATGGAAACGCTGCGTAAGAGACTCAAGAAGCAAGAAGCATCTAACTAAAAGGCTTTCGGCTAGATCCCCATAATTAAGGTTTGAACTTTATCCTTTAAGGACAATGCGTCAGACTTTCACTTCTATTTTAAACGTCAATTTATTGTTCCAAGTCGCTGGTGTGATGCCGTCCATTAAACGAGGGAACATAGAACGTATCTAAATTCTGTCTAATCCAGGTTCGAACTTCCTTCATTGCGGACTGCATGACGGGAAAGTGTGAATAGGGTTCGTTCAATTTAGCTTCATTCTGACATGATTTTTCAGGTTCGAACCCATATCTGGCTGCGGGAACCTCTTTAACGATCCTTCCTATGGCCGTGAACGGTATTTTAAGCTCAATCTGAAGATTTTTGTCCCTTAAAATTAGGTTCGAGCCAAGAGCTTTTAGAATTTCAAACTTCTCTTTAAGAGTTCCGTGTTCAAACCAATATCGAGCGTGGCGGGCGAAAATAAAAGTCCTTTCACCCTTTTCGAGCCACTTCTCGAAGTTTCCGCTTTTATCGTCGAGGATTTCTTCAAGACGGGTTTTCTCCCTTAAAAGCTCCGTTTTTTGTTTTCCATATTCTTCATCAGAAAGGAGACTCCCATCTGTGTTCGCCGGAGATATTTTTAGTTGGAAAAGATTATTGAGTTTTTTTAGGCAGTTGTCATAAGCCTTTCTTTGAGAAGCAAAAATGGATTCTCTTGAACAAGCTTCTTTCTCGTTTTCTTCTTTAAGATTTTTTATGGCCCAATCTTTGAATCCTTCCGAAATATGAATGTTCGAAAGATAGAGATCAATCTGTTTTTCGAGTTCATTCACCTCGATATATCCCTGGGAGCAATTTGGCTTTGGTTTCTTCGTACAATGATAATAGACATAATGGAGAATCGTGGGTTTCTCCATCGCCTCAACAGGAGTTTTGCACTTCGGACACTCGTATCTGTTATTTGAAGAGAATTTGACTTTACACTTCGAGCAGATGATCTGGTTTTTCTCTTCGGCTGTGACCATGGCCCCGCACTCGCCGCATCGAATAAGTCCCGTAAAAGCAAATTCACGTTTCTTGAGTCTCGGCTTGCCTTTTCTGCCTAGAAGCATTTGCGCCTTATCGTATTCCCCTTGAGAAATCATGGGCTCATGGCTTCCTTTGAACCAATTTCCGCTTCCTCTCGGATATTCAAACCAGCCCGAATAAAAGGGATTAGAAAAGAGCCGGTAGATGGTGCTAGTTATCAATGGATTTCCCTTTGGCGTCTTGAAGCCCCATTCGTTATTAGCTATATGCGCGATCTTCGGAGGAGTGTAATTTCCCGTCAGCATCATGTCCCACATCTTTTTGATTAGATCGAATCTATCTGGATCTTTAAGGATTTTTCTTTTCCCTCTTTCGCTGGTTTTCTCATTTAGATAGCCAAGAGGAGAGAGGGTCGGAAGCCATCCTTTTTCGGCTTTTGTTTTTAGACCTCTCCTCACGTTCCTCCCCAAATCCAAAATATATTGGTTTGCCATTCCGAACTCGACATTCATCAAAAGGACGTTGTCTTCGGGGAAGTAGCCTCTATCGAAGGTCTGAATGTGTTTAATAATCCCTTTTTGTAGCATCCAAATTATCTGGCCTCCGTCAATAGGATTTCTTGCTAAGCGATCTAACTTCCAGCATATAATTCCGTCAGCTTTGTTTTGATTAATACGTTTTATCATTTCGTCAAAATGAGGGCGGCCTGGAGACTTTGCCGACCGGGATTCGGTGAGGATGTCAAGAACGGAAAGGTTTAGCCTCTCGGAGAGGCGTTTAAGCTCGTTTAATTGAGATTCAAGCGAAAGGGCTTGTCTGTCTTCGGCTTCTGAAGATTTTCGGCAATAGATGAAATAGCGAAGCATAGGATATGAAGGATTGGGAATCTGCTAACGGTTATCGAAGAGACCTTGTTAATCAAGATTCTCAAACCTCTTTTGAATAATGATTATTTATTTTCATTGTAGCGCGAAGAAAAATATTGTCAAAAATAAACGCCCGAAATTATGAGGACATCGAGCGGCTATTGATTTCCTTATTTTCATCTTCCGGTATTGCCCGATAGATAATCTTAAACAATGAGAGAAGATTTTGTCCTATCTCTTGGGCTTCCTTATCGGATATAGTCTTGCCAAATTCGCGATTGTAGATTTTCTTAAATTCTCTAATTGCTTCTTCGCTTAGACTCATTAATTATCAGGATAAGGCAAGAAAAAGAGAGGCATAAGATAGGAATATTTGATTAAAAAGACAAGTTTATCTACTGAAAAGAGGAAACGAGTTAAATCAATGTCCTGTCAGGCCCACCAAAGAGGACGTTTTCGAACAAATTGTAAATTTTTCTTTGTTAGAGCATTATCTAATAATCAGACGCTTAATTGATCCCTTATTAAAGATGGTAAATGAATAAATTAGTAAAAAGATTGATACTTTTTTATTTTACTCTTTCTTGTTGAAGGGCCTTTTTGTAACAAGTATTTTTGGTTTTCCTTCTATTCTTGCATAATCAAAATCAAGAAGCCTATTTCTAAGAGACTTAAGCTTCTTTTTTTGCTGAGTTTTTTCATAAACTTGTTCTCCTTGAAATTGCCAAGCGATGACTTCTATGGCTTTTCTGAGCTTTTCAATTTCTTGAAGAATTTCGATAATCAATTCTTTATTTGTTTTTTTAAAATGTTCAGTTTTAGTCATTTTATCCCCTTCATTTATGAGACTCAAAAAATTTATATAAATTTTTTATATAGTAATTTTTATTGGATATTCATTTCTTGTCTTTTTTCTTCTCAATATCAGGTTCAACACCTTCCGTCAGGATATCAATTAATTCTGGTCTTGGCTTTAGAGGAATTGTAACTGCCGGTTTGATGGGCTTAGGTTGCGCTTCTTGGGCCGGAGTTTCTCCAGGTTTTTGTTCATTTTCTTCAAACATCAATTTCTCCTTTAAATATGAAAAATAATATAATAATTATAAGAGAGATAATTAAAAAGATAAACGCGATATTTATGAAAATTAGTTTTTTTCTGGATAATTTTCTATTTTTCATACATGCCATCTCATAATATGAAAAGAGTTCCGCTTTAAGTTGATTCGGGTTTATACCTTTGTGATAAATATCTTTTAAAATAGACAGATATGGAAATGATACAATTTTTTGTGGAAATAAAGCTAATAAACAAAAAATAATTCCAATTATTATGCTTATTCCAGGAGAAAATTTTAAGTATATCAATTCATTTTTTCTTATTGTCCACTGGAAAATATCCACTGACGGAATAAATAATACTCCGAAGAAAGCTAGAATTATAGAAGCTTTAATGTCCAAAGAGCGAATGTTTGAAAGAACAGATTCTTGTTTTAATTCGGCACTTTGAAGGAGAATATTTAGATTTTCAGACTCATTTATAGCCATATTTTACTCCCCAAATTAATAATTATTTTAATAAAATAATCAATAGAAGTCAAGCGTTTAGGCTGCCTTCAAGGTAGCTTTTTTATTTTATCCCCATATTTTCCCCAGTTCCAACTTAAATTTGCCTGAAAAGGCAATTTTTTGTGTCTTGTTTAAGTTTAGCTCTCAGAATATTCTGAAAGAATAACCATTAATCTAAAGGAGGGTATGAGAAAAGTCGAATATAAAAAGGTTCCGAATAACCTGAGGAGATACCGTAAAGCCATAGGACTGAAGCAGAAGGAAGTCGCTCGAGTTCTGAATCTCAAGAGCGCGGGTATGATCTCCCGCTGGGAAAAAGGTGTCTGCCTGCCGAGCTTGACTAACGTGATCAAATTGTCGGGCATATACAGCGTATTGGTAGATGCTTTATTTTTTCCTCTAATCCGGCTGATCAAAAGAAAGATCATGGAAAGAGAAGAATATCTGAAACGCAGGCATGCCTAAAAGAAAGAGACGCCCAGATTTATATGAAAAGTATCGCCGCATTCTCAAAATGCGGGGGTTGTCTCGTAAATCCATTGACGAAATGAGGCGGAATCTTTGTCTCGTCGCTCAAATCATCTGCGAGCACGTCTGGGGGAAGAAATTCTATTAAAATTATGAACGTTTTTGAAAAGAACGAAATTAGAAGTCTTGCAGTAAAGGGTTGGTATTGGATAAATCGAGACATACTGAAACGTTATGGTCGAATTCTCAAAAGTTCAGGACTTGCCGTCTATAACGTCTTGGCTTCCTACGCGAATTCAAAAAGCCAGACCTGCTTTCCGACTCAGAAATCAATTGCCGGACATTTAGGAGTAAGCGTCAGGACGGTCAACCGAAAAATCCGGCTGCTTAAAGATTTCAAGATAATAAAAGCCAATAAAATAACAGGTCGATGTATTTATTCGCTTCTTAAGGTCGATACGCCAAAAGGAATACAGCTATACGACAAACGGGATACAAGGATTAGGACACCAGGGAAATCAAACAATAATAAATATATAAAAATAAATAATAAGAATAACGGAACTGACGGTTTTAATAATTTAAAACCTATAAGCCAATTAATAAAAAGGTATGAACCGAAGACCTTTAAGAATCATCGGCATTAATCCTGGAACAAGATATTTAGGCATTGCGGTCCTTGAAGGGCCGGAGCTTATGGATTGGAGAATCAAGGCGCTGAAAGGAAAGTGGTCGGAAGAGAAGAACAAAAAGGCTGTCAAAATCGTGTCCGACTTAATCGAACGATACGCGCCGAATGTGCTGGCGATTAAAAAGCTTCATCCTTCACGGAGGACAGAGAACCTTTTGCGGATAACGAATACGATTAAGAGCTTTACCAGACGGAGAGATCTGAAAATCTATCAGTATTATATAAAAGAAATCGAGAAATCCTTAATTGAAGGCCAGAAACTGAATAAACAGAATCTATACGAATTGATGGCTAGGCTATATCCGGCTCTTCATCACGATTTAAAGAAAGAACAAAGCCATAAGAATCCCTATTATTTCCGGGTATTCGAGGCGGTGGCCTTGGGCGTGGCGTGTTTTCATAGTGTGTTTGAGGTTAGGATAGACAAGCAAGAAAAAAGACAATTAAAGTACTTAGATTGAAATACCTCAAGCTTAAAGCTTGTCCTTTCCTAAACTATGAAATAGAATTTCATTAGAGTATATTTGATATGCTCGCACTTGGGTGACGGAATAAGAAATATTGATATCTAGCTTTTTCATAAGATAGAATTAAATATGTAAGAATAAAATGTATAAGAAGGACAAGTTTCATGAAAGGAAGGAAGAATGGAGTAGAGTAACAGATGTTTTGATGTGTCCGCCAACGTATTTTAGAATTGAATTTAAAATAAATCCATACATGAACCCTTCAGATCCTAGAAAACAGGTGAATAAACATAAAGCATTGAGGGAATGGAAGTGTCTTTATGCTGCTCTTAAGAAACTCGGCGTAAGAATCCATTTATTAAAACCTGAAAAAGGTATTCCCGATATGGTTTTTCCGGCAGATCTTGGCTTTATAGTTAATCCAAAGATATGCAAGAGAGCTGTGATTCTAAGCAACTTTAAATGGCCCGAAAGACAGAAAGAAACAAAGTATTATGAAAGATATCTAAAAACGCATAGATTTGAACTTGTCCGTTTTCCACGTACTATCAATTATGAGATAAACGTAAGAGAAACAGACAATTTCTATTTGCTCGGATACGGTATTCGAAACGACCTGGGAGGCATCAAGATATTTAAAAAATATTCCGATAAGCCGGTTTACTCGTTAAGGCTAATAAATCCCTGGTTCTATCACATGAGTTGCGCTCTGGCAATATTGAATAATGATACGGTGTTATACTATCCGGCGGCTTTCGATATGAATAGCAACAAACTTATAGAAAAGTTATTTAAGATTAAAATTATTATGAAAAAAAATGAAGCAATAAATCTAACTGGAAATTGCATAGCCATAAACGGCAGAATAATCATTAATGATCTATCCCGAAGGCTTGAAAATATATTTGATAAACTAGGATTAATCTGGGAAAGAGTTAAACTCGATGAATTCAAGAAAGCTGGGGGTGGCGCGAATTGCATGGTTTTTGTTTTGTCGAAAAAGTGGCAAAAGCAAGTTTTTTCATAAATCGTTTTATGAGCTTGATATTGACATTTTCTTGTCATTTGGTAACCTTTAAATATAGAATATGCAAAGGGGTTCAGGCCATAAGGGGGACAAGGTTTGACATTTAAGTAAAAGGTCGAAGCATAAAAAATGTGAAGGATAAGAATATGAAAATGAATAAGAAATGGATCATTATTAGCGTTTTATTCATTATGGTTGTTGTCTTCATTTTGGTAATTCAAAAAAAGCCTTCAGGGGAACTAAGAATTGGCGCTATATTTCCGCTCTCCGGAGATGCTCAAAGAATTGGGAATATGAAAAAAGATGGTGCCGATCTTGCTGTAGACGAAATAAATAAAAAGGGAGGAATTAATGGCAGAAAAATATCGATTCTATATGAAGACAGTCGAAACGATCCTTCTGCAGGGATTTCTGCATTCAATAAGTTAGTTACTATCGATAAAGTGCCCGTAATAATGTCTGCAATGAGCGGAGTGAGCATGGCTTTAGTTCCAATTGCCGGTGAGAAAAAAGTAGTGCTTTTCGCTAATGTGGGGCATCCAGGGATAACTGGTCAAAATGAATGGGTATTCAGAAATTTTCCAACTGCAGAGCAAGAAGCAAAAATAATGGTCGAATTCGCGATTAAAGAGCTAAGCGCGCACAAGGCAGCCATTCTTTATCCGTACGATGACTGGGGGCTTTCAGGCAAAGAAGCTTTTAAAGAGGAGTTTGTGAAATTGGGCGGCGAAGTGGCCATTGAAGAAAGCTATGATAGAACAGATACCGACTTTAAAACGCAATTGAGCAAAATCAAAAATAAAGAACCTGATGTCCTGTATTTTACGGGGTTCGGTAACGCCTTAGGGATAATCGCAAGGCAAAGTTTAGAACTAGGAATAAAATCCTCACTTTTAACAACTACAGGATTCAACGATAAGGCAATAATATCTCTTGCAGGAAATGCGGCCGAAGGAGTATATTTAACAACATCAGCTTTTGATCCCGAATCAACGGATATTGGTATTTCTAATTTTGTGGGGGAATTTCAGAAAAAATTTGGCCGAAAACCTGCGTTTGATGAAGCATTGCAATATGATACGGTATACTTAATAACCTTGGCTATTTATAAGAACGAAGATTCGAGCGAAAGAATAAGGCAGAAATTATTAAAGATATATAATTATCATGGAGTTTGTGGATTGACTTCTGTTTCTATGAAAGGAGATTTCGAAACACCAATAGTGCTGAGAATTATAAAAGGTGGAAAACTCATTGATGTTAAAAAGGAATAAAAGAGGAGAACAATATTTTGAAGATTCGATTTATAAGAAGAATTCTAAACTCTTTATATAGATTGTCTCAACGGATAGAAAAAATATCTTCGGATATTGTAGATGCGATTATTAGATTTAGAGCGTTGCTTGCTATAGTAATTTCGCTCGGAATAGTTTTTTTAATTTTGTACTTCTTAAATATAAATATAAGAAATCGCAGCGAACATGTACTAACATACTTGTTTTTTGGAATAGTAACTGTTCTTGGATTTTTTCTTGCGTACAGGATTCTTTTTTATATAAGACCTGTGCTTAATATGCAGCAATATGTTGAATATTTAACTGAAATATTGAAAAGAACAACTTCCGATAGCGAACTTATTATACTCGCAGCCACACCAAATCCAGGATTAGCCGAATATTTAGAAGATAATAGGAATCGAGGTCATTATTATCAAAAATATAAAGACATATTAATAAGAAGAGTAAAAGATTGCGGATTAATGATAAGTTATCACATATTGCCATTCAATAATGCCGCGGATGGAAGCATTAATCTAGTAGACGGTAGTCCCATGATGAAATTTTTAGATCCCTTTATGAACAATATAGAAGACGAAGAACAAAAAGGATTATATAAAACCGAATTATTAGGATTAATGAACGAGATCGCCGCGGTCTTGAAACCTACGTCACCTGTGACGAGAGATGGAAACAGGGGTCTTATTGCTATTTATCATCCTAGTATGGGATTTATTGGAGTCTATGATGGGACTGGTGGAGTTTTAAGAGTGAGGGGAGCGACAACAGGTGAGCCCGTGTTTTTAACTGTTATTAAAGAGGTAATTAATCTGGTAATAAAGAAATGAACAGCATTTTTGCGTCTATGAATCAGTGTGGCCCGTGCCCCAATAATAAGCAACGACAAAGAGCTGGAACTATAAGGACAAATCTAGATCAAATGCGCTCAAAATATCCAGAGCTTTTTGATCGCATTTTTCTAAGAGGCGAAGCAATTCCTGACTCGATTTTTATGGAGAATGAAAATATTTCAGTTTTGTTTGATGAGCTAATGAATGACGAAATAATCGAAATGGTAGGAAGAAATCATTATATTAGGTCTAAATTTCTTATATATCCCATACAACATTGCAATATTATCACTGATTTTCATCATTTAATTGAATTGAATAGAGTATTTCCAATTTATCACGAAAACGTTTTTTTAGCTTCGAAATTAAAAGTTCCTTCGAGAGGAAAGGTTCTTGATATAGGCTTCGGCTCAGGTATTCTTTCGATCATAAGTGTAAAAAGAGGAGCATCTGAAGTCTATGCTACCGATATTAGCCCAAAAACTAGAGAATATGCTGAATTAAACAGAGAGATCAATAATATCCCTAGCGATAAAATTCATTTCCTAATTGGAAATGTATATAATCCATTGCCCGAGAATATTAAATTCGATCTTATATGTTCTAATCCCCCTTTCTTAGCAATTCCTAGCCATACGCCATACTATATTCATTCAAATGGAGGGCCAACAGGGACAGATGTGATTAAAACTATTTTAATAGGTTTGAAAGATCGAATTGCTTCGAGGGGTTACTTTCAGATGATTAACATGTCCTTAGGGGATAACAAGTGTCCTTTTATAGCTAAGCTGCTATATGATTATTTAAGTGATCAAAATGTTTCTATAAGGATAGAGCTTCTCCAAAATCCTTTGGAGTTGGACGATTATATTACGAATCTTAAACGAAAAATGCCTGAAAAGTATGATGAAAAAGGCATTAATGACTGGCATACGTCTCTTAAAACAGCCGGATTTACCCACTTTTATTATCTTTTCATCGAAGCAAAGTGGGGGTATCCTTTTTCTATAAGAATAGAAAAGAAAATTCAAGAAGCAAACAGAAATCGATTACTATTTGAACAGCAATTCATGTTTATAAATGGGATTCAATGGATAAATTAAATAACAGTATAACCTCTATAAGATCTACCACATGATTCAACAATTGATAATAAATAGTTTCATTATAGGCTGTACATATGCGCTTATAGCTCTTGGGTTTGTAATTATATATAGAACGATCAAATTTTTTCACTTCGCTCATGGCGTTGTTTATGCTGCCGGAGCCTATTTAGCCTATACTTTCTTTATTCTTCTAAACATAAATCCCCTTATAAGTTTTTTTTTATCCGTCGTCCTCACCTCTGTCTTAGGCATTGCTGTTGATAGATTTGTCTATCTTCCCCTCCGAAAACATAAATCTCCGAGCTTAGTCTTTCTCCTCGCCTCCTTTGGCGTCCTTATTTTTCTCCAAAACCTCATTCAACTCATCTTCGGCGCTCAAATCCTAACCCTGAGAACCGGACCCATTAAAGAGGGTTATCATTTTCTTGGAGCTTTGATTACGGATAACCAGATTCTCATCATCGTCTCAAGCCTCGTCTTATTTTTTCTCTGCTGGCTCTTTGTTCAGAAGACAAAATTCGGGAAGGCTATCCGAGCGGTCTCAGACGATCCGTTGGGCGCGAGAGTCGTAGGTATCAATTCCGAAAGGGTCATTATGATTGCTTTTGCCATTGGCTCAGCTTTGGCCGGAGCCGCTGGAATCCTTATTTCCCTTGAAACAAATATCGAACCTACGATGGGCTTGAATGCCATTCTAAAAGGGATCATCGCTTCTATCGTCGGCGGGATAGGAAGCATCCCTGGGGCCTTATTTGGCGGACTCTTTTTAGGCCTTGCTGAAAATCTTGGCATCTGGAAAATCCAAGCTGGTTGGAAGGATGCGATCGCGTTTGTTATATTAATCCTATTCCTGCTCTTACGGCCCTCGGGAATTATGGGCGTTAAAACTGATAAAGAGAAAATCTAAATTCATGGAATATCTGATTCACATTCTAATAATCGCCGGGATATACGTCATCTTCACTCTCAGCCTGAATCTTATCGTGGGCTTCACAGGACTGGCTGCTTTGGGCCATATCGTCTTTGCCTGTGTGGGAGCTTACACATCAAGCCTGCTCGCTTTGAATTTGGGAATCTCGCCCTGGATAGGGCTTATCACAGGAGCGATCCTGGCATCAATTTTGGGCGCTATCGTTGCCTATCCATCTTTGAGACTTAAAGGCGATTATCTTGCCCTGGCTACTTTCGGCCTGGGCGTTATCGTTTATTCAGTTGCCAAGAACTGGGTCAGCTTAACCAGAGGCCCGATGGGTCTCCCCGGCATTCCTTCGTTCTCGATCTTCGGATATCAAATTTCCAATGTCTGGAGCTATTTGATTTTGGTTTTGACTTTTGTTCTCATCACGTATCAGGCAATCAGAAACATCACCAATTCTCCCTTCGGAAGGATTCTCAAGGGAATCAGGGAAGACGAAATCGCCTCCCAGGCGATTGGGAAGAATGTAAATAAATACAAGCTCATTGTCTTTATTGTCGGCGCGTTCTTCGCCGGAATCGCCGGAAGCCTCTACGCTCACTATAGCTCCTTCATCGATCCCTCTAGCTTTACGATAATGGAATCAATCACGATCCTCCTGATGGTTGTATTCGGAGGCATGGGAAGCCTGAAGGGGTCTTTTGTCGGGGCTTTTCTTCTTGTGATCTTGCCCGAGCTTTTAAGATTCCTGGGCATGCCAAGTTCTGTCGCCGCTCCCTTGAGACAGATGATCTATGGGCTCTTGTTGGTTATTCTTATGATCTGGCGGCCCCAGGGCTTAATGGGCAAATACAAGTTCAAATAGTATGACCATGCTTCAGATTCAGAATCTATACAAGGAATTCGACGGAATTAAGGCCGTAGATGACCTTTCTTTCACTGTAGAGGACAATTCCATTGTCGCCCTTGTCGGTCCTAATGGGTCGGGAAAGACGACGGTATTCAATATTATCAGCGGGTTTTTGAAGGCAAATAAAGGACGGATAATATTTGACGGAAACGATATTATTTCTTTGAATCCTTTCAAGATTGCCCGACTCGGGATTGGCAGAACGTTCCAAAATATTCGACTCTTTCCTCAAATCTCAGTCCTCGATAATGTGTTGCTGGGTTTAAAATACGAGACTGGCCACCGATTCTCATCTGCGCTCTTTCAGACGAAGCGAATGAAGAAGGAAGAAGCGGATAATAAAAAGAAAGCTGAAGAGCTTTTAAAATTCGTAGGGCTGGCCGAGAAAAGAGACGCACTAGCGGAAAATCTTTCCCACGGCCAGAGGAAACTTCTTGAATTGGCAAGAATCCTTGCTTTAGAACCGAAAATCTTCCTTCTTGACGAACCAATTGCCGGGCTTTTTCCAGAGACGAAAAGAACGATGTTTAGTTTAATTAAGAAATTCAAAGCAAGCGGCAAAACAATTAGCTTTATCGAGCATGACCTTCATTCAGTGATGGACATTGCCGATAAGATTATTGTCTTGGATCACGGCAAGAAGATTGCCGAAGGAACACCGGAGGAAATTAAACAAAATAAGGAAGTATTAAAAGCGTATATAGGCAAAGACACCTTATGAATAGACTTCTTGAAGTCAACAATCTCACCGTCTTTTACGGTTCTGTCCGGGCTTTGGAAAACGCCTCGTTTTATGTTGATCCTGGAGAGATTGTGGCTATGATCGGGCCGAACGGGGCGGGGAAGTCCACGGCCTTAAAAGCTGTCTGTGGCCTGATTCCTGCCAAGGAAGGCAGTATTCAATTTCAAGGAAAAGACATCAAAGGATCGTCCCCTGACCAGCTAGTGAAGAAGGGCTTATCTCTTGTTCCCGAAGGCCGGAGAATCTTTTCCACTATGACAGTTCAAGAGAACCTGGAGATGGGTGCGTTCACGATTTCTAGCAAAGAAAAAGCGCTCATTAATGAAAGATTATATCAAGTATTTGGACTATTTCCAATTCTAAAAGAAAGAAAAAAGCAAAAAGCAGGAACTCTCTCCAGCGGAGAACAGCAGATGCTGGCCATCGGCAGGGCGTTGATGTTGGAGCCGAAACTTCTGATGTTGGATGAACCGTCTTTAGGACTCTCGCCGAACTATGTAGAAATCGTCTTTAAAAAGCTTCAAGAGATCAACAAAGCCGGGACGGCCGTCCTTTTGGTCGAGCAGAACGCCTCGAAAGCTTTGGAAATTTGCCATAGAGGGTATGTGTTCGAGATCGGGACGATAGCCTTAGAGGGCAGACGGGAATCGCTCATAAAAGATGAGCGGATAAGGAAAATCCTCATCGGCGGATAATTTTTCTTGCTTTTGCCTGGTAATTCGGAATAAAATTTCTTTCTTAAAGGGGTTAAGCATATTGAGATGCCCCTTTTTGTTTTTGCCCGAGGGCAGATCACGGATGGAAATTTTAGATGGGGGGTAAACAATGAAGAAAACAATCGTTCTCTT
>Ga0315293_10003352_pt1 | contig 15432 bp, 16 predicted proteins | sample YL17G13_20_MG_FD_203071 | JGI IMG/M metagenome (GOLD analysis project Ga0315293, IMG submission 203071) | Sediment microbial communities from Yellowstone Lake, YNP, Wyoming, USA - YL17G13_20 | ecosystem: Environmental > Aquatic > Freshwater > Lake > Sediment | place: USA: Wyoming | collected...
CTTCTGGCCTGTCCTGAGCAGAGGAGAGCCGCAACACCATTCGTCCTCGCCGAGTATGTTGAACTTCACCCCGGCTTTGTCAAGTAGCTTGGCGGTCGCAGCTGCAAGCGGTTGCATCCGGTAGGCCTCGGTGCAGCCCGTGAAGAACACTACTTCTGGGTTCGGCGAGAGCTTTACGTCCGCCGGGAGCCACGCAGCCCTCTTCTCCTTGGGCTCGTCGTACGGGTTCCGCTTCTCGACCACCCTCTCCTTGATCTTCTTGTGCGCTTCCATCGGGCCGTAGCCCTGGTCGATCAGCCACTCCTTGACTTCCTCCCACATGTGCGCGAAGTCGATCTCGACGTGGCAGTTCTCCTCACAGGCGGCACACGACGTGCATTGGAAGACGCGCTCGACGAACTTGTCGTTGATTTTCGTGTCCCTGCGCATCAGCCTGTCGATGGGGGTCTTCCTCGCCATCTGTCTGAGGTAGTAGACCTTACCTCTCGGCGATGCGGATTCCCAGCCGATCTGTCCGTAGACCGGGCAGGTTGCCCGGCAATATCCGCACTGCAAACAGGCATCCAAGTCCTTCTCAATCTCAGTAATCTTCTTCATGAGCGTCACCGATGGGTCCGAAAGCGCTCACAAGTGGTCCCGGAACCGGGACCCCCTGAACTCCCTGGCCCTCAGGATACCTTCAATGATGATAAATCTAGCGCACTTCACTAGAAAGATATTAGGGGCTAGCCCTTCACCTCTTGGTGCGCTTTCTCGGCTCCTTCCTTTTAGCCGCGAGACGGATTTCAACTTCCTTTCCAGGTTCGTATCCCTTGAGGCTGCTGACCATCCCCTTGACAGTGCTGTCGACCATCCTGGAGACGAACTTGCCCGCAGGCACCCTCTTGCCACCTATGAGTATCTCGACGCCGACCGTGGGCAGCTCGACGCAGTCTCGCAACCACCGTTTGCCATCCACAATGGCCGAAGCGAGCATCCGACAGTCCAGGCCACACTTGCCACAGTCGAGCCCCGGAAGCTCCTCTAACATCCTGTCGACTGCTACCTCTCGCTCGACGTACGAGACGAGTTCCTTCAAGCTGGGGTTCACGAGCGCCGTGCCCTTCCTTGTTGCCACCTTCCCGATTGCCGCCTTCGGGAACGCACCCTCCTTGAATCCTTCCATGATTATGACATCGGGATCGTACTCGGCATCCAGCAACCGAGCGATGTCAGTTGCGGAGGTCTCAGAATGTTTGATGAGCGCAGTCTCGACCTTGGAAGAGAACACCACGGGATCGCTCCCGGCCTTCCCGTGACGCCACGTGTCCTTCCCCTCGCAGTCGATGCTCTTGCTGTGGGGGCTGTGCTTGACCGATGCGACCCGGTAACCCTTTCGCACGAGCGACCTCACGAGGTCCTCGACGAGCTTCGTCTTCCCGGCGTCCTGGTAGCCATAAATGCCTAGGATCATCGCGCCTGCCATCCATCCCGATTGCCCCGGCTGTAGATAAACCCTGACCGTGCCGGGCCTACTTTCCCCTCAGGAGAGAGCCGACTATCCTCGGTATGCTGGCGTAGATCGTGTTCTCCGTCCAGTCGAGCTCCTCTTTCTCGCACACGGTCGATTCGCTCAGACGGGCGGCGGCCTCCCGGAGGCTCTCCATGTCCTCGTCAGTCGCCGAGCCATGTGCCACTACCTTGTCGATCTTGCCCGAGAGCTCCTGGGCGGCGTGGATCCTGCGCTCGGTCCTGTCTGCGACGTTCTTGTTGATGAGCCCCATCTCCTTCTTGATGTCGTTCATGCCAAGGCCTGCAGAATAGGTCGCGTCCACGATGTCCGAGCGAGTCATCCAGTTGGTCTCGTAGTTGAGCACATATTTCCAGCTCGGCATGGTCGCGAGCTTGATATGGTCCTCGAGCGACGAGGCGAAGATCTTGAACCCGAGCTTCTCTGGGTTCTCGAAGGCGTTCCCGCCAGGGTCGATGAACGGCGCGAGCGGGCTAATGAACGGGAAAAGGCGCTTCCCCTTGAAGCGTTTGTACAATGTCCTAGTGTATTCGACAGTGCCCTGGACCGACTCCTTCGTCTGGGTCGGCAGGCCGATCATGTAGAATATGTCGAACCGTCCAGCCCCGGCGTCCAGGAACGCCTGAGCGGATTTCTCGAGCCCGGCGTTCGTGTAGCTCTTACCTTGGGCTTTCCTGACGCCCTCGTCGTGCGTCTCGGGGGAGATCTGCACGCTGAACCTGTCGACGCTCGAGCTGACCTCCTTGGCGAACTCAGGGTCGGCCGGCGTGAAGAGCTCAATGATGACCTCGTTCCTTACCTTCCTGCTCTTGAGCTCGGACAGGAACTCTGAGGCGTACTTGCGCCCCGCCTGCCTGATGTCCCCGACCACGAATGTCGCGCCCTTGACGTATTCCTCCGCCCTGGCAACATCATCGGCAAGCAACTTGGGCGACCTGTAGGCTGGCTTCTGCCTCCCGAAGTTCCTGGAGAATGAATCGCACGAGCCGGCGCAGCTGACGCAGTTGTGCGTGCATCCACGCACTGAAACGGCTATGGACATCGGGTTGGACTTCCAGTTCCTGTACGGCAGGTGCCCCTCGAGATCCCTGTACTTCAGTACCTTCCTTACCATTAGGCCGTAGTCGATCACGATGTCGTCTAGGTTCTCGGGTACGTTAGTAAGCGGGTTGATCTTGACATTCTCTCCCCTCCTCCATGAGAGGTTGGGGATGTCATCGACTGACTTGCCGGACGAAATGGCCTCAAGTAGCATCTCCATGGGCTTCTCCGTTGAGTCGCCCCTGAGGACATAGTCCACCGCCTTGTGTTTCGAGAGCAATTCCTCGTGGTAGTATGAGGCGCTGAACCCGCCCATCACAACTGGCACATCGGGATGGTGCCGCTTGACGATCTTCGCCAGCTCAAGCGCCCCTTGGACATGAGGCATCCAGTGAAGATCGATCCCGAACATCCCTGCGTCGATGCCCTTGACGAACCGCTCAGGGTCGAACCGCTTGGACGCCAGCATCCTGGTTGCGATGTTCGCTATCCTGACCTCGTGGCCCTTCGATTCCAGGTGGGATGCCAAGGTTGTGAACCCGATCGGGTACATCTCGAACACTGGCGTGGACGGGATCAGGTCGCTGACTGGCCCCAGCAGGAGCGTCTTCTTCCTGAAATCCATGACGCTCGGCGGGTGCAGGAGGACGAGGTCTGGTCGAGCCATCGGTGTAGTCAAGTGTAGGCTGGTTATTAGAATCTGCTCTGTTACATTGATTGACGAACTGGATTCAGCTGAGTGCTCGATTGGTTTATTTAGCGTAAAGTCAGATTGGGTAGCGGTTCTGATGAGGAAGTGCACTATCGGGCTATCATTTCTCTTCGTAGCGGCTCTTGTCCTATCCCTTGCCGGACAATCATCTGCTGGAAGCAGGATCCTGCCAGCAGGCTCGTCATTCACTTATGATCTAACCGTCGGTGAGGATGGCACGGTCTCAGCCAACTGGGACTCGTCAGGCGAGGTAAGCTTCGTGCTTAGAGACCCGGACGGCGACATACTCAGAGATGAGATAGGTACCTCCGGTCATGTTAGCCTGTACGTGTCCACGCTTGGGACATACACACTCACATGGATCAACAACGAAGCGACTTCGGTCACGCTCGACTACGACGCTGTCCTGATACCCTTCGACATTCCCTGGGACGGGAACGGCTTCCAGGAAGGGTTTGATGCGATTGGCCTATGGGTCGCCGTGGTCATCATCGGGGCGGTTCTTGTCACATCGCTCATCATAATAGTCTTGCTGGTGTTTGTCAATGAGGAGAGGAAGAGCGAGACGCATCCACAGGCCGTGCCGATGATGGCCCATCACATGACACCGACGATGAAAGGCACATGTCCTGCCTGTGGCACAAGCGTTGATACGAACATGCAGTTCTGCTCGCGGTGCGGCACACGTTTCAAATGATTTTCGAACAGCCGACGTTTCCGCCGTACTGACCTGTCGATTCACGAAGCCGGGAACCGGCAAACACTTTATTCACAATATCACCGCATCCAGCAACACATCTGCGCCTCTTCAGCAATCTATTGCATATTGCATCTGATTGCGAGAGAAGTGCTCTCGAAGGCTAGAGGTAATGAGTGCGTCGATTGGACCAAAAGCAGCAAAGAAATTCGGATTTGAGATTCAAGGTGGACCGAAGGGGATTTGAACCCACTTTTTCGACTGGCTCGGCTGGAAAAGGTACATAGTCCTTCCAGAATGGCATCTCGGGAAGGGTAACGAAAAGGAGGGGTTAATTACCCCTCGCAAACCCCTTGCGTTTCCTTTCCCCTAGGACAAGCGTGGACACAACAGGATTCCATGGCAAGGTTGATATCGAGCCTACTCCGTTCAAACACAACAACTGGGGATTCTAAGGATGGTGCGAATCCGGTCGCTTAGAGATTCTATTGGGAAAGCAATCGCCTCCAATCTCCAACAAACCTGGCTTCGTTTCAAATCGTCGACTTATCTAGCACTGGTTATTTTTGGCTTTGGGATTGCATTGCTGCTGAGCTCAACGGAAATGGTACTCTATCCGACAGTTGATGACCTGAAATGGTTTCTCTTCGGCCTAATCACATACTCTGTAATGATGTTTGGCGGCCTCTATTTGCTGGAATTCTTCCGGCATATCACCCTCAAGGAGAGTCTCCTGGTTCTCGCATGCGTACTTCCTGGGGGCATGTTCTGGGTATTCATACTAGAACCTCGACTAGACACGAGAATTGGAGATGTGCTCCTATTCTCGTTCTTCGCAGGATGGAGTCTGGGATGGTCGATCCTCGGCATCCCAATGTTCAAACACAAGAGGGGACTTGAGAATGAACAAAGCTCAGAGCCCAGCGCTGCAGAAATCGAGGTTCGGTCATACGATGCTTGGGTGAGTGAAAGACTAGCAGTGCCGATGGCCATTTTCATGATAGTCTTGTCCGATGGAGTGATGCTTTGGATGGTCTCAGAGATTATGATAGAGGGTATGAACGGTGACCTCTTTTACCTATCAATCGGTCTTGTGTTTGCGATTCCAAACTTGCTTTCTATTCTGTTGGCCATATACGCATGGAAGAAACGGATGATTAGATTCTTCATGCTAGCCGCAACCATATCCGGGTTCAGCTTCGCCGGGCCAATAGCAATCGTTGCGGAAATCCTCCTCTGGAGAGCATATCGAATCGGCGGATGGTCCTGGTGATAGACCGCGAAGAGGCCCCAACTCGCAGGTCGCCTTTCCTCCCCTATGGTCTTTTCCGATGTGAGGCTCAGACCCCTTTCCCAATTAGCGTTCGTTAGTAATGACCTTCTCACTGAACGGAAGAATGATGATGTAGGTCCAAGTGTGGTACCAGGAGACCAACATGTTGGGGGAACGGGCAAATATGTCGTACTTGTGCAGCCAGCCCGTTAGATTCCAAGAGAACGTCAAGCTCTCATTGGGTTCCAGTACGACAGCTCGCTCCCCGAAGTCATCGACATAGACACGAAAGAGGAGGTCTTGGTCCGAGTAGTTCACCATTGCAGTCGTGAGCTTTGAAACAGGCACCAAGGACGTAGCAGCAACAAAGCCAATCAGGGTGGATGCAACCATCGCCACAATGAAGATCTTCCTTCGGCTCATGCCGCTGCGTGAGCCTTCCTTGCCAACCTTTGTCTTCTCCGTACTCACGGTTATCTCCGACACATGTTCGTGGGTCAATACCGTTCGGGCTCTCCTATGTCACTTTCGATGACATGTCAAAGAAGCCAGCCCCGCCTTTCCTCCCCGATGGGCTTTTCCGAGGCGAGGACACAAGGTCATGCTCAGATTCCTCCATGCTTTTCGAGCCGAAACATTAGACGCTCTTCTTTAATGTCGTTAATCTCCCTCGTGGCATGATTAAAGACTATATACATTGTCATTAATCCCAGACCAATGCTAGAAGAGGAATACATGGGCGTCGCAGTTTTTGCGATAGTCGCCCTACTCTTCCCCACCATCGCCTTCCTCCTTTCGAGGTATATCCGCACTGACAAGCGCGACCCGCGCGGAGAGACCACTTACGAATGCGGCGAGGTGCCCATCGGCGACGCGCAGATTCAGTTCCATTTCCAATACTACATGTACGCCATCATATTCGTCGCGTTCGACCTCGTGACGGTGTTCGTGCTCATATGGGCACTCGTGTTCTCCGACCTGAGCGAGCTCTCTAAGATCTACGTACTCATGTTCCTCGGCATTCTTCTCGTGGGCGTCACGTACGCCCTGAAGAAGGAGGAGATAATCTGGATCTGAAGACAGACAAAACGCCAACTGACATCGGAGGGGCCTTGGCTCTCCGCTCCAAGGACTTCCTCAAATGGTGCGACGAGGTCCTCGAGGGCATCCTCAGGAAATCGCCTGTCGGATCCGGGATAGATTACGTCACGAAGGACTTCTTCAACTGGGCCACCAGGAACTCCCTCTACTACCTCCACTTCGGGATAATGTGTTGCGCGCTCGAGATGGCCGTCGCCTCAGCACCTAGGTTCGACGCTCAGAGGATGGGTGTCATCGCCAGATCGACCCCGAGGCAGGTCGACATACTCATCGTCAACGGCCCCGTCAGCAAGAAACTCAAGCCTGCCCTCAGAAGGCTCTATGACCAGATGCCAGAGCCCAAATGGGTCATCGCCATGGGAGAATGCGCGATTTCAGGCGGGCCTTTCTACAACAGCTACAGCGTCGTGCCTGGGGTCGACCAGTTCATTCCAGTTGACATCTACATCCCCGGCTGCCCTGCGCGGCCGGAGGCGCTCATTGATGCGTTCATCAAGCTCCAGAAGATGATCAAGGACAATAAGAAGGGGTTGTTGACGGGCAAGTGATCGTGCCGGGGTAAGGGACATGGCGGAGCGGGGGAAAAGCACCGGGAGGCCGGAGGAAGGCCTTGAGCGGGCGCCGAGCAGGATCGGCGAGGACCCAGAGGAGAGGGTCATACGTGCCCTGCTGGACGGCTTCCCGAACACGGTCACTGACTTCAAGAAGCTCCGGAAGGGTGTTCTCAGGGCCAAGATAGAGCGAAGAGAACTATACAAGGCCTGCAAGCTCCTGAAGGACAGCCTTGGCTTCGAGCACCTCTCGATGATCTCCGCGGTGGAGTACGATAGCAGATTCGAACTGGTCTACCACATCGTCTCGTACCAGGAAAGGCTGCTGCTGGAGCTCGTCACGACCACCCCGAAGGACGACCCGAGCGTCGACTCAATCTCATCGATCTGGGGCGGCGCGAACTGGCAGGAGAGGGAATCGTACGATCTCATGGGAATCAAGTTCAACAACCATCCGAAGCTCGAGCGGATCCTGCTTCCGAAGGATTATGTGTACCATCCGCTCAGGAAGGATTTCAAGGGGTGACCATGCATGGCTGAGATGTGGATCAACATGGGACCCCAGCACCCGATGACGCACGGGCTCTGGAACCTCAGAATCAAGGTCGACGGGGAGACGATAATCGACGCCGAGCCCGAGGTAGGGTACCTCCACAGGGGGATTGAGAAGCTCTGCGAGGGCAAGACCTACACCCAGATCATCCCGATTGCCGACAGATTGTGTTACGGCGCGTCGCTGAGCTGGAGCCATCTGTATTGTGTCGCTGTCGAGGACCTGCTGGGCCTCGAGGTGCTCCCGAGGGCGGAATACATCCGGGTCGCGGCACTCGAGATGCAGAGGATCGCGTCCCACCTCATGTGGCTCGCAGCTTACGCAGCCGACCTGGGAGCGATGATCGGCTTCATCTACTCGATGAGGGACAGAGAGGTCTTCATCGACCTGCTGCAGGCCCTGAGCGGCTCAAGAATCACATACAACTTCCCGAGGTTCGGAGGTGTCGCACATGACATCCCCCCGAACTTCGAGCGGGACTCCTTGCGCGCGTGCGATTACATGGAGAAGAGGCTGAAGGAGTACGAGGACCTCTACGAAGGCTCGAAGGTTTTCATGCTCAGGAACGAGGGCGTCGGGCTCCTCAAGAAAGAGGACGCCATGAACCTCGGAGTCACTGGTCCCTCGCTGAGGGCGAGCGGTGTCAGGTACGACTTGCGGAAGGATATGCCGTACTCTGTCTATCAAGAACTGGACTTCGAGCCAGCAACCCACAAGGACGGTGACTGCTACGCGCGGTTCAAGGTCAGGATGGATGAGATGTACGAGAGCTGCAAGATCATCCGTCAAGCAGTCACAAAGATGCCCAAGGGCAAATGGAGGACGCTTGCTCCGAGGAACGCACCCGAGGGCACCGGCCTGGGAAGGGTCGAAGATCCTCGAGGCGAGGGCGTGATGTACGTAGTCGGTGACGGGACCGACAGACCCTACAGGCTCAAGATAAGAAGCCCGATCTTCGTCACCGTCTCTGCCGCTCCTAAGATGCTCATCGGATACAAGATCGCCGACGTGGTCGCCATCATGGGCGGGCTGGACATGTGCATAGGAGAGTCCGACAGGTGATGTCATGAACCTCTTCGAGTTCTGCTACGGCATCATCCACTGGCTCGTGGACCTGGTCAATCACCTATGGTACTGGCTCGGGGACCATCTGCCTTGGGTCTTCGGGGACTTCTTCAACTGGGCGGGAGACCTCGCGGTCTCCCATGGCAACATCGCCCTCTTCGCGATCCTGGCGGAAGCCGTGATAATGTTCGTCATCGCGCTCGTCAATGTCCTGAACTTCATATGGATAGACAGGAAGTGGATGGGCCGCATGTTCGACTTTTACGGCCCGTACTACGTCGGCTACAGGATCGGAGGCTGGCTCCAGAACCTGGCGGACGGCATCAAGCTGTTCGTGAAAGAGATCATCACTCCAGCCAAGGTCGACAAGCTCGGCTTCTTGATTGCGCCGGTTATCCTAGTCTCCTCATCAGTACTCGCCCTGTCGACGATTCCGTTCAGCCCGCGCTTCGGCGTGTTCACGAGCGATTTGGACACCGGTGTCCCCGCGGGCCTTCTGATCGCGTTCGCCTTCTTCGCGATCGCTCCCTTCTCCATTCTGATTGCGGGCTGGTCCTCGAACAACAAGTACACGCTCATCGGCGGAATGCGTTCGGCCGCTCAGATGATGAGCTACGAGATACCTCTCCTGCTGTGCGTGGCCAGCGTGTTCCTCCTCTCTGGGAGCTTCGGGTTCCTGGGCGTCGTGAACGCGCAGCACGACATCTGGTTCGTCATACCGTTGTTCCTGGGTTTCATAGTCTTCATCACTTGCCTCGCGGCCGAGGTCGAGATACAGCCGTTCGACCTGCCAGAGGCAGAGGCTGAGCTGGTCGAGGGCTGGACCACCGAGTATGGCGGGTTCAGATTCGGCCTGTTCATGATGACCTCCTACCTCAGAGGATATGTCGGGGGCGCGCTCGCCACTGCGCTGTTCCTCGGGGGCTGGCAGGGTCCTTCCATCATCCCCGACGAGTTTTGGTTCCTGATCAAGGCTTATCTCGTGTTCCTGATCATCGAGTGGATGAGATGGTCGAACATGAGGATCAGGGTTGACCAGATACTCAACATCGGCTGGAAGAGGCTGATGCCCCTGGCCATGCTCAACCTGCTGATAGCGGCCGCGTTCAAGACGATGGGGTGGTTCTGACGGCTAGCAAGAAGAAGCCGAGCACCATCGGATTCGTCCTAAGGCCAATGAGGCGTACGGGCGCACAGGTCTATAGCTCGCTCATAGCCGGCAAACCGAACACCGTCCTGTACCCGTACCAGAAGCTCGACTTGCCCCCGACCTACAGGGGGAAGCACACGCTCGACTTCAAGCGGTGCATAGGTTGCTCGAACTGCGTCCAGATATGCCCGAACGATTGCATGTGGATGGAGAAGCTGGAGGATCCAGAGCTCGGGAAGATCGAGCGGCCAGGAGTCGATCTGGGCCGGTGCCTGTTCTGCGGATTCTGCGTGGAGATTTGTCCCACTGTTGCGATTCACGAGACCGTCGAGTTCGAACTCGCTGACCAGGACCGCTCAAAGCTGAGGCTAGGTCCGAAGGAGCTGAGGGACGACAAGTACGCCGACACCGTCAAGGAGGAGAGACAGAAGCGCTCGCTGCCAGTTCTAGACCTGAGCAAGTGCACGGGCTGCGAGAAGTGCGCAGGCGAGTGTCCCGAGATGTGCATAGCGATGATGCCGATCGAGGGCGTGGGCAAGCAGAAGCCTGAGATCAATCTCAGCAAGTGCACCTCGTGCGGGAAGTGCGTCATTGTCTGCTCTGAGAAGGCCTTGACGATGACCGAGGTCCATGAGTCATACTTCGAAATGCCAGAGCCCAAGTTCATCCTGAAGAACTGCACGGGCTGCAGCGCGTGCGCAAAGGCGTGCCCCGCGGACTGCATCTACATGATGGACATGCCTGGCACTGAGAAGGTCCTCAAGGACGGAAAGAAGGGCAAGCCGAAGAAGCGTGCCGTGTTCGTTCTTGAGAAGTGCGTCGGTTGCGGGAAGTGCTTCCGGGCGTGCAAGTTCGAGTCGATCGAGATGGCGGGGGTGAAGAGGTGACCTTCACCTGGGAGCTGTTCGTATTCTTGTTCTTGGCAGCCTCTGCCCTGATATCCGCGCTCCTGGTCATAGCCTCAAAGGAGATAGTCCACAGCGTTATCGCCCTCGCCACATGCTTCATAGCCGTGGCGGCGCTCTTCGTGATGCTGAGCGCGGAGTTCGTCGCGATCGTCCAGATACTCGTCTATGTCGGCGCCGTGATCGTCGTGATCCTGTTCGGAATAATGCTCACCAGACGCGAGATAATGGGGAGTGAGAAGCGATGAGGACCGCGGTGCCGAGGATCCTGGCGATCATCGTTTTGGCGATACTCTTCATCGTGACGATCTACCAGGTAGATTGGCCCAACGGCGCAATGGATGACACCACTAACGAGGACGTCGGTCAGACGCTGTTCGGGACCAGTAACGATGTCGGTTATGGACTCATCGTGCTGCTGATCGGCTTGTTGTTGCTCGTCGCGTTGCTCGGCGGCGTGTTCCTGGCGAAGGAGGAGAAGGAATGATACCGATTGAGTACTGGCTCGTCTTCAGCTCGCTCCTGTTCGCCATCGGCGCCTACGGCGTCATGAGCAAGAAGAACGCCATCGTGGTGCTCATGTCGATAGAGATCATGCTCAACGCCGCGAACATCAACTTCGTCGCATTCAGCTCGTACCACACGACGCTTCACGGAGTCGCTGAGGCCTCGGGTCAAGTGTTCGCGTTGTTCTCGATCGCGATTGCCGCGGCAGAGGTCGCAGTCGGCCTCGGCATCATACTGGCGGTCTACAGGAGATACCAGACTATTGATGTTGACAAGATCAACATCCTGAGGTGGTAGGATGCTCGAGTACGCCTGGCTCATCCCGGTCTTCCCCTTCGTGGCTTTCTTGCTCATCTCCCTGCTGCCGAAGCGGACCTTGTTCTGGGAGGACGGTGGAGGTTACGCAATAGGTGGAGCGGCGAGCGCGTTCATCGTCTCGATGCTGGTGATCTGGGATGTCATCAACGGCCATACTCTGACCGGCCCAGCAGCCCCTGAGGCCACCTGGCTCGTCATAGGGAGCTTCACGATCAAGTTCGGCATCTGGATCGACCAGCTCACCGCCCTGATGCTTATCGTCGTCTCGGTAGTCGGCACCTTGGTCGTCATCTATTCCGGCGGGTACATGCACGAGGAGGGTGGGCGGAGGAGGCGGTACTACGCGGAGATCATGCTGTTCATTTCGGTCATGTACGGCCTAGTCATAGCAAGCAACTACCTCGAGATGTTCATCTTCTGGGAGCTCGTCGGCCTCTGCTCCTACCTGCTCATCGGCTTCTGGTACGAGAAGCCCTCGGCTGCCAGCGCGGCCAAGAGGGCGTTCATCGTGACCAGGGTCGGGGACATCATGTTCATGGCCGGCATCATAATCATATTCAAGTATGTCGGCAGCTTCGACTTCGAGACCCTCTTCCATGGGGGCGGGTTCGCCAGTATGCCCGCGAACATGCAGACTCTCTCGACGGCGTTGATATTCGGCGGAGCGATAGGCAAGAGCGCCCAATTCCCCTTGCACGAGTGGCTGCCTGATGCGATGGAGGGTCCGACCACGGTCTCCGCGCTCATCCACGCTGCGACCATGGTCAAGGCGGGCGTCTACCTGACGGCTAGAACATACCCCTTGCTCGTCGCGACCCCCGACAGCCTGATACTTGTTGCAGTCATAGGCGGCGTCACCGCGCTGATAGCAGCCACGGTCGCGCTCGTCGCGACGGACATCAAGCGTGTGCTTGCCTACAGCACGATCAGCCAGCTCGGCTACATGATCCTCGGGCTCGGTGCCGGCGGGTATCTCGTGATACATGCCTCGACCCCGAACGGATACAGCGCCGCCACGTTCCACCTGATGAACCACGCATTCTTCAAGGCGCTCCTGTTCTTATGCGCGGGCAGCGTCATACATGCTGTCGGCACGAACGACATGAGGCTCATGGGAGGCCTCGGGAAGAAGATGCGGATCACTTCGACCACAATGCTCATCGGGGCGCTCGCCATCGCTGGCGTCCCACCGCTCTCAGGCTTCTGGAGCAAGGACGAAGTCCTTGCTGCCGTCTACCATGCCGGTGACTGGGACCCGGTCTTCACGCTGCTCTGGATCCTGGGGATCGCGACGGCGTTCATGACCGCGTTCTACATGTTCAGGATGTGGTTCCTCACGTTCACGGGCGAGCCGAGATCCGAATACCACGCACACGAGTCGCCGAAGATCATGACCGTCCCGCTGATGATACTCGCGGGGCTGGCGATCGTATCCGGGTTCGCGCTGTTCATCGGCCAGGGCTTCAAGGGGTTCATGGCCGGAGCGATCGGGGACACCCCGATACACTACGAGGCTGAGCCTTTGGGTGACATTGCGGTGGAGATATTCACCGATCCGCTGACATATGTCTCATTGGTCCTCGCAGTCGCGGGCATCCTGATCGCATACAGGATCTACTACATGCCTGGTTTCGACAGGTCCGTGTTCGCCAGAGGCGTGCCTGGGGCGTTCCAGAGAGCGCTCGAGAACAGGTGGTATATCAGCAAATTCTATGACGACTTCGCGTACAAGGTCGTGTACGGGTTCTCGATAGTTGCGGACCTGTTTGATAGGTATGTCATCGATGGCATGGTCAACGGGTTTGCGTACCTCGGGGCGAATACGGGAAACAGGATCAGGAAGGCGCAGTCAGGCAACGTCCAGCGGTACGCCAGCCTGATCGTGGTGGGCATCGTTCTGCTCCTGATATTCGTGATCTACGTCGTACCGTGGGGGAGGGGGTTGTGAACCATGTTTGAGGGAATCCCGATGATCTCAATCATAATCCTCTTGCCTCTCATCGGCTCGGTAATCACGTTCCTGCTCGGCAAGCGCGAGTCATACGCCAAGTACGTCGCGCTCGGGTTCTCTGCCGCTGCACTGGTCTTGTCCGTGCTTCTGGCCCTGTCTTTCGCGATCGAGCCCTCAAGATCGTCTACCGGGTTCCACGAAGGAGACCACTTCTTCGACTTCCAGTTCTACGAGAAGTATGAGTGGATCAGCTCCCTGGGCATCAGCTACACGGTCGGCTTGGACGGCATCAGCCTGCCGCTGTTCGTCCTGACGACCTTGCTCTGCTTCCTTTCAATACTGTTCTCCTGGGACACGAAGCTCCGGCCCAAGGAGTACTTCGGCCTTATGCAGGTGCTCGAGGTAGGCGTGCTCGGCGTGTTCGTCTCGCTCGACTACTTCGTGTTCTATGTGTTCTGGGAGATCGTCCTGATACCGATGTACTTCATGATCGGCGTCTGGGGCGGCCCGAAAAAGGACTATGCGGCCATCAAATTCTTCATCTACACGCACATCGCGAGCCTGGCCATCCTGGTCTCGATAATGGCTATGTACTTCGAGTCCGGCGTCGGAACGTTCGACATGGAGCAGATCGCGCGCGCGGCAGGCACGGAGTTCGGGCGGACCTTCCAGATAGCCATCTTCGCCGCGATGTTCTTCGGGTTCGGCGTCAAGGTGCCGATGGTGCCGTTCCACACTTGGCTCCCGGACGCACATGTTGAGGCTCCCACGGCTGGGAGCGTCTTGCTGGCCGGCCTGTTGCTGAAGATGGGCGGCTACGGTATCATTCGCGTAGCCATCCCAACACTGCCCGTCGGTGCGCACGAACTCGTCTATGTCATGGCGATCATTGCTATCGTGAGCATTCTCTACGGCGCCATCCTCTGTCTCGCACAGAAGGACCTGAAGAAGATGGTCGCATACTCCTCGATCAGCCACATGGGCTTCGTCCTGCTCGGGTACGCTACCTTCACGCAGATCGGGGTAGTCGCGGGCGTGTTCCAGATGTTCGCCCATGGCCTCGTGACGGCGGTCCTGTTCATGATGTGCGGCGTGGTCCAGCACAAGTGCGGCACCAGGCTGATCCCGAGCCTAGGCGGTCTCTCGAAGAAGATGCCCATCGCAGCGACGATGATGACCGTGGGCTTCCTCGCGTCCCTCGGGCTGCCGGGCCTCGTCAGCTTCGCCGCCGAGTTCATGGTCCTCGTCAGCATGTTCGAGACGTGGGCGCTCTGGCTATTCCTGCCGATCATCAGTGTTGTGATCACTGCAGCGTATTATCTCTGGGCTCTCCAGAGGTCGATGTTTGGCCCGCTCACTGACAAGATAGATACCTCACACCTGCGCGATGTTGATTGGTTCGAGGGCGTGCCCGTCGGCGTCCTGCTGTTCCTGATCGCGGTATTCGGCGTGTTCCCGATGATCATCATCCAGATCATAGACCCGGCGGTTAGGATCGTGACGGCGCTATTCGGAGGTGGATGAATTGGAGGTTTGGAACTACCTTGAAGCGCTGATCCCGCAGCTCCTGCTCGTGCTTTTCGCGTTGCTGATGCCAGCCTACGACTACGTCTTCAAGGACAAGCGCGTCTTGTCTGTGCTCGCCCTCGCGCCGCTCGTGGGGATCGCGGTCGCGGAGATCTCCTGGATCTTCCTTGGCCTGTGGACGCCGCCTGCCAGCCTGATCTCGCTGATCGAGGTCACGCCGTTCTCGGGGCTCTTCATGCTCGTGTTCGTATCCGTGGGCATCGTCGTGGTGCTCGGGTCTCCTGAGTTCATCAAGAGCGACAGGAACCACGGGGAGTACTACTCGCTCATTCTCCTGGCCATAACCGGTATGACCATCGTTGCCGAGGCCACCGACCTCATCGCGCTGTTCGTCGGGCTGGAGATCGCAGGCATCTCGTCCTTCGCCCTGTCGGGTTTCAGGAAGTCGGAGAAGCGGTCCGCTGAAGCTGCTACGAAGTATTTCATCGTGGGCGGGTTCTCGTCCGCGATGACCTTGTTCGGCATATCGATCCTGTACGGAGTCGCGGGTACGACCAGCATCCAAGGCATA
>Ga0315293_10003353_pt1 | contig 15427 bp, 13 predicted proteins | sample YL17G13_20_MG_FD_203071 | JGI IMG/M metagenome (GOLD analysis project Ga0315293, IMG submission 203071) | Sediment microbial communities from Yellowstone Lake, YNP, Wyoming, USA - YL17G13_20 | ecosystem: Environmental > Aquatic > Freshwater > Lake > Sediment | place: USA: Wyoming | collected...
ATTTTGGAATGCAGTTCCACCAGTTGCATGCGTCTGGCCACCTGAACAAAGAACAGATAAGCAGTCTTGTTGACGAGATTGCTGCAAAGAAGGTTTTTCCAGTTCACACGGAAAACGCCTATTTGTTCAAAAAAGTGAATAGGCATGTTCAGCTGACAAAACGAGAGAAAGACTACATAATATGAGAGCCGAATCAGCAAAGTATCATGGGGTAAGACGAATGAAAATAGAGCTCAACGGCAGAAAGGTTAGTAATCGATGTTTCGCTTCTTATTCCCAGAATAGGGCTTACTTCACAAAGAAAGGTCTAACGAAGCGAACGGTGCTACATGAATTGTATCATCACATTGTTTATGTCAACGGTTTGGAGTTTCCTGATAGAACAGAGTAAAGAGCTGCCAACAGCTACTCAAAAGCGTTTATGAGCCGACATTCTATAATCCGCTGACGAATGTTGTGTGCTTGTGACTCTGGAAATAGACAAAACAAGCAGAAATGGAGTATCTCCCTGGCGAGGTGGAGACTGAAGCGAAAAACATAGGCACCGAAGCTCACGAGAAACTGACTGAAGACTCCGTTAAAGTCAAAAGAGATGAACTGTGGCAGAAAATTTATGGAACAAAACCAGTATTTGCTTTGGAGATGTTCCTTCTCGCCAAATGCTAGTTTTCTTTCGAAAGTTTGCCAAAATTTTCCATTTTTTCATATGACTTTTGAAGGGTCAGCGATAGCAGTGCGAATTGTAATATAACAAGACTTAAATAATTTCGCGGTAGTATTATTTTATTGTGAGTAAGTCCTATCCGAGGCAATGATGCCCGCGCTTGTGGGATGGGAGTATTAGGATAGGGGTCGCGTTTCTGTTATTTCCAGAGGTATTTGAAGAATCCAACTTTATGCTCAATGATTTTGACATAGTCCTCATTATGTTTTTCGCATTTCTGGAAGTACGCTCCTGCTACTGCGTCGGCTGCTTGCAGGCAGAATTCTTTTTCAGAAGCTATGTGATTTAATGAAATGCAGTTGGATGGGAGACTGTTTCCTGTTTCATATAAGAGGTAACTGGCCTTATTTGTCACGTATGAATTGAATTCGTTTATTCTCCACATTGGGAGGCTTTTGTCGAAGGTTATTTGTATTTTGTTTCCCGCGGCTATCTGCGGGAGTAGTGAAAGCATTATGTTGTGTACTACACACCAGTTGTAGAGGACTGACGGGTCTTTCCTTAGTTTGGCTTTTACACGTGCCTTCTCCAAAACGACAGCGCCTAGTGAAGCGTTGCACTCGACTATTTTTGCCAGGACGCTTTTTCTGCAATAGTCATCCATTCTTGAGAACTTGAGCTCGTTTCGGCTTATAGAGTACCTTTTCTTTTGATGAAGACGTTTAAGAAGGCGTCTTAGCTCTGTTCGGAGTCTTACCGGCGCCTCGCATTCTATGTAAGCTACTACAAAATATTTTGTTGCTGCTTCGGAAAAACCGAGGTCTCCGGATTCGTCAACGAAGACATGCAACGTATTCACCTTCTATGTGGCGAGTTGGTGCAGCGATTTGCCTCAAGCGGATGGTTTGCTTGTGTTCTCTGGATCAGGAACCAGTATGTGAGTAGTTTTTTCTCCTGGGTCTGGTAATCTGGGTGTTTTCTGTTTATGAGGTTCCAGAAGGTTTCGTTATGTTTTCTTTCTATGTTGTGGGCTATTTCATGGTAGACTATGTAGCTGATGAGGTCTTCTGGCAAGAACTTGAGCAGCGTATTGATGGTTAGGTTGTTGTTTTGGCTGTGGCTTGCCCATTTTGTTTTCATTTTCCTGAAGTAGATCTTGTTTATGCGGGTGTTCAGTTCATTTTGCGAAACGAATGCAAATTGCATGACGAGGTTTCTAAGGTCTTTTTCTGTTCTCGTTTTGTCTATTTTTGATTCTGTAGTTTGTTGGATGGCTGTGTTTATAGTTGCTTGTTTGCGTTTTATCCACCTGCCGTATTTTTCCAGAACTTGCTCTGGGGTCCAGCCTGTTTTTGGAAGGATCATCAGTAAGGTGCCTGTTTTGAATTCTAGGCGTGGGTGTTTGACATTGCGGTATTCCACGGTGTATTCTGTTAGGTTAGGCATAGGTTTTCACGCTGTCGATTAGTTTTTTGTAGAGTTCTTCCATGTTTTGGAGAGATAGTTTGTTTTGGCGGATGTATTTTCTTAGGTATTTGCGGGTTTCGCGTTCTACTGATTTTCGTGCGGTTTGTTGGTATTGCCAGCCCTTGAATAGGTACGGTTGGAGTAGGGTGATTAGTCCTTGTGCGTCTTTGGTAAGGTCGTTGTTGGTTCCGAGGGTTTTCTCAATGTTCAGTAATGTTGCGTATTGTAGGTTGGTGAAGGCGAGTTGTTTTTGGCGGTTTTGTAGCGCTTGTATTTCTTGGTAGATTTTGGCGCTTTCGTTGTAGATTTTTTCGAAGTCTTTGGTTTTTTCTTTCCAGAGTTTGAGGATGCGTTCGACTTTTTCGGTGAGGGTTTCGTAGATGGGGTTGCGTTGTTTGTCAATGATAACGAAGCGGTTTAGGGTGAAGAGGATGTTGGCAGCTTTTTCCTCTTTGGTCTTGAGCTTTTCTTGCAGGTTTTTGAGGTAATCGGCGTCAAACTGGATGGTTGGGTATTGCCGGTCTATCTCGTCAAGCTCTGTGGTTTTGTAGATGTACTTGAGCGTTTTTTGGAAGTATTTGTAGGCGAGGCGGTTTTCTGTGGCGAGGTCTTGTCTTGTTTCGTGGAGGTAGTAGTTGTAGACTTGGGTGAGCCACTTGTAGTCTTTTAGTTTGTCGAGTTTGATTGTGTGGGGTCCTAGGAGTTCGAAGAGTTTTCTTAGGCGGCGGTAGTTTGTTTGGAATTTCTTTGTGTTTTGCTCTTTGGTTGTGATGGTTTCGAAGGCTTTGAGCATGGTTTGCCTATCGTATTGGTCTTTGGGGACGTCGGTGAAGAGTGTGGTTGTTTCGTCTATTTTTTTGGTGAATTCTTTTTCGAGGTCGTCTGTGCTGATGAGTATGCCGGTTATGTCTTCTTTGGTGTAGTTTTCGAAGGCGCGTGTGAATTCTTTGAGTATGCCTACGTAGTCGATTATGAGGCCTGCTTCTTTGAGGTCTTTGTAGGGGCGGTTTGTGCGGGCGATTGCTTGGAGTAGTCGGTGTTCTTTGAGCGGTTTGTCTAAGTACATGGTTTGTAGTATGGGGGCGTCGAAGCCTGTGAGGAGCATGTCTGTTACGATTAGGATTTTTGGGGTTTCTTCTTCTTTGTATTTGGTGATGGTGTCTTTGCGTATGTCTTCGATGTCTTTGCCGTGGTTGCGTTGTATTATCTCTTTCTCGTAGTCTCGGATTTCTTGTTGATCTTTCGGGGTGTAGGTCATGACGATTTCTGTATATTCTTTTGGTAGGAGCTTGTCGAGTTCGCGTTTGTATCGTACGCAGGCTAGGCGGTTGACGGCTACGATGAGGGCTTTGAATCTGTTGTCGAGGTTTTCTTTGAAGTGCTGTGCGATGTCTTGGGCTACGAGTTTGATGCGGTCGGTGTTTTCGAGGAAGATTTTGATGGTGTTGAGTTTTTGTTTGATTTTTTCTTCTGTTTTTTCGCGGTATTCTTCGGGGATTTCGTCGAATTCTACTTGGATGAAGGTGTCTAGCATGTCTTTTTTGAGGTGGACGTCTTCTTCGAGGCGTGGTTGGTAGGCGATTTTGAGTGTGAAGCCGTCTTGGATGCTGTCGGTTATGAAGTACTTGTCTAGGTACTTTTCTGTTGGTGGGTAGCTGAATTGGTTGTATGTGTCGTGTCCTATTTTGCGGATGGGTGTGCCGGTGAAGGCGTATGGTTGAGCGTTTTTGAGGATTTGGTTCATTTGGGCTGCGAGTGTTCCGTATTGTGTTCTGTGTGCTTCGTCTATGAAGAGTATGACGTTTTTGCGTGTTTGGATGGTTTCTCGTGTTTGGCTTAGGTTTTCGAGTTCTTTTTGGAGTTCGGTGAGTTCTTCGGGGCGGAATTTGTGGATTAGGGTTATGAAGATGCCGCGTTTTCCGCGGTCTTCGTCGTGTTTGATTATGTTTCTCAGTGCGTTTATGGAGTCTATGACTTCGGGTTTGGTTATGTGCAATGCTGTGAATTCTTCGTATAGCTGTGTTTCGAGTTCTTCGCGGTCTACGATGAAGAATATTGTTGGGTTTTGGAGTGTTGGGTGTCGGTAGAGTTTGTTTGCTGCGAAGATCATGGTGAGGGTTTTGCCTGAGCCTTGCCAGTGCCAGACCAGGCCTTTGTTCTTTGTTTCTTTGCCTTCAGTGTGGTTTAGGACGCGGTTGCAGATTTGCTCAGCTGCGCGGTACTGCATGTATCGGGTGATAACTTTTGTTGTGGCTCCGCGTTCTATGCGGATGAACAGGTAATTGCGGATTATGTTTAGCAGTGTTTCTGGCGTGAGCATTTCGACGGTGGAGTCTATTGGGTCCTTGTTTGGTTCTCGCCATTGATGGGTTAGTGTTTCTTCTTGCCATGGTGCTGTTGCGAAGTAGCGGGCGGTTTGTTCTGCAGCTACGCCTATTTGGATGTACTTGTATGGTTCTGGAACAGCTTTCTCGTATTCTTTGATTTGTCTGTAGGCGCTGTACCAGTTTTCAGTTAAGCTAGCAGGGTTTTTGCACTCAATATTAATAATGGGAATGCCGTTGACGTAGAGGATTATGTCGTTGCGGATTTGCTTGTCTCCAGCTTGGTGAACAACCTGACTGCTGATGACAAAATCATTATTTGCTTTATTCTTGTAATCAAAGAGTTTGACGTATTTCACCACTCTTTCTTTCTCGAATTTTATGGGAACGCCATCTTTGAAGTAGTTCAGAATTTTCTTGGAATCTTCGCTTCCGCCAGTCCTCAGTTTTAGTTCATTTAGAACCTGTTTTATTTCTTCATCGCCTACGTCGATGTCTGCGTTTAAACGTTTTAAAGAGCGGATAAGTGTGGGAGTGAGGAGAGGCTCTTCGAGGTTTTCTCTTTCCAAGTTGTCAGCCGGCGTAAATTTCCAGCCTTTCTCCTGAAGCTTTTGAACAAAATAATCTTCAACAAGAGATTTTTCACTAAAAAAAGGCATGCCTTAATCAGACCACCTTAACCCTGACTTTTCCAGTAAGAAACAAATCCATCAAACCCCTTTTAACACTCTCCAACCTTGTTCGCTCTTCTCTATCAAGTTCAAGCTTCTTATCAACAGTCGAGAGGATTTCATCAATTTTCTTCTGCTCAGGAAGCGACGGCAGGGGAATGGACAATCTGCCAAGGTCTTCTCTAAGAATTCCTTTGATCGTGCTTCCTTGAGCTAATGAACTTAGCTTGTGTCTGCTGTTTCTCAGAACCCAATAAAGAAATTCGGGTAATGCTTTCTCTTTGTTTATTGTTACTCCAGTTAAGTCTTGACTTATTGCTATGTCGATTTTGTTAATAGCTACTTTCCCTATTCCCACCCGAGTGGCGACAAGGAGGTTATTTTTTGGAACAATGTGGGTAGCGCTGCCTTCTACCCCTTTCTTTGTGATATATTTTTGGCCTGCCGTTATCAATCTCCCGCTTATATGGGCGCTTGTCATCCACGCAATATCGCCATTCCAATATTCTGAGTTCGAGGTCGAAGGTGTACCGCCGCCAATAAAATCGTCTGAAACATCTTCCAACTTTACTGTTTGCCATGTTTTTGGTGTTTTTCCTATTAGTGTGTCTTTGTATTCTGTGTGTCCTATTCCTCGTGTTAGAAGGTGCTGCATCAAACCCTTCTTCAAACGCTCAGTCTTCGCAATAACCTTGTCAGCCAACTCAATAGCAGAATCAACAACACCCAAAACCTCAGCAAGTGTTTTCTGCTCTTTTATCGGTGGAAGTGGAAGTTTTAGACTTTCAATTCTAAATAAAGCAAGCTTTGGCTGAGTTCCTTTCCCCGTCAACCCAGAAATCTGTTTTCTCAGAACCTCGGAATTTAGCAGGTAAGCTAGGAATTTCTTTTCAACTCGTTCTAAATTACATAACTTCGCTGCATTTTCTGTCAGATTTGCCCCATCAAGTTCTGGAGGTATCACTCCTGCAAGACCAATAGTTCCAGCGATTGAAATGTAGACGTCATTTGAGGAAATGATATAGTTCCTTATCCTCTTTTGAGTTTCTGGAATCAGGTACTTCAAATTAGACATATCAACTGTGCCATTCCTAAAATCTACGACCCTGATATATGGGAAGCCTGTATCGAAATCAGCAAACTTCTCCCCCTTTGGAAGACGTTTTCCCCCCTTAACTTTTGCAACATCGCCAAGCATCACTACTTCCCAGTCTTTCGGAAACTTGCCAACAGATGTCTCTTCAAAATTATGTTCCTTGAAAAACACACTATTCACCTGTTGCTTGAGTTAGTTCGGAAATGTATTGTTCAAGTTTTTTTGCGACTTCTTGCTTTTGCTTCTCTAGTTCCTTAAGCTCTACATATTCTTGGGCTATGTTGATTCCTTCACTTTTTTCATCCTGCATCACATAAAGCGTTACATTCAAGTTGAAGTCGTTCTGCTCTAGTTCTTTCAAAGGAACAATTCGTGAGAAGCCTTTTTCTTCGCTGAAACTCTTGTATGCTTCTGCAATTTTCTTTATGTTGCCGTCTCCAAGCCTGTTTAGCTTGCGCACTTCGGGGTGCTGCTCAAACTCTTTTGAAGCGTTTATGAAGAGTACTTTGCCTTTGCGTTCAGCTGGCTTGTGTAAGTTGAAGATTATTATGGCTCCTGGTGCGCCTGTGTTGTAGAATAGTTTTTCAGGCAACAGTATGACGCATTCGACGAGGTCGTGTTTTTCGCTTAGTACTGCGGAGCGGATGGCTTTTTCTTTGCCGCCTCGGAACAAGCAGCCGTTGTCGATGACGATGCCTACTCTGCTGCCGTTGCGCTTAGCGGATGCAAGCATGTGCTGTATCCAAGCCCAATCCGCGCTTTGACGAGGCACAAAACCATAGCCGAATCGTTGCTTCCAGAATTCGCCTTTCTTTAGGACTTCTTCGTCGTAGCCGTCTTGGTTCCATGGCGGATTAGCCAAAACCACATCAAACTGCTTTATCCCCTCGCCTTCCTTAAACTTAGGATAGAGGAATGTGTCTCCGAATTCTAAGTGTGCGTCGCGGATGTCGTGGATGTACATGTTCATTTTGGCTAAGGCGATAGTTCGCTGGTTAACCTCTTGCCCAAACAAAAACAGCTTCTGAGCCTCTTCAAACCCGCATTTCTCCTCAACATGCTTGAACGCTGAGATTAACATGCCGCCTGAGCCGCAAGCTGGATCATAAACGCTTTCCATAGGCTTCGGATCCAAAATCTCAATCAGCAGCTTGATAACTTCTCTTGGCGTGTATATCTCGCCCTCCTTTGCTTTGGTGGGCGCGAAATACCGCAAAATCCACTCATACGCATCACCGAGCACATCAGCCGAAACGTGGTTCAGTTTTTTCTCGCTGAAAAGCTCCACAAGCTGCCTTAATGTCTCAGCGTTCTCTCTGCTGCCTGCAAACTGGACAAAATCAACGCTGTCCACAACGTCTTTCAGCTCGGGGTTTCGCTCCGCAATAGCCTTCAGCGCTTTCGAAAACTGCTCCGTTAGCCCGCTCACATTTTTCCGAAGGGTCTCCCATAGAAACTCCTCGGGCAGATTGAACAGGTGATACTCGTCACGTTTAGCCTCGGCTTTGGCATCTTCTTCGCTTAGTCCGTCTGCTTTGGCTTCTTTGTAAGCTTCTTCAAACTCCACTTCCCACTTGTCGCTGATGCGCTTCATGAAGAGCAGAATGAGGATAAACTTGTAATCTACACGAGTCCTAATCAAATCGGCAGCCCGCTTAAGCAAAGCATCAATGTCCCCGCGTCCCAACTTCTCAGCGATCTTTGCGTTTCTGCTCTGCAAACGGTAAAGCTTCTGGCGCGCATCCCTAACGTCGGATTCAACCGATAACAAACCAGCCTTGCGTAGCTCGGAGAGAAAAACGGGCACTTGCTCCCATGCATCTTTGTTCTTATCCATCAAGACCTTAGCAGCATCCTCAAACCTGAACGTCTTATCGCCAAAAGAATCCCAAAGAATCTCGTAGCGTCTTTCAATCCAATCTGGAATCTCACTTCTCATCCAATTACCAGCAATCCAATATGATAACAGCTAACCTATAAGCTTTATTCTTATTATATAAGTAAAACGATTTTAGCTTATATAATCTATAAATTCTGTAAATTCATAGACGGTTAAGCTAACTTAGTTCATACACGAAAAAATGTCTGCCCCTAACTTTCAGGAGCCCCTATCCCCCTACCTTTTTCTTCGGCAACTGATCTGTCACGTATCCAAGTGGGGAACAGTGGGTGTTTTCACTCGGAAAGTGTGCCCAGTCGCCGTATCCCTTTCCCCTGCCGTTTTTAGCCTAATGGAGATTTCATCAACTACTGCATAAAACCAACGGTCGAACTCAGACAACGGATTAGAGATGAACTCCACAAAATGGATCCAGAATATCCTCAAGTTGCTATTGGAGTTACAAACTAGCAGCACATATGCTTGTTCCTGAATTGGTTAAGAAAACGTGTGAATTCTTCTATTTTTTGTTCCAGCAAGAATGGATAATCAAACTTGAAAAGAAGCTAGCCCAAAATAAACCTGAAGCTAATTGTCCATAGTCGTACACTACTCAGGGTAAATGACCAGTCAAGCTGTCATAGGCTCTGAAAACGCGAGTTCTTCATTTTAACCGTGCTCTCTCCACAGTGTTGGAAGGTCGCTGCTGCGCCTGCCTTTTTGACAGTTTCCATCATAAGCGCAAGTCCGCACGCGTGCTTTCGAATCTTGAGGGGGTAGGTTTTTGTGTATTTCTGACCCTCCTTATGTTACTTACTAACTATCCTATCCTTGTCCTATTCCAGTAGTCGTGGTGGTCGTCCGTCGTCGTGGTCGTCGTTCAGGTTGGTTGGGGCAAAGTTTTATTCCTATAGTCAACTACAATACTCTGGGTTCAGCTTTGATTAAGTTGTCATCGGACAAACTTGCCAAGCTTGTCCAAAGTATTGACTATTTCTCTCATACAGATATGGTCAGCAACGAAGCTAATACGAAAAAGAAGATAGTGGAGCCTTTGTTGGAGGTCTTAGGATGGGATTTGCTTAGCAATGAGGTTCGACTGGAGCAGGTAATACGTGTCGGTACAACTTCTGGTCATGCAGACTACGCCTTGATGCTTGAGGGTAAGACGGTGGTCCTGGTTGAAGCAAAGGCGTTGGCTTCTACGAAGCTCACTTCTTCTATCCGGACTTCATTATGTGGATAAAGAAAGGTCAAAAACAAACAATAGTATTCATAGACCCCAAAGGCTTAACACACATGGGGCTTAGACGACCCCAAACTAAAACTTCACGAATACCTGCGAGAACAAATAGAGAAAGAAATCGGCAACCCAAACATAAAACTGGACGCATTTGTAATTTCAGTAACTCCCTTTAGAGATTTAGCAAGACTTCATGGACCGCACTTAACGATCGACCATTTTGAAGAGAATAAACACGTGCTTTTTCAATCGACAGATGCAGATATCCCTAACAAATCATGCATAGAGAGAATGTTTGAAATCATCGATGCCTGAGAAACGCTACTATCATAGTATGCCTCCTGTTTCGTAGATCATTACTCTGCAAAAAGCCAACGAACACCAAGTCACAAAGCACAAAACCTTTAACCAAAAGACTTCAGCCTATATCAATTGAAGAGATTGTTGATATATTGGAGATTAATAACTGTTTGAGGTGAACACATTGCAGAAAATGACAGCTCAGGTTACCGATCGTTTGAGCATGAACGCTCTTTTCGAAAAAATGTACACCATTCGGGAAAAGCGCCCTCCTCTCAAAGCGCTAATATTGCTCACCGACATCGAACCTGAAAAACTGAAAGAACTCGTCCAAAAAAGAAAGAAACTCTCTAAAACGTACAATATCAGATTGACTAAGCTCGAAGGTGATTTATACAGCCTAAATGTGAAACGACTTCTTAGCAAAGACCAAATCTCGGGCAACGCAATTCTCGACGCAAGCTCCAAAGGTGTTTGGGTAATCTACTGTAATGAAAAATCACGCTTTGCTAAATTCGGTCTAGAAAGACTATTCGCCAAATTGTATCCGGACATTTCCAGACTCTACATCAACTACTATCAGATACGAACGTTACTCGAAAACACAAAGCAAGCTTATCATGGGCAAACGACTATGACTAATTTCAGCGTAAGACGTGAACCCAAAGTCACTGACGCACGCTTTAGGAGCGGCACTTTTCAGTTGTGGGAAGAGGAGGCAGAAGAGGAGCTTCGCAGCCAATCAAAGAATTTCCGCCTTACTATTCACCTGGTCAATTTTGAAGTGAGAGATGAGAATCAAACAATTCTCTTGCAAGGGCAAATCTCCAGAAGAGGAGTTTGCAAGCTTAGATTTGGAAGCTTCGCAATGTTCCATGAGAACGTAATTCTCCACGCCATCAAACTGAGTTTGAAATGGAGAAGCTTCTACAATCACAGAGAAAGACTCGTGAAAGACGGCGAAATTCTGCTAAGACCTTTCCGAATAGAATATTCATCCCAATTCGATGAAAAACAATTACGACGGTTAAGCGAGAAAATGAGCAAGAACTACCTCTGTTCAGTAATTCACGGAGGAAACCCCTACTATGCCGCAAATGTCTGCGATTATTTGGATGGCTCATCATTTGGAGTAACAGCGCTGGGAGATCAAGTAACCATAACTCCAATAACGAAAGGCTCTCATCAAGCAGCCTGGAAGCTGACAAATAGACTTCAAGAAATCTTGGGCGATGGACAGATTGCTAGCATAATGGGGTAGGCTATTGCAGGATGCTCGCGAGCTTGAACTAAAATGTGTGAGAGACTATTCAAAATACTCTGACACTGTCGCGATTTGCTTTGCAGTCCACAACTTTCTGAGCAAAAATCCACAAATTGCTAAATTTGTCGGAATTGAACACGATCTAAAAAACACTGCTGGTCACATTGTAACACCTGACATTGTGGCAGCCTACGATAATGAGAAAAAAGGGCTGCTTTTTGAAATAAAATGGTCGCTGCCATTCGATGAGGAACTTCTGAAGAAGGAAATTGAAGAACTCGAAAAATATTCTGTTCCGTGCATAGCTTGGGGAAAAAAACAGGATGATTCAGAAACTCAAGACCTCGTTCTAATCTGCCATATAGACGACGTCAAAAGGACAACAGAGATGATTAAGCTCTACCTAACGGAAAAACCCGCGTCTTTCTTGGGGAAAGAAGGCTTTTCTGTTTGGTCATGGACCATCACACCACCCAAACAGGGAGGACGAAAAGAGGAAATGCGGCTTTTCCCTGTTTACGGAAAAACTCGCAACGAAAAGATTGAAGGACTGATATGCCAGCCAGGTGGAATTCTTTTCCCTGAAGAGGTTTTAACATACCTGCGCTTCTCTTACACCTTCATCAAAGAAAAGCCTCCATTGCAGTACATAATGACAGTCCTAATTCAAAACATACTTCCCAGTTTCCAAAGTAGTTCTGAAAAAGAGTCGCATGATATTCATGTCGACATGATTTATGAAAGGTCCAAGTCATTCTTCCCCTCATGGCACTCATACAACGCCGAAACGATTCAGGTCAAAAGAAAGTGGATAAGGGAAGCTCTGGAAAAACTGTGCGAACTAAACCTTTGCGGAAGAGTTCTGAACAAGGATGATTGGTGGAAGATTCCTATTCCTTTGATAAGAACGCGAAAACCCATTCAGGAAGTATTATGCAAGAAAGCAGCAAAGGCATACCTAAAACAAATGAAAACGAAGAAAAAAGGAAGACCCCGAACAAGTGTTTCCCGTCCCAAGGCTTCAGGAAAGGATAAGTCAATAACTGAGTTTTTGTAGCCCCCTCAATCACTTCTATCATTATTCCAAAACAAGTAAACCTTTGTCTGTAACAGCATTCCAACCAACTTAATTAGCTTCGCCAATTTTGCGAGATCTATATATGCGATGCACCTAACATAATCGGATGTTTTTCCAAAAGGCTGGTGCCGACTAACCGCGAATTCCTTCTTGAAACGAGGATGCTTGTTTTTGCATTGTCTTTTCCTTAGCCTTTTTTTGCTGTTCTGTCATCAGTCCTAATTTCTCAATCAACCAGATTGAAGTTTGTGAAAGATGCTTTCTATAATCAGCATGTTAAGCACTGAGTTGCCATCCGATAGAGCATCATATTCTGCAAAGCCCATAATGAAGAGGAATGGAAAAAAGAAAGTTGCGGGAGAAATATCCATTATGATGGAGGATTCAAATTCCATCGATGCTTTCAACGAATCTCTTTCTTTACGAGGTTTCTGCAATACAAAGGTGTAATTGAATTGTGCTTATGTAAAGCATTTATCTTTGTCTTGAGTTTGACTGTAGTCCTCGTTAATCGAGAATAGATGATTGATATGCCTATGGTGTTGAAGGGTTGCGATTTTCTTCTCACATTCAAGTGTGTCGCGAAGTGTCGTCACTGTTCGTATAGAGGTTCGCCTGAAAGAAGCGGCGTAATGTCCGTAGACGATTTTAGACGTTACATGACCGTTCTAGCTAGTGAACAGTCTTTGGATTGGATAACCTTTCATGGAGGCGAGCCTTTCCTCTTCTACAAGACGCTTGTACGCTGCATCGAAATCGCCCACAAACTAGGCCAAAAAGAGATAGCGGTAATCACTAACGGCTATTGGGGCGGAAACCAAACTAACGCTCAAACCAAGCTGCGAGAACTCAAGAAAGCAGGCTTAACCTCTGTTTTCTTCAGCGTAGACGCATTTCACCAAGAACATGTGCCCTTCCGCTCAGTGCACACCGCAATAAATGTCGCCCGAGCCGTGGATTTCGAAAAAACAACTGTCTCCTCTTGTTATCTCGGCTCTGTTGATTCTGACAACTCTTTCAACAGGAAGACTGAAGAATACTTGAAAAGACTAAAACTGCCCGCCGATTTCCAAATAGACAAACACTCACTGAATGTTCAAGGAAGAGCAACCGACACACTGACCTCAAATCTAAAACACAGAGCAGGCATTCCACAAGGCAAATGTGTTCTACCCTATTGGGCAGGAGAAACTCTGAAAGATCCAAAAGTCATCGAGATCGACTACATGGGAAACGTGTCAATCTGCCCCGGACTCTGCATCGGCAACACGAAGAATGAATCACTGTCCAAAACACTCAGAGACTACGACTACAGAAAACATCCGATCATAAAGCTCTTAGCTGAACACGGACCATGCAAACTAATCGAACTACTCGAATCTAAAACACAGATTCAACCCGGAAAATACGTGAACGAATGCCACCTCTGCTACGAGTTAAGAAACCAACTGAGACCCTCTTACCTAGAGTTGCTAGCACCTGAAAACTGCTATGAAGAGCAATAAAGCAAACACGTGCCCTCTAAATCCCAGAGCGCTTCTTCTGCATCGATGTTGACCTCTGCTCCAAAACGCATGTGAAACAGGCTCTGGCACCTCTACGGATGATGAAGCTGTTCTACGAGGCTGTTACCCTTCGGATTCCCCGATTCTGACATGTCAGCTCTCATCATCATTCTACTGATACTGGGAGCCGCCGCCACATTCACGTCGGCACCATCAAGCGTGCAAACTGACACAATCATGCTAATGACAATCTACTTGGGCGCTATAACAGCTGCATTCTGGTTGGACCGAAAAAGAACCTGATACAATTTAGGTCTGAGAGCTTATACCTACATCGTTCACCAACATCAACTCTACGTTGTTCATCCGTCGTTCTGGTCGGTTGGGGTGAAGTTTTATCCCTAGGTGATAAGAGCGCGCGCTAGGCTTTTTAGTCAGGCTCGTCTAGGTTTCTGTGTGGAGCTGAGCTGTTTGAGGCTGCTAGCTCATCTTACGGTGTTCCTGTTAATTGGAGCCGTTTGGGGGTTTCTGGCTTCGGTTCTCTACGAGAGAGTGATGTATGATTACTTGAGTTTTCCAATAGGCATTCCTGCGGCTTTGACCGTGCTGCTTCCAGGGGCTATTGGCAGGATAACAGCAGTCAGAATATTCGGTGTCCCGGTTCCCTTTGGAACCTTTTCGCTCCAGGTGGAGGCCTCAGCCGCCATAATCTCCATTTGCGTTGGAATAGCAATCCTGTTTTTCATATGGTGGCTTCGTAAGGAAATGCTGCGCGCGCTACAAAAGAACTGAAGATAGGCATCTCAATTGGTTGGTTGGATAAAACTTTACCCCCAAACCCAAACCCTCTCTTTCACCACTCACTCACCTACTCACTCACAACGCGCGCACGAAAGCCTTTCAGTGGAGGCTTAGAGAACAGGCAGCAGTAGGATGACTTCATTTTGACTCCTGTAGAACTCGATGTACCAGCGATTAGGGTCGCGCCTGTATTCCTGCTCCATCGATTTGAAAGTTTCTCCGATTATCTCGACTCTTCCGGCAAAGTTTTCGACCTTCTCTCTGGCGAATTTGCCACCAGGAATCGTCCACATCGGCAATCCAAGCGCTTTTGGTTCTTCCTCGTTTATGATGGCTACACATGCACGGTACACTTTGTCTTGACCATAATATGCACCATACATCTTGCGTCCTTTAAGACTTGGAAGATTAGACTCCAGTTTAGACCATGCTGTGCCAACTCCAGAAAGACCGTCTTTCGCTTCCACGTACATCACTTTCACTGGTTCCAAAGTAACTTCGACCCTAGCCATTCAAACACCACTTTGCTAATCACTTGATAATCGGATATATTTCATATATCCTCTTCGTCTTGTCTAGCGCGTGCTTCTATTCTCCACACAATTCAGCGTCAGTAGACGAGCGTCAGCGAGCCAGTTACCACGTAGAAGTTGGTTGGTTGGGGTAAAGTTTTATCCCAATTCAAGTTGCTCTTGTTAGTATTTTTGGTTCTTTCCATTCTTCCCTGAGAATGCTGTAGAGATAGCAATCTCTCAGTTCTCCCCTCATGAAGAAGTTTTTACGAAGTGTTCCTTCCTTCTTAAACCCGACTTTTTCTAAGACCTTCTGAGAAGCTACATTTCTCGGGTCAGTTTGGGCTTGAATACGCATCGTCTCTTTAGAAAGAAACAAGTAATCCACCATAATCTTGACAGCTTCGGAGCAGTAGCCCTTCCCTCTCTCACTAGGCACCAAACTGTAGCCTATTTCCAGTTGCTTACCTGCAACGTGTAGGACGTAAAAATGGACTATGAAACCGATTTTGCTTCCGTCTTTCTTTTCTATGATAAATGACTTCTTTTCATGAGGGGTCTCAAACATTTTCTCTGCTTCTGTTTTGGACATCTGATGCAGAGGAACATATTCACCAAAGAGG
>Ga0315293_10003354_pt1 | contig 15427 bp, 14 predicted proteins | sample YL17G13_20_MG_FD_203071 | JGI IMG/M metagenome (GOLD analysis project Ga0315293, IMG submission 203071) | Sediment microbial communities from Yellowstone Lake, YNP, Wyoming, USA - YL17G13_20 | ecosystem: Environmental > Aquatic > Freshwater > Lake > Sediment | place: USA: Wyoming | collected...
GACAATTTCATATGGTCTCACAAATAAAATAGCTATTCAAGTATATGGGAATTCTGCAGGTAAGGACGGATTATATTATTTACGTGACTTATTGGAAAGAGAGCTTCATAAAAACACCTTTATTGTGGAGCCAAATTTATTTGTCAGACTAGGGGGTGAAAAATTGAAATGTAGCCTGATTGAAGGATTATGTTTAGCCCATAAATTTACCAATACAAAATTAAGCTTACCTATCTTAATCATTAATGTCGGTTTAGCTATAAACTATAAATTTCATTTTAATTAATGGCCTATCTGCTGATTAATAGCAAATTACAAGGATATATTAATAATTATGAAACTATTTACTTCACTACCTGACACGGACAATAAACGGCATTTGTCTGTCACAAACTAACTTTCACTGTCATAATACGAACCAAATGATGCCTGTTTTTTTTCACGATCAACAAGAATTCAGAAGGTGGTTGGAGAAAAACCACAAAAGTAAATCGGAATTACTGGTAGGTTATTACAAAGTAAGCAGTGAGAAACCTAGTATGACCTGGTCGCAGTCTGTTGACGAAGCTCTCTGTTTTGGGTGGATAGACGGAATCCGCAGATCAATTGATAATGAAAGCTACTGTATACGTTTCACACCAAGAAAGCCAACAAGTATTTGGAGTAACGTTAACATAAAAAAAGCAGAAGAGCTCAACAGAAAGGGGCTTATGAAACAATCAGGTCTTGAAGTATTCAATAATCGGAAAACTTCAAAATCTGGAATATATAGCTTTGAGAATGAACCCTCTAAGCTGAACGATAGTTTTGAAAACATTTTTAAGGCAAGTAAACTTGCCTGGGAGTTTTTTTTAAAACAAGCTCCGTCATATCAAAAAACAATTTTCCGTTGGATAATGAGTGCAAAACAAGAAAAAACTCAACTTTCAAGATTAAATAAAACCATAGTAGCCAGTGAAAAACAAAAAAGAATTTATTGAACAACTGTGCACTTCAGATTACTTCAGATTAGTAACGGGTAATAAATCCGGACTCAGCCGTGTCCTTAATTAAAATGCGAGACAAAAGGTTTATAGCCAATCATCGAGGTGGACCTCTTAAAAAACAGCAGCACATTCAATTGATTAATTGGGCCTGCAAATGCGCTGAAAATGTCTTACCCCTAATAAGTGAAAAATCAGATGAACGACTTTTATTTGCACTTTCAATTGCTAAAGACTGGGCAATTGGAAAAGCTACGGTAGGAGACGCAAGAAAAGCATCATTAAAAGCGATAGCTGTGGCAAATGAATCATCAAACCCGATTGCTATTTCAGTTGCCCGTGCTGTAGGACATGCGGTTGCCACAGCTCATATGGCTGACCATTCATTAGGAGCAGCGTTATATGCTTTGAAAGCTGTGAAAAATGCAGGTAAATCAGTGGACAAAGAAAGAAAATGGCAAAATGAACAATTGCCAACAGAAATTATGGAGCTTGTCCTGACTGCAAGAAGTCAAAAAGAGAAAGCCTAATAACAAGCCCTGAAATCTCCATTAAATAGCTCAACTAACCATAAAAGATCAGTTCCCGGTATTATTATACTTATGTGGAGCTCTGAAGAAGTGATCTTTTAAAGTTCTGCGGGTATAATATATACTTTAGGCAAAAATCAGTAACTTTGCAGATCGAAAAATGAAGGGCATTGAAGAAACTCGATAAATTTGTACTAAAATCCTTTATCGGTCCGCTTATACTCACATTCTTCATCGTTCTTATTATCCTTATTCTTCAATTCCTGTGGATGTATGTCGATGAACTTGCGGGTAAGGGTCTGGAGATCGGGATCGTGGCAGAACTGCTATTCCAGTTCTCGCTGACATTTGTACCTATGGCACTCCCTCTTGCCATACTTCTGGCCTCCCTTATGACTTTCGGAAACATGGGGGAATATAGTGAACTTACGGCCCTTAAATCCTCCGGAATTCCCTTGGGAAGAATTATGAGACCCCTGATCATACTGATTTCCGCAATATGCGTAGTTTCCTTTTTCTTTTCCAACAATGTGCTTCCCTACTCTAACAGACAGGCAAGAACCCTTCTTCAGGATATACGCCGGAAACGCCCCGATATAAATCTGCAGGCCGGCACCTTCAACAACGATATAGACGGATTCAGCATAAAAGTCACCTCAAAAGATCCTGTCACAAACCGTCTGGACAAGGTATATATCTATGACCATCGCAAAAACAAGGGAAACAGCGATGTTATATATGCCGACTCGGGTTATATGAGGGTAACCCAGGATGAAACGGCCATGTCGATGGTACTTTACAATGGCTATTCTTACGGTGAAATGCCGGAACAGGATCCGGGCAGATCTGAAAAGAAATACCCATTCAGAAAAGACGTCTTCAGAGAACAGACTCTGGTAGTTTCCCTATCAGGATTTGATCTCGAGCGGACCGAGATAGATCTTTTTAAGACAAACTCTGCAATGAAGAACATTTCACAGCTTACCCACGACATTGATTCCCTGAATAAAAGATATACCAACCGGATAAATGACAACTTCAGGGAATTCTCAACATCATTATTGTACACCGAAAGGAATTTCAATGATGAAAATTATAAAAAGCAGGGTGAGGACTCTCTTGCCATTCCGGTTTTTAACACGAAAGTCCTGTATGATTCACTGACAGCGATTGAAAAAAAGAGTGCGATATCTAAGGCAATCTCAAATATAAAGAATGCCAGCAACTTCCTGACGACGCAGAACCAAACCCTTCATAATGAGGTCAAATTTATCAAACGTTACGAGGTTAACTGGAACAAGAAATTCACACTGTCGGTAGCCTGCCTGGTATTCTTCCTGATCGGGGCCCCTCTGGGGGCAATAATAAGAAAAGGGGGATTAGGAACACCTGCTGTTATTTCAATACTCTTTTTTGTAATCTGGTATGTAATTTCGCTTTCGGGTGAGAAGCTTGTTGAAGAGAACCTGGTGAGCACAACTTCCGGAATGTGGGCATCGACGTATATCCTGCTCCCCATTGGTTTGTTCCTTACATATAAGGCTTCGACTGATTCGGTAATTATGAATATTGATACTTACCTGGCGTTCTTTAAAAAGATAAAGGATTATCTGTACAGGATTTTTATTATTGGAACAAGACGCAATCCTTCTTATGAAGAGCAATAATATTGACATATATGGAAAATAAGCTTAACACGATTGAAGAGGCCATCGAAGATATAAGGAAAGGGAAACTCCTGATAGTGGTTGATGATGAGGACAGGGAGAATGAAGGTGATTTCATCTGTTCGGCTGAGCTTATAGAACCGGAAATAGTTAATTTCATGGCTAAACATGGCCGTGGACTTATCTGTGCTGCCCTTCCTGAAGAAAGGTGTGAAGAACTTGAACTCGATATGATGGTTGGAACAAATACCTCCCTTCACGAAACTCAGTTCACTGTTTCGGTCGATCTTCTTGGACCGGAAACAACTACAGGTGTTTCAGCCAGAGACAGGGCGCTGACTATCAAAGCACTGGTCGATCCTGCCACCAGACCTTCTGATCTTGGCCGTCCGGGGCATATATTTCCCCTGAAGGCAAAGCAGAAAGGGGTTCTCAGAAGAGCCGGCCACACCGAAGCTGTTGTTGACCTCACCCGCCTGGCAGGATTGAAGCCCGGCGGTGCTCTTGTAGAAATAATGAATGATGACGGAACAATGGCCCGGTTGCCGGATCTTGAAAAGCTAAGTCAGAAATTTGATATCAAGATAATTGCAATCAGGGATCTGATCACATATACTCTTGAAAGAGATACAATAATTGAGAAGGGAGAGCTTGTGAAACTACCCACTGAACATGGTGAATTTGAATTTATCCCATTCCGCCAGATAAGCAATGGCCTAGAGCATGCTGCACTTGTCAAAGGCAAATGGACAAAGGACGAACCTGTTCTTGTCAGGCTCCATTCTTCATGCTTTACAGGTGATATTTTCGGTTCGTTAAGGTGTGATTGCGGCTCTCAGCTTCATAAGGCGATGGAGATGGTTGAAGCTGAAGGAAAAGGAGTTGTAATTTATCTCAGCCAGGAAGGAAGAGGCATTGGGCTGCTAAACAAAATAAAAGCTTACAAGCTCCAGGACGGAGGTATGGATACAGTTCAGGCCAACCTGAAACTCGGATTCGGAGAAGATGAGAGGGATTATGGTGTCGGAGCAAGCATAATGAGGGAACTCGGACTCGGAAAAGTCAGACTTATTTCTAACAATCCTGTTAAGAGGGCCGGACTTGAGGGTTATGGAATTAAAATAGTTGAAGCAGTCCCGCTTGAGATCCCTGCTAATCCATATAACGAATTCTATCTTAAGACCAAGGCAGACAAAATGGGGCACAATCTTACGTGTTACAAGCACATTGTGAAGGATTGATTTTTTTTGTAGATTTGTGTGATAAAAGGTCTGACTCCATCTATGAAAAGTCTCAGAGTAGTGTTCATGGGGACACCTGAGTTTGCTGTGGCACCTCTTGGTTCACTGCTGATGAACGGGCATAACGTTGTGTCAGTAGTCACATCTCCCGATAAACCCGCAGGAAGAGGAAGAACTGTGACAAAATCGGCCGTGAAACTTTTCTCTGAATCAAACTATCTGCCTCTCCTTCAGCCTGAAAATTTAAAGAATCCCGTATTTTTAGAACGGCTTAAGCGGCTTAATCCGGATATCTTTGTTGTGGTGGCTTTCAGAATGCTTCCGCCGGAAGTATGGAAAATACCTCCCAAGGGAACAATAAATCTTCATGCTTCGCTTTTACCACAGTACCGTGGTGCAGCGCCGATCAACCATGCTATCATAAACGGTGAGACTATGACTGGTGTAACCACCTTTATGATTGATGATAAAATTGACACTGGGAATATACTTCTCAGGCAGGAAGTACCTGTATTTCCGTTTGAAAATGCCGGAGATCTTCATGACAAGCTGATGAAGCACGGAGCCAGGCTGATTATCAAAACTCTTGAAGGATTGGCCGGAAACTTCATCAAACCTCAGAATCAATCGAATTATATGATGCCGGGAGAGATCCTGAAACCTGCACCCAAAATTTTCCCCGATTATTGCAACATAGAATGGAACAACGAGCCCCTGAAGATCCATAACTTCATAAGAGGTCTTTCGCCCTATCCATGTGCCAGATCTGCCTTCAAAAATGAGAATCGAAGCATAACTTATAAGATCTTTGAAAGCCAGCCTGAAACAGCAAAGCATCTGCTTCAGCCCGGACAAATCGTTTCTGACGGGAAGAGCTTTATTAAAATAGCCTGCCCGGCTGGATTTATCAGATTATTAAGTCTGCAAACCGAAGGGAAAAAAAGGATGGGCACGGAAGATTTCCTGAGAGGATTTAAAATTGAAGAATTCTCTGCTCCAATTAATTAACCGGTTTTGTTGGCTGCAGCAAGATCTTCTGTCCTGCAACCGGTCCACTTCCATCAACCATATTGTTCATCTCAAGAAGACTTTTTAGCTTAATACCGTATTTCTGCGATATCAAATGCATAGTCTCTCCGTTAGCTGCTGTATGAAATTCCAGGCCTGTTTCAGCCCTGTCTCTTTTGGGCTCCAGATATAGCATCTGACCGGGAACAGGAGCGAAATTATCTTTCAGATCATTATACCTTGCCAGCTCCCATTTCAGGAGCTGAAATTCATTCTCGAGCTTCTCTTTGGTATCACCGTCCTTTACGATAATATATTCGATCCTGTTATTCTCCTGGATGCGCGGAGCCCTTGCCATTACATCACCAAAAGTGATTGTTTCCCCCTGAACCCTGGCAGGTTCATCATTGGTTGTTTTAGATGGGATGGGAGTTTCAATTGCCGGAACCTTATCCTGAGGTTTAATAAGAGATGATGTAAAACCTTTGTCAAAGTCGTACAGCTTATTTTCTTCAATTTTTCTTATCAGAAGGGTTGCATATTCGGGATTGGTTGCATACCCTGCTTTTTTCAACCCGCGCGCCCAGGCTTTGTAATCAAGAGGATCGAGATCAAAAAGAAACCGGTAACGGGATCCTGACTTCAGAAAATCTGAATGATCATAAAATGAGTCTTCCTGCCTTCGGTATTTCCTGAAACATTCGCTGAGGTTGTCGTCATGCTTTCTGATTGTCTGACCATTCCAGTCACTGTGACATTTTATCCCGAAATGATTATTTCCAATCCTCGCAAGCGAACTCCGGCCATAATCTGATTCCAGCATTCCCTGTGCAAGAGTTATGCTTGCCGGCACTCCTGTCCTCCTCATTTCACTCACTGCCAGATCCTTGTAATTATTTATGTAATTCACTGCCGAACCGCTTATAGTAACGGGTGTCACGACCGGTTTAGAAACCCTGCAAGAGGACAGAGCTGCCAAAATCAGAATACTAAAAAAAAGACCCGCTTTATTTCTCACTATTTCACATTTCCGGTAAAAATAGGAAAAAGTAAGTTAACTTTTCTTTACTTTGTAACCCAAACTGGATAAGAGGGTTATGTCAACAATTAAGAATATCTCATTTTCTTACCTGGAATATGAAAGTCCTGAAGAGCTGGATGCTGAAGATCAGGAACTTATTATAGCGGCTAAAGAGGCGGCCAAACTGGCATATGCTCCCTACTCGAGGTTCATGGTAGGAGCAGCAATAAGACTTGAATCCGGCAGGATCGTCCATGGATCGAATGTTGAAAACGCAGCTTTCCCCTCAGGCATCTGCGCTGAAAGGACCGTAATTGCAGGGGCTGTCTCAAACTATCCTGATGATAAACCAGTCGCTCTGGCAATCGCAGCTATGACTGATGAAGGCTTTACTTCTCAAGCTGTCTCACCATGCGGTAATTGCCGCCAGGTAATTGCTGAAGAAGAGGTCAGGACAGGGAAGCAAATAAGAATTATTCTTTCAGGTAAAAATAAGATCCAGGTGCTGAAAAGCATAGGCCCGCTTTTGCCATTGCAGTTCAGCAGGGAAAACCTCAGGACAAATCGTCCCTGATTATCAGCTGGAATCCGGCTCCGTGAATATTTTTAATATTCAGCCTGGGATCTTCAGATAAGAACTTTCTCAGCTTAGTGACATAAACGTCCATGCTCCGGGCAGTAAAGTAGTCATCAGAACCCCAAATCTTTTTCAGCGCCATCTCCCTGCTTATCAATTCATTCGGATTTATGGCCAGAAGTTCAAGCAATTGGGCTTCCTTAGGAGAAAGCTTCTTTTCATCATCTCCGCTGGTGAGTGTCCGGAGCCTTGCATTGAAAACGAATTTGCCAATTTCGAAAATATCTCTGGTACCTGTCTGAAAATCCCTCCTTGCCAAAATAGCCCTTATTTTCGCGAGAAGGATCTCAGTATCAAACGGTTTTGTCACATAATCATCCCCGCCTGAACCATACCCTTTAAGGACATCTTCCTTCAGCTTCTTTGCTGTAAGAAAAATAATCGGGACCAGATTGTTGATCTTTCTTATTTCGCCCGCAATTGTAAATCCATCTACATGCGGAAGCATTACATCGAGGATACAGATGTCAAAAGCACCTTTCCTGAAATGCTCAACAGCATATTTACCATCATCAACCCAGTCAACCTGATAGTCGTTCAATTCAAGATATGATTTAAGGACTGAGCCAAAACTCAGATCATCTTCAACGAGAAAAATTTTGGCGGATTTCATATTATTTTCAGTTTTCCCAGTTAAAAGGCAGGAAAATATCGAATCTGCTTCCTTTGCCTGGTTCACTTGTTACTGTTACATTGCCTTTATGGGCATCGATTATTGCTCTCACATAATTAAGTCCAAGCCCAAATCCCTTGACATCATGAACATTCCTGCTGCTCTGCCTGTAAAACCTCTCAAAAATCTTGCTTTGTACACTTTTTGTCATCCCAATACCTTTGTCCTCGACAGACAAAATGATCCCCCGTTCATTATTCTTTGTCTCAACAGTTATGTCAGGTGACTCAGGTGAGTATTTTAATGCATTATCAAGCAGGTTGTTAACAAGATTGGTAAGATGTTCATAGTCCCCATAGATTACCGGTTCGGCAGCATTCAGATTGAGGGAGATCTTACCGTTCTTCTGATGCACCTGGATTTCAATTGTTTCAACAGCCCTTTTAATGATCGTATGCATGGATACATTTTCAAATTTGAAATCGATTTCTTTCTTATCAAGGGAAGCTATCTGAAGAATTGTCTCAACTTTCTTATTCATCCTGCTGTTCTCCTTTTTAATCATTCCAATGAAGTGCTTAATGCTCGCTTCATCATTTATAACTTTGGGATTGGTTATAGTGTCTGCAGCAAGGGATATGGTTGCAATCGGGGTCTTGAATTCATGTGTCATATTGTTAAGAAAATCCGACTTCATCTCAGATATCTTTTTCTGCCTTATTATAAAGAAAAGGCTCAGGGCAAATGTCGCCAGGATAATAAAGGAAAAGAGCAATGATCCGCCAAGGAGCCAGGCCATCGATCCAAGCACATAATTTGTCTTTTCCGGAAAGATAACTGATAAAATAAGGTTTTGTCTTATTATGTTGTCAGGAAACAATTGAACCATGTAATTACTTTTCAAGAAATCATTTTTTCCGGATTTTTTATATGTCCCCTCCTGCACTTTCCCGTCTTTTATTACTGCAAACTCATACGGAGTCTCTATTCCTGAAAAGCGGAATGATCTCGCGAGAGCAAAATTAACATCATTATTATCAAGAGCCATAGTCTTTTCCCACTGGTACATTTCCTCGATCATCTTATCGCTCATATTCTGGAATTCGTTTCCCCTTTTTCTTACCCGGTCAATAAAATCCTTCTTGCTGACCTGAGCTTTTCCCTGTCCGGAATTTGATATCTGATCACTTCCGGAAATCATTAAATCACCATGCTCCCTGGGAATGACGATTGATGTTGTTCCTGAATCGGAATAGAAAGTGGTATCGGTACTGGTAATTACAGGTTCATTCAGCCTGATATTCCCGCTCGAGTCGACAGTGCCGGTAACTGATTGGCTTGTAACACTGTAACTGAAGTTCTTACCATCAGTAGAGGAATAGCTTCCGATCTTTAAATATGAAGAGACATCGGCTGTTTGTGAATTTGATGATAGCGGGGAATCAAAAAAGAAATTCATTTTACGGGTTGATTCAATAGTGCTTGCAGCATCATTCAGACAGGCAAAAACAGCTCTGTCGAACATAACATTACTGATAGCCAACGATTTCCTTATCCATACCATCTGCACCCATATAATACCGGTAAGCGACAGCAGCATCATTAAAATCAAACCGATGAACTTATTCTTGCTCATGGCACAAATTTAAGATTTTACACTGTTTCACATACACGATTTAACTTTTCCTTAACTCTTATTAACCTGATTTTAACTCTGTTTGAACACAGGCAAGATACTTTTGTAATATAAATCTTTTAAAAAGCAGCCATGAAAAGAATGAAGCCAATTATCTTAGTTTTATTTATCAGCTTCCTTCCGCTTTCTTTTGCTCTCGGACAGGAGAAAAAGAATGAACAGAAGGTAAAAGTAGTTGTCGCTGATAAATCCGGAACCAAAGTCATTATCGATACCACTTTTACAGGTACCGGTACATTAGATTCTGTTATCCTTAAAGGAGGGAATGTGATCTATATCGGGAAACATGACTCTGACGGGGACCAAAAATTCGATATAATGGTCAGCGATGATAAATTAGATAATGATATCGATAAAACCAAATATGTAATCGCAAAAAACGGCATTACAGTTTCCATTGAGGGAAATGATGAAGTTAAAGTAAAAGAGCTGGCCAGTGAGATTGAAAAGAAGCTAGATATCAATAAAGAAGAATCAGGATCAGCTGTAAAAGAGGTCGAGAAAAAGATAATTAAGAGGAATTAGTTTTTGTTTATGCTTTCATGACAACCGAAAATGAGTCCGGAACTTCCGGCTCATTTTCTTTTTATACCTCAGCATTCCTGAAGAGCTTCCATACATCTCCCTGAGGAAAATGGGCTGTTATTGACACCTTTTCCTTCTTTACAGGATGAATAAATTCCAGCCTCCTGGCAAAAAGGCAGATGCTTCCATCGTCATTTGATCTCGGGTAACCATATTTCAGGTCACCTTTAACAGGACATCCTATCTTGGCAAGCTGGGCTCTTATCTGATGGTGCCTGCCCGAATAAAGCTCTATTTCTAGAAGAAAGAAACGTTCAGATCTGCCAGCCAGTTTGTACGAAAGCGTGGCTTCCTTTGATCCTTTAACCTCATTATCATATACATATGTCTTGTTCTGCTTTTCGTTCTTTTTAAGAAAATGAGTCAGAACAGCTTCATCTTCAGGAGGTCTTTCATTAACAACAGCAAGGTATGTTTTTCTTACTTCCCTGGTTCTGAAAATTTCATTCAGGCGCTCCAGCGCCTTTGATGTCCGCGCAAACAGCATCACTCCTCCTACCGGACGGTCGAGCCTGTGAACGAGTCCAAGGAAAACCTCGCCTGGTTTATTGTATTTGTCAGCAATGTATTTTTTTACTTCAGAATCGAGAGCAGCATCACCTGTCTTATCACTTTGTGAAAGATCGGTGGGCTTCTTGTAAACTGCAATCAGGTGGTTATCCTCATATAATACTTCAACCATCAGGATCCTTATTAGTATTGTTCCTTTTCATTTGGAAATGCCTCGGACCTGACATCGCTTATATATGTCTGGACAGCCCCTTTAATTTCAGCATAAAGGTTATGGTACCTCCTGAGAAAGCGCGGTGAAAACTCCTGTGTAATTCCAAGCATATCGTGAAGAACAAGAACCTGTCCGTCTGTTTTGCCTCCTGCACCTATTCCAATGACCGGTATCTTTAAAGTAGTGGTAACCTCTTCGGCAAGTTTAGCAGGGATCTTTTCCAGCACCACCGCAAAGCAACCTGTCTTTTCGAGGATTCGGGCATCTTCCATCAGGCGCCGGGCTTCCTCCTCTTCTCTTGCTCTAACCACATAAGTGCCAAACTTATGGATCGACTGAGGTGTGAGTCCCAGGTGACCCATTACAGGTATCCCTGCAGTAAGAATCCTTTCGATCGATTCAGCTACCTGTTGTCCTCCTTCAAGCTTCACTGCAGCTGCTCCGGTCTCCTTCATGATCCTTATTGATGAAACAAGAGCTTCCTTTGAATTACCCTGGTATGTACCGAAAGGAAGATCCACAACAACAAGTGCCCTTTTCACACCTCTTACCACCGATGCTGCGTGGTATATCATATTGTCGAGAGTAATTGGGAGTGTGGTGTCGTATCCTGCCATTACATTTGAAGCAGAATCCCCCACAAGGATTACATCAATCTCTGCTTCATCTATTATTCTTGCCATTGAATAATCATAGGCAGTAAGCATGGCGATCTTCTCACCTTTCAGTTTCATCTCATTCAGAACATGAGTTGTTACTCTCCGGACAGATTTATATATCGACATAACTAATTAAGTTTAATCCAGATGACAAAGCTACAAATTTGTATCGGAGAATATTTAGTCCTTAAAGGTTCTTTTTGTCCTGACATGCATTACTATCCTTTCATGTCTTTTTGTCACATTAATCAGCCAGTGAATTATAAGTAATGCCATAATTTCATTAAAAAGTCCTGTTCGGGCTGTGGCATAATCATTGCAGTTTAGAGAGACATAAATTGAAATTTCATAAATATCATAAAATGGGAAAAATAATAGGAATCGACCTGGGAACCACAAACTCATGCGTTGCCGTAATGGAAGGGAATGAGCCCGTAGTGATCCCTAACAGTGAAGGTAAAAGAACAACTCCTTCTATAGTAGCATTTGTTGAAAATGGAGAACGTAAAGTGGGTGACCCTGCAAAGCGCCAGGCCATTACCAATGCCAGAAAAACTGTTTATTCTATAAAACGGTTTATGGGGGAGACATTTGATAAAGTTAACACCGAGATTAAGCGTGTAACTTTCACAGTCGTTAAAGGTGATAACAACACACCGAGAGTAAAAATCGACGACAGGATGTATTCCCCTCAGGAGATTTCTGCAATGATCCTTCAGAAGATGAAGAAAACAGCTGAGGATTACCTCGGACAGGAAGTTACAGATGCAGTAATTACGGTACCAGCTTATTTCAGCGACTCTCAGCGGCAGGCTACAAAGGAAGCCGGAGAAATTGCAGGTCTGAATGTAAAAAGAATAATAAATGAGCCTACAGCTGCTTCGCTTGCTTATGGCCTTGATAAAAAATCACAGGATCTCAAGATCGCAGTTTTTGATCTCGGCGGAGGAACATTTGATATATCAATTCTCGAACTCGGTGATGGTGTTTTTGAAGTTAAATCCACAAATGGTGACACGCATCTTGGAGGCGACGACTTTGACCAGATGATCATTGACTGGCTTGCTGAGGAATTCCTTAAAGAAGAAAGAGTTGACCTGAGGAAAGATCCTATGGCCCTTCAAAGACTGAAAGAGGCCGCTGAAAAAGCGAAGATCGAACTTTCAAGCTCTACAACAACTGAAATAAATCTGCCTTATATCATGCCGGTTGACGGGATTCCAAAACATCTTGTTAAAACACTAACCCGCGCACAGTTTGAAAAACTTTGTGATAAGCTTATTCAGGCTTGCATTGAGCCCTGCCAAAAAGCTCTGGCTGACTCGGGACTGAAAACATCAGAAATTGATGAAGTGCTCCTGGTGGGAGGATCAACACGAATCCCTGCTATTCAGCAGCTCGTCGAGAAATTCTTTGGCAGGATCCCGTCAAAAGGCGTCAATCCCGATGAAGTTGTGGCAGTTGGTGCTGCAATTCAGGGCGGTGTTCTTACCGGTGAAGTAAAGGATGTTCTTCTTCTCGATGTTACCCCGCTGTCGCTTGGTATTGAAACTATGGGTGGTGTAATGACCAAACTCATTGAATCGAACACTACAATCCCTACCAAAAAGACAGAAGTTTTCACCACCGCAGCTGACAGCCAGCCTTCGGTTGAGATTCATATACTGCAGGGCGAGAGGCCGATGGCAGTTGGAAATAAAACTATCGGGCGGTTTCATCTCGATGGCATTCCGCCAGCCCCAAGAGGTGTCCCCCAGATCGAAGTAACATTCGATATCGATGCAAACGGGATCCTGCATGTCACTGCCAAAGACAGGGGAACAGGCAAGGAACAGAGGATCAGGATCGAGGCATCATCGGGCCTGAGTGATGACGAAATCAGGAGAATGCGTGATGAGGCCAAGGCAAATGCAGAAGCCGACCACCAGGCAAGAGAGAAAGTTGATAAGATCAACAGCGCTGACAGCATGATCTTCTCAACAGAAAAACAACTTAGGGAATTTGGTGATAAAATTCCTGCCGACAAAAAATCTGGAATTGAAAGCGCTCTTGCAAAGCTTAAGGAGGCTCATAAGGCACAGGATGTTCATGCTATCGACAAAGCGCTTGCTGACCTGAACGCTGTATGGCAGTCTGCCTCGGAAGAAATGTACAAGACAGCCCAGAATCAGAATGCGGGCCCAACAACTTCTCAGCCCGGACCCGAACAGCCCGGAAGCGGAAAATCGCAGCAGGGAAATGACGAAGTGACTGATGTTGATTTTGAAGAGGTCAAATAGAAGTTTTTTTTAACAGATAATCGCAAGAGGCTGATTTAATTTCAGCCTCTTTTTTCTTTTTTGTACTTTTGTCATGAATTTTAAATTGATAATATGAACTTCAAGACAATAGCTGTTTGTTTTTTATTAGGTATTTCTGTTCACGGGATCTCTCAGACGGATCAATCAATCAATCAGACTGACAAAGACGGGAAAAAGCAAGGCCACTGGATAAAGAAATACCCCAATGGTAATATTATGTATGACGGATATTTCGCTAATGATAAGCCGACAGGCGAATTTAAAAGGTATTATGAGGACAAACCTTTGAAATCTGTGCTTGTTTTCAGCAATAACGGAACTGAGGCAACGGCCACTCTCTATTATCCGAATGGTCTGATTGCTTCAACAGGAAAATATGTGAACCAGCTCAAAGAGGGGAAATGGCGGTTCTTCTCAGTAACCGCAAAGGATATCCTTATCAGCGAGGCGGAGTATTCAGGGGATAAAAAAAACGGTCTGGTGGTAAAATATTATCCTGATGGTAAGGCGGCCGAAAAACTCTTTTACAAAAATGACCTTAAACATGGCGAATATCTGAAATACTATCCTGACAGAACTCTGACCCTTAAAACGAATTACATTAACGGGAAACTGAATGGAAAGTTCGAAGCTTTTTTCGAGAACGGCAGGCCTGAAATGCTCGGACAATATAAAGATAATTTAAGAGAGGGACAATGGATCATTTATAAAAAAGACGGCAATCTGAGGTTTAAAACAGAATATGCTTCCGGTGTGCCTGACAACCGTAACATTGATATTTATGAATCTGGTTATATTGATTCACTCGAAAGGAACAAAGTCAGAATTGCTGATCCGGAAAAAACGGGCGAAATATGGTAACAGGATCTTATAATCCTTCCCGGCTGAAAATTGGACTGATCGCTTTTACCTTACTCCTGGTAAATTCTTTTAATTCAATAGATTGTCAGGAAAAGACTTACAATTTTTTCTACAGGATCTATCTCAAAGACAAAGGAACAAACAACAACAATGATTTTTCTTCAGAAGACCTTCTTTCAGAAAAAGCTGTCAAAAGACGTGAAAAAGCAGGTATTCCTGTACCTGATTTCAGGGATATCCCTGTCTTTTCAGGCTATATTGACCAGATTACAGCTTTAGGTTTCAAATTGCATTGCACATCCAGATGGATGAATACAGCTCTCTTTAAGACAGTAGTCATGTCTGATGTGAATGCTCTGCTTAAACTGCCATTTGTCAGCGAAGTAAAAATAGTTAAGAATTCCAGTGGAAAAAGCGAGTCCTATGACAAACTAAGCTTCAAAACAGTCCAGGAAAATCTGCCACCCTTTGATCAACCGCTTTTAATGTTAAACGGCCGTATGGTCCATAATTCCGGATTAAACGGTAATGGCATCCTGATCGCGGTTCTTGATGGAGGCTTTTCAAATGCCGATAAAATATCTTCACTCGACGGACTAAGAAGCCGAAATGGAATTAAAGGAACATTTGATTTCGTCGAAAAAGATGAGTTTGTCTATGGATTCCATAATCATGGCACTGCAGTTCTTTCAGTTCTTGCCGGGTATATTCCCGAATCAATTGAAGGAACCGCTCAGGGCGCTGATTTCTGGCTCTTGAGGAGCGAAGATACAGGTTCTGAATTTCCCGTGGAGGAAGATTTCTGGGCAGCTGCCGCGGAATTTGCCGACAGCCTTGGGGCTGATATCATTTCTTCATCCCTTGGATACTGCACCTTTGATGATCCTTTAATGGATTATAAA